>Ga0302321_100000069_pt1 | contig 91754 bp, 80 predicted proteins | sample Fen_T0_1_FD_202505 | JGI IMG/M metagenome (GOLD analysis project Ga0302321, IMG submission 202505) | Peat permafrost microbial communities from Stordalen Mire near Abisko, Sweden - Fen_T0_1 | ecosystem: Environmental > Terrestrial > Soil > Wetlands > Permafrost | place: Sweden: Abisko...
TTATTTTTCTCAACTTATTATCGCTCTGTTCGTGTGTAAATTAAGAAACCGCCGTATACCGAACGGTACGTACGGTGGTGTGAGAGGACAGTGAGCGAATTAATCGCTCACTTCCTACTCGATTATAACTTTCTGTAAAAAATACTCTGAATTTCTTTGTTAATGTAAAAGCAATTCATATCTTTACGCCCGATTAACAACATATGGTTAATCGAGAGTCGTTTTGTTACTTGAATTACAGTTTTATATCACATTTGTATTTTAAATTCTCTAATATAAATTTAATAAAAAAACAATGAAAGATTACTTTAAATTTAAATTAAACGGAAAACAGATTCTACCGGTATGGCTACTTTTTATGGTACTTTTTCTTATTCCGTACATTTTCGTCCAGATAAAAATTCAAGGCTTTAAAAGTCATTCAGCCGACCCGCATGAAGCGATGCAAACTGTTGGTGGAATATTTAAGTGGTATGGAGTTATGATTTTTCTGCAAGTGGTAGAATATACAATTTTATTCTTTTTTGCAAAATTGGTTATTGAAGCTATAGAGTTTAAAGAAACGTCATTACAATTTATTGGTAAATTCGGACAGTTCATGATGATTCTAATTCCTGGATTTATTCTTACAATCATTACATTAGGTATTTATGGTCCGTGGTTTCTCGCAAATATGTGCAGATTCTTTGCAAAAAATACCTCACACGATTCGAATAGTTTTGCATTTAAAGGCAAAGGAGGCGATTTATTTTTGATAGTATTGCTTGCTGTCATTCTTCCAATGATTGCTTTGATAGTCGGCATCGTAATTTTTTCATTTAAAAGTGTGGCTCAAGGCACGAGCACTACTGCAAGTCACATTGCTCTAATCCCCATTGTGATGTTTATAATGATCCTCATTATCTTTATTCCTTATATGTATTTTATATACAAATGGATGGTAAATTTCAAATTTAAAGAGTACACGATTAAATGGGAAACCGATTTTTGGAGTTCGGTGGGAAAAATTGCGATTGAATTATTCTTATCTGTAATAACAGTAGGTATCTACTTACCACTTGCCTGTTTAAAGCTATTCAGTTATTTTTCGGAGAGAACGATTGCATCAACAGAATCAGGAAGTAAAAACTTCGGCTATGATATTGAACCATTGGATGACTTTTTATTTATTTGGGGGCAATATCTTTTGACCATAATAACGCTTGGGATCTATTATCCATGGGCATTTTGCAAGATTATGGATAGGGTAGCAGGTAAAACTTATGTAGAAGAAGTTACTGCAGAATAATTAAACTTTAAAAATATTTCAGACTACTACCATAAACCTGCCTACTTGAAAATAATTTATTTTTTGTAGGCAGGTTTATATTTTCTTTCTTTTATAAAGATAATCTATGAAAACAAAACAACTACTTATTACTTTGCTATCTCTAATGTCTATTACTATGTATGGACAAGACACTACTTACGTTGATGAATATGGAAATAGGGTAAAAACCATAGAATTGGCTAAGGCTTATAGAATTAATAGTACTGATACTACCGTAACCAATGGGGTTGTTGAACGTATCTATTATCTGTCAGGTAAACAGAAATCAGAACTGTATTATTACAAGAAACCAGACGAGAAAACGACTAAAAACACTAATATCCGCAATGGTCAATATCGATTTTGGAATGAAAACGGGAAATTGAAAACAGAGTGTGTTTATAAGGAGGGAAAGAAAGATGGACTATTTGCCACTTATTGGGAAAACGGAAAAATAAAACGTCAAGATACATATCTAAACGGAGAATTGACGGGGGGTAAATGTTTTGATGACAAAGGCCTGGAGGTGAAGTATTATCCTTACGAAGTTATTACCATATACGAGGGAGGAATGGATGCGTTGATGCGTTTTTTGAGTTTAAACATAAGGTATCCGATTTCAGCGCAGCAAGCAGGGATTCAAGGAAAGGTCATTGTTTCGTTCATGATAAAGAAAGACGGTACTGTAGATAAATTCAATATAGCCAGAAGCCTTGATGAAGCAACTGATGCAGAATCGATCAGGGTTCTTTCATTGATCAAAAATTGGAAACCTACGATTATCGATGGTGATATCGTTGATTTTCCAGTCACCTTACCTGTAGTTTTTAGACTAACAAAAAGCACCACGGTAATAAAAAGAAATAGATTCTAAGAAATGACTATGAAAACAAAACAACTACTTATTATTTTGCTATCGCTAATGTCTATTGGTATATATGGACAGGATACTGTTTATTTCAATATAAAAGGTGATAAAGTAAAATCGTTGGCCCTGGCCGATAGTTATAGGGTTACGATTAAAGATTCTGTTGCTGCCAATAGAAAAATTGAGCGGGAATACTATAAGACAGGGAAGATTAAGTCGGAAAAGCATTTGTTGGAAATAGCTACCAATACAGAAATGAAAAAACCTTTATTTCAGCTTGACGGAAAATTTAGAGAATGGTATGAAAATGGCCAACTTTGGAAGGATTTAAATTATGAACGCAATAGTCTTAATGGAGAAATAATGACTTATTGGGATAATGGACAGCTGAAAAGACATGAGTTATTTCAAAGTGGAAAATCTATCAAGGGAGAATGCTATAATCGGGAAGGTCAGTCTGTCGATTTTTATGCTTTTATGGTTATGCCACAATTCCAAGGAGGGGTTAGTGAATTGATGGAATTTTTATCAAAACGAGTTACCTATCCTGTATCTATGCAAAGAATTCGCTCAGAAGGTAAAGTGCTTGTTGGATTTATTGTGAACAAAGAGGGATATGTGACAGATGTAAAAGTGCTAGATGGTGTTTCACCTGAATTTGATGAAGAAGCGCTTAGAGTCGCCAAGTGTATGCCTAAATGGAATCCAGGAATGCAGGATGGGGAAAAAGTAAAGGTGCGTTATACTTTGCCAATCGTTTTCAGGTTACGATGACAACTGAAATCTTTGTGATTAATGCAAACAGATTTAGTAATTTCAGTAGCTATCAGGATATTGGTGGCATGTTATTTGTCGCAATTCTCTCCAAAAAAATACAACTTCAAAATTATGTATATGAACAGATCTGCCCGTTTTTTCAAATTACTTGTTTTGCTTTTGATAGTCACTGTTCCAGTTGCTTATGCGCAGGACAGCACAGCCATTCGCAAGATAAAATCGTTCTCTCAACATTTCTCAACATTCTCAAAAAATTATCCTCAGGAAAAGGTTTATCTCCATTTTGATAATTCGTCGTATTATTTAGGCGAATCTATTTGGTTTAAAGCGTATGCCGTGCAAGCCGACCGGAATTCTTTGAGTAATATTAGTAAAGTTCTTTACGTAGAACTGGTAAATACCGAAGGGTATGTGGTGGAGACAAAAAAACTCAAATTGGAAAACGGAGTGTGCCATGGTGATTTCAAACTGAATACAACCGGCTATGCAGGGTTTTATGAGGTGAGAGCGTATACGCTTTACATGCAGAATTTCGGACAGAAAAATTATTTCTCGCGTGTATTTCCGGTGTACGATGTTCCCGAAACAGCTGGAAAATATATGTCTGTGCTTACGCAGCGATCAAATTCGCAGGTTATTCCTAAGCTACGTTCCGATTATACGCAGGCAGGAGCTTTGGCGGTTAGTTTTTATCCCGAAGGTGGCAGTTTAGTAGCAGGCGTATCTTCGAAGGTAGCCTTTAAAGCTACAGCAAAGAGTGGTGAAAATATGATTGTTACCGGATCGGTTTTTAATGATAAGGACGAGAAAGTGGCCGATCTGAAATCGGAATATCAGGGGATGGGGGTATTCGAATTCACTCCCGGCGCTGGCAAGTATGTTGCAAAAGTGTATAGCAACGATAAAGAGTATAAATTTGAACTACCGGTGGCATTGCCCAATGGATATGCTATGAGTATTGATAATTCGGCTGATGAAAAGATAGATATACTTATTCAGAAAAATACAACTGCCAAAAGTGAAGCCCTCGGACTATCCATTTCCTGTAGGGGAGTTTTATATGCTTTTGAGGCCGTGAATACAGGAACCGATAACGCTATCGTGTTTAAATACCCAAAGAAATTACTTCCCACCGGTGTGGCGCAAATCACACTTTATAATGCTTCGGGCGAAGTGGTGAGCGAACGGTTGGCCTTTATCAACCACCAAAGTCAGATGAAAATAAATGTATCGCAAAGCAAAGCCGTTTACGAACCTTTCGAGAAAGTAAATATGGATTTTCAGTTGAGCGATGTTCGTAACAATCCAGTGGAAACCAGCTTCTCTGTGTCGGTGCACGATGCGGCAAACAGCTCCAATAATTCGTACAGCAATACTATACTTACCGATCTGCTACTCTCGTCGGAAGTAAGCGGATATATCGAAAACCCCGGTCAATACTTTCAGTCGGACGATAATATGCATCGTCAGGCATTGGATTTACTGTTGTTGACACAAGGATGGAGTCGCTACTCGTGGAAACAAATGGCAGGTGTTGCTCCTTTTGTAATCAAACATACGGTAGAAAAAGGACTGGTGATAGAAGGCAATGTGGTGTCGACAATACTGAAAAAGAGAATGAAGAATGTGGACATCTCGATGGTAATGCTTTCGGATAGCACATCGCAACAAGGAAAGTGCATAACCGATTCGGCAGGCAATTTTAATTTTGCATTGCTCGATTATAAAGGCGAAGGCAAACTGTTATTGCAATCCAAAGTAAACGATAAACGCCGGGAAATGCGCGTTATGCTCAACCGTCAGTTTAGTCCTGATCCCAAAACCTATTTATTCCCCGAATTAAATACCACTCAGTATCTCAATAACGGTAAAGCTCCTGTTTTGATAGCAGGTGCTAACGATAATCCGGATGCCTATTTAGCAAAGAACAACAGTAAGTTATCGATGGAGCAAAGGAATAATTTGCTGAAGGAAGTGGTAGTTAGTGAAAAACGTTTACCTCTCAAGGTTACAGTGAAATATAATGTGGCTAAAGAGATGGATAAAATGGAAGATAAAGGCGAATATCAACCTACCGAGATTGCTAATTTTCTGAATAAAATGAATAATTATTTTACCTACGCACCCCAAACCGATGGAAGTTCAAAAATGCAGTATAAAGGTAAAAGGGTGATTCTGCTTCGCCGGGAATCCAGTCAGTTTGCAACCGAAATAAATGACTTGTTTTCAGATTCGGAAGGCGATACGCCCGAGGGTGGCAATGATCCTGCAACTCCCGGCATTAAAGCCCGAATGCCTTTGCTGGATGAAATTGAATCTATCAATGTAGTTGAAGATTATAGCTCTATGCAAAGAATATATAAGAGTTCTATCGATCTTTCGAATGTGGTGATAGTGGTTATTCAATGCAAAAAGAACTATCAACCCGATGCTAGCGGTATCAGAAATACTACTTTTTCGGGCTACTCGTATGTAAAAGAGTTTTTCAGTCCACAATACAACAACTATCGCTTGCCAACCGAGAATGATTATCGCAGAACGCTGTATTGGAATCCCGATGTGAAAACTAACGGAACGGGTAAGGCAACTATCAGTTTCTTTAATAACGGCTCGTGCAAAGCCATGACCGTTAGTGCCGAAACAGTTACTGCCAATGGAGTGATAGGAGCATATAACCGCTAAAATATCATTTAATCACACAAAAAAAAGCGCGAATCGATTTACCCGATTCGCGCTTTTTTTGTGTGGAATTATTTCTGATCTGTTGGTTTTGAGGAACGTCCTGCTGCGCGGTTGTTTATCTTACGAGCGTTGAGGTATTCGCCATATAGGGTAGGGTTTAAGAGCTTGAACTCCAACATCAGGTCGTCAAGTGTTTCTCTCACCGCTGTGTTGATATCTGTTAGCGTTTGCCCCAGATCGCTGGTTGCCTTGGTGGTTTTAGCTATTTTGGTATTGATAACCGGTTTTATTTTGGATAGTTTGGTAGTGTCGGTATCCAGACTATCCACTTCTGCTTGCGAAATGCTGAGTGGTAACAGTTGATCCACGAAAGGCAAAGCCGTTGCGTAGAGTTGTTTCAAGCGAATGTACAAATTATCTTTCCGCATATGGCTCAAGTCCCACTGAGAAATCTTAGCTTCAATTTTTAAACGTTCATCCTTGTTGGTGGCGGCAATTACTTTCAATCCTTCCGATACTTTTACTGCTGTAGCGATAAGGAACTCTTCGTCTGTTCCTTTTATCGCGTAGTCGGCTTCTGTGTTTACCGATTGCGATAGGTTTAGGCGTTTGATTTCTGCATTGCTTGTTCTCAATTGTTCGATAATAGCCAGAATTGCTGGTCTGTTCTGGAAACTCGATAAATTGGTCGTCAGAAATTCTTCTAATGTTAGTAACATCTCCAATAAATTCATTTGTTTTCGATCCATAAACTGTAATTTTTTTAGTGAGAAAATAGGTTTATTTAGTAGCAAGTCAATCGTTGACTTGTTTGCCTTTTATTACGAATAAAATATACACAGCGTTCGCTATCGGAAGCACCGTGGAAGCAAAAGTAAGTACCGTATTCGCCATCGGAAGCACCGTGGAAGCAAAAGTAAGCACCGTATTTGGCATCGGAAGCACCGTGGAAGTAAAAGTAAGTACCGTATTTGGCATCGGAAGCACCGTGGAAGCAAAAGTAAGTACCGTATTTGGCATCGGAAGCACCGTGGAAGCAAAAGTAAGCACCGTATTTACCATTGGATGCACCGCATTAGCCTTTTTGTTTTCCGCACTTGAAGCTTATCTCTGCACTTCCCAAACTTAGCCGGTTAACCAGATTGTATTTGTTTAGATAGGTTCAATCCACTGACTGTAAGAGCTCAATACGATTGCAAATATAAATAACAGGTTTAAATCATCCAAATTTTTCAGTCGTTTTTTTTTAGATTTATTTTGTGAATTACGAAAACCCCTGTGTTAATAGGCATTTCGGAAATGTGGGTTGGGCTCTCGAAAATTAATTTAAAAATTTCCGGGGTGAATGGTTGTTAATGTGAGGAATAATTTTTATTTTTGGGGACTTAACTTCAGATTTAAATAAATACAACTGTTTTTAATCTGTGGAGTAGGAGGGAGTTTAACCTTCGTCCAACCGATAATAAACCAAAAATCACTAACCCTAATACTGTTTATCTTATGTCTAATCGTAAAAAGAAAAAGAAAATACCACAGCATTCTAATAAAAGAGATTATGAAGTAACCAAGTCTTTTTTTGATAAATTTTCTATTGTTGCCCGTAAAACCCTTCAATTGATGGAGTTGGACCCGGCACTCTACGATAAGTTTACGAAAAAGCAAAAGCTTGAAATGATGCTAACAAAGTTTGCACCTCCCCATTTCGAAGCAAAACCCGGTCATCAAGTGCCAAGGCATTATATAAGGATAGTGCAGAAAAGATCGACTGAATTTATGGAACATGTCTGTATCGGCGATCCTGCTTTAAAGCTCACATTTTACGATTATCTGACCATGGGTACTCAATTTGGAACCTATTGTAGTGCCACTTACGAAGAAAAACAGTATTGTGAACAAGCCGAAATTTATAAAACAATAGCCGACAGGGTTATTGAACTTGAAGATTTTGGTGAACATACCTTGATGAGGCATTATTTTGAATTTTTGCGTGAGTTGTTGGGACATTTATCTCAATTCAATTACCGCATGTATGGATTCGATCTGGCTTTTAAACAAGCGAGAACACGTTTGATGATGGCTCATTATATTCAAATTACTTCTATTGAATGCGAAAAGAAAACTTTTATATTTCATGACAAAAAGCGTCCCGCATTCAGGATGTTGCTACCTAATTTTATTATATCTGAGGTGAATTACGTAGATATTCGAACGAATAGAGTGTTTGAAAACGGCTCTCCAGACAAATTACTAAAACTTTATATACAAAGCCATGCACTCCTTCGCATAAAAGAGCGTTTGGACACCCTCACGATTTATGAAAAAAATCTGTATTTGATTAACGCAGTTTATTTTGGTGGTAAGATCCGGTTGTCAAGCGGTCGAGAAGCCTTCGAAATGCTGGATGATGCAAATCATATTATCGCCTATCTGCCTTTTATGGTTCAGGACGATTGTGTAGTTATTCTCACCGTGTTGCCTGTTATAAATCCTGTAACTCCTATTGGCAAAAAGTTATGTGAAACGCTCGGTATAACAAAAGCAGAACTCGAAATCTGCTGTATGGATAAGCTCAGCTATTTTCGTCGTACTGATTTTGATAAAATTCCCAGACTAAAGCAGGCACTGGAATCGAATAACCTGATGTATCTCACCGAAGATCTATGTCTTTATAAATTAGAAAACGATATAGAACGAACCCCGGGCATTTCAGCAACTATTTTCCAAACCGAACGAACCCACGAAGACGTATTGGAAGAAATAGAGAAAATGTATTAATTCCCGCAACCCTGTCAGTATTCGAAGACCCTGACAGTGGTTGAAGAGAATAAATTAAAGATCACACTAAAAATCTGTTTACCCTATGGCTAATCGTAAAAAGAAAAAAACACCTCCCAAGCCACCTTGTAGTTTATCTATTTCCAAAACTTATTTCGATGAGTTTTCGGTTACGGCACGCAAAGTACTTCAACTACTTGAGCTTGACCCCGCCTTGTATGATAAATTCACGAAAAAGCAAAAACTGAGTATGATGGTGTTGCGATTTATACCACCACATGTATATTCAATGACAGGACACTCGGTACCCAAAGTATATGTGAAGGTGTTGCAGCAGGAAGCCTATAAATTTCTTAAAGAAATACAAGTAGGTGAGCCATCGTTAGGTTTATCATTCTATGATTATGTAACTTATGGGATGACATTTATAAGTGCCGCCCGCTGTAGAGAACAAGAATATGCCGAAACCCCGGTTGGTCCGATATGTTCGGAAATAGCCAAGCGTTATACAGATAATAATAACAATTTCGATATTAGTTATATGAGGTCCTTTTATCAATACATGCACCTCATCACGTTTTTTCTTTCCAAGATTAATATGCGCTATTACGGCTTTAATTGCACATGGGAAAAAGTTCGTAATTCAAACAGGTGGGCGTGTCATGTATTTATAAGTGCCAATGAAGCCGAACGGGTTCATTTTACATATAAAAAAATGTTGCGACCGGCTTACCGATTGGCTATGGGGAGTTTTTTATCTAAAGAGCCAAATTGGATTATGATTCCCTACACTGACCTTTATCCCGATAGAAAAACCGACAAACTATTAAACGTATATGTTCAGAATCATGTGATCGCAAGAATGAAGCAGCGGTTGGATAACCAGGTTTCTACCTATCATAACATAGCGTTGGTGAATTCAATGTTTAATAAAGAAATGGTGAAATGCGATAATGGTCAATCGTTTTTAGCTTGTCGTGATCATAATGAGCTACTGGTTGGATATTTCCCGTTTATAATTATTGATGAGAACTTGTACATACTAACCTTTCTGCCCTTATCAAGCCCTGATGTTCCCGAAGGAAAAAAAATGTGTGAAAGTTTGAGAGCAAACAAAGATGATTTGATATTTTTAGGTATGGACAAGCTCAGCTTTTATAGTGAAACAGACTTTGATGCTATTCCACAATTAAAAACAGCATTGAAAGATGCAGGTATGTGGCATTTGACCGAAATTGAATCCGATGATAGAACAAGTGCGGATAGTTTTGAAAAACGAATAGGATTGATGGCTAAATTCTTTCAACAAAATGCTCCTGAACTTAATAAAGAAGACGTATTAGAAGAAATAGAGAAAATGTATTAACCCCGGCAACCCTGTCAGTAGTCGAAGACTCTGATAGAGGTTGAAGAAATAAGTTGGAGATCACACTAAAAATCTGTTTGCCCTATGGCTAATCGTAAAAAGAAAAAAACACAAACAACACCATCTGCTAAGAGAGATTACGAAGTAACAAAGGCGTATTTTGATAAGTTTTCAGTAATAGCTCGCAAAACCCTATCCCTAATGGATCTAGATCCGGCACTTTATGATAAGTTTACTAAAAAACAAAAAATAGAGATGATGCGAGCTAAGTTTGCGTCACCACATTTTGAAGCAAAGCCGGGTCATAAAGTGCCAAGGCATTATATCAAGGTTGTACAGAAAAGATCGACTGAATTTATGGAACATGTTTGTATAGGCGATCCAGCTTTAAAGCTTACATTTTACGACTACCTGACCATGGGTTCTCAATTCGGAACCTTCATACACGCTAGACATAAGGAAAAGCAATACTGCGAACAAGCCGAAATATATAATACAATAGCAGAGCGGGTTGATATATATGAAGATTTTGGCGATAATAGTCTTATGATGCCTTATTTCCGTTATTTGCGTGACATTTTGGGACATTTGTCTCAATTCAATTATCGAGTGTATGGCCTTGACATTGTTTGGAAACAAACAAATAGTCGATTAATGTTTGCTGTACATATACAAATAACCTCCATTGAGTGTGAAAAGAAAAATTTCATCCATCATGACAAGAAACGGCCGGCATTCCGGCTGATGCATGCAAATTTCATGAATATGAACGTTCGGCATATTGCTTTATTCCACTACAGAATATTTCAGAATAGCACGTCGAAAGAACTACTCAATTTATATATTCAAAGCCATGCACTCCAGCGTATGAAAGAGCGACTTGATGTGCTAAATGTATACGAAAGAAATATGTACTTGGTTTACTCAGTTCTTGCGGGCAAGGTCGTACGTCTTGATACGGGTCGAAGTGCCATAGAAATGATGGATATAAACAAGAGTATTATCGCCTATCTCCCTTTTATTATACAAGATAACTGCATATGCATTCTTACTGTTTTGCCTGTTACCAATCCAGTTACGCCAATAGGAAAAAAACTGTGTAAAACCCTTGGAGTAACAAAAGCGGAACTCGAAATCTGCGGTATGGATAAATTGAGTTATTTTCTTACCACCGATTTTGATAAAATTCCAAAACTAAAACAGGCACTTGAAGTAAATAAACTTACTTATCTCACGCAAGTGCAATCGGTTATTGAACCCATTGATAATATCCAGCGCACATCGGGTATTTCAGCATCTGTTTTCCAAACCGAACAAACTCACCAAGACGTATTAGAAGAAATAGAGAAAATGTATTAACTCCCGCAACCCTGTCAAGAGTTGGGAAATAACAAATCATCATCGTTTTACTGATGGCTCGTCTTAAAAAATGTCATCATGGCTTTGAAAACGGATATAAATCTTGCCGAGACTTAAAATACTCCTTAAAAATGCATTTTCATTCAGTAAAAGTTTCTTTGTTATTTGTTTTTTTTGAATACCTTTGCAAAATTTTTATCACATAAAACTTAAAAAACGGTATGGCACAATATTTAAACGACATCTCCAGAACTTTCAGTGAGTATTTATTAATTCCCGGACTTACAACAAAAGAATGTACTCCAGCGAATATATCATTGAAGACTCCGCTCGTGAAATTTAAAAGCGGCGAGACATCTCCGATTAATCTCAATGTTCCTTTTGTATCTGCCATTATGCAGTCGGTATCCGATCACAAAATGGCTATCGCTTTAGCTCGCAATGGTGGACTGGCTTTCATCTTCGGTTCGCAAGGTATAGAAGAACAAGCCGAAATGGTATACAAAGCAAAATCGTACAAAGCAGGCTTTGTGGTGAGTAATGCCAACCTGACTCCTGAACATACTTTGCGCGACGTGATTGCGCTTAAAGAAGAATCGGGACACGGAACTATCGGCGTAACTGAGGATGGAACCTCACAAGGTAAACTGCTCGGTATTGTAACCGGACGCGATTATCGTATTACCCGTGATAGCCTTGATACAAAGGTAAAAGACTTTATGACTCCGTTCCCAAAACTGATTACTGGAGCATTTGGTATTAGTATCACCGAAGCAAACGACATTATCTGGGATCACAAGCTAAACTGCTTACCAATTATTGATAAAGATCAGTATCTAAAATACCTCGTGTTTCGTAAGGATTACGAAAACCACAAAGCAAACCCTTGCGAATTGTCGGACGACAACATGAAACTGCTTGTAGGTGCAGGTATCAATACCCGCGATTACAAAGAGCGTGTACCTCGATTAATGGAAGCCGGAGTGGATGTAATGTGTATCGATTCGTCGGATGGTTTTTCGGAATATCAAAAGGAAACGCTCGAATATATTAAGTTGACGTATGGCGACAAAGCGAAAGTAGGAGCAGGAAACGTAGTGGATCGCGACGGATTCTTGTACCTGGCCGAAGCTGGTGCTGACTTTGTGAAAGTGGGTGTTGGTGGTGGTTCTATTTGTATCACCCGCGAACAAAAAGGAATCGGACGTGGACAAGCTACTGCACTGATTGAAGTGGCAGAAGCCCGCGATGAGTATTTCCGCAAAACTGGTGTGTATGTGCCTATCTGTTCTGATGGTGGAATTGTTCAGGATTATCATATGGTGTTGGCACTGGCTATGGGAGCTGACTTTATCATGATGGGTCGTTACTTTGCCCGTTTCGACGAAAGCCCTACCCGCAAACTGATGGTAAATGGCAATTACATGAAAGAATACTGGGGCGAAGGTTCCAACCGTGCCCGTAACTGGCAACGTTACGACATGGGCGGCAGCGACAGCCTGAAATTTGAAGAAGGAGTAGATAGTTTTGTTCCTTACGCCGGAAAGCTGAAAGACAACTTGAATATCACTTTAGGCAAGATTAAATCGACCATGAACAGTTGTGGTGTGATCTCGCTCGACGATTTGAAACAAAATGCGAAGATTACGTTGGTTTCATCTACCAGTATTGTTGAAGGTGGTGCTCACGACGTAGTGGTAAAAGATAGCCGCAATACAAACAGTTGATAGAAACTATTCCCATTATAAAAATTGAAAACCGCGAATTGAGTAAAATCAATTCGCGGTTTTTTCTTACTGCTTACTGCTTACTGCTTCTTTATATCTCAATAAACGTGAATTTCCTCCTTCTAATTCTAAATTGTATTTAAAAACCTTCGCTTTAAAGTTATTATAAGAACTTCATCTCAAACAATCTGCACAAAACTGGTGTTTGAGTTTGAAAAAACAGCATGAGATACCTTGCAATAATTATAATGACACTACTAACACTTAATAGTTCCGCTCAGAATACCGAAAGTAAAAAGCCGGTATCGAGCGGTACGTCCAAACATGACTACTCTGTAAAGATTGTCCGCTTTGCCGATCTGGAAGCAGTTATGAAGAAGAATGATGACAAATTGTACGTGGTCAACTTCTGGGCTACCTGGTGCAGGCCTTGCGTGTTGGAGCTCCCCGAGTTTATGGAGGTAAACGATGCGCATCGGAACAATCCCCGCTTTAAAATGATACTGGTCAGTTTGGATATGGCCAAAGAAGCTGAAACAACTGTTCGGACCTTTTTAGAAAAAAGAAAAATGGATGTGGATGTGTACTTGTTGGACGACAATAAACATATGAACGAATGGATACCTGCCATTGACAAAAACTGGAGCGGAGCAATTCCGGCTACCGTGTTTTATCGAAACGGGGAAAAAGTAGAATTTATTGAAAACAAAATACTTCTTAGTGAGTTGGAGCAACTCATTAAGAAGTATTTATAAACAACTATCAATATGAAAAAAACAGTATTAATCGTATGTTCAATCATCTTCCTGGCCGGCTTGGCTCAGGTAAAAGCGCAAAAAATGGAAAATAACTCAGCACATAAAGGGTACAAAATCGGAGATGTAGCTACAGATTTTAAATTGAAAAATGTAGACCAGAAAATGGTGTCATTGTCCGATTACGCGGATGCTAAAGGTTTTATCGTAGTATTTACCTGCAACCACTGTCCTTACGCCAAAGCGTATGAGAGTCGTATCATTGCTCTGGATCAGAAATATGCTTCGAAAGGTTATCCGGTAATTGCCATTAACCCGAACGATCCGAAAGTAGAACCGACCGATAACTTTGAAGCTATGCAGGTTCGGGCTAAAGAAAAATCATTCACTTTCCCGTATTTGTTTGACGATGGGCAAAAGGTTTATCCACAATATGGTGCTACCAAAACTCCACACGTGTTTTTGCTGAACAAAGAAAATGGGAAGAATATTGTTCGCTATATCGGAGCTATTGACGATAACTATGCTGATGCAACCGATGTAAGCAATAAATATGTGGAAGCTGCAGTTGATGCTTTGCTGGCTAATCAACCCATTGCACAAACTACCACAGTGGCTATTGGTTGTAGCATTAAAGCTCAAAAGAACTAGGTTGCACTGTAATTATAAAAAGGCGAACCAATTTAATCGGTTCGCCTTTTTTTGTATCTATAGACCACTTTTAAGTCTTTAATAGACTGTTTATAGCCGGCATTTACCGACATATTTTTATTATTGTTTAAATAAAATAGCTCAAACCTTTACAAATAAAGTATTTTTTTTATATTTTTGCACTTAAATTTATTTTAGATTGGGTTGAATTGAATACTTCAACTATCCTAATCACAGTACGTGCATGTAGGTGCTGCAATTTTAAATTAATAGACAATTTGCATGTGGATTGTTAATAATAATGAAAGTAAAAATGAAAAAATTCTTCGTTTTAATGATGGTTGCGTGTTTTACTGCAACTTTGTTCACCGAAAGTGCACTTGCCATAACTCCAACAAAAAAAGCAGTAAAAACAACTGCTACAGCCACTAAGGCAAAGGCTACTACCACCAAAGCAAAAACCACGGCTAAGGCAAAAACCACTACAAAAAGTGTTGCTGCCGCTAAAGAAACTGTAACTGTTGCGGTAAAAGATACTGTTGCGGTTGTAAAGAAGGAGGACTCGTTAGTTAAGACTGTGTATACTGCACTGAAGGATACAGTTACTAAAGTGGCGATAGATAAATTGAATAAAACGTCATTTGGCACAAAAGACAGTACTGTCAATAAAGTAAAATCTACACTTGGTGGTATTTTCGGAGCGAAATAAACTTACAGTATTATGCATCAAAAAAAGCGCGAATAGATTAAATCGATTCGCGCTTTTTAAATTGTGAATTATGCATTAACTATTGTATTGATTCACTAAGCTGTCTACTTCGTCGAGTATTAGTTTCGCAAACTCAGCCACTTTCATGGTTCCTTTATCACCTTCACCTTGACGGCGTACGGCAACTTCGCCATTTTCAGCTTCTTTTTCACCAACTATAAGCATGTAGGGGATACGTTTCAATTCGTTGTCACGGATTTTACGACCGATTTTTTCGTTGCGGTCATCCACAGTTACACGAATATCCTGCGCATTCATATCTTTCGCAATCTGGAAAGCATAATCGTTGAATTTTTCGCTGATAGGTAAAATAACCACTTGATCGGGAGTTAACCACAATGGGAATTTACCGGCTGTGTGCTCAATCAATACAGCCACGAAACGTTCCATTGAACCAAACGGTGCACGGTGAATCATTACCGGACGGTGTTTTTGGTTGTCATCGCCTGTATATTCCAATTCAAAGCGTTCAGGCAAGTTGTAATCCACCTGAATAGTTCCCAACTGCCATTTACGACCGATAGCATCACGTACCATAAAGTCCAGTTTAGGACCATAGAATGCTGCTTCGCCGTATTCTACTTTGGCTTTCAATCCTTTTTCCTGGCAAACTTCTACAATTGCATTTTCAGCTTTTTCCCAATTTTCATCAGTCCCAATATATTTTTCTTTGTTGTTAGGATCACGCAATGAAATTTGCGCTTCGAAGTTTTCGAATTCCAACGCTTTGAAAATGATAAAGATGATGTCCATTACTTTAAGGAATTCATCTTTTACCTGATCGGGGCGACAGAAGATATGCGCATCATCTTGGGTAAAACTACGTACGCGAGTCAATCCGTGTAACTCTCCACTTTGTTCGTAGCGATAAACGGTACCAAATTCAGCAATACGAACCGGCAGTTCTTTGTACGAACGAGGTTTGAATTTATAAATTTCGCAGTGGTGAGGGCAGTTCATTGGTTTCAACAGATACTCTTCACCTTCTTCAGGCGTATGAATCGGTTGGAATGAGTCCTTACCATATTTTGCGTAGTGACCCGAAGTAACATACAATTGTTTGTTGCCAATGTGCGGAGTCATTACTTGCTGGTAGTCGAAACGACGTTGGATTTTTTTCAAAAAGTCTTCCAAACGTAAACGCAATGATGTTCCGCGTGGCAACCACATAGGAAGTCCTTTACCCACCATTTCGGAGAACATAAACAATTCCAGTTCTTTACCGATTTTGCGGTGATCACGTTTTTTAGCTTCTTCCAATAATACCAAATACTCATCGAGCATTTTCTTTTTAGGGAAGGTGATACCGTACAAACGGGTCAACATCTTGCGTTTTTCGTCACCACGCCAGTAGGCACCGGCCACACTAAGCACTTTGATAGCTTTAATGTCGGCAGTTGTTGGTAAGTGAGGTCCACGACAAAGGTCGGTGAAATTGCCTTGTGTGTACAAGGTAATGGTTCCATCGGCCAGGTCGTTAATCATTTCTGTTTTATACACTTCGTTGATAGCTCCGAAACGGGCTAATGCATCTGCTTTGCTAATATCGCTACGCACTATGGCCGATTTGCGAGCTGCAAGTTCCTGCATTTTAGCTTCGATGGTAGCTAAATCACTTTCTTTTATGGATACTTCACCCGGGTCTACATCGTAGTAGAAACCGTTTTCGATAGCCGGTCCGATACCGAATTTAATGCCCGGATACAACTCCTGTAGGGCCTCGGCCATAAGGTGAGCCGAAGTGTGCCAGAAAGCATGCTTCGCTTCTTCATCGTCCCATTTGTGCAATTTTATAGATGCATCTGTTTCGATTGGACGGGTTAAATCCCAAATTTCATCATTTACTGTGATAGCCAGCACTTCTTGTGCTAAGCGAGAGCTGATACTTTCAGCTAGTTGCAGTCCGGTAATGCCTTTGGCAAATTCGCGAACAGAACCGTCAGGGAATGTTACTTTAATCATACGTTTTGAACCTTACAAATGGTTTTTAAATTTGAAGTGCAAAGATAGGAAATTATGTTGAACTGAGTAATTGTTTAATCAGTGAATCGAGTCTTAAAATGAGGTAATCGTCTAATTTTATATCTTTAACTTAGAAATGAATTTTTGAAGCCTAGCTTTAGGTATAAATAGATTTTTTGGACTCAAATACCTTCAAATTAATCATTAATTGTTATATTTTCATTGATTTTGTGATGTGTAATAGTTCTTTTAAATAAATAGTTATACTTTTGTAAGTATTATTGAAAAGAAACTAATTTATTAGAATAATCATGCCAGAAAAAAATAAGATTTCGATCGATTCATCCATCGAAAATTTGATTTCCATTCATCCATTGCTTTCCAAAAGCTTTACCAAATCCATCCGAACCAAGACAAATTTAAATCCCGGTTCATTGTATGTATTGGGAGTGCTTCGCAGACACGATATTTTATCTATGTCAGAAATTGGGTGTAAATTATCGATGCCAAAACCTCATGTTACAAGTTTGGTAGATAAGCTAATTGCCGAAGATATGGTAGAACGTCTGCTAGATCCGAACGACAGAAGAATCGTCAATATAAGAATAACAGAAAAAGGGATAGCCGATTTTAATGCGATTAAGTTCGAAATAAGTCAGGAATTGCGAATCAGGTTGGAAAAACTGAGTGCTGAGAAGTTAGACATTCTTGCAGAAGCTTCGAAACAGATTAAGGATATCTTGATAGAAATGGAATTATCCTATAATGGTTCTTCAACTTGCTGTAAATAAAAACTCTGTTTTTTTGAGAAAATAATAAATTGAAAATAAAGAATAAAGTATGAAAAAGAAAAAAGATTTGAAAGTGTACATTCCGCTTACATTAGTTATTTTATTTGTAATTGTTGGTGGATATTTCTGGTATGTTGATTACTCCAGTTATATTAAAACTGATGACGCTTATGTAACATCTGATGTAGTTTCGGTGAGTCCGAAAATTATGGGACGTATCAGTCAGGTTTACGTACAGGAAGGCGATTCGGTAAAGAAAGGTCAACTAATTGCAGAGCTTGACAGTGTTGATTTGTTGGCTCAAAAACAACAGGTCTTGGCTTCCAAAGTTCAAACCCAGGCAAACAAGGATCAAACTGAAGCTAAATATCAATTCGACCAAAAGAATATCAAAATTCTTGAGATTGCTCTTGAAAAAGCAAAAGATGACTTTGCTCGCGCAAAAACTCAAAATGCAGGTGGAGTAATTACAAAAGAACAATTCGAGCATACACAAAAAACTCAGGAAACAGCTCAGGCTCAATTGGAAGCGGCAAAAGCGCAGCTATTGGTTTCAAAAACTCAGATTAAAAGTGCCGAAACTGCGATTGCTAGTGCACAAGCTCAAATTGGTGTAATCTCAACTCAACTTAATAATACACGCTTATATGCTCCCGTTGATGGAATTGTAGCTAAGCGTTGGTTGCTACAAGGTGACATTTGTCAGCCAAGTCAATCTGTTTATACAATAAATAACAACAGCAAATTTTGGATCGTTGTTTATCTGGAAGAAACTAAAATGGAAAATTTAAAAATGGGACAAAAAGCCATATTTGAATTGGATACATATCCGGGTGTGATTTTCAACGGTAAAATTTTCACTGTGGGATCGACTACAGCCTCACAATTTTCGCTTATTCCTCCTAGCAATGCTTCAGGAAACTTTACCAAGATAACTCAACGTGTGGCACTTAAAATTTCAATTGACGGAACCGAAAAAGGTCAAAACCTATCGTCGTATCGTTTGCTTACAGGTATGTCGGCTGTTGTAAAAATTATCAAATAAGGATGCGGAAAATATCAAATACACACAGACTTCGCCGAAAACTCCGCAGTCGTAGTTCTGCTTATCACCCCCAAAGTCCATTTTACAAATGGTTTGTATTAGCCAATATTATGGTAGGTACTTTTATGGTGGTTTTGGACAGTACTATTGTGAACGTAAGCTTACCAAAGATTATGTCATCATTTGGGGTTGGACTTTCAACCATCGAATGGGTGATTACAGCTTATATGCTTGCTATGGCTGCGATGTTGCCAACTTCAGGTTGGCTGGCAGATAAATTCGGCTATAAACGAGTCTATTTTTGGGGATTATTCCTCTTTACGTTGGGTTCGTTATTATGTGGTTTATCAAATGATGAAGGTACATTGATTATATCACGTGTTATTCAGGGATTGGGAGCCGGAACAGTACAACCGCTTGGTATGGCTATTATTACACGTGAGTTTCCTCTTAAACAACGTGGTTTGGCACTTGGTTTTTGGGCTATTGCTGCAGCAGCTTCAGTTTCATTCGGACCGCTGATAGGAGGTTATCTGGTTGATAATTTCAGCTGGCAACTTATTTTTGATGTTAATATTCCAGTGGGTATTATTGCATTAATTTTTACTGTTATTATTCAACGTGAATTTGTAAATCCGAATGCTCGAAAGTTTGATTATATCGGTTTTATATCGGTTATTATATTTTTACCGGTTTTACTTTACGCTTTGTCAGAAGGCAATGCACAAACCAATTCTGCGGGGTGGACAGCACCCTATATTCTGGCTTGTTTTGCAATTTCAGCAATAGCATTAGCAGTGTTTCTTACCAGGGAACTGACTACTAAGTATCCCTTACTAGATCTTCGCTTACTGGCCGATAGAAACTTTGGTATGAGTAATGCACTAATGTTTGTGTTCAGTATAGGGATGTTTGGGAGTACTTTCTTGCTACCCCTGTTTCTGCAAAATTCATTAGGATATACTGCACTGCAGTCTGGAGCAGTTTTCTTACCTGTTGGAATTATTCAGGGCGCTTTTTCTCCAATATCAGGCTGGTTTTCTGATAAGATAAGTGCCAAAGTACCTATTATTGCAGGGGTAGGACTATTAGCATTCAGCTTTTTTCTGAACTCTCATTTATCGTTTCTGACGGAACATTCGTATATAATGACTTCGCTTTACATACGTGGATTAGGACTGGGACTTGTATTTACTCCACTAAGCACTTTATCATTATTGACCATCCCGCGTGAAAAAATGGCGCAAGCCTCTGGAATTATGAATACTGTTCGTCAAATTGGAGGAAGTCTTGGTGTTGCCTTGTTGTCCACTTTGCTTACATCAAGGGTAAATTTCCATTCTCAAATGTATGGTAACTCGATTCAGTCCGGATCTCAAACATTTCACACTGTAACAACAAATATGGCCTATTATATTCAGCAACATGGTGGAGGCTCTTTTACCACGGCATTGAAACAAGGTCAGAGTTTGCTTATGTCGAATGTTGGCACGCAAGCTTTTGTTCAGGGAGTAAACGATGACTTTCTGGTTGCTGCTTGTATTTCCATGCTTGGATTTATACCAATTATATTCTTAAGGTCTAAAAAGAAAGCATTGAAATCTATTGAAACTGAACCTATATCTATACTGGAATAGATAATTTTATTTATGCATATTCATAAAAATATTATTAAAATGAAAACTATATTTAAACTAGCTGTACCTCTATTATTATTGCCTCTTATTGCCAATAGTCAGAATACAGTTAATATTTCAGGTGATTCATTAACGCTGAATCAAATTTTGAACGAAGTAATCCATAATTATCCTTCTATCAAAAAAGCTCAGACCGATCTCGAATCTTCTGACGCTAAAATAGGACTGGCCAAAACGGCCTATCTCCCCAATGTTGATGTGGCTGCTTCGTATATGTTGTTAGGACCCACTTCGACAATTACTCTTCCCGGTTTAGGCTCGTTTCAAATGAATCCAGCCAGCAACTACTCGGCAATGTTGAATGTAACTGAGAGTATTTACGATTTTGGAAAAACGCGAAAGAACATTGCTTACGAAACGCAAAGTCGCGAATTGGCCGGACTTTCGGTTGAGCAACTGAAACAAAAACTATCGGGAATGATGGTTGGAAACTTTTATTCAATTCTTTTCTTGCAGGAAGCCATCAAAATCAAAGATGAAGAGATGCTTACTCTGAAAGCGCATTTTAATTTTGTAGAAAAGAAAGAAGCTTCCGGCTCGGCAACTAAGTATGAACTTTTGACTACTAAAGTTCGTATTTCGACTAATGAGAGTCAAAAAACCGATTTGCAGAACGCACTGCAAATTCAACTGAGTCAGATGAATTCTTTTCTTGGAAAATCGCAGGACACTAAACTGAAAGTGAAGAAAGAGTTGTATGCACCTGAGATAATGGCTTCGAACGATTCGCTGTTCTCATATGCATTCGATCATCGCAATGAGATTAAAGTAGCTCGTCAGAAAACGGAATTGGCTAACTCACGTCTTGGAATTGTAAACGCGCAAAACAATCCTTCGCTGAATTTTATTGGTTCAGCCGGATTTAAAAATGGATATATTCCTGATTTGGCTAAGTTTACCCCCAATTTTGTAGCAGGTGTTAGCTTTAAAGTTCCATTGTTTGATGCTAATCGCTCTAAATACACCAAAATTCAGGCTCAATCCGAGATTAAAGGCAATGTGCAGGAAACTGATTTGACCCGCAGAGCCATAGTCAATGAGGTAGTAGAAAGCAAAGCAAATGCAGAAACGGCTTTGAAAAAAGTGAATCTGTCGGAATTGCAATTAGAGCAAGCAGAGCAAGCGCATGCACTTGCCGAAACTAGTTTTAAAGCAGGAGTTATTACCAACGTGGAGTTGATGTACAGTTATACTGCTGTGACCGACAGTAAACTGGCTTTGCTGAAGACTAAAATCGACTATTCGGTAAGTTTGTTGAAACTGAAAATCGCATTGGGAGAGCAAATCTATTAATCAACGCAAAATTTGTACCTCATGTTTTTTAGGTGACTTCGCAAGTTGTAGAGATGGCTTCCGAATGTTTTAGCTGGATTCGCAAGTTGTCGAGAGGCCTTCCGAAAGTTTTAGATAGCTTCACAAGTTATTGAGACGTGTTCCTGAAATTACGGAGCTCTTCGCTATTTGTTCATCTCCAAGGCAAAAAGTAAAATATGAGAGGCTGAATTTCATTATTGAAATTCAGCCTCTCTTTTTGTATCAACTATTGCATCAGATTTTTTGATTCAGTCTATGCCATGCACCTCCATTGTACACATTTACATAGGCGTTTGACGATAGAATGCCTTTTGCCGATGCGCTGCGCATACCCGAAGCACAGCAGGTGATGATGTGTTGATTCTTATCTTTCAGCTTATTGAGATTTTTGCTCAATTGCTCCACCGGAATGTTTATCGAACCTTTAATATGTCCTGATGCATACTCGCCTTTGCTGCGTACGTCCAGAATAATAGCACCTTGTTTCACTAATTCCGAGTAATCTGTTGCCGGTCCGAAACCAAATATTTTTTTTAATGTTGATATCATATTGTGTTAGTTTGTAAGTGAGTAATTTATCTTTTGCTCATCATTTGCATGATTCCACCACCGTTTTTTACATTAGTAAACCCATGTTGTTGCAGGATGCGTTGACCATAAGCCGATCGGGCTCCTGAAGCACAGTAAAGCGTAATGTCGCGTGACGGGCTGCCCAATTGGTTGATGTTGATTTGTAATTCATCCAACGGGATGTTCACTGCTCCCGGATATGCACCACCCGAAAACTCTTGCGGTGAACGTACATCTACAATTAGCGGCTGATTTGAAGAGGTTGATGTTGTAGCCGACGATTGAGCGTTTCTGCTTGCCATCATAGCTGATATTCCACCACCATTCTTTACATTCGTGTATCCCAATTGCATTAATTGACGTTGCGCATAAGCCGAACGGCCACCGGAAGCGCAATAGACCACAATTTCACGACCCAAATCATCGCCAAATTCATTGCGTCTTTGCATTACATCATCCAGTGGTATGTTCAAAGCTCCGGGATAAGCACCGGTATTGAATTCCTGAACGGTGCGTACATCTACTATTAATGTTCCGTTGTCCGCCGCTTTTTTGCTTTCTGTTTTTTGTTCTTCTTTCTCCACTTCTTTGGTAAGCGATTTTGATATTACAGGCAATAATTCAAGTTTGATATTTTTGAATCCCATGGCTCGTGCATGGCTCTGTAATGAAGTATGACCACCCGAAACATTGGTCACATCTTTAAAACCTGCTCCAACCAATGTGCGAAGTGCTTGATGAGCTTTTTTACCCATTTCGCAATAGACAATGATGGAACGATCGGTTGGTAATGAGTTTAGTTTTTGTGATAACAATTCCAACGGTAAATGAATAGCTCCTTCGATATGGCTTTTCTCGAATGCAAACACGTCTCGTACATCTACGAAAACAGGATTTTTACTTTCCACATAGTCGTCGAGTTCCGAAACTGTTACAGATGGACTGAAGCCCGATTGTCTGTTTTCTGCCGTATACGCTGCCATATTAATGGCATCGTTGGCTGTGCCAATGGGTGGCGAGTAAGCAAAGTCCACATCTGCAATATCATGTATGGTTAGTTTTGCTGCCGTTGCGGTTGCAATAATATCCAGTCGTTTGTCGGCGCCTTTGTACCCTGCGGTTTGACCGCCAAGTATGATGCCGGTTTCACGGTCGTAAACCAACAGAGCTGTAACTGTTTCTGCACCGGGATAGTAGGAGGTGTGATGCTCTTTGTGAACCACCACTGCATCTGCATCGATGCCCAATGCTCTGGCTTGTTTCAACGACAGTCCGGTAGTTCCGGCTACTGCTTCGAAAACGCGAACTACTGAAGTTCCCAAAGCACCTTTGTATTCGTGATGTCCTCCAAGTACGTTCTCGGCAGCAATTCTTCCCTGACGATTAGCCGGGCCTGCAAGCGGAATACGCACTTTTTTACCGTTCACGCGATGTTCAATTTCAACCATGTCGCCGGCTGCATAAATGTCCGGATCATTAGTTTGTAATTGCGAGTTTACCAATAAACCACCGGCTTCACCAAGCTCCAAACCTGCATCCTTTGCTAGTTGCAGAGTAGGGCGTACGCCGATAGAAAGCAATACCATATCTGCGTCGATTGTTTTGCCGTTGTCGAGTTTTACCGTTTTTGGAGTGATTTCAGTTACTCCTGCACTTGTGTGTATTCCAACTCCGTACGAAAGCATTTCATTCTCAATGAATCCGGCAGTCTCGGCTTCCATAATCACCATCACATGTGGCATCATTTCTACCACATTTACTTTTAATCCACGTTTTACTAATGCTTCCACCATTTCCAGACCTATAAATCCACCACCAACAACCACCGCAGTTTTGGGTTGCTTGTCGTTCAGATGACTTGCAATTTTGTCCATATCTTCCAATGTCCAAAGCGTAAACACATGCTCCAAGTCAGCTCCGGGTAGAGTAGGAGTGATAGGGCGACCGCCTTGTGCAAGAATTAGTTTGGTGTATTCAAATGTTTTCTGAGCTCCTGTTTCCGAGTTCGTTGTTGCAATTTGGTGGCCTCTTCTGTCGATAGCTGTTACTTTGGTGTTGACATGCACAGTTACATCATATTGTTCTTTGAAACTCTCGGGGCTTTGTAAAATCAATTTTGAACGGCTTTTAATATCGCCACCAATAAAATACGGTAATCCGCAATTGGCAAACGAAATATCCGGACCTGCTTCGAGCATGGTTATTTGAGCTGTCGGTGAAATGCGGCGAGCCTTAGCAGCAGCTGTTGCACCGGCTGCTACTCCGCCTATAATTACAATCTTTTCCATATCTTCAATTTTATTTTTTTTTCTATAAATGTTTTTTATTTCTGAACAGGTAAATTATTAGTTAGCCAACCCGACCAACCATCCATCATTTGATAGATGTTTTTAAATCCACTTTGCATCATGTGTTCAACAGCCATTCCACTCCTGTGGTTTGTTCGGCAATGAACGATATATTTTGCATTTTTATTGAGCTTGTCTATCTTGCTAAACGCATCCGGCTGGCGAATGTCGATATTTACAGCTCCTTTAATATGACCACTATTGAATTCTTCGGCACTGCGGACATCCAATATGATCCATTTTTTGTCTTTTTGGAGCATCGAATTTACTTGTTTTGAATTTACTTCAACTTTGGTTTGAGCTGTAATCGTTGTAAATGAACAAAACAGCAAGGCTAGAACAGGTAATAATAGTTTTGTTTTCATGAGTTTTTTTATAAATATGTTTTGATTACTTTTTATTCCATGTGTTTATTCCAAAAGGTAGGTACAGTGGACAAAATCGAATTAGTCCGGTAAGAATAAATACTCCTGCCAGTACTAATAATAGAATGCCCAATGTTCCGGTAATAACATGTGTAAAATACAGAACGATAATTGCGAAGGCTGCCAATATCCTGACTGCCCTGTCGATAATTCCTACATTTGCTTTCATATTTATGAGTTTTAAATTGTTATTTGCTATCTGTTTTATTCTTCTGTGTAGCTTGTCCGATAGTTGTCGGAGGCAAGTGTATATTTAATCCGTTGCAAAGATATAGTAATATTTTTATATTACAATAGTATCACTAATAAATTATATTGGTATCACTAAAATTTTTATTATCTTTGCATTCTATTTTGTTGTTGAAATATGTAAACTATATTGATTGTATGATATTTAAAGAAGAAATTTCGCCGGATTTCGCTAAACAATTATTTGATGATAGCGAAAAAGTATTGAAATTTATTGCCGAAGTAAAGTGGGAGAGTGGTTTTGTGTGCCGAAAATGTGGACATACAAACTATTGTGATGGCAAAACTCCGTTTTCCCGTCGATGCACCCGTTGTAAAAAAGAGGAGTCTGCTGCAGCCAATACCATTTTTCATAACATAAAGTTTCCCATCAATAAGGCATTCTATATTGCTTACAACGTTTGTGTACTGGGAAATGATTTGTCGTCTTACAATTATTCTGATCAGCTGGGGTTAAATCAGATGACTTGTTGGAAATTCCGGAAGCGTATACAAAATTGTATGTTGAAAATTGAAAACAATAAAAATGTGCCGATTCAGACCATATTAATGTCGGAAATTAAATAATTCTCGTTAAATTTGCGACTTGTAAAAATCAAATATATAAATATGAAAAAAAATTCTACTCTAAAAGTGCTGATAATGTGTGCTTTTCTACTTTCAGTATTTAATTCTAACGCTCAGGATTGGCCTAATTTAAATCGATTCCGTGCAGATAATGCCTTACTAGGCACTCCGGACAAGGGTGATAAACGTGTTGTGTTTATGGGTAATTCCATTACACAAGGTTGGAAAGATACTCATCCTAAGTTTTTTACAGAAAATCCGTATGTTAATCGTGGCATAAGCGGTCAAACTACTCCACAAATGTTGGTTCGTTTTCGTCAGGATGTGATTGCACTTCAACCAAAGGTAGTCGTAATTCTTGCTGGCACAAATGACATTGCCGGAAACACAGGTTCTTCTACCCTCGAAATGATTGAAGATAATCTGGCTTCTATGGCCGAGTTGGCCAATGCTAACGGCATTCGTGTGGTGTTGTCGTCGGTTTTGCCTGCCTATGATTATCCATGGAAACCAGGTCTGGAGCCGGCAGAGAAAATTGTAACATTAAATGCCTGGATTAAATCTTACTGCGAGAAAAAAGGATTTATTTATCTTGATTATTTCACTCCAATGGCCGACGAACGTCATGGATTGAAAGCCGAACTGACCTACGATGGCGTGCATTGTACTGCTAAAGGGTATGATGTGATGGAGCCACTAGCCAAGGAAGCTATTAAACAAGCTTTGAAACATAAACCGAAAAAATAATCATGATTGATTATGAATAAGATAGTATTGATAGAAAGCCGTTCAAATATGAAAGTTTGAACGGCTTTTTATTTACGAAACATTCATAAAATCATGTAGTGATTCATAAAATACTTGGTTGGGTTAAATAGAATGAGTAAGTTTGCAAAGAGTAAAAACCCAAATAATCAATATTTTAAAATGAAAGAAGATAAAGTTAAGGTAGAAAAGAAATCGATTAATTATTACATGCGTAAATTACATCGTGATTTTGGTTTTTTTATCATTGGACTTACCATTATTTATGCGCTAACCGGAATAATTCTTATTTTTAGGGATACCAATTTTCTTAAAAATGAAGTGCTGATTGAAAAATCGTTAGCCCCCAATATGGCAGTTTCTGATCTTGGAAATGTTTTACGTAAGAAGGATTTTAAAGTTTTAAAAACTGTAGGTGATACTCTTTATTTTAAAGAAGGTACTTATAACAGATCTACTGGTGCTATATCTTATACTGAAAATGAGCTTCCTTCTTTACTTAAAAGGGCGACTCTTTTGCATAAATCATCAACAAGAACTTTATTATTTGTTTTTCCACTTATGTATGCGGCACTATTACTGTTTTTGGCCATCTCTGCATTTTGGATGTTTAAACCCAATACAAAGTTGTTTAAGCGAGGAATTATTATTGCTATAGCTGGAGTCATTACAGCGATAGTTTTGTTGATAGTATAGAATTCTTTTAGTTGCATAGTTGCACACAAATGCTTAAAATAATAGTAATTCTATGGTGAAAATCGATTTTTATACTAAATCCATTCGGGGAAAGATTATCGCCATTTTCATCATAGCTGCACTCTCTATCGGGTTATCATGGATTATTTTACGTGTTGCTTTTGGTCAGGTTGTCAATACCATTGAGGAAATCTCAAAACCTAATAATAAACTTCAACTTCTGAATAATTTGTCGAGTGATATTTCTCAAATCGGACAATATCAGCGAAAATTGATTCTGCAACATCCAACGAAAGACTATCCGATTCTTTTGCCTGAATCCAAAGAGTTTATCAAGCGGTTGGATACCTTGCGCACCATTTGTGTAGATAATAAGTTACAGTTGCTACAAATTGACTCGGTAGAAAATATTGTCAATCAATACGATGCATTGGTGGTTGATTATCTTAAACTGTACACGAGCCTATTTAACAATGAACCATTAACCGGAAAGTTTAAATCACTCAGCGACCTTATTTATGCTAATGCCGCAAAAATGGATAGTAGCATTATAACTTCCGACAGAAGTGGTATTACAACTACAACACAAAGTGTACCTCCTCGAGCACCAAAGGTGAAACAAAAAACTTCATTTATAAAGCGATTTTTAGGGATATTTGGTAGTGAAGAGAGATCTAAGGAAACATTAATAGAGCAAACAATAAAAAATGAACGCAGCATTCGTGTTGATACGGTAGTTGTGTCGCAGCGTGGAAGCTTGAAAAAGGCAATTGATGAATCTGTACAGAATATAGATAAATATCATAGGTTGCGAAGTGTTACACTTGCTAATAGAGAATTGGACCTGATACATGATGCCAATGGTTACATTAGCCGAATCCGTAGACTGTTGCGGGAAATGGAGGAAGCCGAAATTGTAAAAATGAAAGCTAATGATGGTGTATTAGTTAATACTGTGCAAACAAGTATGACACGTATTACCATTATCATGATTTTATTTATTATTGTTACAATCATTCTCATTTATTTTGTGTTTAGTGATATAGCCCGCAATAACCAGTATCGGAAGCAGTTGCTTGAGGCAAAAGAAGAAGCTGAATATCTAACTTCCGTTAAACAACGGTTTCTGTCGAATATGAGCCACGAGATACGAACACCTTTACAATCAATTATTGGTTTTTCGGAACAAATAATGACCGAGGAAAGGCCTTCTAAGGCATCAATAGAAGCTATTCATTTTTCATCGGAGCACTTATTGCAAATAGTAAATGAAGTGTTGGATTATAGTCGTATTGTTTCTGGGAAATTTACATTCGATAATAAAGCATTTAATATGAATGCTTTATTGACTGAAGTTGCTGCGACCATGAAGTTGCAAGCCACTAAAAAGAATATCCAATTCAATTATAAAAACGAAGAACCTTATCCATTGCTTTATATCGGTGATGCCTTCCGGTTGAAACAAATCTTATATAATCTTATTGGCAATGCTATCAAATTTACCAATGATGGGAGTGTTACTCTTGAAGTGGAATCGACTCTAAAGTATAAATCAACTAAATTTTTGTTTCGAATCATCGATACGGGTATTGGAATTTCGGAGGCTGATTTAAAGCGGATTTTTAATGAATTTGAACAAGCTGATACCAATGAGTATCAACCAAAAAATGGTACTGGTTTGGGCTTGAACATTTCAAAAGCATTGGTAGAAGAGCAAGATGGAACATTTACAGCAAAAAGTGCTTTAGATGAAGGTTCCAGCTTTGTTGTAACGCTCACTTACGAAAATGCTGAAGAAGCTTTGCCGGCTGACCCCGAAAAACCGCTGACAAACAAACTGAATTTTACCGGAAAAGTATTAATAATTGACGATGATCCATTTATATTGCAACTCTGTTCTAATATATTCAACAAATATGGCATTCGATATACTGCTCAGATTTCACCCGAAAAATTACTAAGCGAAGAATGGGACAACGATATAAGTCTTATTTTTACGGATATAAGAATGCCGGGAATGAGTGGGATAGAGCTTTGTAAATTACTTCGCGGTAGGATAAGTAAAGAGGTCCATATTATTGCTCTTACGGCTCATGCACTCCAAAATGAACAAAAGGCTATTTTAGACCAAGGATTTGATGGTTTGATTACCAAACCTTTCAAAGAGGATGACATTATTGCTTGTTTAAACAAAAATTCAAGAGTCGTGAATCGTCTCAATATAAATGCTTTACTGGCTATGTGTATGCAAGATCCCGAACTGCTCAGGCTGAGCCTCGTTTCGTTTTTTGCAGAAACAACTCAGGATCTTACTCTACTCTGGCAACTGATAGATGAGCAAAACCAAAGCGAGATGATGGAAATTTGTCATAAGCTAGCTGGACGTATAGCACAGGTGGGGTATATGTCCTTATCGTTTAAGCTTCGAAAAATAGAGACGAGCCTCAAACATACTTGCGATTTGGAAAAAATAACAGATGAATTGAAAGGAATAATGAAAGAAATAGAGGAATTAATTGAAGCTGTAAAGTTAGAGATAGATACAAGACGATAGTTAAAAGACGAAATGGTCAATCTCGACTTTTGGAGATAAATGAAATAATGTTCTAATCTTCAATATTGTATTTTGCCAATTTGATATAAAGGGTCTTTCTGTCGATATTTAGCAAACGTGCAGCTTTGGATTTATTATTTTTCACTTCCTGCAGGGTTTTTAGAATCATTTCTCTTTCATTTGTTTCCTGCAAGGCTTTCAAATCAAACTCAGAGTCGGATGGATTGGTAAGCGTTTCCATGATAAGTTCTTCAGGCAATACGTCTTTTTCAATCGTATTCCCTTTCGAAAGCAGTACAGCTCGTTTAATAATGTTCTTAAGCTCGCGTAAGTTCCCGGGCCATTCGTAATTCGTAAAGATCTGCATAGCATCGTCCGATACTTTTTTTACATTTCTACCTAACTCTGCATTTGAAAGTGTAATGAAATGCTGAATAAATTGCGGTAGATCGCCTTTTCTTTGACGCAATGCCGGTACCATAATTTTAAACTCATTTAATCGATGGTATAAATCCTCGCGGAAACTACCATTTTTTACTTTTAATAATAAGTCTTCATTTGTAGCGGCAATAATGCGCACATCTATTTTTACTGTTCGGTTACTTCCAATGGGTTGTATTACTTTTTCCTGTAGTGTCCGCAATAATTTTACTTGCACCTCATAACTTAGATTCCCTACTTCATCCAAAAAGAAAGTCCCTTTATCGGCCATTTCGAATTGACCTTTTTTGTCGTGAAGTGCACCGGTAAATGATCCTTTTGAATGTCCAAATAATTCACTGGCAGCTAACTCTGACGAAAGTGTTCCGCAATCAATAGCTACGAATGGTTCATTAGATCGTTTGCTTTGGGCATGTATACTTCGTGCTACATGTTCTTTACCCGTGCCACTTTCACCTTGTATGATTACCGATACATCTGTTGGTGCAACGAGTTTTACATAGTCACTAAGTTGTGTCGATCGTTCACTATCGCCTTCAACAAACTGTATTGATGTTGGGATTGAATTCGTTTGTTTTATATCCTTATTACTTATAGCTTCGCTAATATGCATCAGTAATTCGTCAGGAATGATGGGTTTGGTAATATAATCGAAAGCTCCCATTTTTACTGCATTCACAGCTGTTCTAATATCATGAAAGCTGGTTATAACTATAATGGGAGTTTTGATGATTTTCGAGCGAACATGTTTAATTAAATCAAGTCCTATTCCATCGGGTAATCTATAATCGAGCAAAATGAGTTGATATTCTTTTTTCTCAATACAAGCGATAGCGTCTTTGATACAATTTTTGGCATCTACCATATATCCCTGTTTTATTAGAAAACCTTCCAATAGTTGAATAAAAGTTTTATCGTCTTCAACCAGTAAGATATTTATCATTATAATTGTCGGATTAAGTTAAGCGCAAAAATAACGAAAAAAAACAGGAGCTGAGTGTTTTTCAGCTTCTGTTTCATTTAAATAACTACTTCGGTGATCCGAACTTATTATTTCACAATTTTTCCGTCACCATCAATGCTTACAGTGTCGAACGTTCCGGTCGAGCTTTTTAGATTGACAACATAATAAGCAATTTTTACGCCATCTACTTTCACTGCAAAAGCAGTACTAATAGTAGATGCTTTATAACTGTCACCTTTTAAAGTTTCCAACACTGGTTGAGGTAATTCAGTAGCTTTAATTTCGGTTTTCACCGGGCTCACATTTGTGGTACTGGTGGTTACACTAGTTGAGTCTTTCGTTGATTTTACAACACTCTGAGCGAAAGTTGAAGCACCAGTCATCATTAGAAGGCTTAATGCAAGAAACATTACTTTTTTCATACGTTTTAATTTTAAATACGTTTTATATATTAATTACTATACCATAGGCAAGCTATGTGCCAAATCTGAACTTAAATGCAATGTATTGATTTTGTAGTGTTTAAATGTTATTGATTAAATCTGTCAGAACCAAAATTGGGGATTATTTCTACACATTGATGCAATTTGTGGCACTATGCTGGCATGGCTTGCTTCTGTTTTATTGGTTATAGGGTAATCCATCAGCGCTAATTCAAATTTCTTATTGATGGATATATTTATATAATAAAATCAGGAGAATAGATATGCACGTAATTTTTTGGAAATGAATTAAATATGTCTATTATGTTAGGATGTTGACGGGATATTTTTTATTTCTTTATTATAGAAAAATAATCTGCTAATTTGATATTGCTAGCTCATAAATTATTTGTACCTTTGCGCCCGTATTTCGTAAAGTCATCATAATGTCTAACCTACTAATTTATTAGTAATTAAAAAACAATTTTTCAGAAATGGAAGAGAACAAAAACATTGCAGAAGAAGTAATTCCAGCTGCAGTAGAAAACGTAATTGAAACTCCTGCAGTAGTTGAAGAAACTGTAATTGAAGAAACTCCAGTTGTAGCTGAAGTAGCAGTTGTAGCTGAAGCTCCGGCAGTAGAAGAAATCGTAATTGAAGAAGCTCCTGCAGCTAAAGTAAAAGCTCCAAAACCAGTTCCTGCTGGTGATTTTGATTGGGATGCCTATGAAAATGGTGTTACCATGACAGCTGCTTCTAAAGCAGATTTAGAACTTATTTACGACAACACTTTGAATGCTATCAAAGACAAAGAAGTTGTTGAAGGAACGGTAATTTTGATTAACAAACGTGAGGTAGTTGTAAATGTTGGCTACAAATCAGACGGTGTTGTGCCAATGAGCGAATTCCGCTACAATCCTGATTTAGCAGTTGGCGACAAAGTTGAAGTTTACATCGAAAGCCAAGAAGATAAAAAAGGACAATTAATCCTTTCTCATAAACAAGCACGTGCAACCCGTTCATGGGATCGTGTGAATGCAGCTCTTGAAACTCAAGAAATTGTAAAAGGTTTTGTAAAATGTCGTACTAAGGGTGGTATGATTGTGGATGTATTCGGTATCGAAGCATTCCTTCCAGGTTCACAAATTGATGTGAAACCAATCCGCGACTACGATGTATTCGTAAACAAAACAATGGAATTCAAAGTCATCAAAATCAACCACGAATTCAAAAACGTTGTTGTTTCGCATAAAGCACTTATCGAAGCTGAGCTTGAATTACAAAAGAAAGAAATTATCGGTAAACTTCAAAAAGGTCAGGTTCTTGAAGGTACAGTTAAAAACATCACTTCGTATGGTGTATTTATCGACCTTGGTGGCGTAGACGGTTTGATCCACATCACCGACCTATCATGGGGACGTGTTTCTCATCCAGAAGAAATCGTTGCATTGGATCAAAAATTGAACGTTGTTATTCTTGACTTTGATGATGAGAAAAAACGTATCGCTCTTGGTTTGAAACAACTTTCTGCTCATCCTTGGGATGCTTTGGATCCAAACTTGAAAGTTGGTGACAAAGTTGTAGGTAAAGTAGTTGTTATGGCTGATTACGGTGCATTTGTTGAAATCGCTCAAGGTGTTGAAGGTTTGATCCACGTTTCAGAAATGAGCTGGTCACAACATTTACGTTCTGCTCAGGATTTCTTGAAAGTTGGCGAAGAAGTTTCAACTGTTATCTTGACTCTTGATCGTGACGAACGCAAAATGTCATTAGGTATCAAACAATTGAAATCTGATCCATGGGAAAATATCGAAGAACGTTATGCAACCGGAAGCAAACATACTGCTAAAGTACGTAACTTTACTAACTTCGGTGTATTTGTTGAAATCGAAGAAGGAGTTGATGGTTTGATCCACATTTCTGACTTATCTTGGACTAAGAAAGTAAAACACCCATCTGAATTTACTCAAATTGGTGCCGAAATCGACGTTCAGGTTCTTGAAATCGACAAAGCAAATCGTCGTTTGAGCTTAGGTCATAAACAATTAGAAGAAAACCCTTGGGATGTTCTAGAAACAATGTTTGTTGTTGATAGCATTCACGAAGGTACAATTGTTGAAATGTTAGACAAAGGTGCAGTAGTTTCATTGCCATACGGCGTTGAAGGTTTTGCAACTCCAAAACATTTGGCTAAAGAAGACGGATCACAAGCACAAGTTGATGAAAAATTATCTTTCAAAGTAATTGAATTCAACAAAGATGCTAAACGTATTATCCTTTCTCACAGCCGTATTCACGAAGATGTGAAACGTGCTGAAAAAGGCGAAAGCACTGCAACTGAAGCTCCAGTAAAAAAGGCTGCTCCAAAACGTGCTAAGAAAGAAGATGCACCGGTTGTAGCTTCTACTTCTACAGTAGAAAAATCAACACTTGGTGATATTCAATCTTTGTCTGACTTGAAAGATAAAATGGATTTAGCTGCTGAAAAAGCTGCAAAAAAAGAAAAGAAAGCTAAAGTAGCAGAAGTTGCTCCTGAAGCACCAGCTGTGGAAGAAACTCCAGAAGCATAATTCTGATCTGAATAATTATAGAAACAGGCTGTTCGAAATATTCGGACAGCCTGTTTTGTGTTATGATGTATTTTCCGGCGTTTAAGCCCGCAATTAGCAGTTGAAAGTACCTTGTGCGCTGTGGATGTTTGTTTGCTTGTGATAAGCCTGAAAATGTACTCTGTGCGGTTTGTAATGTCAATGTAACTTCAAATCGAATGTTCCAATTTTGGAAATGCTGAAATCTTTGTAAACAAACTCATCGGATGACTTCAAGTCATCCGATGAGTTTGTTTATATAATTGCTGCCTATTGTTTTAAGAGCATCGCACCGTTATTATATCAATTATTACCTAAGGTGCATACCGTGCTATTCGGTCTGTTTCAATAACATTCTTTTATGTAACTCTATTTCAGTACGAGACAATTATTCTAAAACCAAAAAGCGCAACACTCGAGATGAGTGTTGCGCTTTTGTTTAATACTTTCTATTTTGAAATAATGCTATGCTTATTTCTTCTCACAGCGTTCGTTAAGTATTCTTGTAACTTCCGCAGTGATATCATATCCTTTGGATGCCCATAGAACATTGTCACTTGACGTGTTGCTAAGTATCATTTCATACTTTCCGTCTTTGTTGTACTCTTTAATAAACTTAGTAATGGTGTCACGTAAACTTTCGCTCATTTTTTGTTGAACTTGCATTAGTTCTTGACTAAGTTTGCCATCCATTTGTTGCAACTCTTGTTGCTTTTTTTGTAGACGAACTTGTTCTTGTTCTGCGCGTTCACGGCTCAAAAAAGCATTGTTTTCCAACTTGCGTTGAAATTCACCCATTTCAGTTTGCAACTGACGTGCTTTGGTGTTAATAGTAAGACGAGATTCTTCTTGTCTTTTTGTTAACGCCTCGTTTGCATCTTTTGCAAATTGGTAATTTAACAACAATGAATCAATGTTGATATAAGCTATGGGCAATTTACCTACACTGACAACTCCTTTTCCCGTTGATGCTTTTTTACCGGTTTCAGAAGTTTTATTTCCCAATACCAGCCAAAAAAGAATTATAACTGCAACTGCCAAAACGGCATTTAAAATGAGTGATAAGTTTTTCATTCGCATTTTTTTTCTATTAATAATTATCAGTGATTTTTTATTGTATCCTAAGTTTGTATTCTTTTTTTGCGTTTGTGCCAATTTCCAATACCGATTGGTATGTATTCCTTTTATCCGTTTATTGTTCCAAAGTTGGTCTCAAATCTACACCTGAAATGCTATGCAAAGTCCATTTTCAAAAGATTCGAGTGCAAAGATAATTTTTTTAGTAGATATCAATACTAAGGACAAACAATTTTTAGGAAAATGAATGTTTCATTGTATTTATTAATATAAATTTAGATAAATAGTCTTAGTTTGCTGAAATTTCGTTCAATATTGTTTCAATAATAAACAAAGCCGAATTGATTTATTCAATTCGGCTTGTAAATATGTATAACAATTGACCTTTTGTTCTCTAAATAACGTTTAGAAAATAAGATAGGTATTGCCTTTATTTGTTTTAGTAACGTGCAGAAACTTTATCCCAGTCAACTAAATCCCACAATGCAGCCACGTAGTCAGCACGACGGTTTTGATAATCAAGATAATAAGCATGTTCCCAAACATCGAACGTTAGGAGAGGAGTCAATCCTCTTGTCAATGGGTTTCCGGCGTTGCTTTCTTTTACAATTGATAGTTTACCATCAGCATCTTTTACAAGCCATCCCCAACCCGATCCGAATACGGATATCGTAGCTTTATTGAATTCAGCTTTAAAGTTATCAAATGATCCCCATGCAGCGTCAATCGCTTTAGTCAGTTTTTCACTTGGTGCCGAACCCTTTTGGGGAGTCAATGAAAGGAAGTAGAAATTATGATTCCATATTTGTGCAGCGTTGTTGAATATTGGACCATCTGCTTTTTTTACTATGGCGTCCAAATCCGAATTTTCAAATTCTGTTCCTTCAACTAAGCCATTCAGATTTGTAACATAAGTCTGATGGTGTTTCCCGTAGTGGAAGCTAATGGTTTTTTCGCTGATAATTGGTTCTAATGCATTTTGTGCATAAGGTAATTCTGGCAATGAAAATTTCATGATTGTAGTGTTTTTTATATGTTTGTAAAATGTGTAATTTCGCTTTCAATAACTTCTAAACGCTATTTCCAGTCTTTTTGTTTTTAAGAAAGACTTATTTTTTTGTAAAAAGGATGTTTTGATTTGGTTCGTTTCAATTTTCTTATCATCTTTGTAGTCGAAATGAGATATCTAGGGGAAACAGTTTCCAAATTCGAATTACAAAGTTAATGGAAATAATGAAACTTAGATTCAACATCTCACGTTTATTCATTGAAATTTTTTCATTAATCAATCAATTTTAAATAATCAAAACTTTATGAACAATTCAATCCGATTAATTATTGCGCTTGGTTTTGTCGTGTTGGCAACTACATCATGTAAAACAAAACAAAAAATTGCAACTATCCCTTCAGGAGCAAATGTTGAAGCTACTGCTCCAAAATCAGTTAGTTCTACAACCCCAAAGCAAGTTGTAGCCGACCAGGTTGAATCAGCACCTGTTGTTTACGAAAAAGAAGTTACACGTAACGAAAGTTTCACTTTAGTGGATGGTCAGAATGCCGATGCGTTGAAATACAAATACCATGTTGTTGTGGGTAGTTTTTCTAAACAAGAAAACGCAAAGGGTTTACAAAGTACATTAAACGCTGAAGGAAATAAATCAATCATCGTTGTAAATGAAAAAGGAATGTATCGCTTATTGATTGCTTCGTTCAACGATTACAATCAAGCTCACGTTCGTATCAAAGAAATTGCAAACCGTTTCCCTGATGCATGGGTATTGGTTCAAAAATAAATTTTTAGTTACGAGTTACAAGTAAACGAGTAAATAGTAAAATTGATAAAGGGGAAAAGCAACTGGCTTTTCTCCTTTTTTTTGCTGAATCGGTTCCTTGCTGAAAAATTGAAATGGACTACGAATTAGGATAATCTGTTTTTCTGTTTGAACTTCTTGACAAAGAAATAAATAGTTACAGCAGTAACTACAGTAGATAATCCGTCAGAAACCGGCATGGCCATCCAGGCACCGTTTAAACCGTAGAACGCAGGCAGAAGCAGTAGGCAGGGTATCAGGAACAGAACTTGTCTGGTAAGGCTAAGTAAAATAGATATCTTCGCTTTCCCAATGGATTGAAAAAAGTTGGTTACCACAATCTGTAATCCTATAATGGGAAACATCGTTACTGAAATATGAAGTGCCTTGGCAGCAATGTTCTGCAGTCCAATATCTCGGGTGAAAAGGGAAGCCATAAAATGGGGCAGGAATGTGCCAACCATAAAACCAAAGGTGGTAATGCATGTGCCGATAATTACTCCGTATTTCAACGTTTTAAACATTCTGCCGTAGTTTTTGGCTCCGAAATTATAGCCTATTATGGGCTGGGTTCCCTGGTTTAACCCAATGATAATCATTATTATCAAGGTGTTTACGCTGTTTATTATTCCAAATGCACCAATGGCTAAATCGCCTCCATAGTGTAACAAGGTAGAATTGACCAACACATACACAAAGCTGGTGGCCAGTTGCATACTGAACGGAGATAATCCAATGCTGATAATTGATACTACAATTTCTTTTTCTAATTTGAAATTCTGCGCATGGAACTTCAGATTCGAGTTTTTTTGCATAAAATGCGATAACACCCACACTGTACCTACCAAATAGGATATGTTGGTAGCCATTGCAGCCCCTTTTATTCCCCAGTGGAAGCCAAAAATAAATATGGCGTCAAGCACCACGTTTATGATGGCGCATATAATCATGGTGTACATAGCCTTTTGCGGATACCCTGCTGCACGCATGATATTGTTGAAGCCAAAACTTAATGCCGAAAATATTGCTCCGGGAATGATGATGCGCATAAATTCTTCGGCATATCGAATTGTTTTTGGCGTTCCTCCAAAAAGTTGCAGCACATCACTCATGTAGATATACGAGAGAATAATGACAGTGCCGGAAATGATAAAAGTGAGTGTGAGGGCATTCGCAAGAATTTTTTCGGCTTTCTCTATGTTGTTTTCGCCCAGGGTAATAGAAATACGTGCTGCAGATCCGGCACCCACTAACATACCGAAAGCCATAAGCAAAATCATGAAGGGAAAGGTGAGGGCAAGTCCCGAAATGGCCAACGGACCGACCCCCTGACCAATAAATATTCGATCCACAATATTATAGAGAGACATTACTACTGTTCCGATAATAGCCGGAATAGAGTAAGTCCAAATGAGTTTGCCAATGTTTTCTGTTGCTAATTGATGAGTTGCAGTTGTGGATTTCGACATAAACAGGGATATATTAATTTAGAAACAGCTCAATAATACGATTGTTCATGTTAACACAACACGCAATTGTATTTAGATGCAACAAAGATATGTAGAAAATATCCCATTGACAGTGGATAAATGGAGATTGATAGACTTAAATGACCATGGAAATCCTTGTCAATAATAGTAAAAAAAACTATCTTTGTTGCCAATACTCACTACCAATACTCTTAATGTGTCATTAGTTTGCTAATCAAATTATTGTTGTGTGCATTTCTTATGGTAATTTCATAAAATCAGATCAATGAGATATTTTTATATTTTCGCAACACTTCTTTTTACAGTCTACGGACAATTGATTATGAAATGGAGAATTTCTAATATCCATTTTGCATTGCCCGAAACAGGCATAGTCGATAAATCTGGAGCTTTAATACGATTAATTTTTGATCCGTTTGTTTTTTCAGGATTTGTGTCTGCATTTGTTGCATCCTTGTTTTGGATGGCTGCCATGTCGAAGTTTGAAATAACGGAAGCTTATCCGTTTATGAGTTTAGCTCCCGCCATCGTTTTTCTATTGGCTGTCTTTTTTATGGGCGAAACGTTTACCATTGGTAAAGTAATAGGATTGATATTGATTATCATTGGTACTATTGTAACGGTGAAATACTAAATAACTGTTTAGTTTTATATTTCCTGATGTTATCTGTACGGAAATCAGGTTTTATTTGTCAATAACGAAATCATTTATTCTGCAAGGAGAATTAAAAAACAGTAGTATGCAAAATAATATACATATATCGGTTGTTTCGCCGGTTTATAGAGCCGAGAACATTGTTTCGGAATTAGTGAAGCAGGTAAAAGAACAGCTTTCACCTATTACAGAGGATTTTGAAATCATTCTGATCAATGATGCATCCCCTGATAATTCATGGGTTGAGATTGAAAAAGAGACAGCAAAAGATAAACGGGTGAAAGGACTGAACCTTAGCCGTAATTTTGGACAACATTATGCCATTACTGCCGGTCTTAATTTCGCCAAGGGTGAATGGATAGTGGTAATGGATTGTGATTTACAGGATCGTCCCGACGAAATTCCGAACCTATATCACAAAGCACTGGAAGGTTATGACTCGGTATTTGCACAACGCACCGAAAGGAATGACACCCTTTTCAAAAAACTATTCTCAAAGTTATTTTACAAACTATTCAGTTATTTGACGGATACAAAGCAGGATGCAACAGTGGCTAATTTCGGCATTTATCGTCGTTGTGTGATTGATGCTATTTTGTCAATGCACGATCAGATTCGTTTTTTTCCTACCATGGTGCAATGGGTTGGTTTCCGCAAGTTTTATTTACCCGTGGAACACGCCAGTCGGTTTGAAGGTAAATCTACTTATAATTTTAAAGGACTCTTTCGTTTGGCAATGAATACGATCATGGGCTTTTCGGATAAACCTCTGCGGTTGACGGTGAAAGTTGGTTTTTTTATCACATTACTCTCTGTTCTTGTGGCAATAGTCTATTTGGGTCTTTATCTATCCGGCCGTATTCAGGTGGAAGGATTTACCACGCTTATCCTTTCTCTCTGGTTTTTATCCGGTTTTATAATGTTCATTTTGGGAATACTCGGTTTATATATCGGGCGTATGTTTGAAAAAGTAAAAGAGCGCCCTGTTTATCTGATTCAGGATAAATGCAATATCTAAGCATCAGATTATATCACTTCATTGTAACTTTCCCTAAATAAATCAGGTGGCATGAAAATAGAATATTGCACATGGGATTCCGGTTTTTTTGATAAAAAAATTGGAAAAATTGAATATGATTGGTCACCGGAGGGTGATTTGATACAACTCTTCCAAACAGCGAAAGAGGACGGATATCAGCTCATCTATGTTTTTGGAGATGGAGATACTTTTGTTCCCGACGCAGTTTTAAATCAGTTTAATGGTCGGTTGGTGGACAGAAAGTGTTTGTATTCCAAAACAATAACTGCTGATGATAGTTGCGAAAGCAATGCTGTCGAATATAAGTTGACTGAATTGACTCACGACTTGGAATCGTTGGCTCTTTTAAGCGGTGCTCATTCACGCTTTCGATTAGATAAAGGCTTTGATAATGCAGACTTTGAGCGATTGTATGCTATTTGGATCAACCGATCGTTGAAAAAGGAAATTGCAGATAAGATTTTTGTTGTAGCAGAGCCCGATAAAGTAATGGGAATGATCACCCTGAAAATTAATGAAGATGTCGGCCACATTGGATTATGTGCCGTTTCAGAAGCAGCTCAGGGGAAAGGCTATGGAGGTAATTTAATCAAGGCATGTGTAAATGAGTTAGTCTCAAAGAAAGTATATCAACTGGAAGTCCCCACTCAAATGGATAATATCAGTGCCTGCCGTTTTTACGAAAAATGTGGATTTTCCATTCAGTCAATTACAAACACTTATCATTTTTGGTTATGATACCATTTAATAAACCCTACCTCACAGGTAAAGAAACGCATTATATCTACGAAGCAGTAAATAGTGGTAAAATTTCGGGCAATGGCATGTTTACCCAACGCTGTCAAAGCTATTTCGAAAATCGCTATGAATTTAAAAAATGTCTGCTAACTACCTCCTGCACCGATGCGTTAGAAATGGCAGCTTTGCTTTGCAATATTCAACCAGGTGATGAAGTCATTATCCCCAGTTATACTTTTGTTTCTACTGCATTAGCTTTTGTCCGTCAGGGTGCAACAATCATTTTTGCCGATAGTTATGCCGATAATCCAAACATTGATGCCGATAAAATCGAAGCACTTATAACTCCCCGCACTAAAGTTATTGTTCCGGTGCATTATGCCGGTGTGGCTTGCGATATGGATAAGATTATGTCTATTGCCAATAAATATAATTTGTTGGTAGTAGAGGATGCTGCTCAGGCTGTGGATTCGTACTATGACCCCCTGCCCCCTAAAGGGGGTTTGGAGAGGGAGTGTGAACCTGAAGAGATTACAGCAACTTCCGAAAATAACTCGAAATCGTCAATTTCCAACTCTTGTTCCCCTTTAGGGGTTAGGGGTCGTTCTTTGGGCTCGATAGGTCATCTTGCAGCTTTTTCTTTTCACGAAACAAAGAATATTATTTCGGGTGAAGGGGGGATGTTGGCCATAAATGATGACAGGTTTGTACATCGGGCAGAAATTATTTGGGAGAAAGGCACCAATCGTGCGGAATTCTTTCGTGGTGAAGTAAATAAATACGGTTGGGTTGATACCGGCTCTTCGTTTTTACCTTCCGAAGTCATTGCTGCTTTTCTTTGGGCGCAGATTGAAAATTTAGAAGATATTCAACTTCGCCGAAAGGCTATTTGGAATAACTACTATCAGAAATTGAAACCGCTTGCTGATAAAGGTTTCTTCTCTTTACCAACCTTACCCTTGTATGCTACTAATAATGCTCATATGTTTTATCTTGTATGCAATTCTCTGGATCAACGTACCCGATTCATTGCGCATTTGAAACAGCACAAGATATTATCTGTATTTCATTATTTGAGTTTGCATAGCAGTCCCTATTATATCGATAAATACAAAGGTGATGGATTACCTAATTGCGATCATTTTGCCGATTGTTTGGTTCGTTTGCCACTGTTTTACGAATTGTCAGAGGCTAATATTGAGCGAATTATACATGCAATCAATACATTCTTCGTGTAGTGAAGTATAGAATGCATAAAAGATTTATTAAGAGCAAATGAAACAAAATAAACTACTACTGCCAACTGTATTCCTGCTTTTATGTGTGGCATATATGGCCGTGCTGGCAGCTATACCCGATGGTTATAATGATATGCGTGAACATGCGGCTTTTGCGCGTGAAATGCTGAGTGGAGTACGCCCCACTGCGGGTAACTTTATGTTCTATTGGTTGGTGAATATTGTCTCTTTGTTTAGTGGAAATATTCGTTTCTCAGAAATTAGTTTGTGTTTGCTCTTAGCCGGTGCCACTACATATCGTCTATACTGGTCACAGAAAAAGATTGTGGCAGTAACCGCCAATGGTAAAAACAGTCGGTCAGACTATTGGTTATCATTTGGCTTTGCAGTAAGCTTACTTTTTGTTTTTGCCATTCCCATCCCAAGCTATTCGTTGGATGAGTTTATGTATATTGGTAACTATGTACCCAATGTATGGCACAACTCTACAGTGTTGTTTGTATTTCCTTTTGCATTGCTGCTTTTCGAGCAGTCGTACCGGCAATTGACGCAATACGACGCGCAACGGAATAACTGGATTTTGCTGTTTATTTTTCTGAATGTATTTATAAAACCGAGCTACTTTTTTGTTTTTGTAAGTGTGTATCCTTTGCTATTGCTTCTTAAATATAAATTAAAAAAAGAGTTTTGGCAGGGAATTTTACCGGTCATGATTGGATTGGTCTTTTTAGGGTTGGAGTTTTGGTCTATTTATCTAACGAAAGATCCGTTTAGTAACGAAAAATCGTCGGTCATTTTCCAACCTTTTTATAGCAGTCCGCTCTTTCCCGATTTATGGCCAATGCCTTATGCTTTTGTTTTTTCATTGTTTTTTCCACTGCTTTACTCGGCGTTTAATTTCAATATAGTCCGTAAAAGTCAGTTGTTTTGGTTCTCTTCTCTTTCCTTTATTGTCTCCGTATTTATTTATCTGTTTATTGCCGAAACAGGTCCCCGAGCCACGCATGGTAATTTCTACTGGCAAATAGTTATCTGTACCTGGATATGTTTTTTCGTATCACTGATGGCATTGTTGAAGGATTTCAAACAACAGGGTAATACGTTTAAGAATAGTTTATTGCTTTCGGTTTACGGTGTACAGGTAATGATGGGTATCATTTATTTTGTGAGACTATGTGCTACCGGAAATTACTATTGAGATTCAATGCAAACGAAAAATGATAATCGGTCTACTTTTCATATCCATATCCTTACATTATAACTCAACAATTGTTGTCAATTGAACAAAATAATATATCTTTGTTAAGCGGATTGGAATTGTCATAGATTCTATTATGATTTTGTCCACTGATTACTCTGATTTTTAATCATAGTTTATTGGTTATGAGTGAGAATGTACTTTATAAGAAAGAGTCGTTTGAAATTATTGGTGCAGCGATGGAAGTTCATTCTGCTTTAGGACGCGGATTTGTAGAGCCTGTATATCAGGAAGCATTAGAAATTGAACTAAATGAACGTAAAATTCCATTTTTACCACAGGCACCTATAGATATCTATTATAAGAAATTAAAATTGAAAAAGAATTTCATAGCTGATTTCTTTTGTTACGATGATATAATCGTTGAAATTAAAGCTGTCTCTCAAATATTACCTGAACATGAAGCACAAATTATAAATTATCTGAAAGCAACAAATGTTCAATTAGGAATATTGATAAACTTTGGAGAAAAAAGTTTAACACACAAAAGGTATATGAATACTTTATAAACTACAATGATTTGATCAACCACGAATAACACAAATGTTTCTTTTGTGATTAAAAATATCAACCACGAATTACACAGATTTCACGAATGAAGAAAAAATGAATTCGTGTCATTCGCGTCATTCGTAGTTTAAAAATGAGTATTTTGTTCCTTATGATAAGAGGTCTCAACCACGAATTACACAGATTTCACGAATGAAGAAAAAAATGAATTCGTGTCATTAGCGTAATTCGTAGTTTAAAAATAAATATTTGTTCCTTGAATTACACAGATTTTACGAATTAGGAAAGATTATAATTCGTGTCATTTGTGTCATTCGTAGTTTAATAAAACAAGTGTCTTAATTAGAAGTTACAATGCCAACAGCCATAAAATTCGAAAATATATCCAAACAATACCGCCTCGGCGTTGTCTCTACACAAACGCTTAGTCACGACCTCAACCGTTGGTGGAAGATGAATATCCGTGGACAGGAAGATCCCTATTTAAAGATTGGCGAAGTAAACGACCGTGCACACAAAGGCGAAAGCGAATATGTGTGGGCACTGAAGGATATCAACTTCGAAGTGCAACAAGGCGATGTACTTGGTATTATAGGGAAGAACGGAGCAGGAAAATCTACTCTTCTAAAGATTCTCTCCAAAGTTACAGCACCCACTACCGGAACCATTAAAGCAGCAGGGCGTATCGCATCCTTATTGGAAGTAGGTACCGGTTTTCACCCCGAGATGACCGGACGTGAGAATATCTATATGAACGGTGCCATTATGGGCATGACCAAAGCAGATATAAACCGCCGTTTCGACGAGATTGTAGATTTCTCAGGTGTGGAACGATATATAGATACTCCCGCCAAACGCTACTCCAGTGGTATGACCGTACGCCTTGGTTTTGCCATAGCTGCCCACCTCGAACCCGAAATACTGGTAGTAGACGAAGTACTGGCCGTAGGCGATGCCGAATTTCAAAAGAAAGCCATTGGTAAAATGCAGGATGTAAGCAGGGGTGAAGGTAGAACAGTGTTGTTTGTGAGTCATAATATGGCGGCAGTGAAGAGTTTATGTCGAACTGGTATTATCCTCGAAAATGGAAAAATGAAAACTTACGGGAAAATTGATCCTATTGTTAGCGCTTATCTGAAAGGAAGCAGTGAAATCCATAATCATAAAAAATGGTTGTTCCCAGAGATAAAGAAAAATAACTTTGAACTGTTGGAAATTGGTGTTCGCAAGTATAATGCTGAATTTGCTGATTTAATGAGGGTTGACGATGAACTAGAAATTTTTATTCGTTACAAACTGACTGCCGATTTTAATGCATTTCACATTACATTGCATTACAAGGATGAGGAAGGTAATAAGTTATTTTCAAGCTCAGGTGGTGGAAACAATGTGGAGTTTGCGCATTCACGAGGTGAATATGTGTTAATTAGCCGCATCCCTGCTAACTTCTTTAACTGGGGTTCATTTTCTATTGATTTGTATGTGGTGGAGAACAAAAATACAGCATTTATCATAGAACCGGATATTGTTTCGTTTACACTGGTTAATCGGGAACTTGCTATCGGTGCTTGGTTGGGGCGTGAGCCAGGCCAGATTACTCCTCAATTCAAATTTTCAGAGACTAAATATTGATATATGGCTGATAATAAACAAATTACTGTTACTCAGCCTTGTCTTCCTCCCTTGGAAGAATTTATCCCTTATCTTCAACAGATATGGGACAATAAATGGCTGACTAATAATGGACCACTGCATCAGCAATTGGAAGAAGAACTGGCTGTTTATTTAGGTGTAAAGTTTATTTCGTTGTTTTCTAACGGAACCTTAGCATTGATTTCTGCTTTACAGGCATTGAATATAACTGGTGAAGTGATTACAACACCTTTTAGTTTTGTGGCTACCACTCATTCTTTGTGGTGGAATAAAATTACTCCTGTTTTTGTAGACATAGAACCGGAATATCTGAACCTTAATCCAGCTAAAATAGAAGCTGCTATAACAGATAAAACTACGGCTATCATGCCGGTGCATGTTTATGGGAACCCTTGTAAAATGGATGAAATACAGCGAATTGCTGATAAGTACAGATTAAAAGTAATCTACGATGCCGCCCATGCTTTTGGTGTAAAAGAGGATGGCAATTCAATTCTCAACTATGGTGATTTGTCTGTGTTAAGTTTTCATGCTACTAAGGTATACAGCACAATAGAGGGAGGAGCCATAATTTCCCATACAAAAGAGATGAAACACCATATTGATAACCTGAAAAACTTTGGATTCCGTGGGGAGTTAGTAGTTGAAGAGCCGGGTATCAATGCCAAATTAAATGAAGTTCAGGCTGCATATGGTTTATTACAACTTAAATATATTGATGGGTTTATATCCAAACGGAAAGAAATAACCAATCTGTATCGTGAATTATTGAAGAATGTTTCCGGTATTCGGGTTCTATCTGATATGTCTGGCGTAACTCATGGATACTCTTATTTTCCAATTTTAATAGATGAAAGCGTGTATAGTATGAGTAGGGATACATTGTATGATAAATTAAAAGAAAAAAATATCTTTGCTCGTCGGTATTTTTTTCCTTTAATTAGTAGTTTTGAGCCATACAGAGAATTAATGTCATCTTCACTAGAGAATTTACCAACTGCTACGATAATTTCACAACAGGTGTTGTGTTTGCCAATATACGTTGAGTTATCATTGGAAGATGTTGAAAAAATCGTAAAAATCATAAAACAATGAGTTCGTTCTATTCGCAAATGGAATTAGAAGCCATAGGATTTAAGCAATTAGGCTGTGATGTTTTTATTAGCAGAAAAGTATCATTGTATGGCGTTGATAAGATGATTATTGGTAGTCATGTTCGTATTGATGATTTTTGTATTCTATCAGGTTACATTACATTAGGATCTCATATTCATATATCGGCATTCTCTGCCTTGTATGGTTCTCATGGTATTGAGATGGAGGATTATACAGGTTTATCACCCCGTTGTACCGTTTTTTCAGCTTCTGACGATTTCTCGGGTGATTATTTAATTAGTCCAATGTCTGTAAAAGAACTTACTAATGTTACGGGTGGAAAAGTTTTAATTAAAAAATATTCCCAGATAGGAGCTGGAAGTGTTATTTTACCTAACCTAACCATAGAAGAGGGTGTTGCATTAGGAGCTATGTCATTAGTAAAGAAAACATTGACTGAGTGGGGGATTTATGCAGGTATTCCTGCTGTGAGAATTAAAGAAAGAACTAAAGGACTATTAGAATTTATAAATGAATGAGTGTGCCTAATGATATAATGGTTTCTGTTTGTATGATTACATATAATCACGAAAAGTATATAATACAAGCAATTGAGGGAGTCATGATGCAGCAAACTACGTTCCCGATAGAATTGATTATAGGAGAAGATTGCAGCACCGATAATACGAGGAAAATATGCTTGGAATATAAAGCTAATTATCCCGAATTAATTACACTTCGTCTGCCCGAAAGTAATTTAGGTATTATGAAAAACTTTACAGAAACAATGTATGCTGCCAATGGAAAATATATTGCACTTTGTGAAGGCGATGATTATTGGACGGATCAATATAAATTGCAAAAGCAAGTTGATTTTATGGAATTTAATCCTGAATATTGCTTATCATTTCACAAAGTACAAGTGGTATCAGAAGGTGTGGAATATTTATCCCTTTATGACCATTTGGAAGAACGGCAATATTTAAGTGAAGAAGTTTATGATAAATGGACTATACCTACTTGTTCAGTAGTTTTTCTTAAACCATCTAAACGAATACGATTTCCAAAAGTGATTCTTTTTGGTGATATTTACCTTTACCTATCACTATTAGAATTTGGAAAGGGCTATTGTCATGATTTTTGTGGAGCTGTTTATAGAAGAAATGTTAATAGTGTTTCAGTTCAAAATAATATTGAACTAGTAAAAATGATGTTTTATCAATATAAATACATGCTAAAACGATTTCCAAAATACAAGAAAATTTCTAAAAGAAATATGAATAATTGGCTGGAAGGTTTAATTTATGCTCCATATTTTAAGGGAATTTGGAAATATAGAGTTTATAAAATGTATTATAATCCGCGACTTTTATTTACAGGATTCTTTACAACAACATTAACTTCATATACATTTAAACGAAAAAGGCATATCTAGTTTTATTAGTTGACAGATAATTTAAAAGTTTTAACATGACTTATATACCATTAGTTAGCATTTGTTCAACAACCTATAATCTGGAAAATTATATTGGCGAAGCAATAGAAAGTTGGTTAAATCAAAAAACAAACTTTCAATTTGAAATTGTTATTTGTGATGATTGTAGTAAAGACGGCACTATTTTAACAATAGAGAAATATATTGAGAAGTATCCGTATATAATCAGGTTATTGACTACAGATGTAAATCTGGGTATGATGCCCAATTATATCAAATCACTTAAGGCAGCAAGGGGAAAATATATAGCTGTGTGTGATGGTGATGATTACTGGATTGATACCAATAAATTGCAGATGCAAATTGATTTTTTAGAATCTAATCCCGATTTCGTTGCGTGTTTAACTAATTCTTATGTAATAGATGAATACACTAAAGAGCGAAAAATTGCAAAAACACAACTTTGGGATGTTGCAACAAGTAAAGAATTGCTTTACCACGATGATTTTCATAAAGACAATGTAAATCTGTCGCCAGGTCATGTGTCAACTTATGTATTTAAAAATAATTTAATTAATCAATTTCCGGCGTGGTTTTATGATGATGATGTAGTTACGGATTATCCTTTATATATGATGATGTCGAAGTTTGGAAAGACTAAATTTTTCAATATTGTTACAAGCGTATATAGAAAGCGGGATGGTAGTCATTCCTTTAACTGGTATGGTTTTTTGAAAATTCAAAAAAGCAGGATCAAGATGCACAAATGTGTAAATAAATATTTAGATTACAAATATAATTATATATTAAAGAAAATTATAGCCAAACACTATATCTATGTTTTTAAGCACTACAAACGAGAAAGAGATATATATAACGCAACATTAGCAATATACAATTGTTTTACTAACAATGTTTTCGTATTTCTAAAGTTTATAATTACAAGGAAAATCTAAAAAATGAAACTCTTAATCATAGGCGGTGGAGCCGTTTCCGAATCAACACATATACCGGCAGCTATTAAAGTGGTAGGCTTAGAAAATATATTTTTGGCTGAACCTAATTTAGTTCAGTCCGAAAAGATTGCTAAAAAATTTGGTTTGCAGAATTGTTTAGCTGACTACAAACAGGTTTTAGATAAAGTTGATGCAGTAATAGTTGCCACTCCTCCGCACATTCACAACGCCATACTTTCTAGTTGCATCGGGGCTAATCGTCCTGTACTTTGCGAAAAACCTTTGTCTTCCGACACTAGTGAAACGAGAGTGATTTTATCCGAAAGTAAAAATGGTTTGCTTCTTGGTATTTGTCACACTTACCGTTTATTTTCGAACCGTCTTAAAGTACGGGACTTAATAAGGAACGGTTATTTTGGAAATCATGTAAATATTGATATTCAAGAAGGTTTTCCATCAGGTTGGCCAACGGTTTCGGGTTATTGTTTCCGTAAAGATCTGGTACTGGGCGGAGTATTGTTTGATGCAGGAATACATTCACTAGATTTTATTTTATGGTGTTTAGGAGCCCCAAAAAAGATTGAATACAATGATGATGAAATGGGTGGCTTAGAAAGTAATGCTAACATAAACCTCAAATTTGAATCGGGTGAAGCATATTTTAGAATTAGCAGAACATGCGAATTATCTAATAAAATAATCGTTTCGGGTAATGGTAATACTGCAGTTCTTGATATTTTTGAGATGAATGAGTTTTCATTGAACGGTGAGATAGTTGTTGCTAATCCGGAAAGAATGCTTGATTGGACTAATGTTGGTGAATTCCAAACTATGAATTTCATTGAAGCCATTCAAAAGAAAGCAGAATTAACATGTCCGATTGAAGATGGTTTACGTGTTGTTGAGGTGATTGAGCAATGCTATAAACATAAGAGTGCAAAGGTATTTGAACCAGACCCAATTGGCGATTACAAAAATAAAAAGGTATTGGTTACAGGAGGAACAGGTTTTATTGGAAGTCGTTTGGCTGAACGTTTGCTTATTGATGAAGAAGCAGAGGTTCGTGTTATGGTACATAATTGGCCAAAGGCTGCATGGGTAAGCCGGCTAGGTGTTGACTTAGTAAAAGGAGATATTACCAGTTATGAGGATGTGGAAAAAGCTGTCGAAGGCTGTGAAATTGTATTTCATTGTGTCGGTGTCGGTGGTACGCGTGAACAAGCAATGAAAATAAATGTTCAGGGAACTGAAAATGTACTTAAAGCTTGTAAAAAGCACAATGTAAAAAGAGTAGTTTATCTGAGTAGTGTTGTGGTTCATGGTGATAAAATAACAGATGGAATGACAGCTGAAGCCCCATTAATCAGTTATGGTGAAACATATGCAGATGCAAAAATTGAAGCAGAAAAGCTTTTCCATGACTATACAAAAAAGGAAGGACTCAATGGTTCGGTTGTACGACCTACTTATGTTTGGGGACCTTTATCAGAATGGTATTCTGTAGAGTATATAAAGCAGATGAAGAAAGATACATTCTATCTTGTTGACAATGGGAAGGGTAGTTTTAATGGAGTATATGTTGATAACGTTGTTGACTTAACTTTGATTTGTGGCATACATCCTAAAGCCGTAGGAGAGTCATTTTTAATTACCGATGATGAGCAAATGATTTGGAAAGATTTTTTCAGTTATTATGCAGAAATGTTGAATCTTGATATTGATTCATTTCAGTCGATACCACTAGAAGATGGCATTTATCGTAAAGTATTGAAATATATTAAAAATAAGCTAATTGAAGGCATATCTTATTTGTGGGATTTGAATGTGAAAACAGAGGAAAAAAATCCTACTTTAGCTAAATGGGGATATCGTGCTCCACGAAAACTCTTGAAAATGGGTTTAATATGGGTGCAAAAAAGACTACCTGAAAAAAGTCCAGCAGAAATGGCCATTTATAATTATATTGGGTTTATTGATATATTGAAGGTGAAAAACTTATTAGGGTATAATCCAAGGTTTTCTGTGAAAAGTGGAATGGAAAAAACTCAGGAATGGTTAGCTGATCAAAATTATTTGTAATGAATCATAATTATCATATTTCAGTAATTATTCCTGTTTACAATGTAGAAGCTTATATTGCTAAATGTTTAGATTCGGTTTTGACGCAAAGCGATAAAACGGTTGAAATCATTTGTGTGAACGATGGTTCGCCAGATAAATCTCGTGATATTGTAATTGAATATCAGAAAATGCATGTAAATATTAAACTTATCGATAGGGAAAACGGTGGTTTAAGCGCTGCCCGTAACACAGGTATCAAGCATGCTACAGGTAAGTATATAGTATTCTTGGATAGTGATGATTATTTAAATGAAAATGTTATTGGTGCTATGTTTGAGCAAATGGAAACTCAATACTTAGATGTTTTAGTAGGTAATATTCAATGGGTTTATGATGATGGCAGAATATTAAAGGAAAAACAAATTACTCATGTAATTAATACAATTCAATCGGGTGAAGTGTGTTTTAATGCATTGATTGAAACTAATTATTATGTACCAATGGCTTATAATACAATGTGTAAAAGAGAATTTATTGTAAATAATAATTTATACTTTAAAGAAGGATATATTTACGAGGATGAAATGTGGACACCTGAAATTTTGCTTAAAGCTTTAAGAGTTAATGGCTTTAAAGGGTATCACTATAATTATTTACAAAGAACAAATACAATTGTAAATTCGGAACTTAGTACCTATAAATTTAAATGCCTACTACAAGCTTCAAATCACATACTTTCATTATCTGAGAAGTATACTAATAACACACTTAATACAAAAGCTAATTTGCTAGTAAGAGCTTGTATTATTTATGGTATTGCTAAAAAAAATTATATTATTGCTTCAAATATAGCTTTTGATATACCAGTTTTTAAACTGTTAAGTTGCCGGTTGCCTACAAAACAATTTGATATTTGTATTCAAAATACTATTAACTCGAAAATCAAGAGGAGAGTTTTAAGGATTTTACATTGGCTTTTATAACCGAGCTCGTGCATCAATTATCTTTAATACGAAAGATGTCGTCAATTTTTTATAAAGTGTGGCAGAAGATTGATTGAAGTTCTAATTAAATTTCAAAGAACACCTTTATATTTTAATGGGACAGTAATGAATATATATAATAATCAAATGAAAGCCTCCATCATAATTCCCACCTTCAATCGTTCCGATGTTATTATTCGATCATTAGAGACATGGACTACACAAACATTGTGTAGTGATGACTTTGAGGTGATAGTGGTAGATAATAATTCAACAGATAACTCAGAAGCTCTGATCAAAGATTTTATAAGGAGTCGTTCAAATTTTCATTATCTCAAAGAGCTTAAACCCGGTTCCACGAATGCGCGCCATGCCGGTGCTAAATTAGCACAATCGGAAGTGTTGATTTTTGCAGATGATGACGGATTATTCAACGAAAGTTGTATTGAAGAGATAGTGAACGTATATCAACAAAATATTGAAGTAGTAGCTGTTGCCGGAAAAATAGATATTGCATGGGATAAAACTCCCCCCGGATGGATAGCTCCTTACGAATTTATGTTAGGTAAATTGAATTATGGTAATGAAGTGTTGGTGGGAACTGATTTGTATTTAAACGGAGGGTTATTCTCGATAAAGAAAAGTATATTTGAGGAATTGGGAGGCTTTAACCCCGACTTGGTGGGTAATTATTTAGTGGGTGATGGAGATACCGGATTGGTAATAAAACTCCATCGGCAAAAGCGATTGATAGGGTGGACACCTTATGCCAGTATGCAGCATTTACAGTTTGTAAATAGGCAGGGCATGTTAAGAGATATGGGACGTAGATTCTACAATGTAGGGATTAGTTCATCTTATGGTGTATTTAGAAACAACGCTTTTAAATGGAATCTAACTATCTTTAAATATATATTTAATTCCATTTTGCATTTACTTAAAAAACAAGTAGAATTTCTTATATTTGCAAAAGATAAGAGAAAAACTTATTTCAGCTTGATGCAACGGAAAGGTGAATTGGCTTTTTTCTGGAATTTGAGAAAAGATGCAATTAGACGAGAAATAAAATATTCACTGTGTAACACCGTGAAAAACATTGAGTAACACTGTGTAATATACTATGATATCAATCAAACTCAGAATAATAAGGGAACAAAATAGACTATACACTTTACTACTCCGGTTGTTGAGTTACTTGCAGCCAACAGGTTCAAAAGTGTATATTTTTCATGATCTAGTGGATGATGTATCGTTGGTAGAATCACCCTTTTCTATTTCGAAATCATCTTTTGAATCTTTTCTGTCGGATCAATTGGCAAAGGGAAAACATGCCAATACATTTGAAGATCTGACCCAAATTATTCTCAAAGGATATACCGGATCTAACTCATTTATAATCACCTTTGATGATGCTAACGAAAGTGTTTACACCAAAGCGTATCCGTTTTTAAAAGCACACTCAATTCCATTCATTGTCTTTATTACAAAAGAGTTGATAGGGAAACCAAATTTTCTAAGCGAAGACCAAATTGTTGAGATGGCAAATGATTCCCTTTGTACAATTGGCTCGCATGCATTACAGCATAAAATGTTCAGGTATATGACAACTAAAGAGGCATTAATGGAGTATAATGAGTCGCGGACTTACTTACAGCAACTTACAGGTCAATCAATCGATTGTTTTGCATTTCCTTATGGTCGATTAGTTGAAGTGTCGTGCAAAAACATAAAACTGCTCGAACAAACGTCTTATAAATTTGCATTCTCGGCTATTGCCGGAAATCTGAATCAACAATGGTTAAGTGGTAGCTATTATTTACCAAGGATAAATGTGAGTGAAGCAGTTGCCCAAAAATCACTCATCACTCATCACTCATCACTATGATTATTGCGTCTCCCAAACTCATTCCCAATCCTGTTGTATCAGTTTTTATAATCACTTATAATCAGGAAAAAACAATTGCTCAAACGATTGAGAGCATTTTGATGCAAAAAGGTGAGGTTGGGTTGGAACTAATTATTGCCGAAGATGCAGGAAGTGATGGTACGGCAAGCATTTGCAAGGAATATCAACAACGATATCCGGAACAAATAAAGTTATTGTTGCAAGATACGAATCAGGGACTTGTGAAAAATTATATTGATGCTATCCGACTTTGCAGAGGCAACTATATAGCTGTTTGTGCTGGAGATGATTACTGGATAGATGATCGGAAGATTGAGAAACAACTTCAATTCTTAGATAAACACCCCGATTATGGTGTGGTAAGTACTTCGGGTTATAAGTTACGAGTTAAGAAAAATAGGTTTATAGAAGGTTTTGCACCTTTGCATCCTGTTGCTGATGGTTATGTGTTTGATAAAACATGGCGTGGAGGAGTATATGCAATGCCATTATCACTATTGATACGTGCGGAGTTACTGGCGTATATTGACTTTGATGAATTTCTGAGAAGAGAGTTCTCGGTGGAAGATGTACCTATGCAGGCCATTCTGGCTAAACATACTAAGTTTGGACATATTCCGGACTTATGTTGTGTATACAGGGTATATAATGAATCATTGACTTTTACCAACTATAATAGTCCCCGCTATTTATATTATCACCAGGGATTGGTAAATATAAAGCGGTATTTGGACGAACTTTTTCCGGGAGAAGTGGAATTTAGTGAGCAGTGGGCACATGATTATATACTGTACAGGCATTTTTTGGTTGCAGTATATAATTTTGATTATGGAGAGGCACAGAATGCTTTGAATCATTTTATACAGCCGGGTAAAAAAGAAAAGAGAGCGAGATTATTTTCTAAAACAAAAATAGGTTTTTATATTTTTTGTTTGTTGAAGAGAATAAAGAACTACTAAAAATAATATAAAATTACACAGAGTAAGTCTTGTGAAGATGTTACGATAAAATAAAATAATAGTCCATGAAAAATAAACCGCAAATACTTCAACTTCCAAAAATAGTAGATGTAAGAGGTAATTTGTCCTTTGTTGAACAGCATCGGCATATTCCTTTTGGTATTAAGAGAGTCTATTGGATCTACGATGTACCGGGTGGCGAAGTGAGAGGTGGTCACGCATTTAAAGAGCAAGACGAATTTATTATATCTTTGTCCGGTAGTTTCGACGTGCTTATTGATACGGGTAATGGTCGAAAAAAACGGTTTGCATTAAATCGATCTTATTTTGGATTATTCGTACCAAAAGGAACCTGGCGAAGCATGGAGAATTTTTCGACTAATTCGCTCGCGTTAGTACTTGCTTCTACTTTTTATAGCGAAGATGATTATATCAGGGATTATGAAGAGTTCCTTCAATTTTCGAAATCAGATAAGTGTCTGACATCAATCACCGGTTTAATTAAAAATGATAAAAAATCAAATTGTTGTCCATTAACTTCCACTCTTGATAATTGTAAATTGATTGATTTAGAAAAGAATCATAGAGAAAGAGGGAATATTACTGTAATTGAAAATCAAAATATTGTTCCCTTTGATATTAAACGTGTTTACTATTTGTATGATGTACCGGGTGGTGAGGATAGGGGAGGGCATTCTCATAAGGGTTTATATCAGCTAATTATAGCTACAAGTGGTAGTTTTGATGTAATAATGGATGATGGAAAGACAAAAAAAACAATAACGTTGAATAGACCCTACCAAGGCTTACTATTTGTTCCCGGAATATGGAAAGAGTTAGTTAATTTTTCATCCGGTGCATCTTGTTTAGTTTTAGCATCAGATGTTTATATTGAAGCAGACTATATTAGGGATTATAATGAGTTTTTAAAATATAAGAAATAGACTTTCTGCATCTTTGTTCTTTCATCTTTGTTCTAATATCTATAAAATGATACATCCTTTATCCGACGTTCAGTCAACTAGTATCCCTGAGAGTACACGGGTATGGCAATATGTTGTTATACTTCGCGATGCTGTTATTGGTGAAAATTGTAATATATGTAGCCATTGCTTTATCGAGAATGATGTAAAGATTGGAAATAACGTAACCGTAAAGTGTGGTGTCTATTTATGGGATGGCATTATAGTGGAAGATAACGTACAGATTGGTCCAAACGTAACTTTTACCAACGACAAATACCCGCGTGCAAAGCAAGCCTTTGAGTTGCAGAGAACGGTCATAAAGAAAAATGCTTCGATAGGTGCTGCTGCTGTTATTCTTGGCGGAGTAACGATATGCGAAAATGCTATGATAGGAGCAGGAAGTGTAGTAACAAAAGATATTCCGGCAAATGAACTTTGGGTCGGAAATCCGGCGAAGTTTGTGAGGAAGATAACCCCTAACCCCTAAAGGGGAACAGAGAGTGATATAGACTACTTCGTCTAAAGGATTGCAAGAAAATATAAAAAATTGATAATGTCTAATTTAAAGCCCCTGTAGGGGTTTGGGGTAATATGATAAAATTTCTGGACTTACAAAAAATCAATGCTCAATATGCTACTGAATTAAAAGAAGCTACCGCACGTGTCATCGATAGTGGTTGGTATTTATTGGGGAATGAGCTAAATAGTTTTGAAAAGAATTTAGCTGAATACATTAGAGTGAAACACGCTATTGGAGTTGCTAATGGTTTGGATGCATTACGTTTGATACTCAAAGCATATATTGAATTGGGTGTGATGCAGGAAGGTGATGAGGTAATCGTTCCGGCCAATACTTATATTGCAACTATTTTGGCTATCAGTGATAATCGACTAAAACCGGTATTGGTGGAACCGGATATTAATACCTATAATCTGGATATTTCATTAATTGAAAAGAATGTTACTTCGCGTACCAAAGCCATTATGGTGGTGCATCTGTATGGAAAAGTTTGTTGGAGCGAAGAGTTGGAAGCAATAGCAAAGAAATATAAACTCAAAATTATAGAAGATAATGCTCAGGCAATAGGAGCGGAGTTCAGTTATCAGTCAGCAGTTGACAGTGAACGGTTAATATTAGGATCTTATTCATTATCAACTGTCAACTGTCAACTGTCAACTAAAAAGACTGGAGCTTTAGGTGACGCAGCAAGTTTTAGTTTCTACCCCGGTAAAAATTTAGGTGCATTAGGTGATGCCGGTGCTGTTATGACCAATGATGATGAATTAGCAACTATGGTACGTGCTTTAGCAAATTATGGAAGTAAGCAAAAGTACGTTCATGAATACCAAGGTTTAAACAGTCGTATGGATGAAATTCAAGCTGCTGTTTTGGATGTAAAACTTCGTTATTTAGATACAGAGAACCAACGACGACGTGAGATAGCTCAATACTATTTCACACATATTAATAATGAAAAGTTAACTCTTCCACTGATAACTGATAACTGTTTACTGTTCACTGGTAATGTTTGGCATTTATTTGTAATTCGGACTTTCAAGCGCGACCAGTTACAGCGATACCTGACAGAAAATGGAGTACAAACTTTGATTCATTATCCTATACCACCACACAAGCAAGGCGCATATTCCGCCAGTAATGATATGAGTTTCCCAATTACAGAAGCCATTCATAACGAAGTGTTGAGTTTGCCCATGAGTCCGGTATTGGAATGGAATAAAATTGAAGTTATCTGCGAATGTTTAAACAAATGGTCTGATAAAGATATTTAATAAAATGAATAGACCATTACTAATATGTATGACAGCTACCCGTAATTATGGATGGGTAACGAATGCCTTTCTGAAAGCGAATAGTTTATGGGCCGATTATATAATAATAGCCGATCAGCATTCAACGGATGGTACCAGAGAGATGGCATTGGAATATCCAAACGTTATATTACTCGATAATGATAATCTTACCTATAGTGAATCTACCTGGTCACAATTGGTTATTGATCGGGCGAGACAAGTACAAGGTGATAAGATTTTGTTTTTTTTAGATATTGACGAAATGTTTTCAGCAAACTATTTGTTGACAAAAGATTGGCAAAATATATTAAAGTCCAAACCAGGTGAGGTCTTCTTTTTTAATTGGGCAAATATATGTTCAGATACAAAACACTATTGGACTTCAAAGAATGATGATGGTAGTCTTTTTTTTCTTGCAAGAATGTTTCACGATGATGGTATAACACCTTACAATAATGAAGGTATTGATATACATACGCATTGTATTCCTTATCCTGAAGATGATGTAAATAGAATCTTTTATGTAAATGATTTTAAATTATTGCATTTTGGTAGTTATAATGAAAAGTGGAATCTATCAAAACAGCGTTATTTTCAATTAGTTGATTTTGATCAAAACAATAGAAATATCACTTCATTAAGTAGGATGTACAATAGCGTGGAAGTTGAACGCGAAATGAATGTGCTACCTGATGAGTGGATATATTCGAGGAATATGCATGGGTTTGATTTGTTTAAAGAGGTGTATAATACAGAAAGTACAATCTTTGATCAATATATAGTCAATTTTGTTAAAAACAATGGTATTGATAGGTATAAAAAATTAGATATTTGGGATAAGTCCTTTCTGAAGTGCTGTAATTTATCTGATCCACGACCTTTATGGATTAAAATAATCCATTTATATTTTCATAGTACAAGTAAGTGCTCTTCTAGCTTTTTCGTGAGAGGCATTGATAAGATATTGAAAAAAGTAAACATATAGTTTTATTGAAAGTTAAGGTTAATAATAATTTTATAAATAATATTATGGATCATCCATTATTAATATGTATGACTTCTACCCGCAATTATGGTTGGGTTACAAGTGTATTTTTGAAAGCAAATAGCTTGTGGGCTGATTATATTATTATAGCAGATCAACATTCAACTGATGGTACACGGGAAATGTCATTAAAATATTCTAATGTTATTTTACTTGATAATGATGATTTAGAGTATAGTGAAACAAAGAGATCTGAATTATTGATTTCAAGAGCGCGACAAATTGAAGGTGATAAAATACTTTTCTTTTTAGCAATAGATGAAATATTATCTGCAAACTTTAGGGAAACGTTAGACTGGCAAAAGATACTTCAATCAAAAAGGGGGGATGTGTTTTTCTTTTTTTGGGCAAACCTTAGTTCAGATACAAAACATTATTGGAAATCAAATACTCAGGCTGGAAGCGAATCTTTTATGGCAAGATTATTTCATGATGATGGCATAACTCCTTACAACAATGAAGGGATTGATATGCATACACATTGCATTCCATATCCAAAAGATGATACAAATAGAGTTTTTTATGTGAATGATTTTTCAATATTACATTTTGGTGAATTTAACGAAAAGTGGAATTGTTCAAAACAAAGATACTATCAACTTATTGATTTTGATAAAAACAATAGAAGTATAGTTGTGCTTAGTAGAATGTATAATCGTTCTTCAGTAAATCGAGAACTATTTGAGTTGCCAATAAAATGGATTTACAAAAAAAATGAGTATACTTTTGATATGTTTGAAGAAATAAATATCAAAGAACAACCATATATAGATCAGTATATTATTGATTTATTTGAAAAAAAAGGTGTTTCTCGATATAGGAAATTGGATATATGGGAAAAAAACTTTGTTGAAAGACATAATATTGTGGATAAAAGGTCTTTGGTTCTAAAATTGATACATTTTTATTTGACAAATACGAAGGGGATTGCTAGTTCAATAGTGGTTAGATTTATAGATAAGATACTTAAAACAGTAGGTGTATAAAATGGAAATTATCGTATCTTCTATTCTAATAGATCTTCCAATAGTATCTGTTATAATTCCATCATTTAACCGAGCCTCGACGGTTAATCAGACTATTGAATCAATCCTCAACCAACAATGTAATTTTAATTTTGAGCTTATTATTGGAGACGATTGTAGTACAGATAATGCAAGGGAAGTATTATTAGATTATCAAAAAAAATATCCTGAGAAAATAATTTTACTATTTCATGATGAAAATATAGGATTAGGTGCTAACTGGGCTACTTGTGTTAAACATTGCAGGGGTAAATATATAGCGAATTGTGATAATGATGATTATTGGCATAATCCGGATAAATTACAATTACAAGTTGATTTTTTTGAATCTCATCCTGAATATGGAGTTTGTCATACGGATTATAGAAATCATAATCGGGAAACCGAAAAAAGAACTGAAGTAGTTGTAAGTAGTGACACTTTTGATATCTCATTACAGAAAGCCATTTTTTCAGGAAAATTTAGATGCTGTAATGCAACGATGATGTATCGAAAAGAGTTAATGAATGAATATCTCAATTTGGATGACTATATTCATTTTCAATTTACCTTGCAAGATTGGAATACCTGGATCATTTTAGCTAAATACACTCAGTTTTATTGTTTACCAGTTTCGACGGCCACTTTTGGAGTCGAAACAGAGTCCATAACCCGTCCCAAAGAGTATGATAAAGTAATACAACGGTTTAAAAAAGAAATAGAATGTTATAAATATGTTTGTGACAAGTTCCCAAAAGATTTACCTTACGATGAACAAGAATACGACGCATATGTAAATCATGTTTTATTGGGGTTGGCGTATAAAAAACTAGATTTCCCATCTGCTCAAAAATATGGTAGTTTGTTATCTGCCGTTGGAAATACAAATTTAAAAGTCAAATGTAGTACAACTATTTTTACTTTTTATAGTTACGGGCTGGCATTAAAAATTAAAGCTGCATTTAAGAAGTATTGATTTCTGACATTTTACTTATTTAAATAAATATACCCACTCCAACTACTCAGTAAGGGTAGTTATTTTGTAAACAGTGTATATTACACGGATTCTTTTGCACGGACTGGTCATTTGGCTGAATTATCGCCACAATTTTCCACTCTCCCAATGTTTTAAGCCGCGCGGCTTTCTTCTAAGGCCGCATGGCTTTTCTCCAGTGCCGCATGGCTTTTCTCCAGTGCCGCATGGCATTCCTTCAGTGCCGCTTGGCACTTGTCAATAGCCGCATGGCTTTTATTAAGTGCCGTATGGCACTCGCCAATAGCCGCATGGCTTTTCTTCAGTGCCGTATGGCATTCGCCAATAGCCGTATGGCTTTTCTCTTCCGCCAAGCGGCCTTTCAGTTCTGCCCACATATCTTTTTACTTTCTTATACGGGATATCGTCGATTTAATGGCTTGATATCAAGTGTAAAATAGACTTTGTTCCGGATTTATTGCCGGAGCTCTATTCTAAAGATGCAAATAATTATATTGTTGTCCGGTAAAAAATGACTTATTATAATGTCGCTCCGTCGGCTGACGGACTTAGATTTGAACTATAACTGATTGGCTACCATAATATCGCTGCTCTGCAGCTAATACAATAGTCCCAGAGGGACGACAGTATGGTAGAATATTTTTCGATGTGAATTTTTAAGTCCGTCAGCCGACGGAGCGACATTATGTAAAATCATTATGTAAAAAAGTTTTCAGAAGTTTGTATAAAAGTTTATCGGACACCAATAAAATAATTAGTGATGAAATGAGAGTTCTATATCTGGGAACTTACAATGTACTATACCCAAATTAGTTAGATGGAAAAATAAGGTTTTGTTTGATGGAGATAGTACATTCTATTAAGCTTTGACCTTATATCTCCCAATACTTCGCCTAAGTAGAGATTTATACAGGAAGTGTTAACTCTTTATTGCTTTATATTTAGTGATATAGTGACAAAATGTACAAGCTTTTATATCGAATTCAGGTTGGTTAATGACGAGTTAATAAAATGTAATTATGTAAAAAGTATAGGATTGTAATAGTTGGAGAATAAATAATTAACCTTATATTTGTGACTTAATTTAACTGTAGTCATTGTCACTAATTTTTTATTTGTTTGTTTTATGAATCACTTTCAGGGACTGAATATAGTTGTTCAGAAACGGTTATATTCATTTATTACTTTATTGAAAAGAAAACGGACACAGTTTTGTATTTCGGCTACAGCAATTGTGGTTATTACCTTGTTTCTTTACGAAGCCGAACCTTATAATATCTCGCTCTGGCAGGACCAGTATAAAATTTTGAAGCTTTCGGGCTATGGTTTTATCTATGTAGTGACAATCTGTTTGTGTATCTACTTTACTCCCCACGGTATTATTTATCCAACCCTATTAAACCGAAAATCTATATTGCAGCTAGCGGGCATGCTGACAGTTATGGCGGTAGTTGCCGGAAGTGCTAACTGGCTTTATACTGACTATATCTATGATGAATATCCGTTGAATGCCTCTTCCTTTTTTAAATCAATAAAGCACACTGCAAGTTTCAGTCTGCTTTCAGCTTTGTATTATCTGGTATATTGGCTCTGGCGAGACAAAAATCATAGATTGAAATTTGAAGTGCATAAAGAGAAAGATATCGTTGCTTTCGGTAAATTTAGTGTGAGGGTAGTGGATATTATGCTTATAAAATCGGATGGAAATTATATTTTTCTTTATTGCCTGAAGGGTGACAGTATTGGAAAGAACCATTTGCGCTATAAAATATCGCGTGCCGAGGAACAATTATTGGCATATCCTCAGCTTATTCGTATTCATAAATCCTTTCTGGTGAATATGATGTTTGTAGATAGAGATAAACTAACAGCCAATTGCACTAATTTTAAAATAAACGGAATAGTTATAGAGATATCTATAGGGGAAAGTTTTAAAGGAAAACTGAAAAATTGGTTGTTAGCCCATACTGCTTCCCCATCTTAGGGAAGCTCACTACTAAATTTTCGTCTTATTAATAAGAAGCAACCCCGATAGAATTCGGGAGTCGTATTTTATTTGAAAAACACTAAAGAATTGAACGCTGATTTACGCTGATAGAGCTGATTTGAAAACGGATTTGAATTCCGACATGCCAGAATCGAAGATCAACGCAGTTAATGATTTTCAAATAGTTGCATCTTGATCCTCCCCGATTTATCGGGGAAAAATCTTTTTTTTTATCCGTCTTTTTCCGCTACATCGGGTCAATGTAAAAAGTCGGTGGAGTAAAAAAAAGATGCTGGCAGAGATACACAGAGATTATTTAGTAATAAGTTTTAGACAACGAATTACACAGATTCGACGAATAGGAAAGAGATTAAATTCGTGTAATTAGCGTAATTCGTAGTTTGATTCTTGTATCAAATAAACGATGAATTACACAGATTACACGCACGCTAGTCTACAAGTCACATAAAAGTAATCGTATTTCGGCTAAAAAATAGTTTAATTACGCTTTACTACTCCACCTGAAATTTACATTGATCCGCTACATCAGCGTAAATCAGCGTTCTATTAAAGATTTCAAATGGCTCATTAAATAGTTCCAGTTACTTATCTCTGGTTCTACTTTCTATTTCGTCACTGTTTCAGTATTGTTTGTCACAGGCTTTTTGCGTTTGTCACAATTTGAACTGTGTTTGTCACAAAGGAACTTGTGTCTATTTCTGGTTGAAAATCAATGGTCTATATTTGCATCGGTTTCTCTCCGAACTAACGTTGGGTTTAGGAAGAACCGAATATTAACTGCAAAATAGAAATAATATGCCTAACACAAGAGTACCACAAACTATTACAGAATTTAATGTGTATGTCAATAATGCATTAGATTATTTGAATAACGGAGAGCCTCAAAAAAACAGTGTACGGTTGACAATAACCGAAGGGGAGGTAACTTTATTGACCGGAATTGTTGATCGCTGGAAGTCTTTATATGGTTTGTACACGGATAAAGAAAAAACACGGACCCCACTTGTAGTAGCTCAGTTACAGGATCTGATGACAGAATTCAACGATCTCAATCAGTCGAAACATCTGCTCAATCGTATTGCAGCTTCGGCAAATGTAACTGTAGAAGATTTGAAAACTTTTAATATCAAGAGTGGATCAGCTAAACGCTCCGTGGCAGTACAACCTATCCAGGAAACGATTAATGTTTCTATCCAACTATTGGGCGGTGGTTCAGTGACAATTAAGTGCCGTTCCGAAGGAAGTTCACATGCATCTATTATTGATCAGGCCGACTGTATACAGTATACCTATTTAGTGGGTACTACTCCTCCCACATCAGCCGATGATGCAGGTCTTTTCAGGGATATCAGCACTAAGGCTACTTTTACCTTGGCCCTGGGTTCGGGAAGTTCAACAAAATACCTCTATATTTATTTCCGTTGGTATAATACTAAACATCCCGAATTGGCAGGACCTTGGACTCGGTTAGTAAGTACCCTCATTGTTTAAATCATTAATTCGGATTGTAGTTTAATGAAAGGAGAATGTCTGTAAAGGCATTCTCCTTTTGTAGTATACCTTGGGTTTAGAATAACTAGGATCTGCTAAAAATAAAAAATGATTATCCGCAAAATATACAACATTAAAGAAGTAGCAAGACACTTTTTATATTTTGATTCGGACGTTAGAAATTATTAAAAGATTATGAACCACGAATTACACAAATTTTCACTAATACGAATAGCTGTCATTCGTGTAAATTCGTGTCATTCGTGGTTGAAAAATAGTTTTACGTGTTGAAAATACCAAATCAAATTGTCTCATATTTTCTGTTGTTTTTGCGGATAATTCAAAAATAAAATCTGTTTTATTAATTGCCGTCCCATTCATGGGGTCGATAGATATGTATATTGGAGATTGGCTTTAGCCAAATAATTTGAAAATTTGGCTAAAGCCGGGTGAATCCTAATTTATACCATCCCATAAATGGGATGGCAATTGATGCCTAAAATATGACATTTTATTCTTGCCACTATTATGTAAAGTAATTGTATTTATTGTATAAATGAAAGTTTTTTCAGCGAACTCTAAATAATACGATGCTATAACTGCTTTAATTTAGAAGTTAATAGTATATTTGCATTTAATAACGATATAAACAGTTCTAAAAGTCCCAATCAATTTGTTTTCAGTTATAATTCCCCTCTACAACAAAGCCGCTTATATTGAAAGAGCAATACAGTCGGTACTTTCTCAGACTTTTCAGGAGTTTGAGTTGATTGTGGTGGATGATGGTTCAACAGATGATTCTTTTGCTCAGTTATCAGTTATCAGTCAGCAGTTATCAGTAGATGCCCCGGAAATTTATAAAAAGGTCAGGGTCTTTCAGCAACAAAATCAGGGTGTATCTACGGCGCGGAACAATGGTGTAAAGCTGGCAAAGTACGAGCATATTGCTTTTCTGGATGCTGATGATAGCTGGGAACCTGCTTATCTGGAGGAAATGAAGGGTTTGATAGCGGCTTACCCCAATGTCGGCATTTATGGTTGTGGTTATTATATTGTAAAGAACGGTAAGAAACGAATAGCCCCGATAGGAGTAGAGAAAGATTTTGATAGAGGACTGATCAATTATTGTCAGGTTTATAGCAAAACGCTTTGCATGCCACTTACTTCAATTTCAACAATATTACGGAAATCAATATTTATAAAAGAGACTGGCTTTAAACCAGATTTGAAATTAGGCGAGGATTTTGATTTATGGATACGAGTGGCTACAAAGTATCCGGTTGCTTTTCTGAATATACCGTTGGCAAATTATCATCAAGATGTTGATCTGGCCAACAGAGCGATAGGAGTGAAGCTGTATATGCGGCATGAACATATGTTGTTTACAGATTATGGCGAATTAAAAAATAACCCCGACTTTGTATATTTATATGACCGATTGGCACTTTATGGTCTTTTGCCTTATTATCTAAAGGGAAAGAACAAAAAAGAAGTTCAGGATATTTTATCTCAAATCCATTGGGATCAGCATGAATTGAAATATCGGCTGAAATATATTTTCTTACCCAAGATGTTTGTTCTATTGTGGGAGAACTTACTGAAATATGGGTTAGTTGTAAAGAGATATATTCTAAAAAGTAAAAAGTAATACCAATTAGTGAATGAAAATTATCCAAATTGGTTCATATCCAATTAATTCTAAAACAATTCAAGGTGGAGTAGAAGCTTCGGTATATGGTCTTGCAAGGATGCAAGCTATAACTGACGAAGTAATTGTTATTGATGTACCTCGAAGTGAGTTGAAGAATGACGATGTTGAGAAGTTGGGTAGTATAAGGGTATTTCGGTTTTATGCTCGTTCGGGGAGTAATTATACATCACTATTTCGAATTTCGAAGATTGTTTCCATCATCCGATCACAGCAAGCTGATATTTGCCATATCCACACCACCAGTTTATTTTCATTTGTTCTCTATGTTTTTCTAAGACTTCTTAGAATTAAAACTGTTGTTACTATTCATGGCTTGGCTCATAAAGAAAAACAAAATGCATGGAGAAAAAGAAAATCTATAAGAAATTATATAAAATATCTCACTCATAGTTTTACAGAGTTTCTGTTTTTATTTATTTGTCCACAATTTATTGTGGATACACACTATGTGGCTGAGTCTATTCAGCAGTATAAAAAAGAAAGAAAACTTTTGCGATGTCCTATTTGTAAAGTGATTCCACAAGGGGTAAACGATGATTTTTTTCAATTGAAAAGATCGGTTCAGCCCGGTCAATTGCTTTCGGTAGGAAGTATCAGTAAACGAAAAGGGCATTTATTATTGATTGAAGCGATGGCGAAAGTAGTAAATGAAAATCCGACAGTGAAATTGAATATTCTGGGGGCACTCTTCGATACAAATTACTATATGCAAATGCAGCACAGCATTAAAGAAAAAGGGTTAGAGAATCATATAACTATATACCCGAATATTGGCTATGACGAAATGTTGAATTTCTATACTCATGCAGAATTATTTGTCTTGCATACTGAAGAAGAATCCCAAGGTATTGTTTTTTGCGAAGCGATGGCAGTAGGTTTACCCATTGTATCTACAAATGTAGGAGGAGTGCCGTGGATAGTGAGTAATGCTAAGAATGGTTTGTTGTCAGAGTTTGGCAATATTGATTTGTTTGCCGATAATATAATTGAATTACTTAGAGATACAGAGTTACAAAAAGAATTTGAGCTAAATAATAAGGAGCAGTCTTTAAAATTCAATTGGAAAACGATTTCAAATGAGATTAAGGCTGTATATGATTCACTAATTTAATATTACCTTTACGCAATTTTAAATGCAGCAAGTCAAAAATCCAAATGCAGGTACAGTTATGGGGGGGGTGAAAATACTTAACAAAAACTATTTCTCTTTTCATTATTTGCTGACAAATATCTTATTCTTAAAATAATCTAGTTCGTAGAAATAGTTCTAAGCATAACTATCAACTATCAACTATCAACTATCAACTATCAATGCTAACTTATTTCCCCAAATACTTCACGTCAAAAGCCATTACACTCTATCTAATCGTATTGGTATTTTGTAATGTGATCTTCTTTAAAAATGCCTTATCGATGATGTGGTGGGTGTTTGGATTAGTAGAGGTGATCGGATTTTTTTATTTTGCCAACCAATTCACCCGTCAGTGGGGAAAATTTTCAACAAAGAAATTCGGTAAGCAGCTTTTTAAAACCGCTTTCGTCATTCGATTGGTATGGATGGTCTTCAGTTATTTTTTCTATACCTATATGACAGGTCAACCCTTTGAGTTTGATTCAGGTGATGCGACTGGCTATCATGAATCTGCTATATGGGTATCATCATGTATTAGTGGAGATGGATTGAAACCGTTTTTTGATTCGCTTGATGGTCGCTTTTCGGATATGGGGTATTCTTTATATTTAGGTTGGCAATATTGGTTTACCGGAAATTCTATTTTTATAGCTCGACTCTTAAAAGTATTGTATGGAGCTTATACCTGTGTTTTGATTTACAAGCTTACGGTTCGTAATTTTGGCGAAGAAACGGGGCGTATGGCCGCTATATTTTGCATGTTGATGCCCAATTTAATTTTATACAGCGGACTCCATACCAAAGAGGTGGAGATGGTCTTACTAACGGTAGCTTTTATGGAGCGGTCGGATTGGATGTTCAGGAATAAAAATTTTAATTTTGCAGAAATCGCTCCCCCCATAGTGTTAGCCGGTTTGCTTTTCTTTTTTCGAACGGTACTAGGTGCTACCGCCATTTTTGCTATCTTTACAACCTTACTGTTCACCTCCACAAAGGTATTGGGTATGGGAAAGCGAATGATTTTGATTGTTTGGGTATTGTTAACTGTGGGTTATTTTGTGGGAAGTCGCTTAAGTACAGAAGTGGAGCAGGTATGGAAAGCCAGAGAAGCAAATCAGGCAACCTCTATGGAATGGAGGTCTACACGAGATAATGGAAATAAATTTGCAAAATATGCTACCGGTGCCATTTTTGCGCCCATTATTTTTGTTATTCCTTTCCCCACCATTGTAGAGACTCCGGGACAGGAAAACCAGAAAATTATTAATGGGGGTAATTATGTGAAAAATATACTGGCCTTTTTTGTCATTTTTGGTATGATTTGGATATTAAAAGAAGGAAAATGGAGGGAATATATCACGTTGGGAGCTTTTACTATCGGTTATTTGTTGGTGGTGGCTAATAGTGCTTTCGCTCAGTCGGAGCGTTTCCATCAACCTGCTTTACCTTTTCTAATGGTATTTGCCGCCTTTGGTATAAGCAAAGTGACCAATACACAAAAGAAATATTTTACCTGGTATTTGGCTTTTATTTTTGTTGCTATCGTTGCCTGGAGTTGGTTTAAACTGGCGGGAAGAGGAATGACGTAATTTAATTCATAATTCATAACTCATAACTCATAATTCATAATTCATAATTCATAGATTGAATGGAATCTATATTTCTACTAAGGTTAAGACCTTATTTACTATTTTTTTTCGACCTTAGTAGCAAAAGAAATCAGAGCCAACATAACCTTATTTGCATATTTTCAAAAAGTTAGTGAAATTAGCAATTCATTCTAATCCTGAACTCAGGTTAATAGAGTGCGAACAGCCTACTGAAAATAACTGATCTAAAAACCCTGACAGCGGTCGAAGACCCTGGTAGTGGTTAATGAGAAAATCTAGTTAATGATATGTTTTATTTATGACCCCCAACCCCCAAATGGAGGCTTAGAGTGCGTAAAATAATCGACTGAGCAAAAAATAAATCTCAAAAACAACGTCTTAAAGCCTCCTTCGGCTGACGGATTGGGGGCATAACTAAAAATATGTAGTTAAATTTATTGTGTATTTACTTATCTATGAAAATTCTAATTATTTGCAGTAAAAATTCCGGTAAAATAGCTCCTTTTATTCTGGAGCAAGGGGAGTCGTTGTTGCGATTGGGAGTGGAAGTAGATTATTATCCCATCGTTGGAAAGGGTTTGGTTGGATATTGGAAAAACAGAAAGTTGCTCCTTCAGAAAATAAAATCATTTCATCCCGATATTATTCATGCCCATTATGGTTTGTCGGGTTTATTAGCCAATACGCAACGAAACATACCTGTGGTGACTACCTACCACGGAAGTGATATAAATACTTCCGGTTTATTTATTCTTTCCCGATTGAATATGGTGCTGTCAGCATATGCTATTTTTGTGTCAAATGAAAATCGACTGAAATCCGGTTTAAGTAAGAATTTTACTTTACTTCCTTGTGGCGTTGATACTAAGACTTTTGTTCCAGGTTTGAAAGAAGAATCCAGAAAACTTCTAGGACTGGATAAGGATCAAAAACTTGTCTTGTTTTCAAGTGCATTTGATATTGCGGTCAAGAATTCGGCTTTAGCACTATCGGCAATAGCTTTGTTACGAGATGTTCGGCTGATAGAGCTTCAGAATTATAGTCGGTCGGAAGTATCGTTGCTTATGAATGCAGCTGATGTGGCATTAATGACCAGTTTTACGGAAGGTTCGCCACAGTTTATCAAAGAAGCGATGGCTTGTAATTGTCCGGTTGTTTCTGTGCCGGTGGGGGATGTGCCCTTTGTACTGGAGGGAGTGGAGGGATGCTTTATCGCGGATTATGATGCTGTTGCTATTGCGGAGACACTGAAATTGGCATTCAACCTTGGCAAACGAACAGAAGGTAGAAATCGAATACTGGAATTGGGATGGAGTAATGAAAAAGTGGCTGAAAAGTTGTTGAACTTATATTCTGAGATTTTAGGAACTAAACCATCCTAAACTACCCGCTGCTAAACAAATTCCAGGAAATAAATTAAACAATTTTTGTATCTTTGCATTATTGTGAATTATACTAAAAGCTAATGACAGTTCTACACTCCTCCATAAATGATATTGATCCTGCTCAATGGGAGGAATTAGTTCAACATTCACCAACAGCAAGTTTTTTTCAAACCCGGGTCTGTTACGATTTTTATGCTTCACTTTCTTTTCTGCACCCTTTCGTTTTCGGTATTTCTGAAAATGAAAAGTTAGTGGGAGTGATTTGCGGATATAGCATATCTGATGGTGGACCGTTGAAAAAATTCTTTAGTCGAAGAGCTATTGTTCCCGGAGGTATATTGTTAGATGCCAAAATCTCATCAAAGGCTTTAGTTCAATTATTGAAACAGGCTTCTGATGAAACGTCCCAAAAATCTATTTATTTGGAGATTCGTAATTATAGTGATTATTCTGCTTATCGCACAACCATTGAGAAAGCCGGTTTTACTTATAATCCTCATTTGAATTTTCATGTGCTTACTAACACTGTGGATGCAGCTTTTATGAAGTTGAACACAACCAAAAGGAGGGATGTAAGACTATCAAAGAAAGAGGGAGCCGAATGGTCGGAAACAAAAAATGTTGATGATATAAGAGTCTTTTTCGAATTATTGAAAAACTTGTATGAAACAAAAATAAAAACGCCCCTTTTTGAATTTGAATTCTTTGAAAAATTGATTCAACTTGATGAAGGAAAACTTTTCGTAGTAAGATATAAAGATCGAATTATTGGTGGAAGCGTTTGTGTTTTACTTGAAAATAAGACACTTTACGAATGGTTTGTTTGTGGATTGGATGGACAAATAAAGAATATATTTCCTTCTACTTTAGCTACCTGGGCTGCGATTGAATATGCTGCAGCAAATGGATATAGCCGTTTTGATATGATGGGTGCAGGTAAGCCTGATGAAGGATATGGTGTGCGTGAGTTTAAATCAAAATTTGGTGGAGAGTTGGTTGAACACGGTCGGTTTATACATATTCATTATCCACTATTATATAAAATTGGAAAGCTTGGAGTTGAGTATTTTCGTTTGAAAAATAAAAATTCGAAGAGGGTTCAAGTTGATTTGCCTAAAACTAAAGTCGAACATCAATTAGATAATGTTGACAAACAAGCCTGGGCTGATTTTGTACTGAACCATCCGAATGGAAGCATATTTCAAACACCACAAATGTATGAAGTGTATGAAAAAACGCCCAATTTTACGCCCAATGTATTGGTAGCTCTTAATGAAAAAGGGAAAATTGTTGGTTGCTTGATGTCGGTAGTAAGAAGTGACTTCTCCATTCTAAAGGCTTTCACTACACGCTCCATAGTGATGGGAGGCCCTTTGGCATTGAACAATAATGCTGAGATTGTGGACCAGCTTTTAATCTGTTATAATCAATATATTTCCAATAAAGCTATTTTTTCGCAATTCAGAAACCAATTTGATATGAGTGCCTATAAATCGGTATTTAAAAAAAATGGATATGAGTTCGACGAACATTTGGATATTTTGGTGGACTTAACTTGCTCCACTGAGCAATTGGAGCAAAATCTACACAAGGAGCGAAAACGAAATATAGCAAAAGCGGTACGCGAAGGATTGGTATTTAAACATTTATCGACAGATGAAGAGATAAATACAGTGAGTGGTTTATTGAAAAAAACCTATAACAGGGTGAAATTACCCATGATTTTTCAGCAACTGTTCTTGAATACCCGAAATTTATTGGGAGAGGAGGTTCATTTCTTTGGAGCTTATTATGGAGCTAAAATGATAGCAGGACAGGTGAGGTTGTACTATAAAGACGTAGTATATGCCTGGTATTCAGGTAGTAATGCTGAGTACTTTAATAAACGGCCCAATGATTTTTTAATGTGGAACGTATTGCTTTGGTCGAAAGAAAAGGGCTACAAACTGTTTGATTTCGGAGGTGCCGGAAAACCAAATATCCCATATGGTGTAAGAGAGTATAAACTGAAGTATGGAGGTCAATTGGTCAGTTTTGGAAGATTTGAAAAAACGCATAAACAATTGTTTATGATATTGGGTAAAAGAGCATTGAAACTATATAAAGTAATAAAAAAGTGAATATTTTAATAGAAATAGGACATCCGGCTCACGTGTTGAAATTTTCTGCAACAATTAAGATTTTAGAAGAGAAAAATCATAAAATTTTTGTTGTTACAAAAAATATTCCAACGGTAATTCACCTACTATCTAAGCTGAATATTCCTTTTACAGTCATTGGAACAAAAAAAGATAGCCTGATAGCAAAAGCTTTATTGCAGTTTTGGTACAATCTGAGATGTTTTATTATCGTAAAAAGAAAAAGGATTGATTTAATGATTGGTTGTGTATCTGTTGCTTATATGACCCGACTCACCAATATACCTTCCATCTTGTTCGACGATGATGATGATGAAGTAGAACCTTTATTGGTAAAATATGTACATCCTTACCTTTCTCATATTTTATCGCCGGACGCTCTGACCGGGAACAGAAAGCGGACAGATACCATTTATTATCCGGGCTATCATGAACTAGCCTATCTTCATCCTAACCGGTTTACACCCGATCCTTCTGTTTTGTCTGATATTGGATTAAAGGAAGGTGAACCCTATTTTATTCTTCGATTCAATGCGTTTAAGGCGCATCATGATGTTGGTGTAGAAGGACTATCTATTGAGAACAAACGCAAATTAATATCTTTGTTGGAAACCAAAGGAAAAGTGTTTATTTCCAATGAACGGAATATTGATGAAGAGTTTAAGAAATATCAGTTGCTTTTATCGCCCGAAAAGATACACTCGCTTATCTATTACGCAACCATGCTGATTGGCGATAGTCAGACTATGACTTCGGAAGCAGCTGTGCTGGGAACACCGGCAGTTAAGTGTAATAGTTTTGCGGGAAAATTGTCGGTGCCCAATGAACTTGAGGAAAAATATCAATTGTGTTATTCATTTTTGCCCGAACAAGCGGATCAGTTCTTTACAAAAATTGAAGAATTGGTAAATGATGAAAATACAGCATCGGTTTTTGAAATGAATAAAGAAAAGATGCTGGCTGATAAAATGGATGTCACTATGTTTTATATTTGGTTTATAGAGAATTATCCTGAAAGTGCAAAACAAGTGAAAAATTACCGGACTGCTAACTACCAACTACTAACTACCTACTAACAATGCCTGTCGATTTTACTTTATCTGCTTACCGCCAATTGCTGAACGCTCTTCAACAATCGGATTATGCTTTTCATACCTTCGAGGAGTGGTGTGAAGGAAAAGTAGCGGGGCGGTATGTACTATTGCGTCATGATGTTGATTTAAAGGCCGGGCGTTCGTTGGTGACGGCTAAGATAGAGTCGGAGATGGGCATTCGCGCTACCTACTATTTTCGGATAGTACTGCAAAGTAATCAACCCGAAATAATACGGGAAATTGCGGCTCTCGGACATGAAATTGGCTATCATTACGAAGATGTATCGCTATTCAATGGTGATAATGACAAAGCATTCGACCATTTTAAAACTCAGTTGGAATATTTTCGACAGTTTTATCCGGTTAAAACCATTTGTATGCACGGTAGTCCGACTTCAAAGTTTGATAACCGTGATTTATGGAAGTTGAATGACTATAGAGAATTGGGAGTGATTGGGGAACCATATCTCGATTTTTTATCGACTCCAGCTGTTCTGAATGGTGACATTACCTATTTTACTGACACTGCCCGTATGTGGGACGGAGGAAAGTATAATGTGAGAGACAAATCAGTCATCAGTCATGAGTCATCAGTGACCAGTTCAAAAATGAAGACAATTCATTCGACTTATGATTTCATAGAATATATCAATAATAAACCAATTGAAAATGGGATGATGATAACTACACATCCCCAGCGTTGGACTGATAAACTGCTCCCGTGGTTGCAGGAATTAGTCTTTCAAAATATAAAGAACTGCATAAAGAAAATGCTTGTAGTGAGACAATAAACGTTTTTCACACAAAATGTGAAATTGTGTTGATATTTCGATTTATTCGTATTACTTTTGCAGAAACACATACATTTCAATGAAAATATTTCACAAACCAACTATCATCACTGTGATTGTAGATGTCCTTCTACTTTCGTTTAGTTTTTTTGTGGTGTTGAAATGGTTCCCTTTGACCACCAATACTCCCTTCACAAAATACTCATTACCGTCTCTTTTTTATGTGATTACCTGGATTTTATGTTCGTATCTATTTCAACGATACCGACCGTTAAAACGACAAGGTTTTTTTGTAACGGCCTTAAAGCTGGTAGGAACTTCAGTGGTAGTGTCCTTGTTTTATTTGGTGCTGATTCAACTTTACTTTAATAATCAGTTTTCGGAATACGTTTTATTTGCCGTTTCAATTATCGTTTTTGCGATTAATTACGTTGCCCTGAATATCTATTTCGCATATCGCTTTGCGGTTGAATATAAAGATATTGTACTGGCATCGGAAGAAAATCGTGTGAATGCAAAGGCGAAAGAAGCCGTGCCACTTGACAAGGAAAGCTGGATTGACTTATGTGCTACTATTCAGGATCATTCCGGTAAACGGGTTTTTCAATTTTTGAATGAAAACCTGACTCTGGCCGATGGAAACACTTATGTGTATGCTACAACCGACCCATTGGTGCTAAAGTTTCAACCGCATTATCAGTATTCTACCATTATTCAACTCGAAAAGCTTAATAATATCCTCGGCATTAATAAAATGCTATCGATTGCCAACGAAAAGTTGCCTGACGATGGTGTTTTTATTTGTTGTTATGAATCGAAAAGTACTTACAAAAAAGAAGTGCTTAATAGATACAACAAAGGATTTAATTATATTTTCTATGTATTTAATTTTGTAGTTAAACGTATCATTCCTAAGATATTCCTTTCACAATGGTTGTATTTCTATTTTACAGGGGGGCGGAATCGGGTTTTATCGAAGGCTGAGGTGCTAGGTAGAGTCTACAGTTGTGGTTTTAAGGTACTTCGAGAGAAAAAAATTGGTCATTTGACTTATGTCTTTGCCAAGAGAGTGAAGCAACCGGAGATGTTGTTGAACAAAACCTATGGTCCGCTTATTCGTTTGCATCGCTATGGTAAAAACGGGGAGCCTTTTGATGTTTATAAAATGCGAACCATGCATCCTTACTCCGAATTTCTGCAGACGTACATATATGAACGCAACAGTTTAAAGGATGGAGGTAAATTCTATAAAGATTTCAGAGTGACCACTATGGGTAGAATTATGCGACGGTTTTGGATTGACGAACTACCTACCATTTATAATTTGATGAATGGAGATATGAAATTGGTGGGAGTGCGCCCCTTGAGTGTGCAATACTTCAATTTGTACGACAAGGAATTACAGGAAAAAAGAATTGCATACAAACCCGGTCTGTTGCCTCCATTTTATGCCGATATGCCCAATACTTTGTCCGAAATACAAGAATCAGAATTGAAATACCTTAATGCCTGCGAAAAACAGGGCACTTTTATTACCGATGTTCGCTATTTCTTCCTGATATTACAAAATATATTGATTAAAAAAGCCAGAAGTGCGTAGGGGAAAATTGGGAATTACTTAATTTATTTTATACTAGATATTGTTACGTTTAATCTTCATGAAACCAATTTATTATGAGAAAAATTATACTATTGTTGTTTTGTGCTTTTGCTATTTCAAACATCTTTTCACAGGATATTCCTGAGCATATTTCTTATACCCGAATTTATGATTACCTGGACGAATTGGCCAGCGAAGGAGTAATTGAGCTAAATACGACCGTTAAACCCTATTCTCGCCAGTTCATTGCCGAGAAATTATTGCAGGCTCAAAAGCAAAATACGCTACTGAATAAACGCCAGAATGATGACCTGCGCTTTTTTTTGAATGAATTTGCGTTAGAACAAAATATCTTGCCCGAAACTAAGTTAAACCTGGTCAATAAGGAAACTTCTACATTGGCATTTATACAACCTGCTTTTCATTATAAAGATAGTATATTCAGGGCACGAATAACGCCTATAATTGGGATGACTGTTACTCGCAATGCCAATGGTAATATTACTAAACGTTGGTATGGAGCTGAATTTCAGGCAATGATGGGCAAACACCTGAGCGTTTATGGAAGCCTTCGCGATATTTCTATTCAGGGACAGTTGTTGGCTCGCCCCGGTTATTTAAATGACTTCCCGGGCTATGAGTATAAGGAATCCAGTGGTGGTGGCGATTACAGCGATTCTCGTGCTGGAATAAAATATGCCTGGAACTGGGGATCAGTAGGTTTGGTAAAGGATAATATTGTCTGGGGCGATAATTACCATGGATCGAATATCCTTTCGGGTCGTGCGCCATCGTTTCCAATGCTCACGTTACACTTAAAACCGACAAAATGGTTCGAAATGCAGTACATCCACGGTTGGTTAGTGTCTAATGTTGCCGATTCAAGTCATTATTATCTCGAAAATGGTACCACAAAATGGTATCGTCCGGCCAATAAATTTCTCGCGGCCAATATCTTCACGTTTACTCCAGTAAAACATTTAAATGTCTCGGTAGGAAATTCAATTGTGTATGCCGAAAATAATGTGCAAGCAGCATATTTACTGCCTTTTGCGTTTTATAAATCTATTGATCATAGCATGACCAAAGGATTGGGGATAGAGAATCAAAACTCACAGGTATTTTTTAATGTAAGTTCGCGCAACATTAAGCATTTACATTTGTTTACGTCTGTATATGCTGATGAAATAAATTTTGCACGTTTCAAACCGGGTAGTGCCGAAAAAAATCCCGTTTCGATAAAGATAGGAGCTAATCTGAGTAACTTTCCTATTCAGAATTTATCTGTCATAGGTGAATTTACTCATACAAATATCATAAACTATAAGCACTCTATTCCTGTTCTTACATGGGCTTCGAATAGCTACAACCTTGGAAGTTATTTAGGGGACAATTCGCAGGAGATGTACCTGGCATTGCGTTATAAACCAATTCGTGGACTTGATTTGAATTTATCGTTTATGGATGCAAAACATGGAAATGAATATGAGTACCTGCGCAGAACTGCAAGTCATACCGATGCTATTGCAAAAATTATTAGTCAACCTTCGTTGGGTGATATAACCTGGAGCAACAAAACAATAGGATTTAATGCTCAATATGAGGTTTTTAGTAATGCCTACGCTTTGATTAATGTTACGTATAGTGATATTCGGGGGTATGACTTAACGTCAACACCTATCGACGGAGAGATACGTAAAACGGCACAAGGATACTTAGATATGTTCACACCAGCCTATCTTCAAGGTAAGAATACAACTATTACGGTTGGTTTTAGTATCGGATTTTGAAATTAGAACTAGTCATTATTGACTAGAAAGTAGTTATAAGTAGTTAATTGACAGATAACTAACATTAAAAATTTACATACGAGTCAATCCTCATTAAATAAAAACAAATGAAAACTCCAATAATCATAGGAATAACCGGTGGCATTGGGAGTGGAAAATCAACACTTTCGGAGCGACTACGTGAAATCGGATATTCTGTCTATGATTCGGATTTGGAAGCGCGACGATTGCAAAATGAACATCCCGAAATACAAGATCAACTGATAGAATTATTTGGCGAGGATATTTATAATGATCAGGGTTTGAACCGCCCTGTACTGGCAAAATTAGTTTTTGGTAAACCTGAACTTCTGGCAAAGCTGAATGCAATTGTTCATCCGGTGGTGCATACCGACTTCATGAATTGGATTCAGAAGCATAGTGCGGAGAAGCTATTATTTATGGAATCAGCTATTTTATTTGAAAGTGGTTTTAATAAAATGGTTGATAAGGTAATTGTTATGACAGCCTCCGAGAATATTCGAATTGCCAGAGTGATGAAGCGGGATAAAGTGACAGAGGAGCAGGTTAAAGCAAGAATGTCGCATCAAATGGCTGATGATAAGAAAATTGCAAATGCCGACTTTGTTATCCATTCGGATGATTGTCAACCTTTGGTTGCGAAGATGAATAAAATGTTAGAGCAACTTTTGAAAAGTTTAGAAGCTGACAACGTATAGATGTCTAGGCTATTGATAAAATAAAACGAGGCTGCCATAATGTATGGCAGCCTCGTTTGTAAATACTCATTTTTATAGATTGCAGGTCTTTAATTTATTGATGGCAACGACGAATAGTCTTTTGAATAACGTAAATGTTGTTCAGCATATCCTTCTTTATAGGTAATGGTCACATCTTTAATTTCACCTTTTTCGTTTTTTACGAGGGTGTAAACAGGGTTTACAAAGCCGCGATAAGGTGCAAGATTCAATTTTTTGTAACGGTCAAGCACTTCGGCATGTAAAGTTTGGTTTACTTTAACGCCGTAATTTTCAACGATCTCTTTTCCACCATTGAAATCTCCGGTGGATCTAATGCGTTGGATTTCGGCTAATAACTGTCCAAATAAGTTGCGCAATTTCAAATAATCATTTACGACAATGAAAGTTTCACCATCACGTTTTACCATTTCAATTACCTTTTCAGCTTTTCCTTTTTCATATACCCAGTCGGCAATTAATTGACGGTTGCGCATATGTGCTTCTTCAATATTTTTGCCGGGTTGAATGCGCGTTAGCTGCGTCATTAATCCATTCATGATATATTGGTAATACTCTGCTTTGTACGCTTCTTTGTCTGGCAATAATCCCAATTCTACAATTTTGGGATCGCCCATGTAGTACAATCCAAACAAATCGGCACGAGCTTCTTCGATGGTTGAACCGTAGGCTTTTAATGCGTCAGGATCAACCCCTGGAAGTAATTTCCCCGAACCGTGGCCCAGGCATTCGTGTAAGTCGGTATGCAGGTTGTTGGTTAGCGAGGCAAAATCTTTTGCGCGTTGACGCTCAACATTGCTCCACATAAATTCTTCGGCAAATCCATTTCCCAGCGAAGCCTGATCGTAAGCCTCTGTAATATTCTCGATAGTAACCGATTTGGATCCATGGTCGCGACGAATCCAGTTGGCGTTGGGTAGGTTTACACCAATTGGCGTAGCAGGGTAGCAGTCGCCTGCCAGTATGGCTGCAGTGATTACTTTTGCAGAAACACCTTTGACGGTTTCTTTTTTGAATTGCTTATCAACCGGCGAATTATCTTCGAACCATTGTGCATTTGAGCTGATGATTTGAGTCCGTTTTGTAGCTTCAATATTCTTGAAATTTACAATGGATTCCCAACTTGCTTTCATGCCAAGTGGGTCGCCATAGGTTTCGGTAAAACCGTTTACAAAGTCTACTTGCGAAGCTAAATCTTCCACCCATTTAATAGAATATTCATCGTAGGTTTTCAGACTTCCGGTTTTGTAGAATTCAATAAGCGAAGTAATCACGTCTTTTTGTTTTGGATTCTCTGCAACTGTAGCCGCTTTTTCCAACCAACCCACAATACGAGTAATAGCTGCACTGTACATGCCCCCTACTTTGTAGGTTTTTTCCACTAAAACGCCATTTTCTTTTACCAGTTTGCTGTTCAACCCGTACGAAATTGGTGTGTTATCGTTAGGATCTTTCATTTTGGCATAAAACGCTTCCACTTCTGCCTGAGTAATGCCATCGCCATAGTAATTATTGGCTGATGTTTTTATTAAATCCACGCCTTCGGCCTGATTGGTGCGTTTAGGATAAATATTAGCATCAAACAGGATAGGAGTGAGGGTTTTAACTAGTGCATCTACAGTTTGACCTTTGGGCAGCGGAAGTTTCTTGGCATCAATGCTTTTTACCGCTTTTGCAAAAAATGGGGCTGTAAACTCAGGGTGAAACTTATCTTCGGAATAATGGTGATGAATGCCATTACCCATCCAAACACGCTTCAAATAGGTGGTGAACTGATTGAATTCTTTCGATGTACGATCGCCTTTGTAATTTACATATACAGCTTCCAACGTACGACGAATTGTTAGATTGTACTTGTTGTTTTGGTCGTAAAGGATATCGCGACCTTCTAATGCAGCTTGATTCAGAAAATAAATCAGTTCTTTTTGTTTCAAACTTAGTTTCTCGAAATCGGGAACACGGTAGCGTAAAATCTCAATATCGGCAAATTTATCTACCGTATATTTGAAATTCTCAACAGGAGGGGTGCTTGCTTTTGTCGCAGCACTGGCCATTAGCATACTTGCCATACAAATTAGGGTTATTTTTTTCATTTTTAAAACTTTGATTTACAGAATTAATCCTGAAGTGTTACACTAAAACCATTTCTATATCAAATTGTTGATTAAGAAAGTTTATTTACATACAAAATTAGAAATTCTTTTCTATAATGTGCAGGTTTGTACAGAACATATACAATTGTTTTTTACAGTTTACTATTCATAGTTCTGATACTTAAAAATGTGACGAATTGCTATCAAAACAGATATTTTGAAAACTTTGCGTAACTTTGTGCCTGCTTGATTTATATTACAACCGATGACAAAAGACTTTCCATACACATTGCTCAATAAGCACCAAGTAACAGAACAGATTAATCGGTTGGCTGCTGGACGAATACCATTTCTATTTATTATCGATTACAAAGCGGAGCATGGTTATGTCATAAAAAAGGATGAATTAGACAATGAGTTTGTTCGGTTTGAGATTGAATCAGCAAGTAAACCAATTGATGTGACTATTAATTGGTCGGTAAAACCCATTTCAATGGAAGACTATCGACCAAAATTTGCCTTTGTTATAGACCAGATTCACAAAGGAAATTCCTTTCTCACCAATCTTACACAGCCTACTGAGGTGCAAACGAATCTTTCGTTGTTCGATTTATTTCAATACGGGTCGGCAAAATATAAATTATGGCTTAAAAATCAATTTGTTGTTCTTTCGCCCGAGACCTTTGTTCGCATTCAGGGGCGCACCATATCATCTTTCCCAATGAAAGGAACCATCGATGCTTCAATTGAGAATGCAGCTGAGATGATTTTGAACGATCCAAAAGAAAAGGCCGAACATGCTACCATTGTAGACCTGATACGCAATGATTTAAGTTTGGTGGCTGAAAATGTGGATGTGAAAAGATACAGATATGTCGAAAAACTAACCACCAACCGACAGGATTTATTGCAGGTAAGTTCGGAGATTTCAGGTCAGTTACCGGAGAATTTTTATTCCCGATTGGGCGATATCTTGTTTGCATTGCTTCCGGCAGGTTCTATTACCGGTGCTCCTAAGCCAAAAACGATGGAAATAATTGATCAGGCCGAAGGATACGAGCGTGGATTTTATACCGGTATTTGCGGCTGCTTCGATGGCGAAAATCTCGATTCGGCAGTTATGATTCGTTTTATCGAACAAGAGGGTGAGCAATTGATTTTTAAAAGTGGTGGCGGAATAACTTCTCAGAGTGATTTGAATAAAGAATACGAAGAACTAATTCAAAAGGTATATGTGCCAATTTCTTGAAACTATACAGCTGTGCGATGGACAATTTATACGTCTTCCCCGTCACCAATCCCGACTGGAAAGGGCAATGGCCGACTTCTATCCAACTGCAATTGTTCCGTCATTGTCTGATAAATTAGCTGAAACAAGCTTTCCAACTGTCGGCTTGTATAAATGCAGGGTGATTTACGATTCGGAAATTCGGCTCATTGAGTTTCATCCTTATGTTCATCCTGAAATTCGCACGCTGAAAATTGTTGGAACCGATATTCCTTCTTTACCGTATAAGATGGCCAATAGGAGGGATTATCAGGCTGTTTCAGCTCTAAAAGGTGAATGCGATGATGTTTTACTGGTTAAGAATGGTTTGCTGACTGATACATCTTATTGTAATATTGCATTTTTTGATGGTGTGAATTGGGTTACACCGCTTACGCCATTAATACAGGGTGTGACTCGTGCTCAACTGCTTGAAGACGGAAAGTTGATAGCGAAAGATATAAAATTGGAGGAGTTGGTGAACTTTCAAAAGATAGCTTTGTTTAATGCTTTGAATGAATTTGGAAGCATTCAGTTAGATATTTCTGCTATTTCAGCAATAAATATATTGAAATAGCGTATTTTTTATTCTTTTTATGCTGAATTGATAGAAAAATAATCAAATTATTTTCACTTCGTATTTGCGGGTTTAAAAAAATGCTGTATCTTTGCAGCGCAATAAAAAAGAAACAATGAACAAGAATTTTCTACATACATTACTACTCGGTATTATTATTCTCTTGCAAAACAAGTAGAAGTGAGTTTGGTATGTAGTTATACAATGAATAATATATAAAGCCTTTCTCACTTCGGTGCGAAAGGCTTTTTTTTGATATGCTGTAGCTGACGACCGACAACAGAAAAAACTAAGATTACAGAAAAATAAACTTGTTGAAAGACAATATGCGCAGATTGTAAGTTATAAAAAGTAACCACGACTGTCGACTGTTGTCTATTGACTTTAGACTAATGAATATGGATAGATTATTTATCTTCGACACCACCTTACGCGATGGCGAACAGGTTCCGGGATGCCAGTTGAATACAGTAGAAAAAATTCAAGTGGCTCGTGCATTGGAAACCTTAGGTGTGGACGTTATAGAAGCGGGTTTCCCGATTTCTAGCCCGGGCGATTTTAATTCGGTAGTTGAAATATCGAAAGCGGTTACCTGGCCTACAATTTGCGCGTTAACGCGCGGAGTGCAAAAAGATATTGATGTAGCTGCCGATGCCCTCAAATACGCCAAAAATAAACGTATTCATACCGGAATCGGAACATCTGAGTTTCATATCAAACACAAATTTAATTCTACTCAGGAAGAAATTCTTGAACGTGCTATTGCAGCCGTAAAGTATGCCAAGAAGTACGTTGAAGATGTGGAATTTTATTGCGAAGATGCCGGTCGTACAGACAATGTATATTTGGCACGTGTGGTAGAGGCGGTGATTAAAGCCGGTGCTACTGTAGTAAATATACCGGATACAACCGGATATTGCTTGCCTTGGGAATTTGGAGATAAAATCAAATTCCTGATGGAAAATGTAAAAGGTGTGCACAATGCTATTATTTCTACTCACTGTCACAACGACTTAGGTATGGCAACAGCCAATACTATGGCCGGTGTTATGAACGGTGCCCGTCAGGTGGAAGTAACGATGAATGGTATTGGCGAACGTGCCGGTAACACTTCGTTGGAAGAGATTGCTATGATTTTGAAATGCCACAAAAATCTGAACATTGAAACTCAAATCAATACTCAAAAGATTTATTCTACAAGCCGTCTGGTTTCAGGATTGATGAATATGCCTGTTCAGGCAAACAAAGCGATAGTTGGTCGCAATGCTTTTGCACACTCGTCGGGTATTCATCAGGATGGGGTGTTGAAAAATCGTGAGAGCTACGAAATCATGGATCCAACCGACGTGGGTATTGATCAAAATTCAATTGTATTAACTGCTCGTAGCGGACGTGCAGCGCTTAAGCACCGTTTAAGTGTGTTGGGTGTTGATGTTGAAAACGGAAAATTAGATGAAATATACGAAGGTTTCTTAAGACTTGCTGATAAGAAAAAAGACATTAACGATGATGATGTTTTATTGCTTGCCGGAATGGAGCGTAGTGAAAAACAACGTATAAAACTGGACTATTTACAAGTAACTTCGGGAGTAGGAGTACAGGCTGTTGCTAGTATAGGATTGACTATTGCTAACGAGAAATTTGAAGCTGCTGCTTCGGGTAATGGACCTGTTGATGCGGCAATCAAAGCGTTGAAGCAAATCATCAAACGCAAGATGACTTTACAGGAATTTACTATTCAGGCTATTAATAAAGGTAGTGATGATGTTGGTAAAGTGCATATGCAAGTTGAGCACAATGGTGCAATTTATTACGGTTTTGGAGCCAATACCGACATTGTTGCGGCTTCGGTGGAGGCATACCTGAATGCGATAAATAAATTTGTGAAGTAGGAAAGTCAGCCCTAAGAGTAGGGTGATTTGAGATAATAAAATCAAAATAACATATAATAATAAAAATACCAAACTAACTTTTCCCCTCTCCTGAAGGAGAGGGGTTAGAGGTGAGGTGATTGAAAGTATGAAAACATTATTTGACAAAATTTGGGATGCCCACGTGGTATCTACCGTCGAAGGCGGACCGACTCAGTTGTATATCGATCGTCATTTTTGCCATGAAGTGACAAGTCCTCAGGCTTTTAATGGCCTGCGTGCACGTGGATTGAAAGTTTTTCGTCCTGAACAAACAACTTTGACAGCGGATCATAATACGCCAACGATTGATCAGGATCAACCAGTTAAAGATCCGATTTCAAAAAACCAGTTGGATACATTTCACCAAAATGCAAGTGAATTCAAATTGCCATTGTATTTTCCATTAGGACATATAAAAAATGGTGTGGTTCACATCATTGGCCCTGAAAATGGATTCACTCATCCGGGTGCAACTATTGTTTGTGGTGACAGTCACACTTCTACTCATGGTGCTTTCGGAGCGATTGCATTCGGTATCGGAACCAGCGAAGTGGAAATGGTTTTAGCAACACAGTGTGTGCTTCAATCACGTCCAAAAACAATGCGCATCACTTTTAATGGAAAATTGGGTGCCGGTGTTAATGCAAAGGATTTAGCACTTTATATGATTTCTAAATTGACTACAGGTGGTGCAACCGGTTATTTTGTTGAATATGCTGGTGAAGCTATCCGCAATTTGTCGATGGAAGAACGTATGACCGTTTGTAATCTCTCTATCGAAATGGGTGCCCGTGGTGGTCTTATCGCTCCAGATCAAACAACATTTGATTATGTAAATGGTCGTGAGTTTGCTCCTAAAGGTGAAGAATGGGATAAAAAACTGTCTTACTGGAAAACATTAAAAACCGACGAAGGTGCTACTTTTGATAAAGAACTGGTTTTTGAAGCTGCTGATATTCAACCAATGATTACTTATGGAACAAATCCGGGTATGGGAATGGGTATTACCGAAGCTATTCCAACTTTGGATCAAATTGATGAAGCCGGACGTATTTCTTATCAAAAATCATTAGAATACATGGGCTTCGAAGCCGGTGAAAAACTGGAAGGCAAAGCAATTGATTATGTATTTCTTGGTAGCTGTACTAATGGTCGTATCGAAGATTTTCGCGCTTTCACAGCTTTTGTAAAAGGCAAAAAGAAAGCTGATAATGTTGTTGCATGGTTAGTGCCGGGAAGTTGGATGGTTGAAAAACAAATCCGTGAAGAAGGTTTATATGATATTCTTACTGAAGCTGGTTTTGCTCTTCGTCAACCGGGCTGCTCGGCTTGTTTGGCTATGAATGATGATAAAGTACCTGCAGGCAAATATGCAGTATCAACATCAAACCGTAACTTCGAAGGTCGTCAGGGTCCTGGAGCACGTACTATCCTGGCCGGTCCGCTTGTAGCTGCTGCTGCTGCTGTCACCGGTCGTATTACCGATCCGCGCGCATAATCTTTTGAACGCAAATTACGCAAAATACGTAAAGAAGATAAGACATGGAAGAAAATGATGTTTTGATTCATCAGGAATTGATTGATATTATTTTGACTCAGTTTTATCGGATTTACAATGATTTAGGTTATGGATTTCTCGAAAGAGTTTATCAAAATGCACTCTACTTTGCTCTTGTTGATGCAGGATTAAAATGAGAGGCAGAAAAACCCATTAAAATCTATCATGATGGACGAGTTGTAGGTGATTACCGTGCTGATTTGTTAGTCGAAGATAGCGTAATTTTAGAATTAAAAGCATGTGAAGAATTAAATCCTGCACATGAGGCTCAATTGATAAACTATTTAAAATCAACTAAAATTGAAGTAGTGTATCTCCTCAATTTTGGTAAGAAGGCCAAGTTTAGCAGAAAAGTGTATTCTAATAACAGAAAATTTCTATAATTAAATAACAGAACAAAATTTGCGTTAATTTGCGTAATTTGCGTTCAAATAAAATTAAAATGGAAAAGTTTATAAAATTAACTTCAAGTGTAGTTCCACTTCCGATTGAGAATGTGGATACAGATCAAATTATACCGGCTCGCTTCTTGAAAGCGACCAACAAAGATGGTTTTGGTGATAATCTTTTTGCCGACTGGCGTTACAATAAAGATGGAAGTCCTAAAGCTGATTTCGTATTGAATAATTCAACTTTTAGCGGTTCAATCTTGGTTGCCGGTAAAAACTTCGGTTCGGGATCAAGCCGTGAACATGCTGCCTGGGCAATTGATGGATACGGTTTCAAAGTAGTTGTATCAAGTTTCTTTGCTGATATTTTTCAGAATAATGCATTGAATAATGGCGTTTTGCCTGTAGTGGTATCTGCAGATTTTCTGGTTGAAGTATTTGCTTCGGTTACTGCTGATCCAAAAACTACGTTGACAATTGATTTGGAAAATCAATCGGTAACCAATAATGCGACAGGTAAATCTGAAACCTTTGTAATCAATGCATACAAAAAAGAATGTTTGCTTAATGGATTGGATGATATCGATTATTTGTTGAGCAAAAAAACACAGATTGAAGCGTACGAGAGCGCTAGATAATTTATAGTATGCCAATACGCTAATACGCCAAATTGTTGATGTATTAGCGTATTGACTCATTGGCACATATTGTGAGAACTATGATAGAAATAATGGATACCACCTTGCGCGATGGCGAACAAACGTCGGGTGTTTCTTTTGCTGCTGAAGAGAAATTGAGCGTTGCTCGACTTTTGCTGGAAGAACTCTGTGTTGACAGAATTGAAGTTGCATCTGCCAGGGTATCGGATGGTGAATATGCAGCTGTGAAAAAGGTTGCTCAATGGGCTCGTAATCATGGACATATTGATAAAATTGAAGTACTTGGGTTTGTTGATGGACGCCTATCACTCGATTGGATTGGCAATGCAGGATGCAATGTGATTAACTTATTGTGTAAAGGTTCTGAAAAGCACTGTATACATCAATTGAAAAAAACTCCTGAGCAACATATTATTGATATCAAACAGGTGTTGACTAATGCTACTGAAATGGGTATTTCGGTGAATGTGTATCTTGAGGATTGGTCAAATGGAATGCGTGAGTCCGAAAATTATGTATATTTTATGGTTGATAATCTGAAAGATACTAATATTAGGCGATTTATGCTACCCGATACCTTGGGAATCTTGAATCCTACTGAGACTTTTGATTTTTGTAATAGAATGATAACTCGTTATCCTGATTTGCATTTTGATTTTCATGCTCATAACGATTATGATTTAGCTGTTGCAAATGTTTTCGAAGCGGTAAAAGCCGGTGTGAAAGGCGTACACGTAACGGTGAATGGTCTGGGCGAACGGGCGGGTAATGCTCCATTATCAAGTGTTTTGGCTATCTTGCACGATCATTTGAAATTGAAAACACGGCTAAAAGAAGATCAGGTCAATTCGGTAAGCAAAGTTGTGGAAACCTATTCAGGTATTCGGATACCGCATAACAAACCGGTGGTTGGTGAGAATGTCTTCACACAGGTTGCAGGAGTTCATGCCGATGGCGACAATAAAAAGAATCTTTATTATAATGATTTATTGCCCGAACGTTTTGGGCGTGAACGTCAATATGCACTTGGCAAGACATCGGGAAAAGCAAATATCCTTAAGAACTTACAACAATTGGGTATTGAACTCGATGATGAGATGATGCAACGCGTTACTAAGCGTGTTATCGAATTGGGTGACAAAAAAGAAACAGTGTCGATGGATGAGTTACCATACATTGTTTCGGATGTGTTGAAAAATGAGCAGGAAGCACAAGTAGTAAAGCTGATAAATTATTCATTATCTTTAACATCCGGCTTAAGACCAATGGCAGCGGTGAAGATGGAAATTAATGGAGTGATGTATGAGCAATCAGCATCGGGAGATGGTCAGTACAATGCTATTTCGAAGGCTATGTGGAAGATTTACAAGAAACTGAATAAGCCAACACCGGAATTATTGGATTATGTGGTAGTTATTCCTCCGGGAGGAAAAACGGATGCTTTTGTGCAAACCATTATTACTTGGAGGTTTAATGAGAAGGTATTTAAAACACGTGGTCTTGACGGCGACCAAACTGTGGCTGCCATTAAAGCAACAATTAAAATGCTTAACATTATTGACTGATTTAATTGGCTATTAGTAACCGCTCTGAGTGAATAGGTAAAGTGCAATTACAAAAAAAACTAATATTGAAATTCCAATTACTATCATTCTCCTTAGTTTTTGATGCGGTGTCTTTGTTGACATCGTATTCAAAATATAAGCAGTTACAATAGCCATAACAGCCATAATTGCCAGTATTGATAATAATTTGTAAAACATATAGATTTAGTATTATTTATAGCACAAATATAAACACTTTTTTCAAAATCGATTAAAATTAATCATAAAAAATATATAATTATGTCAGAATCTTTTCAAAACGGTGATAAGCAAGTAAAATCTTTGAATATTGCTGTTTTACCAGGAGATGGTATTGGACCGGAAATAGTAGAACAAGCGTTAAATGTTACAAAAGCTGTTTGCGAGAAATTTGGTCACAAACTTACTTATGAGTTTGCTATTGTAGGTGCTTGTGCAATCGACGCAGTGGGCGAACCTTATCCAAAAGCTACTCACGATTTGTGTATGAAATCGGATGCAGTTCTTTTTGGTGCTATTGGTGATCCAAAATATGATAATAATCCTGCTGCTAAAGTTCGTCCGGAGCAAGGGTTACTAAAAATGCGTAAAGACCTGGGATTGTATGCAAACATTCGTCCGGTTACCACTTTCCCGTCGTTGATACATAAATCGCCACTTCGGGCCGAATTGATTGACGGAGCTGATTTTATGTGTATTCGTGAATTGACCGGTGGTATGTATTTTGGTCGTCCACAAGGTAGAGCCGAAGATGGAAATACTGCTTACGATACTTGTGTATATACCCGCGAAGAAGTAGAGCGGATTCTGCATTTGGCTTATAAATATGCCGGCCAACGTAGCAAAAAAGTTACTATTGTGGATAAGGCTAACGTGTTGGCAACTTCTCGTTTATGGCGTCAGATTGGGCAGGAAATTGCACCTCAATATCCTGATATCGAAACTGAATTTATGTTTGTTGATAACGCAGCAATGCGCATTATTCAATGGCCAAAAAGTTTTGACGTGATGGTGACTGAAAATCTTTTCGGAGATATTCTTACTGATGAAGCTTCTGTAATTACCGGTTCATTGGGTATGTTGCCTTCGGCTTCTGTTGGAATTCATACTTCTGTATTTGAACCTATTCATGGTTCATATCCACAGGCTACAGGAAAAAATATTGCTAATCCGCTGGCAACAATTTTATCGGCTGCTTTGATGTTCGAATATGCTTTTGGTATGATGGAAGAAGGCGCTTTGATTCGTGCTGCTGTGACTGCAAGTATGGAAGCCGGCATTGTAACCGAGGATATTGCAGATAATTCAAAAGCCTATAAAACAACCGAAGTGGGTGAGTGGATTGTAAATTATATCTCAAAATAACACCAATATTTTTAAACATAAAGAAAGGGCATTCAAAACTTGGATGCCCTTTCTTTTATTCTGCCAGTAGTTTTTCAATATCTTCAGTGATATTTTCAGGTTTTGTTGCTGAACCATATCGTTGTATGGGTTTACCATTTCTATCTAATAAGAATTTTGTAAAATTCCATTTTATTTCATTGCCCAACGTACCGGGGAGCTGTGTTTTTAGAAATTTATAGAGTGGATGCGCATTGTCACCATTCACTTCAATTTTTGAAAACATAGGGAAACTGACACCATATTTCAAAGAACAGAAGTTTGATATTTCTGTAGCATCACCGGGTTCTTGTCCGCCAAATTGGTTGCAAGGAAATCCAAGAATTACCAATCCTTTGTCTTTAAACTTTTTGTAAAGTGCTTCCAATCCTTCGTATTGTGGAGTAAAACCGCATTTGCTAGCTGTATTTACCACCAATACTACCTTTCCTTTGTATTCTTTCATGCTAATTTCTTTTCCTTCGAGCGATTTTGCTTTGAATTGATAGAAATTTTCAGTTGACTTTTTTTCTTTGGCGTTTATTGTTGACAATACAAAGAATGTCAAGCATAATAATATAACATTTTTCTTCATAATGAACTAAATTTAAATTATTTGTATGTTAAAACTATTTATTCTGATTTATTCTCACCTGCTTCCAGGGTGTCAATGATTTTATAAAGCCTACTTTTAAGTTCCAATGCATCTGCAATTTCTGCTTCAGTCATTGTCATGTTTAGCTTTTTAAGCAGATTGAAAGGAACTTGAGCTGCACGTAGTTGAAGCTCTTTGCCTTGTTCTGTTAAGCATATCATAACTTTACGCTGATCGGTTTTTGACGGCACGCGCGAAAGCAATTGCATCGACTCCATTCTCTTTAATAACGGAGTTACGGTGTTTGTGTTCAAAATTAGTTTCTCTGCAATTTCATTAACGCCTAGTTCATCAGTTTCCCAAAGCACCATAAGCACTACATATTGTGTATAAGTAATGCCCAAAAGATCTAAGTCGTCCTGGTATGCCCTGATAATGAGTCTTGAAGCTGCATATAGTGGAAAGCAGAGTTGATTTTCTAATTTAAGTTGATCGTAGTTCATGATAATTTAATTTTATCGGTAAAGGTAGTGTGACTAAGAAAATGAAGATTTTTAGGTTAAAATTAAAAGCAAATACTTACTTCAGTAAAATCTCGATATAACTTCTTAATTTGTCAGGCGTAGTGGTCGGTGAAAAACGCTTGAAAGGAGTTCCGTTCTTATCGATCAAAAATTTTGTAAAATTCCATTTAATTCTATTTCCAAATGTACCTTTTAGCTCACTTTTCAGGTATTTGTAGATGGGATGTGCATTATCTCCGTTTACTTCAATTTTTGAAAACATAGGGAATGTCACTCCATAATTTATCAGACAACCCTCGGCTATTTCTTTTGTTCCTCCGGGTTCTTGTTTGCCAAATTGGTTACATGGAAATCCGAGGATGACTAATCCTTTGTCTTTGTAGTCTTTGTAAAGTTTCTCCAGTCCTTCGTATTGAGGTGTTAAGCCGCATTTGCTGGCTGTGTTTACCACAAGAACTACTTTTCCTTTGTAGTTTTCCATATCTATCTCCTTGTTTTGAAGGCTTGTGGCTTTGAATTGATGAAAATTTGAATTCATGATTTTGTATGGTTAAATAAATATATCGTTTGCGATACAAATGTAGT
>Ga0302321_100000071_pt1 | contig 90763 bp, 74 predicted proteins | sample Fen_T0_1_FD_202505 | JGI IMG/M metagenome (GOLD analysis project Ga0302321, IMG submission 202505) | Peat permafrost microbial communities from Stordalen Mire near Abisko, Sweden - Fen_T0_1 | ecosystem: Environmental > Terrestrial > Soil > Wetlands > Permafrost | place: Sweden: Abisko...
CAGCAAGTAGTTCTGAAGATGCAGGCGGTTTTGCATCATGATGAAGCGTACCGCCGAGGTTGCTTCGGTGATATCCATGGACCGCTGCGCCGCTGCCTTGGTCTCGTGTTCCCGACGCACGGCCACAAGGTTGACCGCTAACAGCACGAGCACCGTGGCTAGGATGATGCCGAAACTTATATACAGCTTCTTGCCGATATTCATACTCTCGCCTTCCCCTAAACCCCTCGCTTTTCCCTACTCGGACGGGTCAAAGCGGAATTCCAGAATTCCGACGGTTTCCTCGTTGCTTGGCTCGTATCGCCATCGCTTGACCGCGTCTAAGGCCGCATTTACCAGGATCGGGTGGCCTCCGATAACTTTTGTGGTCCGAACGATACCGTTCGGCGCGACTGTTACTTCAACCTTCACAACCCCCGTGATGTTCATCCTGCGCGCCAGTGCCGGATATTCCGGAGCTACCTTACTTTTCAGTTTGCGTGTAAGTCCACCTTCCGCCCAGGCATGGGAAGCGACCACAGCCGTCGTGAAAAAGACACTCAGCATCAACATTCGCTTGAAGGTTCTCAGAGACACAGTCTCCCTCCGTTCAAATACGTTCCTCATATATTCATCGATGGCCATCTTCCAGCGAAACCAAAAGTTCCGATTGCGCATTACTTTGGTGACGGTTGCAAACTCCTGAACCCGCGATGCTTAACCCGCCTTGTGACAGTCCTTACCGCGCGATCCAGCATCGTCGCAATCTGGATCTCAAGCCGTTACTACCGTTTCTCAAATCGGCACCTCCTCTTCGATATTCCCTTGACTCAATTTGAGATTGAAGCGTAGCGTTGATAAATACTCCATTGTTTTCATCTGGTTAGCTGCATATCGGCGGGTGTCGACTGACAACGACCGTTGGAAATCACGGGTCCCACGCGGCGTCTCAATCTGAGGAGGCGTTCCAAAAGCTTCTTCTCGACCTTTCTAGAGCTGCCTTCCAGAACATCGATCCAAACGATTTCGTCCTTTCTGCATGTCGTCTCGCTCGATCTTTTTTTGCCGCAGATGGAGCGTGTTTCTGGAGTTTGGCTCCCGACGGAGAACTTGTAGGAAGCCAGGCGGATGGTCATGAGGCTGCACGTTTCTCCGGCATTCGTACCAGGGGCGGGGATCCTTCCATTGCGCAGGAAGCGATCCAGCGGAAGAAAACGGTTTCTCTGCAACCGATTGATCCTCTTCGCGATCCGCAACTTGCGGAATTTCAAGCGACCGCTGCGATTGCCGTGCCCCTGCTGGTTGCCGGTCAAGTCGTTGCCGTGCTCGAGTTGATTCACACTGCGCAGGGTTTCTCATTTGACGACGAAGCTCACAGCAGGATCACGACTCTGGCGGCACAACTCGGTACTTCCCTCGAGGCCGTGCGCCTGAACCATATTTCGCGCGAAGAGCAGCGTCGCGCCTCGATACTGGTGGAAGTCGCAACCGCACTGCATGGACTGCCAGACACTTCGTCGGTAATCGAAAGCATTGCTGACCGTCTCCGTGCCTTGCTCCGCTCGCCGATCGTATTGATTTTTGTTCAGCGAGACAGTCTTTTCCAGTTACAAGCGGTCGCGAGCCAGGCGGCGGCTCTTGCCCAGTCGATCCATTCCCGGGCTCGTGCGGACAACGTACGGTTTGCGCTCGAGATTGCTACTCGTGCGGTGGCTGCGGGCGAACGTATCACCGTCAATATCGACGGCGCATCGCATTTCGGCGAAGATTCCCCCGCCGGAACACTCATCGCGGCTCCCTTTCGGACATCGCGTTCCTACGGTGCCATTCTCGTCTATCCTCGCTCGGATATTCCGTTCACGGAGGAAGACAAGACGCTGGTTTCCGCCTTGGCCGGCTTCGGCGCGGTTGCTGTCGCGAATGCGGAACTGTATGGCACTGCGAGATCCCAAGCTCGGGAGTTGCACGAAATTCTCGAAATCTCTTGCGAGCTAAGTTCCGCGGGCAAACTCGACCAATTCATGCAGACCTCCGTAGTGCGAGCAGCGAGCTTTCTCGGTTTCCAGCGCTGCTTCATCGGTTTACTGGAGGGCGGAGATTTTCACATACGTTGGGGATTTGAAAACGGATCAGCCCGCCCGGTGGACATTCCGTTATCCGAAGGTTTGGCCACGCGTGCGCTCAAACAGAAAGACGTTTTCTTTACCGACGACGCCGGCAAGATCCCCGGTGCGAACCTGGAATTCGTGACCGCTTTTCAGATCAAGCAACTGCTCGCGGTGCCGCTGCTGGGCTCTGGAGGTGAAGTCCTCGGCATGTTTGGTGTCCTCGATCGTGTGGAGGCGGGCCCGATCAATGATGAAGATGTGCGCCGGGCCCGGGCGCTGGCAGCTCAAGTTGCCATCGCGCTCGAACTGACCCGCAATCTGGATCGGGCCGAACAACATCGCCGCCGCGCAGAGGCGCTCGTCACCCTCGCCCTCGAACTGAATACTGTCCTCAACTTGCCCGAGTTCATGCGCAATTTCGCACTACGCACAGCAGGACTTCTGGGGGGACGGGCTGTTGCACTCAGTTTGTTTCGAACCCAGGAAATGCAAACGGTGGTCATGTGCGGTGCGGCCGAACTAGAGGACAAATCGTTGGTTCGTCGATTCAGCCAGGCTCTCCGCGCCGCTCTGCCACAGCATACGAACGACGTCTCATTCGCTCCTGCCCTTGAACTACTAGGACCTTCAATCACTTCGGAGTTGGGATGGACCGACTGCACTCTGGTCCGGTTGGCCGGGTCTTCAGGCGAACTCAACGGTGTGCTTTGCCTTGCTGACCGGGGTGCCACTCCAACCGCCGAAGATCATCTCTTGCTAAGAGCGGTGGCCGGACATGCCAGTATCGCCCTCGATAACGCTTGTCTCTTCGACCGCGTGCAACAGGCAAACCGGCACTGGCTCGATGTCTTCGATGCTATCAGCGACTTCATCGTGGTTCACGATGAACAACACAACATCCTTCGCGTCAACCGCTCACTTGCCGACTTGGTTGGCCTTGCTCCGGAACAGTTGATCGGCGTCAACATCCGTGCGCTGGATGCGCTTTCCTCTGCCTCTCCTCCGCACTCCTGCCCACTTTGCCGAAGTGGTGAGTCGCTCGATGAGTATGTCCATCCGGGACTGGACCGCACCTATCTGATCTCAACTTCGCGCATTCAATCTGCCAGCAGCGCGCAGTGGCAGACGGTTCATGTCTTGAAGGACATCACCGACCGTCGCGAAGCCGAGCGCCGTTATCGCGAACTGTTTGACAACATTCAGGAAGGCATCTACGTTTCCACGCCGCAAGGCCGCTTTATCGAAGTCAACGACGCATTGGTGCGCATGCTTGGCTACGACAGCCGCGAAGAAGTCCTGCAGATCGATATTCCCACACAGCTCTATTTCGACCCGAATCGCCGCCGTGAACTCATCGAGCAGATGAAACATGAAGGCGAAATGCACAATCACGAAGAAGTGCTGCGTCGTAAGGACGGGACCCCAGTTCATGTCTACATGAATTGTCATGCGCTTCGAGATTCGAACGGCAATATCGTGCAGCAGCGCGGCCTGATGCTTGATATCACGGGTTTGCGCCAGTCCCAAACCGAGCTCCAGAAGGAACGTGATTTCTCCGGGAAGATTCTGAACCATACCCAGAGTCTGATTCTGGTTACGGATACCGAGGGGTTCATCAGTTACGCTAATCGCCGTTGGAGCGGGCTGGGTTTTCAACAGAACCAAGTGGTGGGACATGCTTTCAACGAGTTCTGTGCCCCGCCTCGCCGCGACGCGCTTCGCCAAGCGTTAGCGATGGTCGCGCGCGGTCAGCAGATCGATAACTTCGATCTTCCTCTCGTCCGAGGCGACGGTGCCAGCGGCCAGTTCACGGTCAATATGAGCCCCATCAGCGGCGAAGACGGCAGAGTGAGCAGCGTCGTCGTAGTCATGACCGACATCACGGATTCGGCTTTGTTACGTTCCAAGTTGGTGCATGCGGAAAAGATGGCCGCCGTTGGGCAATTGGTGTCTGGAGTGGCACACGAGGTCAACAACCCACTCACCGCCATCCTCGGATTCACCGATTTGCTCATCGAAAATCCTGAAATGCCCGAGAGTGCGCGCCGCGATTTGCGGGTCATTCTGCAAGAGGCCCAGCGTACTAAGCAGATCGTGCAGAACCTGCTCAGTTTTGCACGCCAGATGCCGCCGCGCCGTCAGCCCGTGCAACTGAACTCTATCCTCCAGCGCACGGTGCAACTCCGCTCGTACGATTTCATCAGTCACGGCATTCAGGTGGTCGAGCGCCTCGACGAATCTTTACCCGAAATTGTCGGAGATTCTCACCAGTTGCAGCAGGTATTCCTCAACATCCTTAATAACGCATATGACGCGGTACGTGAGTCGCACCGTCCGGCACGGATCGAGATCATGAGTTCCCGCACCGAAACCGGTGTAGAGGTTTCTTTCCGTGACAACGGGACGGGCATTGGTGACCCAGACCGTATTTTTGATCCCTTCTTCACGACGAAAGACGTCGGAAAGGGAACCGGCCTTGGCCTGAGTATCTGCTATGGCATCGTCAGAGAGCATGGCGGCGAAATCCTTTGTCACAATAACCTTGACTCCGAAGGTGCAAACTTCATCGTCCGCTTACCGTTGGCGGCGGATGGGGCATCCTTCGGGGCGGCAGCAGGAGTTAGTCCCCAATGAGCCTGCCAGAAAAGCAACTTGAGTCAGCGCCAGTGCTCCTGATCGAAGACGAGCATGGCATCACCCAGTTCGTCCGATCTGTGCTTGAACTGAACGGCTATAGCGTGGTCTCTACGGACTCGGGTGCGGAGGCCCTTCGCCTGTTGGCGACGCAGGACTTTCGAGGCGTGATTTCCGACATGCGTACGCCGGGCGGTGTTGATGGCGCTCAAGTGTACTCTTGGATCGCCGCCAACCGACCTTCCTTAGCCCGCAAACTCATGTTCATCACGGGTGACGTGGCCAATGAAGAAACTGCGGCAACCCTCCAGCGAACCGGGGCCCCGTGCGTTGAAAAGCCGTTTCGCGTGGCCGATTTTGTCTCCGTTGTCCAACAGACCATGGGGAAAGCACAATGACCGAAGAGCTTCGACTTCGCCTTCTCATCGTTGATGACGAGCACACGATTCGGCGCCTCTGCATGACTGTCGGCGAGTCCCTGGGATTCACCTGCCTGGAAGCTGAGAGCGGGGACGCAGCTCTCGCCCTGCTTGAAGAGCAGCCGGCTCACATGGTGCTGACCGATATGGTGATGCCGCATATGACCGGCCTTGAGTTTCTCGACCACGTGAAGCGCGCGCATCCAAGGCTTCAGGTCGCTGTGATGACGGGCCACGGTTCGGTAGAAACCGCGGTTCAGGCCATGAAACTGGGCGCTTATGATTACATTTCCAAGCCGTTTGCTCCGCTCGACGAGCTTCGCCTCTTCCTGCGCCGGATGGCCGACAAAGTCCGATTGGAAGATGAGAATCTGTTTCTGCGCGAGCGCTCCGAAACCGAGACCGCCGTTCACGGCATCATCGGCAACTCGCCGGGTATCCAAAATGTCCTACGAATGGTGTCGCGTCTTAAGGACACCCGCACCCCGGTTCTAATTTCCGGCGAGAGCGGCACGGGTAAGGAACTTGTGGCTCGCGCTCTGCATTTTCGGGGGACTCTTGCTTCGCGACCGTTTGTCGCAGTGGATTGCGGATCCCTCGTTCCCACGCTGATTGAAAGCGAGTTGTTTGGCTATGAGAAAGGCGCGTTCACGGGTGCCCTTCGCTCCAAGCAGGGATTGCTCCAGTCGGCGGATACCGGCACCATCTTTCTCGATGAAGTCGGTGAACTCCCGCTGGAGATGCAAGCGAAGTTGCTGCGTTTCCTGCAGGAAAAGGAGGTTCGTCCGGTAGGCAGCAACGAAAAGGTCAAAGTCGATGTGCGCATCATGGCTGCGACCAATCGCGATCTGGAAGCTGAATACAAGAAAGGGATGTTTCGCAAGGATCTCTTTTTCCGGCTTAACGTCGTGACCATCGCTCTCCCACCGTTGCGCGAGCGCCGCTCCGATATTCCGATGCTCGCCAACTGGTTCCTCGAGCGTTTGGCACCCGGCCGTGGAATCCAGATCTCTGGCGCCACGATGAAAGCCCTTCTAGCCTACGACTGGCCCGGCAACGTGCGCGAGTTGGAGAATTGCCTCGAACGCGCGGTTGCTCTTACGGATGAACGCCTGCTCGAATTAGACGATCTCCCGGCGTCGATCGCCCGTTTTGATGCCGAGGACACGACCGACGCGACCATCTCGCCGCAACCATCCAGTGCTTCCACTAACGATCTCGAAGACTTGGAACGAGTGACAATTGCACGAGTCTTTACTCAGGTTCATGGAGACAAGGTGCGTGCCGGGAAGATGCTGGGAATTAGTCGAGCTACCCTCTATCGGAAACTGAAGCGGTATAACATCGGGCTAAGCGACGAAGTGACACGCCAGACTACGTTGCAATGAGATTCTCTCAGCTTGATGGCGATGTACAAATTTGAGACCGCAATATCACTGTGAGACGTTTTGGAGCGGTCTCTTCAGAAGAAAGCTTCTTGCGATGCTTCTAGCGACCTCTAAGTGACCTATTATCATTGCTCTGCACGTTAGTTCATGACCGCCACCATTGTGGCGCTCGTCGTGCACCTTGTATTGCCGATAAAGCACAAGCCAGTTCCCCCCATCGTTCTTTCCCAACCAGGAAGGACGAAAGCTCGGCTGAGTCCTCAGCTCAAGAGTGGAAGGCGAAACCGTGCCCAATCAGGCAACTGCTGCTGCTCGTGCGATTGAATCTGAAATTGTCGGTCGCTTGGCCCGGTTTTTTCCCGACGCCACGCCCGTTCGCATTCCCATCCGGCTCAGTCGCGTCAATGATGACGCAACCGGCCCAACCCACGAGGCTTCCCGAACCTGCGCCACCTGGGCCTCAACGCAAGAAACCGTGATTGAATTCGGTACAGCCCGCGAAGTTCTTTTCACCACTGCCCAGCCTCTCGAATTTGCCGACCGCGTGTTAGTGGAGAGTAAGGATGGGTCTTTGCGGGCCGAAGCTTCCGTCGTTGCCGTGCAATACCACCCGGAACGGACCGTTGTCGCGGCCCGCTTCCTCAAACCAGTTTTCAATTGGATTGTGAAATCATGATTCGACCCCAGTTATCCGCAGAAGAACAATCGTCCCTTTTCCAGACGCTGCTGCCAATCTATGCCGCGCTGGTTCGCGAGTTTGTCGTTGATGTGCCCGAGTGTCCATTCGATGCCGACACTGTTTCCGATCATCATGGCGAAGCCGAATCGTGGTTTCAGAAGGTGGACAATGAAATCCAGGTCCATCAACTGCGCCAGTTTCTGCAGACCACGGCGCTCGCCAGCGAGCCCGTGTTGCGGGATCTTCTGATCCATCACGCGCAAAAGCCCACGAAATCGACTTCCGATCGCGACAAGATCGACTTCCTGCTGGTCCAATATTTTTCGTTCTGTGCGCCGTCTGGTCTCCAGGATTCCGATGTCGATCTCGCGTTCGCAGCACAGGTGCTGGAACCGGTGTTGGGTCCGCAAGAAGCTCTGGAACTGCCGGCATGGCTTGAGCCGCTCGAGGGTATCATTCAGTCGGCCAGTCGTTGTCGCCGACTCAGTGAGTTGCTCCACAGCGGCACACTCGAGCAGGGCCGCAAGATCAAAGCGCAATCGGGTGATCGTTTTTTCGCACCGGCTGCGATGGCGGAGTTCGCGCGCTTCAGCTTCATGATCCGGCGAGTCTTCTTTCGGCTAATGCATGACGACCTCAATGCGATCCAGGATGGTCTTCGTGAACTCGAACGCCGCGGCATCCAGACGATTGATTGTCGCCGCGCCCAATTCTCAGCTGACGAAACCACTTCGCGACTCCGCATGATCTGCCAGTCGTGGAAAGTAATGTTCCATGCTGAGTACTCCTCTGGCCAACCCTTACGCATGTTGGTGGACTTGCGGGCCGCGGTTGACGATGCTCTCAAGGGGGGCGTCAAGAAGGCGCCGCTCGCAGCCCGTGCTGCTGCTGCTTCGAAATCGAACGGCGGCTCTGGGAAATAGGAAGGCGGAAGGCGCAGTCGGTTCAGGCGTGCCCAAGTCGCGCCCGAAGGGATTGAGCCTGAGGCGTACGCCACGACCATGTCAGCTCATCGTCCAACGGTTCTTATTCTTTCGAGTGATCCGGCCTTTGCCCGCGAACTATCTGCTCACTGGCCGCAAGACGCAGTCGCGCCCGAATTCACAGTCCTCGAAGGGGATCTGTTCCACAACCTGATTGGCAGTGAATACGATCTGGCGGTTGGCGACGCTTCAACGATAAAAGGCTTTTTGGAACTCAAGCAAGCACTGTTGACCGCTACCAAGCCCGCGATCCTCGTTTGTCAGGCTGTAGGAGATTCTTCTCACCCACAATCGTCAGAGAAGCGGGCCGATTCTACTTCGCGCAATGAAAGTGCAGTGATTGAGTTGTATCGAGTGCCCAATTTGGAAGGGGAGTCTTGGGCCGTAGTCGCTGGTCTTGTGGGTCGAGAGATTCTCCGCCGCCTGCGAGCCGACGCGCGCGCTCGCCAAGCCGAGGCCGAATTCGCTGATGCGCAATCCGAAGCCACATTGGGGCGTTTCATGGTCGAGATGCGTCACAACATGAACAACGCCCTGACATCGGTTCTTGGCAATGCCGAACTGCTTACGCTCGAACCTGGTCTACCATCCAATGTGATCGCTCAAGCCGACACGATCCGGAACATGGCGCTGCGCATGCACGAAATCCTTCAGCGTTTCTCGTCCATTGAAAAAGAGCTATCGGTGGTGGCGCGGGAAAGCGACAAGAAACCGCTCGCGCGAGCCGCTGCCGCCCACTAGCAAGCCGCGAAGAGGGTTCCACCGCGCAATCGCCGTCAAGCAAACGAAGGTCGCGGTAATTGCCGTTGGGCGCCCTACATGTGTGAATTAGCAATCCCGCCAATGCCACCCGTGTCGGGTTGCAGGCATCTGAATTTCACCATCCTAAAAGGAGCAATAAAAATGGAAATGAAAGTTCAGCGCGGGCAGTCTTCCGAAGACCAAATCACGGGCTCGATTGAGAGCGTTACCTCGAAACTGCCTTCGGCCACGTTTCGTGGTCTAGCCATCGGAGCGATCACCGCTTCCGCGGTTCTGAAGATCTCGGGCAAGAATGATTGGGCTTTGTTCGTAGGGCAATGGGCTGCACCTTTTCTGATTATGGGCAGCTATAACAAGATGGTGAAGCAGCACGGCTCCGACGCCAGTTCATATTCGAGAGCTGCCTGATCGATGACTACCTGAGCACCATGCAGACTGCTCCCGCTTGCATACCCTGGAGTCGGGTAATGCAGTGGGAGCAGTTTGTTTCACGACTGGGGAAGCGAATACCGAGTTGAGACTAAGCGGCAGCAATCCTTCGGATCAAATCTTCCTGCTCGGTTTTGCTTTCCGCCCCAATCGTGAAAGCATCAAGCACTCCGCTTGAAAGCGCATACCGCAACGCGTCGTCCACGCGGTTGGCCAACTCGCCTTGGCCTAGAATCTTCATTCCGATCACGGCTTTTCCTGCCGCCTTCATTTCCTTCAACACCGCAAGTACTTCGTCCGGCGACGCGTCCATATGAGCGCCCACCGGGTTCAAGCGCGCGAGGTCCACTTCCACCCACGGCGATTTTGCGGCCGCGCGCAGCGCTTCGATGGTATGGCACGAACAGCCATGTGCCCGGATAATCCCTTTCTCCTTGGCCTCCGAGAGGACATCCATCACGCCTTTGAAGCGCTCGGTCCAGTCGCCTTCAGTCACACAGTGCATCAGGCAGACGTCGAGATAGTCAGTTCCCAGTTCGCGTCGAAAGCGGTCGAGGTCGGCGCGAGCCGATGCCGCATCACGCGACATCGTTTTCGTCAACACCGTCACCTTGTCTCGAGGCACATGTTTGAGGGCTTCGGACACGTGTGGATGGCTGCCGTATGAGTCCGCCGCGTCAAAAAATCGCAGCCCGTGATCGTAGCCGTTGAGCAGGAGTGCCGAAAGCCCAGCAACGCCCAGAGACGTTTGATGCGAATGGTGCCCGGAGCCCACAGTCCCTGTTCCCATTGCCAGGCGGCTCGTTTTGATACCGGTCTTGCCGAGCACGACCGTGTCTGAGGCCGCCACCTTGGACGCCAGCGGAGCCAGAGGAGGGAAACTCGATGCCATCGCTCCAGGACGAAATCGCCCGATATCGAGGGAGCCGCGGCCCAGATACGCGGAAGCCGCGCCTGCGGCGGTTGCGGAAGCTGCAAGGAGAAAACTTCTGCGATTCACAAGAGACCTCCTGGCTGGTGGTTGCTGAGTAGTTTTATACACCTTGAGCGGCCGCGTCGTTAGGGTTCTAAGCTAGACACTACAAGGGTGTTAGGGGACGGGTCAGGCTTGTCCTGGCTTGGGTGTCTCATTCCGGAATGGAAATGTAACTTTTCTGTCCTGCCAGAATCTGATTCGGGTGGGGGTTAAATCATGTTTAGCTTTTTGAAATCAAAAGCGCTACCGGCCATCTGGATATTAGCCTTCGGTTTTTTGATGGCGTTTCTTGTCTCCAATCGAGCGAGTGCTGCTAGCGGTGTGGTTGCTCTCCCTGATCCTGCCGTGGACATGCCTGCGGCGACTGCCCACAAAACGCAAACAGCCGTCTTTGCTGGAGGTTGTTTCTGGGGAATTCAGGCCGTGTTTCAACACATCAAAGGTGTGACTGAGGCTACATCCGGATATTCCGGCGGCTCCTCCGCAACCGCGGAGTACGAAGTTGTCAGCACCGGCTCCACGGGACACGCCGAGTCTGTCAAAGTTACGTACGATCCATCCCAGGTTTCGTATGGCCAGTTGCTCAAGGTGTTCTTCTCCGTGGCGCATGATCCCACACAGCTCAACCGCCAGGGACCGGATGAAGGCACACAATACCGCTCCGTTGTCTTTTACGCGGACAAAGATCAACAACATGTAGCCGAGTCTTACATCGCACAATTGCAGCAGGCAAAAGTGTTCCCGCGGCCCATCGTGACCCAGGTCGTTCCGCTCAAGGCGTTCTATGCCGCCGAGGCCTACCATCAGAACTACGCTTCGCTGCATCCGAACAATCCGTACATCGCCATCAACGACGCACCCAAAGTCGTGCACCTTCGCGAACAGTTTGCCGCACTCTACAAGGAGAAGTGAGAAACGAAATGACAGACCGCAGAAAGTTCCTAACGAATTCCGCCTGCGCCCTTGCTGGGGCCACCGTAGCGGGATGGCTCGCGAGTCCGTTGCTCCATGGAGTCAGCGCGAAGTCGTCGAGCGACAAGAATCAAGACAAGGATAGTGTCACCGTAATCTCTTTTGATGACACCGGCAAGAAGCTAGGCAAAACAGAAGTCAAGAGAGTTCGCAAGACCGATGCCGAATGGCGGCAGCAACTCAACGCCGAGCAGTTTGAAGTCACGCGCCATGCTGGAACCGAACGAGCATTCACCGGCCAGTACGCCGAGTCCCATGACAAGGGCCTCTATCGCTGCATTTGTTGCAATAATGCGCTCTTCAGTTCCGAAACTAAGTTTGATTCCGGAACCGGTTGGCCCAGTTTCTGGGCGCCAATCGCGAAGGAGAACGTCAACACGGGTGACGATAACACTTTGGGGATGTCTCGCACGGAGGTCTCCTGCTCCGAATGCGACGCCCACCTCGGCCACGTCTTCGACGATGGCCCCAGACCAACCGGTCTACGCTACTGCATGAATTCGGCGTCGCTGCGTTTCATCAAACACGCCTAAACAGCCCTCACGGCGCTCAGCTTGGAAAGCGAGCGCCTAGGGTGATCTTCAAGTTAGACTGACTGTTAGACCTTTACCCTTCGTTCAAGGCGCCCAAGTCCGGTAACGCTGATGACAAGCACTGTAGTCCGGTCGTTCGTGTTCGCGTGGACGTTCTCTCTTGCTTCGTTGTTGGGGCAACCCAAACCCTCTCCCGCCGGCGCGCAGGAATTCCCAGTAATCATGCGGCAAAATGTCGTTGCTGGGAAAACGCCAGTGGGCACGAAGGTCGAAGCTAACCTAACCCTCGCCACCTTAACTTCAGGCCAGGTCATCCCTGAGGGCGCCACGTTTTCCGGAGAAGTTGTGGAATCCGTGGCGAAGTCCGCAACTACTTCCTCGCGCCTCTCGATTCGTATGGATTCCGTGCGCTGGAAAAAAGGCAGCGCCGCAGTCAAGCTGTATCTAACTACCTGGTACTACCCGATTCGCCTCGAACCAGACGATCCCGACAAGAACTCCTCCGAATCCCTTAGCGCCGAAAATCGGCGTCCCGTTGGCTTTCCCGGCCAAAGGAGCCCCGAGGTCTTGCCGCCCATCCCGTCCCACAGCGCTGAAAAACGTGTCCTCATGAAGGATGTCGATGTCGTGCACGATTCGGATGGAGGCGCAGCGCTCACGTCCACTCATCTCACTCTGAAACTCGACAAGTCCACGACGTACGTCTTTTCCACCGCGGAACGAACCACGGCAAAATGATCTTGGGCGAACACTCCGGTCCGTGAATCTACTCCATCGTCATGCGAACAAAAATTCCTTGGTCCGCAACTCCTTGATCGTATCCCGTAGTTTGGCAGCCTTCTCGAACTCGAAGCGCTTGGCCGCCTCGCGCATATCGCTCTCCAGCTTTTCGATGTACTCGTTCAGTTCCAATTGCGACTTGAATTCCGGTATGCCATTCGCTTCCGAGCCCGTCAGATCGGTATAGTCGGCGTTCACAATCCCGACCAGTGTCATATCCAGCGGCCGGATAATGGACTCCGGCGTGATCCCATGCTCCTCGTTGTAGGCCTGTTGGATCGCACGCCGGCGGTCGGTCTCGCTGAGCGCCTTCTTCATTGAATCCGTCATCCGGTCGGCATAAAGAATCGCTCGACCATTCAAATGACGCGCGCAGCGTCCGATCGTCTGAATCAATGACCCCGCCGACCGCAGAAACCCTTCCTTGTCGGCATCCAGAATTGCCACCAGTGAAACTTCGGGCAGGTCGAGCCCTTCGCGCAGCAGATTGATGCCAATCAATACGTCGAATTCGCCCTTGCGTAGATCGCGCAGGATCTTTACTCGCTCCAGTGTCTCGATCTCCGAATGCATGTAGCGGCACTTCACCCCAACTTCGCTGTAGTACTCGGACAAATCTTCTGACATGCGCTTGGTCAGAGTGGTGACCAGCACGCGCTCGTTCTTCTCTACGCGCCCACGAATCTCATGCAGCAAATCGTCAATCTGGCCCTTTACGGGACGCATTTCCACTGGAGGATCGATCAGCCCGGTCGGCCGGATAATTTGCTCCACTACCACGCCCGCCGATTTCGTCAACTCATACGGACCCGGAGTCGCCGACACATACACCAATTGATTCGTCCGGTGCTCAAACTCCTCAAAGGTCAGCGGACGATTGTCCAGTGCCGAAGGCAGACGGAATCCGTACTCCACCAGCGTCTGCTTCCGAGAGCGGTCGCCGTGATACATCCCATGTAACTGGGGAACGGTCTGGTGCGACTCGTCAATAAACATCAGAAAGTCGCGCGAGAAATAATCCAGCAAAGTCGGCGGCGGCTCGCCCGGCATCCGTCCCGTGAAATGCCGCGAGTAATTCTCGATTCCGTGACAGTAGCCCATGGCCTTAATCATCTCGAGGTCATACATCACCCGCTGATGAATGCGCTGTGCTTCTACCGTCCTCCCCTGCTTCTCTAACTCGGCTTCCCACCAAACTAATTCCTTCTTAATTGACTCCACCGCCGTCGCTTTCGTCTCTTCTTTCATCACATAGTGCGTCTTCGGATAAATCGGCAGCCGCACATATCGTTGCTTTACCGTCCCAAATAGAGGATCAATCTGCGAGAGCCCCTCGACCTCGTCGCCGAACATTTCGATACGGTAAGCCATGTCGTCGTAAGTCGGATAAATCTCGATGACATCGCCGCGCACACGAAACGTTCCACGCCGAAACTCTCCTTCGCTACGCTCGTAAAGAATCTCGACCAACTTCTTCGTGATGTCGCCACGCTTGATCTTCTGGCCCTTCTCCAGAAACAGCAGCATCCCGTAATAGGCCTCAGGCGACCCCAAGCCGTAAATGCAGCTCACCGAAGCCACAATCAGGCAATCCCGTCGCTCGAACAACGACCGCGTTGCCGAGAGGCGCAGCTTGTCCAACTCATCGTTGATCGTCGATTCCTTCTCGATGTAGAGGTCGGCCGCCGGCACGTAGGCCTCTGGCTGGTAGTAGTCGTAGTACGAGACGAAGTACTCGACCGCGTTCTGCGGGAAAAAGTTCTTGAACTCATGATAGAGCTGCGCGGCCAGTGTCTTGTTGTGGGCCATGACCAGCGCTGGACGGTTTGCCGCCTCGATCACTTTGGCCATGGTGTAGGTCTTTCCCGACCCGGTCACGCCGAGGAGGACCTGATGCTGGTCCCTGTCGAAAATCCCACGCGTCAGGGACTCAATAGCTCGGCCCTGGTCCCCTTGAGGCTTGTAGCTGCTGATAAGACGGAAATCCACATTCGCATTATAGGGGAGGTGAACTTGTTGAAATTTGCCTCAAGCCGTCCGGGGCGCGAAGCCGTGCCAACTCCGACCCGATTGCCCTAGCCCATTGGCGCAAAGGATTCCCTACTGTCAAAAAGGTACTAACGTGTAATTTTCCCCGGTTAAGCCTGTAGAGTCGGAACTTTGTACTAAGCAATTCCCCTTAGAAAAGGGGGTAAATTGCTGATTCGCGTCTCAAATTGGTGCACCAAAACAGGTTTTATTACCTAGGTAACCCCCATTTTGTACGGAAAATATCGCTTTTCTACGGAATTTCACAGTTAGTTAACGTTGTGCACCCTGTTTTGGCCGCGTGCATGCTCCCCGAATACGCAAAGACCCGAATCCAGATGTGTCCCGGGACCTGGTTGGCAGCCACTTGACGGCGACTGGAACCCATCGGTGAGGTGCAGTGCATGGAAGAGAACTACAGCCACATGGGACCCCGCGAGCGTCAGATCGTCGATCTGTTGCTGCAGGGTTGCGACAACTCGGAAATCGCTCGCGATCTGAACATTGCCGAGCGAACCGTAAAAGCACATTTCAACCGCCTCTTCCTCCGGTACGGAATCAAAGGCGGCATCAAGCGGGTGAAACTCGCGACTCTACTCTATAGGAGACAGTTATGGTCGGAGAGACAAGCAGCGTCCGTGGGACCAGTGAACGCGAACACTTCATCATCCAACGCGTAGCCGAGGGCTGCAAGAACCGCGAAATCGCCGATTCGCTAGGCACCACAGAGCACGTGGTCAAGAACTACCTGCGTTTGATATACGACAAACTAGGGTTGTGGAACCGGGTAGAACTGGCACTGTGGTACGAAGCGAGGCGGCACGAGCAGGTCTTCAGCGCCTGATCCTGCATTGGAAGATTTTGGTTTGTGACCGAAATGAAGTAATTTGAACGATAACCTCCCCCGAACCCCGCCGAAAGGCGGGGTTTTACTTTCCTTACGTTTTCACAGGCACATCAGTTCAGCAGTTAGTCGCATAAGATTTTCCAAAGAGTCAGAGAACGCGATTGTAAACAACAAACATCAACGAGTATGATGGCTCGCGCTGCAACCGTATCTGTGGAGAATTGCTTATGTGCCGTGGGTTCGAACTTCGTCTACCTTTACTTACTTGTTTCATTTTCGTCTTCTTTGCCCTCGCGCAGGCGCAAAGCGTAAAGCTAACGCCGGCTTCCCTTACTTTCGCAAAAACTCCGGTGGGCGGAGCCAGCGCGGCTAAATCCGTCAATGTAACTAATATCGGAACGGCAGCTTTGCTGATCACGAATGTCGCCACGACCGGCGACTTTTCCGCCAATAGCAATTGTCCCAGTTCTCTTGCTCCTCATGCGACTTGCAAGATATTCGTCGTATTTCTTCCTACGGCGGTTGGGAATCGCCCTGGCGCGCTGACTTTGACGGACAATGCACCCCCGGGACATCAGGCCGTCCCGTTAAGCGGAACGGGAACTGGCTCGATTTCGGTTACGCCAGCGAAACTGGGTTTTGGCAAGTCCATTGTCGGACTCGCCTCGGCCCCGCAATCTCTCCTTCTAAACAACAGTGCGTCAAACCCCGTCAGCCTGACCAACGTCGCGAGTTCTCTCGCCGACTTCACGTTCCAGAACAACTGCGGCGCTCAGATCCCCGCCAGTTCCAGTTGCTCGATCGACGTTACCTTTACGCCCACCGCGACCGGAACCCGTACGGGCGCCCTCACATTCAGCGACGGTGGCAGTCCGTCCTCATTCTCGATCCCGCTGACCGGGACCGGCATCGCGCAGAAGCTCCTTTCAATCTCCGTGGTTCCGGCGGGAGCGACCGTCAATCTCGGAGCAACGCAGCAGTACCATGCACTCGGAGCCTATAACAACAATCAGACCGTTGACATCACGAACAGCGTGGTTTGGAACTCAGCAGATCCTAGCATTGCGACTATCTCCGGCAGCGGTTTACTCACAGGAGTCAAGAACGGGGTCACCACAATCTCTGCGACTCAGGGCAAGGCTAGGGCAGCGATCACGGGATCAACCTCTGTAACCATAGTCGCCGCGCTGGTGTCGATTGCCGTTTCTCCTCACACGGCCAACGTTGCTGCCGGAGTCGCGCAACAATTTGCGGCAATCGGTTCCTACAATGACGGATCGCAGCGCAACCTAACAACCACCGCGCAGTGGACCTCTTCGAATCCTAGCGTTGCATCGGTGAGCACTGCGGGACTAGCTGCGACTGCTACGCCGGGCCAGACCAATATCACGGCGACCGTGGGATCCTTCAGCGATTCGGCGCTCCTTACCGTCAGTCCTGCTGCCGTTATGTCGATTACCGTTGCGCCAGATGTAATTTGGGTAGGAGTTGGCAGCAACAAGCAGTACTCCGCTACTGGCATTTTCAGCGATGGTACGCAGCGCGACATAACCCGGTCTGTAGTCTGGAGCACAAGTGACCCCGCCCTCGCCACTATTGACAGCTACGGTCTCGGTACATCCACAGGACTTGGCTCGGCACAACTTACAGCCACCGCCGGTACCGTCAGCGGATCTGCCACCATGAACGGCATTCCCGGCGTTGTCACATGCGATGCCCGCATTCTCGACATGAAGGTGCTGGTGGTGACGAATGGCAAGACCGAAGCGGATTTTCCTGCGATCACCCAGGTACTGGACTATATGGGTACGCCCTATAGCGTGCTCGATATCGCAATTACTGGTGGAGCAATTCCGGCTGGATATCTTTCGAACGGCTGCCACGGCAATTTCCAAGGGGTTATCTTTGGCTTCGGCAACAACATCTACAACATCTCGAACAATGGCGATCTCTATTCTTACGAATCGCAATTCAGCGTGCGACAGGTGAACTGGTACACGTATCCGGATCCGAACTTCGGGATGAATCTCGTGGGGACACTACCCGCTAGTTCGACGCCCTATAATTTCCACTACACAGCCGACGGCGGGTCTCTCTTCTCTTATGCCAACGCAGCGAACCCGGTTGGGATCGTCAACGCCAGTATCTACCTTGGGAGCATTGCGAATGGCGCGACGCCGCTCCTGACAGATGACTCAGGAAATGTGCTGGCGACCTTGTACAACACGCCGTTCGCGTATCAGTACCTCACTCTCTCGTTCGATAGCAATCAATACCTCACGCACGATCTAGTGCTGAGCTATGGACTGGTTAAGTGGGTCACGCAGGGAATGTTTCTGGGCCAGCGCCATACGTATCTGACGCCCCAGGTGGATGACTATTTCATCGAGGATTCCGAATGGACACCGGGTCTTGATTGCTCGACCAATCCTGACGGCACGGGTAGTCACATTCGCATCGCGGCGGCAGATCTTTCGGCTCTGCTCACTTGGCAATCGGCGAAACAAGCCGATCCGATTTCGCAGAACTTTATTCTCTCGATGGCCTTCAACGGGCAGGGAACTGACCCGAACGTTTATCCCAATGACGATCTGACGCCCGCAACCCAAGCCAACCAGGCCGCGTTCAACTGGATCAACCATACCTATAGCCACCGCAATCTCGACAATGTCAGCTACGCCCTAGCCGCGAGCGAAATCTCGCAAAACAACGCGGTCGCGGCGCAACTGGGCTTCACGAATTTCAATCTGGCAAACATGGTGACCCCGGATATTTCGGGCCTCAAAAATCCTGACTTCCTCCAGGCCGCCGTGGACAACGGTGTTCAGTACCTCGTTTCTGATACGTCGCGGGTTGGCGAGGACAATCCCACACCGAATACTGGGATCGTTAATCAGATTCAGCCAGCAATTTTCGAAATTCCACGTCATCCCAACAATCTTTTCTTTAATGTGGCGACGCCCGCTGACTGGGCCGCCGAGTACAACTGCATCTACCCGCAACTCGGCTATAACTACGCGCAGATCCTGGACAACATCAGCGATTCGTTCGTCGTGAATATGCTCAAGGGCGACATCGATCCCCAGATGTTCCATCAGCCTAATCTCTACGCGTACGACGGCACGCACAGCCTGCTGGGTGATTTGACGGATCTGACGCTTACCAAGTACTCCAATCTCGTCAGTTTCCCTGTGCTCTCACTACCGGAAGATGCTATCGCTACGGAGATGAAGAACCGCTCCCTTTACAATTCCGCGGGCCTTACCGCCAGCTATATCCCGCATCAGCGCATCATGATTACCACCACGCAAGGGACCACCGTCCCAGTTACTGGCCTGGCCACCGATGGCGCAGAAACCTACGGCGGAGAAACGATCTCCCATATCCCGCTACTCGGGGGCCAGACGGTGTCGTTGCCGCTGCCGTAGTTGCTGCGGTTTAGGGCGCTGTGTTGTGAAGAATAAGGACTGGCGGGGGGCCGAGTGGCTTCGCTTCCAGGGGAGAGGCGTGCTACTTCTCGCCCAGTCGGAACGTCATCCCGACGGTGAATCCAATCGGATATCCCGGCGTTCCATGGACGCGGAAGGCCGCGTCCGATGTGGGTGTCACCCGCGACTCCAGATAATTCTGCGTTTCGTAGTAGCTCTTGTTATTCAGATTGTCGATCGCGAAATTGAAATCCACTCCATGCCGGATTCGCTTCGACATGCTGAAATCCACAATATCCAGCCCATGCGCGTAGGCCGCACGATTTCCCGGGTCGGCGCCGTCGAGAATGTAGCCGCTCGTATGCCGGTAGCGCAGTGATCCATTGAAGCCGCGCCACTCTGAGAGCGTCACTCCACCGTTGGCCACCGAATGCGGCGCGCTATCCACATACACCCGTGGCGTCAATCCGCGATAGAACGCATTCGAAACTTGCGTCAGGCCGCCATTCAATGCGAGATGCCGAAGGACCTGCACCGAAGTCTTTGCTTCCCATCCATACGACCTACTTGGCCCTTTCAATTCGAAACTGCCGTCATCCGGGATATACACCTGCTCATTGGATCGATCGATCAGGAACAGGTCCGTGCTCAACGAAAAGCGTCTCTGGTTGAACGAACTACCCACTTCATAGAAATCGGTCGTTGCTACCTTAGGCGCCTGCGGCTGTTGCACGACGCCGCGTGCATCCTGACTTGAAATCCCGCGCCCATAGCTTGCATACAAACTCAACGGTAGTCGGCTTGACGGGCTGAACGAGAGATTTGCTTTCGGCTGAAACCTTGATGCCCCTTGCAGCCCGCTATGCATTGGATCGAGGTGATCGTTCACATCGAACCGGAAATAATCGAACCGCAGTCCGGCATCAAAGTGCAACCGCTGGTGCAGCATTTCCACGCCCTGCTGAACATATCCGGCAACATTTGTTACGTGTGCATGAGCGCTGGTAGTCACGGCCTGAATCCGGCGCGCCTCCGTTTGGTTGAGACCCACGTTGATCTGATTATCGTGAAAGTTCGAGCCGAAAGTCAGCAGCGCTGTCTGTCCCAGTAACTTGTAAGGATGCAAATATTGTGCGTTGAAACCTTCCTGAAACCGCGAGTCGTGTTGCTGAATTTCATCCCCGTGAATCGGATCAGTCGGCAGATAGTGATTGAGAAAAAATGTGAAGTTCGAATACAAATCAAACAGGGATCGCCCCCAAAAGCCATCGACTTTCAGGATGTCCCCATTCGCAAAGTCACGCTTGTAATAAGTTCCGAACGTGCCCATGCGCACGATCCCGCCATCATATGGATCGATGTATCCAAAACGGTCCAGCTGTCCCGAGGCCACCAGATCCAGTGGAATCTGACCTGACGAATAGAAATCATTCGTCCCGAAGTTCAACTTGAATCCCAGCGATTGCTTCTCCGACAGATGCCGAGTGTAATTCCCGGTGACATTGTTCCGTCCGTAGCGCCCGGGGTTGATAAACGGCCCATCCGTATACGATCCGTCATACGCAAGAAAGGCATCCGCGTCCTTCAAAGTCGGACTGTAGCCAACAAACCCGCGATACGCTCCGAACGAACCGCCTTGCAACCTCACTGTTAGCAGGTCAGGCAAGCTCTCTTTCAGGCGAATATGCACGACACCCAGCCCGGAGAAGTCCCCATACTCCGCGCTGAACGGCCCATTCAGAATGTCCACGTCGTCTACGAGTTCGGGAGTCAGCGTCTTCAGCGCTCCTAAATAGCCTTGCCCATGCCCCTGGGTCGCTTGGTTTTGCTGAACGTCGTTGACTAGAACCTTTAGCCCGCCGTTCACGCCACCGTGATCGAGGTTGAATCCAAATCGGCGGATCTCGAGCGACTTTCCGCCGCCTTCGTGCTGCCCTGTGTTGATGCCGGCCGCCAGGGTGTCAAAGATCTGATCGTCGCGGTTGAAGAGGGTGCTCTTGTACACATTGTCGTTTCGTTGATCAATGGTCGGGTTCAGCGCTGGCGCGGTAATCAGCAGGTCCTCATGCACCGAAGGGATGGCAAATTGGACCCGGAGCTCGATCCCTTCAGAACTGCCTCCAGTCCCGAGAATCACGTCTTCGGAAACCACATACTTTCCCACGACCTTGATGTGAATGGGGACGATCGGAACAGACATGCGGAACATGCCATTCCCGTCAGTCAAGCCTTCTGCTTTCCCCGAATCAAAGCTTGCTACAACCGAAGCATTGGGAACCACCTCGCCTTTATCGGTCAGTACAACCCCAGAAACCAACCGTATTGCAGATTTCTCCGTCTGCGCTCGGGCGGACAAGGCTAAGCAGAGAAGTGCCACCGCCGGTCCAAAGCAACGTAAGTATCGACGGAAAGGCAAGATTCTCCCCAAACGGTTGATGCGGAGCAGTCGCCGAAGAGGCCCTTGCTCCAACGTGTTTTTGCCGTCGTCGCGCTTCATGCTAGTCCTGCCTTCCGATGGAGGGCTTGAGCATTTTCGCTCAAAGCCAAAGTGAATTGCCAGGGATGCGACTAGGAACGGACCACCTTCTCTTGAATCGCTCCCCACTTCGAATTACGGACGGGGGTGCCGGTTGGATGTCACAAGCAGAACTATTTTGAGAAAGGCAAAGGGAAAGACAGGTCTACTGGATACAGGCGCTACGCTGCGCCGGTTCAAAGCGCTCGGATTGCGCTTCCCGCTGTGTCGTGTAATGACCACCGGGCGACTTTCCATAGAACTCGTCGCCGGGGCAATAGTACAGCGCGGCGTGCGTGTCCACCCACACCCGGATGTCGGGATCTCCCTGATAGCGTGCTGTTGTCGTAGGTGGAGGATCGGCGACTCCAAGAGCGATCAACGTTCGGTCCCAGGTAGATAGGGAATGCTGCCGGGGTTTTCCCGTAGGCCATAGCAAAGCCGTAGCGGCTACCAGCACTGCGAGCCCGAGATATAGGTCGGCGCGTCGAAAACTCAGGTTAACCAACAGGTCCTGAAGACGAGAATGTGGAGAGGTGACCGTTTGCTTTCTGTCTGCGAGTGCGCCTATATCCGGCATGTCCGCTAGACCAGATTCAGGCGCCTCACTCAGCGCGAGAACTGTCCCTTGTGACGCATGGTCGCGATCGTCGCTCACCTCACGGTCAAGATCGGAGCTAGGTGCCGCTGATGTGGATTCCTCCGTGAACTCGGGCCAAGCGATCTCGCCTTGCTCGAAATCCGCCAGGTTTTGCTGGACAGATTCCGCTTCGACGCGATGCCGAGCAGCAACACCCGGATGACCTGTTTCAGGACCCTCAAGAAAGCGCTTTGGAAAAGCCACTCGAGGCTGAGCCGAAGAAGAAACCACCGACGCAGCAGAACTCTCAGGCCTCGGCCCACGATGTATGGAAGGCGTTTCGACGCCATCCACTTCGGCTCCTTCACGAGTTGACCACAACCCCTGTTCCTGGCTCATCAACCACATCGATGCCCATGTGCGCTGCAACTTTTCGCCGGGTCGTAGCTTTTCTGCTCCGCAGGCCGCGCAAGTGGCTGCATCTTCTGGCATCCGCGCATGGCAACGCGTACAGGTGTCTGATGATTGGGACGGATTGGCAGTTTGAGACGTGACTTTCGATTTGGCTGGAGGCGGAGGTGCCGCAACGACGGGTGCTGCTGGATCGGAGTGTAGTTTGGCTCGACGGCGGTCGTTATGTTCCTGAATCGTAAAGGCCGCGGATAGCAAGCCTTGGAAGGACTGCTCGTCGAGTTTCAACTTGGGCCGGGTCGAAGACATGGTTTCCGGAGGGGGAGAGACTCGCGACTAACCTTACTATTGTAGTGCAAACTTGTGACGATGGAGCGAAGAAAAATGCGTCGTAAGTTCCTGAAACGGGAGCCCAAAGTAGGAAATGCCTCATGAAACGGCACTCATAATAACGCCCAGAAACCGGACGGAATCCTGTAAGTGCTTGAATCAAAGGGGGGACGCAACGGGGAGAAGGTTTGGCGAAAGGCTTGCTTCTGGTGTCAGCGGGTCGCGACCCCAAGATTGAACTGAAGGAGCCGACAAAACAGGCCATGATTAACCTGAATGAAATCAAGATTACACCCCGGGACCATGAAGTGCTCCACCTGCTGGTCCAAGGTTGCAGCAACAAGGAAATCGCGGGCCATCTGAACATTAGCCCGCGCACCGTCAAACAACACTTGCGCACCTTGTTTCTCCGCGCAGGCATTAAAGAAGGCCGGAAGCGCGTGAAACTCGCGACCGCCATGTTCATCAAGGAGCAGGTGCAACCATGCAGCCCCGTGACCGATTGAGTGTGAAAGAAATCCAAGTGGCGACCCTGGTTTGGCAGGGTCTTACGAACAAAGACATCGCAGCCGTGCTGAGGACTAGCGAGCAAGTAGTGAAGAACTACCTGCGAACCACCTTCGACAAACTCGGCGTCTGGACGCGTCTGGAATTAGCTCTGTACGTAGCGGGCCACGGCGGCGCCAACTGGCAAGTCCACGCCGGAAATGGAATGGCTGCCGTCTCGACACCTTCATGGAACTCGCTTGCAGCGAAAGGGGAGACTGCAATCACGACTGCTCAACCGAAGGCAGTCGCAATTGCGGCAGGGGTGGGTGGGACCTCGTAGTTGACCTTCCTTCGGGCAGGTTGGCTCGAAATGGAAAACAGGGGTGTTTGGCGATGGACTCTTTCCGTCCATGTAGGTCATACGCCGATCGCGAGCCGTACTGCGTCCGCGATCGGCGATGATCCGCATCACAACTAAGTGTTCCTCGACGAAGCGCTGGCTTCTCTTAACTTCTGTGCGCATTCGTCGCAGCAGACTTCAACCGCTTTCCCGCCGACTTTGACCTTGATCGAATTTTCATCCAATTTGCAATCACATGCCGCGCAGGTTTTCTCAACCATGACATTACCTCCATTGATTTCCCGGGGCTCGGGTGTGCTCAGTAGGCCATTCCTAAACAGAATGCCGCTATCAGAATATTTAGCGACTTGCCCGGGCGGAGAGTGTGGCAGCCTGTGGCTGTTTCGCTTCCCAGGCCACCACCTCCCTGAATGCGCGAACTGTGCGCAGGATCAGTAAGGCACCGATGACGAGCGAGCCGCTATCAGAATGATGAGTGAGTTGCCACGATCAGTTTCTATCGGCGGAGCGCGAATTGCTTGAACTCTGAGGGTGTCCGTCCGTAGGCGGTGCGAAAAGCGGAACTGAAATGGCTGTGGCTGGAAAAGCCAAGGTCCAGACTTAAAGAGGTCAGGTCATCATATTCCGCGAGCAGGTCTAGCGCTCGCGCCAAGCGCAGGCGCAATTGGTATCGATAAAGAGGTAAGCCCTCTACCTGCCGAAATACCTGCGTAAGATACACGGGCGACCCGCGCACTTCGCCGGCAATTTCAGCTAGAGTCCAGCGTCGTGCCAGATCGCCTACCAACACGAGTTTTACCCGATCCACTAGTCGCTGCCGTCCGGCGGAGGCGCCTGCGGCATGCGTGGTACGCGGTCCGAGCGCACGCTGGACCAAGGTTAACGCCAGGCTCTCCGCTTCTAGCGGCTCTGCGATATTCTCGCGCAAGCTATGACGCAGCAGAGCCACTAGGGCCTGTGTCCGCGCGTCAATCCGAAGCCGATGCTGCAGAAATGCTACGCGGGCACCGTCACACAGCAGAGCGGGCGGCGCCAACTCACGCAACAATGGCTCGCTGAGGACCACCGTAAGACTGGAATCGCCTCCCGCCACGGGATGGCTCACCTTGTAGCCCTCCGTCGCGTTAAAAAACATCACCTGATTTGCCTCCGCGACCGCCTGATCCTGCCCAAGGTGTCGGATATAAGCGCCTCGGTACGTGAATACCAACTGCGTCGCGGTCGTAGATTCTTCCGCACTCAGATGACGGCAAGATCCCAAGCAACGCACGTCCTGGATGGTCACGGATGGGGTCTTTAGCAGAGATTGGGCGGAGATTTCGGACATAGTTGCTGTTCGGGTGATGCCTAATCAACAGATGAGCCTTCGTCCCCAATCGTTGCACTGATTTCGATCCGCAGATATGCGATCCAGAACGGCCCATGAGACCGCAAAAGCCAGCCTCAACTTGCCTTGTTGCCTTTAATACCGATCCGGTTTGCAATTTTTCGTAGAACGCCGGGTTCGTCCTTTTCGATGCCTTCCGCATCTCCCTGGAAGAAGTCTTTACCACTTGCGGCGGGGGCCGCAGAAAACAAATTTGTGTTTCTGGCCAGCGACGCATAGACGCCCTTGTAGTTCGAGGCGTCGTATCGGACGGAGTTCCGCATCTGCATGCCCATGCTGACACCTTGTGCGAAAGCGTCCAGATTTGCTCCCATGAATACGAACGTCCAGTTGCCGGTCGCTTCCTTGTTCTTGATCAGCTCTCGGATTCCCTCCTGCGTCCACTCGCGAGAAGAGTTTTCTTCTCCATCCGTCATGATGACTGTAATGACCTTCTCGAAGCCGTCGGTCTCTACTTTCTGTACCGTTTCTCCGATCGCGTCGAGAAGAGCCGTGTTGCCGTCGGGCAGATAGTTCGCCTCGCTCAGCTTTCCGACTTTCCCCAGCGGCACGGCCTTGTATTTAATGGTCACAACGGTGTCGAACAGGGTGAGAGAGAACCCATAGTCAACCGTTCGCTCTTTCGCGAGTTCGTCGAGGTAAAGATTAAAGCCGCCGATCACGTCCTTGACTTTGCTACTCATGGAGCCAGACTTGTCCAGAATCACATTAACCAGCACTCGCTGCTTCTTGACCGATGGATCCGATTGGGATTCTTGTGTGTTCATTTTTTCTTCTCCCGCTTGGCAGCAGTCGGCGAGGGGACGTATGTGGTTTGCCGCGTGAAGCCCAGTTTCTCAAGCAGTCGTTCACTGGGTTCCTTATGACGGTTAAAGACGTTGCTGACATATTGTTTGGACAGGTCCAACTCGGCCGCAAACTCTGTCAGTGTCTTGTCCCCCTGAACGCGCTTCATGATCGCGATCAGCTCTTCGATGGTCGTCGCTTTGTATGCCATTTCGGGATACAGTGTATCCTGAATAGGGATACGAGTCAAACTCCGATTGATGCACGGGAAAACGGCGCACTCAGGGCTGCGCGTTTTCGTGGACCTGAGCTTCGGGGCTCTGAATGTGGTTGCGGCTTTTCTTGGAAGCCAGAGGCGCTGGCATTGGACCTTTGGGCCTCCACAGTGCTACATGAGTTTTTCCACCATGATCAGGACTTGGAACGGCGCATCCATGCCTGCGTAGTTGTACTGGAGTGGCGTGCCCCCTTTCACGTGAGCCAGAAACGAGCCGTGCGAACCGCTTAGAGATAAGCAACCGCCGCCAAAGACTGCGTCGCCGTCGGATCCGTTCGTCGGCAGCTTCCAACTGAAGCCTAAGCTGAAGTGGGTGGCGCCGCCGCTAGTGGCCAAGCATTCCTCAAAGGCGGTGACACGATAGACGCCGTCGCTGCTCGGCGTGTAGAAGGTTTGATAGATGTTGTTTCCGCCACCATTCGAGGAGAACGAGAACTGCCCGACGATGCTCGCGACGCCATTTGCCACGGTTGGCGTGTTGTTGTACGAAGTAACCTTCCCGACGACCGTGACGTTCCCGTTAAAGTATCCAGCCGGTCCGCCACCGGCAGCGCTGCCGTAAACTCCAATCCCACCAGGCGCATCGTTGATGCCAGCGACGCCAGATCCGTTGATGGTATGAGTAATGCCACGAACGCCGTCGGAACCGGGTCCACCGGGGAACGTGCTCTGTCCAAAGCTCTCGGCCTGCAAACCTACTCCATAGTCATGGGCGGCCGCTGCTGCCGTGGCGATCATCCCGTAGCCTTGGCTATTGTTAATCCCGGTGACGCCGGCGCTTAAAGCACTCTCGCCCAGCACGCCGGAGTAGTTCACACTCGATCCAAACGTGCCCACGTGGTTGGCCGCATCGCCCCAGACGCCGGCAATTCCTCCGTAGCCAGAAGGCGGTCCGGCTGCACCATACGTACCCGCCGTGTTGATGACGGTGCCGTCGCTGATTCCCTTGACTCCATAGCCGCCGTCTTCCGTGCCCAGAACGCCGATGCCATTGGCCGCACCGTTGTCGCCGTGCACGCCGACCGACCCATATAGATTCCAGATCGAACTGTTGATAATTGGCCAGCCCAGCACGCCGTTGACTGCGCCCTTGCCTTGCACGCCGTAGCCGGCGGAGCCGTTGCTGTAGCCCCACACCCCCACTCCATCCGCGCCCTCGGCGCCGCCGAGAATTCCATAAGCCGGTCCCGCACTAGTGTTCGTGGCGTGACCATAGATAACGCGGGCTGTTGCGGAAGAACTATTCACCGTCAGACTGGTGCCGGATGTCGAGGTTACAGTCTGTGGCTGTGAGAACGTGTTCGCGGCGGTCAGCAGCGGAACCTTCGTTGTGTCGAGATTCAAAGTGACATTGCCGCTGGTGCCACCGCCTGTCAGGCCGGTGCCAGCGGTCACGCCCGTGATCGTCCCACCTCCGCCGCCGGGGAAAGTTTGTCCCGGAGCAAATGTAATGATGCCATTATTGGCGACGCTGAACGCGGTGCCCGAGAGTGTGAGCGCTGGAGCAGCGCCGTTCGGGAAGAGTGTGAGCGTACTGCGGAGGTTGCTGGCGCCGTTCACATCTAGCAAAGCGCCCGGCGTAGTTGTTCCAATGCCCAGATTGACGCCCGACTGAAATAGCGACGACTTGTCGACTATGTTCTTCGCCGTCCACAACGGTACATACCCGATTGTGCCGTTGCCGTGAACCGTGGGTGGAAGCTTCTGCGCCAGTGCACCGCCCGGTTCGCTCTGATTTTGCAGAACCTGCAAGAACGCCGAGGCAGGTTTACCGCCGAGTGTTTCTGCATCTGCCGCCTTCAGGGCATAGGGCACGCTGGCCAATAACGCGCGAGGCTGTTCTGCCTGTTCCGCCACCTGCACTCCCAACCACCGCGCCTCGCCGGACGCAAACAAATCCGCAGGCAGCGCTTTCTCGGTACCGAGCGAGACGTTGTAGCGCCCAGCCGTATCGGCCTTTACGTTCTGCGTCTCCATCCACAACGCCGCTCCGCCCGTTTCCTGGGCGTACAGCGAAAACGTGATACCCATGACCCCGGCTAGTGGTTTGCCGCTCGAGTCTTTTGCGGTCCCGTTGAACTTCACCAGATTGGGAACAACGCTGACTCGAGGCGCAGTAGAACTTGCCCCTTGCGATTGAGCTAATGCCAATCCACCCATCAATCCAAGCGCGAGCGCTACCGCTAAGACTGGGGATACAACCAAGAAAGAGCCAGTTCTGAAACCCATGGGAGTGCCTCCTAAAACCTTGTTTTCTAACTGCTTGCGGGGGAGTGTGACGGTCAAGAAACGAAGCCAGCGCAACCAGCACGGGGTCGAGTCTTTGCCGCCTACCTAAAGCTGCGGAATCTGGGGGGCAAATCGGGTCAAAGGAATGGCAAGAAATCGCAATCTTGCACTAGTAGATCGGAAGACAATTTGGTGTCCCGCTGCTCTTCCTCCGAGAAATCAGACGTGAGCGTTATACTTTGAGCACTTTAGGGTGAGGGGTCGCCCACCAAGAGAGTTGCTTGAGCTGTCACTTGCAATAAGATGCCTCACTCGAGGGTAGGCCCGACCTTCACTAGCTAGCGCCGGAGAGAACAATGACAGACCCTCAATGGATCGGTCCGGTCCCTGGTGTTTTGTCGGCTGAGCCCGACAGATCGCGCAATCACGTCCGTCCACTTCCTTATGACCTGCTGAAGGAAGCATCCCGGCGGTTGCAGATCATGTCGCTGCTTGCCGCCGTGCTCTGGATCGTCGGCGTAGTGGGTGACCGCATTGCGCTCCTAGCCATGACCCACGGCGACCGCATCTGGCTTCACCCCCAGGAAACTGACGTCATTGCCGGAGCGAGCGTGCTCGCCTCTCTCGGGCTGTTTTTCTACATTCGCAAAGCCGAGAGGGATCCGCGATTTCTGCTGGATCTTGGTCTGGTGTACATGGTGTTCACCTGTCTTTGCCTCGGCCTGATGATGCATTGGTTCCACGTACCGAAGGACTGGCCCGTTTCGCCCATGATCAGCTGGATCGGAGCCGTTGTCCTGATGTCTTCCGCCATCGTGCCCAACTCTCCAATAAAAACGCTGGTTGCCGGGTTGATCGCTGTGTCCATGAATCCTCTCGCCATGCTGATTGCAAAAGCTCGCGGGACCTGGGAGTTCGGTTCTTGGACCAACGTGCTGGTCATGCATTATCCCGACTACCTGCTCGTGGGTGTCGCGGTAGTCATTTCCCGCGTGATGACGAGACTGGGACAGCAGGTCAGCAAAGCTCGCGAGATGGGGAGTTACCGACTCGTTACTCGGCTGGGTAAAGGCGGTATGGGAGAGGTCTGGCGCGCACGCCATCACATGCTCGCACGCGACGCAGCCATCAAATTGATTCAGCCCGACATGCTCAGTCGCAAATCAGGCAGCGACTTCTTGCTCGTACAGAAAAGGTTCGAGCAAGAGGCCAAGGCCACTGCGTCCTTGCGCTCGCCGCATACCGTGGAACTGTATGACTTTGGCGTAACCCGAGAGGGCGTTTTCTACTACGTGATGGAGTTGCTGGACGGTATTGACCTCGAGACCCTGGTCAAGAAATTTGGGCCGCAACCCCCGGCACGGGTCGCCAACATCCTGCGCCAGGTGTGTCGGTCGCTCGCCGACGCTCACGAAAACGGCATGATTCATCGAGACATCAAACCCACCAACATTTTCTTGTGTCGTCTCGGCAATGAATATGACTTTGTGAAGGTGCTCGATTTTGGGCTGGTCAAAGTTCTCGACAATGACGAAACAAAAATGACAGTAGAGGGAGCAACCACTGGGACGCCTGCATACATGGCGCCGGAACTAGCGATGGGAAGCACGCAGGTCGACGGCCGGACCGATCTTTATGGACTGGGATGTGTAGCGTACTGGCTGATCACCGGTCGGCTCGTCTTTGAGGAGAAAGGTGCGACCGCGATGATGCTGGCCCACCTGCAAAAGAAACCGATGTCTCCATCCGAGAAATGTGGACTCGTCATCCCCGCTGGCCTGGAGCGTGCGATCACCATGTGTCTGGCAAAGACCCCCGCTGAGAGGCCAGCGGAAGCCAATGAACTTGCCCGAATGCTCGAACGCTGTGACGGCATTGGTTTCTGGACCGCGGGAGATGCAGAGCGTTGGTGGCGCGCCAACATTTCGGAAGGCATCCACCCGGCGCTGCATCCGGCCCCGCCGGCACATGTAGATCCCGACGCGATGACGACGATGTAACCAGTGGTAAAAGGCGCATCCTTTTTTTGAAAGCAGGTGGTGAAGGGGCTATGTCCTTGGAACTCTGCCAGCGTTCGCACGGTTCCGGCGCTTTCAGGAAGCCACGTCGTTTAGACTTTCGCCATGGCAAAGAACTGGAAGACTCGACTGATTCACTCTGACGCCCGCATTCCGGAAGGATTTCGGTCTCTATCCGTAGGGGTACAAAGAGCATCGACGGTGTTGTTTCCCGATGCTGCCTCGGTAAAAGACGACTGGGACCAGTATGAGGTGGGTTACACATATGGTTTGTACGGAACTCCAACCACACTGGAACTGGCATCGCGTGTCTGCGAGCTCGAAAATGGCTATCGAACCTTGATTACTCCGGGAGGACAATGCGCGATCTCCCTGATCAATCAGGCCTTCCTGAAAGCCGGAGACCACGTCTTAATCCCCGAGAGTGTGTACACGCCCAATCGCAAGTACGCAGTCGGAATCTTACGACGCTTCGGAGTTGAGGTCGGGTTCTACGCTCCGGAAGCAGGGGCGGGGATTCAGGCCCTGTTCCGTCCGAATACCCGCATGGTTTGGTGCGAGAGCCCAGGTTCCATCACCATGGACGTGCAAGATGTCCCCGCGATCGCAAACGCCGCGCATAACGCTGGTGCGCTGGTGGTATTGGATAACACCTGGTCAGCTGGTGTGTATTTTGATGCCCTTGCGCACGGCGTTGACGTGACCATGCAGGCACTGACGAAGTACGTTGCCGGTCATAGCGACGTGTTGCTGGGCTCGATCACTGTGCGAGACGAAAAGACGTGGAAGCAGTTAGGCGCGACGCAGCAACTGGTCGGATGCGCCGCATCTCCGGATGATTGCAGTTTGGCGTTGCGTGGGTTGAAGACCCTGGCTGTGCGGCTCAAGGCGATCGAAGACTCCGCGTTACAGTTGGCGCGCTGGCTCGGCGAACGCCCGGAAATTGAACTCGTGCTGCATCCGGCGCTTCCGTCGTGTCCCGGTCACGAGTTCTGGGTGCGCGATTTTACCGGCTCGGCTGGCGTGTTCTCGATCATCTTCCAGCCCCGGTTCAGCAAAGCGCAAGTCGAGGGATTCGTGGACAAGTTGGAACTGTTCGAAATTGGTTACAGCTGGGCTGGAGTGACAAGCCTGGCAGTGGCTTACGACTTCCATGGCACGCGAGGACGCCCCGACTATGGCCATCGGATCGTGCGCTTGAATATCGGGCTGGAGGACGAGGACGACTTGAAGGCCGACCTTGAGCAGTCGCTTAATGCGATGGGTTGAAACACGCGACTCGACTGCTGCGGGTTCGGATGGGCACTCGTCGCTTGTTTACAGAGTGTGAAATTCTTGCGCAGCCAGTGATCCTGGAACGAGCAAGGTATTTCACATTGCCCAGTCAAACCCGGCTCAGTTGATTGGGTCAGCACGAAGCCAGCTAAGCTCTGACGTGTAGCTGGTCTCGCTAAGTAGCATGTTTTCATGGTAATACGTGTCAAACGGAGCCGGACCGCGTGGAAACGGGGTTTTGTCGGAGCTTGCCCTGTCCCGGTAATCAAATTGCTCGCCTACTACTTAGAAGTGCGCGACTGTTTCATCGATACCCCAGTTCTGGTCCAGAGGATGTCATCCTCAAAGACGTTTATATCCCGCAACCGGGAATGAAGGTAGGCAATGGCACACAAAGACGTTTTCTGGATGGCCTGCGATTGCATGGAACAATTACGCGCCGAATACGGCCCATTCCACACCCGCGAAGAGGCCGAATCGGAAGCCCGTAAGCTCGGTTTCGGATACCTGCTCCGCTATGAGCACATCGTAGGTCCGGACGAAGAGATTGAAGAAGTGCGTTGCGTCTTTATCGAGTTGCAGGATGTGCCGATGGCGCCGCGACCGGGCGTGACCTTTCATACGCGCTGCGCTACCTGCGGCGAATCCGCGGCCCATGAGTTGGGGTATCAGGCAGAGGTTTGGGCGGATATTCATGAGTTTGAGCACACCCGCCACAAGGTCCGGCTCTTCGAGCACGCTTTGGGGGCAGGCCTGAAAGAAATCGGGGACTGGCGCAGCGCTGCGTAGGATCGAGCAAAGAAACTTTTCCTGATCTCAACGAGTCAATTTTGATGCCGCAGGCTCGTCAAGCATCCACACTAATTTCCCATTAGCAGGTTGTACTTGTTGCGCCGGATAAGGCGGGGAGGTCGTGCCTTCCAATATCTGATGCACCATGTCCGCTTTGTCGGGGCCGCTGGCCATGAACATCGCCTCCGCAGCGCTGTTCAAAACCGGGAAGGTAAGACTGAGCCGATCGGTCTTGAATTTCTCCACCCAGTTTGCGATCACCAGACGTGAGTTCTCTTTCAGGCCCGCGGAATCGGGAAAGAGCGACGCCGTGTGGCCGTCCGGGCCCATGCCGAGGAGGATTAGATCGAAGCGGGGGAATTCTCCGGGCTTGAGTTGAAAGAAGGTGCGGATTTGCTCTTCGTAGTCGGCAGCAACGGCCTGTGCATCAGGATTTTCGGCTTTGACGCGAAAAATGTTTGAGGCAGGGATGGAGATCTTCGAAAGCAACGCTTCATTCACCATGCGGTAGTTGCTGTCGGGCTGATCCGGTGGTACGTGGCGCTCGTCGCCGAAGAAGAGATAGGTATGGGACCAGTCGAAACTGGCATACTTCTCGGCTAATAGGGAATACAGACTCTTGGGAGTAGAGCCTCCCGAGAGGGCTACGGTGAAGCGGTTGCGAGCGGCGATGGCTTCGCGGCCGACGCGCGTGAATCCTTCGGCGGCGGCCTGGAACAGATCGGCAGGCATGGGCAGGATTTGGATTGCGCGGGGCATGGGATTTTGTAAGTTGGTAATCGGGTAATTTTGCAATTTGCCTGTGACGCTGAGCAATTTCGTTACTCCGCCGCGTCAGGTTCCCGATCCTTAAATTGCAAAACTACCCGATTCCAAAATTGCCAAATTACTTCTCGAAGTTTCTCCAGCGGCGACCATCGCGTTCCATCAGGTCCTCGGCTTCTTTGGGTCCCCACGTGCCGGAGGCATAGTTCGGGAAGTTCCGCGGTGGGAGAGCTTTCCAGACGTCGAGCACTGGATTGACGATGCTCCAGCCGGCTTCGACCATGTCGGCGCGCTGGAAGAGCGTAGCGTCACCGATCATGCAGTCATGCAGGAGGCGCTCGTAGCCAGTCGAGGGCGTCACGCCAAAATAGTCTGAGTATTCGAAGTCCATGTTGACTTCGCCCAGTTGCATGGCAGGGCCCGGAGTCTTGGCCGCAAAGCGCAGCGAGATGCCTTCTTCCGGTTGGATGTGCAGAACCAGTTGATTCGGCATCATGTTTTCGACCTGCGTCTCGCGGAAAAGCATGAAAGGAGCGCGACGGAACTGAATGACGACGTGAGTGTTTCGTCCCGGCAGGCTCTTCCCGGTGCGCAGGAAGAAGGGAACTCCAGCCCAGCGCCAGTTATCAATCATCAGGCGCATGGCTACAAATGTCTCGGTGCGCGAGTCGGGCGGAACACCCTCCTCGCTGCGATATGCGGGAACACGTTTCCCGTCCACGATCCCTTCGCCGTATTGTCCTCTAACGGTTTTGCTGAGGACATCCTCGGAGGTGTAGGGCTGAATCGCGTGCAGGATCTTGGCTTGCTCGTCGCGTACTGCGTTGGCTTCGAAAGAAATTGGTGGTTCCATCGCGGTGAGAGTGATGAGTTGCATGATGTGGTTCGGCACCATGTCACGCAGGGCACCCGCTCCGTCGTAGTAACCACCACGCTTTTCCACTCCGACGGTCTCGACCACAGAGATCTGGACGTGATCAATGTAGCGGCGATTCCATACAGGCTCGAAGATGCCGTTGGCGAAACGCAACGCTAAAATATTCTGGACCGTTTCTTTGCCCAGGTAATGGTCAATGCGATAGATCTGGCGCTCAGACGCCACTTTGAGGAGTTGCTGATTCAGAGCCTTGGCGGAATCCAGATCGTGACCGAACGGCTTTTCGACAATGACGCGGCGCCAGTGGCCGTCGTCTTCATTCATCAAACCTACGGTCGACAGGTGTTCCACAATGCCGCCGAAGAAATTGGGCGCAGTGGCCATGTAGAAAAAACAATTGCCCTTGCAGCCGTGCTCCTGATCCGCTTTGCTGACAGTTTCTTTCAGCTGCGTGTAGGTCTCGGGGTTATCGAAATCGCCAGAACGGTAGTAGATGCGGCGGGTGAACCAGTCCCACAGGTCGGGATCGATAGCGCCGCTGGCGAACTGCTTGAAGTCCTCGGTCATTTTCTTGCGCGCGTCCTCGTCGCTCATGGGAGTGCGGCCGAGGCCGACGATGGCGAATTCGCGGGAGAGCAAGCCCTGGCTAGCGAGGTTGTAGAGCGCCGGAATCAACTTGCGGCGGGTCAAGTCTCCAGAGAATCCGAAGATAACCATGACGCAAGGGTCAGCGATGCGGCCGACGCGGGGCTTGGGCGGAGTGGGCAGAACTTCGGTTTGAGCCATTAGCTGAGCCTCGATTTAGATCATTGAGTCATTGAATGATTTGGTCATTGAATCATTGAGCCATTGACAGTGGGGAGGTCCTGGCAATGATTCAATCCCTCAATGCGTCGATGATTCAGTGTTTTTTCGGTTCGACGTGACCGCCGAATTTTTGTCGCATGGCGGAAAGAATCTTTTCTGCAAACGTATGATCCTGGCGCGAACGGAAACGTGTGTAGAGCGCAGCCGTCAGGACTTCGGCAGGCACAGCCTCTTCGATTGCCGCCTGGATTGTCCAGCGGCCTTCGCCAGAATCCTGAACGAATCCGCTGTATTCGGATAGCGTCGGGTTTTCGACCAACGCCATTGCGGTCAAGTCGAGCAACCAGGAACTGACTACACTGCCGCGGCGCCAGACTTCGGCGATCTCGGGCAGGTTGAGATCGTAGCGAATGTCGGCAGGAAGCTCTTTGCTGGAGGCATTCTTGAAAATGTCGAAACCCTCCGCATAAGCCTGCATCAGGCCGTATTCGATTCCGTTGTGGACCATCTTGACGAAGTGGCCGGCACCAGAGGGACCGCAATGGATGTAGCCGTTCTCGGCGGTGCCTCCGAGTTTGTCGAAGCCGGGAGTGCGAGGAATGTCGCCGCGTCCGGGGGCGAGGGTTTTGAAGATCGGATCGAGGCGCTGTACGGTCTCTTTCGGGCCGCCAATCATCATGCAGTAGCCGCGATCGAGTCCCCAGACGCCGCCGCTGGTGCCGACATCCACGTAGTTGACGCCCTTGGTCGCGCACAACTGCGAGCGGCGAACGTCATCCTTGAAATAGGAATTGCCGCCGTCAATGATGGTGTCACCGGACTGCATGAACGCGAGGAGGGCTTCGACGGTTTTCTGTGTGGGGTCGCCCGATGGAACCATGATCCAAGCCGCTCGCGGCGGCGCAAGTTTCGAGACGAGGTCGGCGAGTGACGTGGATCCGGTGGCGCCTTCTCCGCCGAGTTGCTTGACGGCCTCGGGACTAAGGTCGGAGACGACGAGTTGATGACCACCGCGCATCAGACGGCGCGTCATGTTGGCGCCCATACGGCCTAGTCCTACCATTCCGAGTTGCATTGCTGCTCCTTGATTGCGATTGATACTGTACGGGCTAGATGTCCCGCGGCTCATTCCCAAACGATTCCTCACGACTACAACGCCTGCTTTACAAGTTCCACAAGTTTAGTCAATCCTGCTTTTACATCGCTGCCCAGGTGAACGCGAAGAGCGCGGCGGTTGCGCTCTGCCAGCACTGCAAAGTCTCCGCGAGCTTGCGCGGCTTTCACCGTCCCGAAAGTATATTTCTGCTGTGGAACCTGAAGATCGGCTGGGTCATCGCAAGTGATCTGAAGGAAGACGCCGCTGTTCGGCCCGCCTTTGTAGGCTTGACCGGTCGAATGCAGAAAGCGCGGGCCAAAGCCGAGACAAGTGGCGACGTGCTTCTTGTCTCGCACTGCCATGCGTAACGACTGCAGCAGCGCTTCGTGTTGGTCGTTCATTTCGATGTAGCCGAGTACCCCGAAATAGTCTCCCGTCTTGATGCGCGACAAGTGAGCCTTAAGGTATGAGGCCAGTGATTGGGCAGAGCCTACTGCCTTGTTGAGATCGGCGCTGTTCTTCTCGTCGGTGAACAGTTTGAAGCCGGCTTCGTCGAGCAGCGGCCTTTCAACGGGCAGGGAGCCCTTCGCTTCGTATTCGGACGTCAGTTTCTTGGTTTCGATTTTGCTCGCTTCAACATCGGGCTGGTTGAAGGCATTGATGCCGATGACAGCCCCAGCGACGGCGGTTGCGATTTCCCAGCGGAAGAATTCCTGGCCAAGGTTATAGGTGTCAGCAAACGCGATGCGGATAACGGGGTGTCCTGCTTTTTCCAAAGCCGCAACTGCGGCATCCTGCTCTGCGTCCGGTGCGGACTCCATGCGCACGTAAGCGAAGATGCGGTCGCTCCCATAGACAGCGGGAGCGCCCAGAGTTTCACGATCGACCGGAATAATGCCCTTGCCAATCTTGCCCGTGGATTCGGCGATCAGCTGTTCCATCCACGCTCCTAGATCGCCAATGCCGGGCGAAGTGATCAGCGTGATCTTGTCGCGCCCCATCTTGGCCGCTGAGCCAAGGATGAGTCCGAGCATCACGCCGGGATTTTGGTCCACAGGAGTGGAGGCTGCACACGCATCCACCATCTGCTTGGTCTGGGCCAGGAACTTGTCCGTGTCCAGGCCCATCGCAGCTGCGGGGACCATTCCGAAATTGGAGAGTGCGGAATAGCGGCCACCGATCGAGGGCACTCCGTAGAAAATATGCCGGAAGTTGTCTTTCTCGGCGACCTGCTGCATCTTCGAGCCGGGGTCCGTGATCGCGACAAAACGGCTGCCAGCCTTGTCCGCGCCAAGGGTTTGCTGCACGCGCTCAAAGAAGTACTGCTTGTAGATGTTCGGCTCGAGCGTGCTGCCCGACTTGCTGGACACGATGAACAGGGTGGTTGCGAGATTGACCTTCTTTTCGACGCTGCGAATCTGCGCCGGGTCCGTCGAGTCAAGAATGTGAAGGCGAGGAAAGCCCGGAGTTTGCGGATACGTTAGTGACAGAACTTCGGGGCAGAGGCTGGAGCCGCCCATGCCCAGAAGCAGAATGTCAGTGAAACCGCCAGCTTTCACTTCGGCCGCAAAAGTCTTCAGTTTTGCGGCGTCGGCGATCTGGGCATCCGTAATCGTAAGCCAGCCCAACCATTTGACCTCATCGTCATTGGTCCAGAGCGAAGCGTCTTTCTGCCAGAGGCGACTTACTTTTCCTGAGGCGCGCCAGTCGTTAAGGTTTTTTTTTACGGCCGCGTCGAGGTCGGCGGGCAGGGAAGCGGTTTGCGCATTGACTTTCGGGGTTCCGGGGCGGCGAGTATTCTTCTCGACCGCAGCCAGCAGCGTGTCGAACGCATCGGCAAAGAGCTTGACGCCATCGGCAGTTAGTTTGTCGGTAACGTCCTTCATGACTATGCCGGCTGCAGCCAGGTGAGACATCGTCTTGCGCGCGCCTTCGAGGTCTTCGGTCAAGCTCTTACGCGGCTTGCCGTGGTCCCGGAAGGCATCTAGCGTGGCGGGCGGAACGGTGTTGACCGTGTCGGGGCCGATGAGTTCCTCGAGGTAAATCACATCGCTATAGTTGGGATTCTTGGTGCCGGTGCTGGCCCAGAGAACACGCTGCGTTTGCGCGGCTTTAGCGGCGAGCGCTTTCCAGCGGGGTGTGGAAAAGATGTGGCCATATGCCTCGTACGTAAGCTTGGCATTGGCGATTGCAACTTTCCCTAAAACGCCCTGTAGTTTGGTTTTTCGTGCCGGGTCAGACTCATTCTTGAGCTTGTCGCCGAGCAACGAATCAACCAGGGAGTCGATGCGGCTGATAAAAAAACTGGCCACGCTCGCAACTTTACTCACGTCACCGCCAGTGGATGCGAACTTCTCAACCCCATCCACGTAGGCGGCCGCGACTTCTTCATACACGCCCTGCGCGAACAGCAGAGTCACGTTAACGTTAATGCCTTCGCTGATGAGTTGGCGGAACGCGGGGATTCCTTCGGGCGTTCCGGGAACCTTAATCATCACGTTTTCGCGGCCTACAGCTTTCCAGAGGCGGCGTGCTTCGTCGAGGGTGCCGTTCGAGTCGTGCGCGAGATACGGAGATACTTCCAGACTGACATAGCCATCACGTTTCTTCGTGCTGACATAAACGGGACGCAGTAGGTCGGCAGCATCCTGAATGTCACGGATTGCAAGCAGTTCGTATCGACCTTTGGCGTCGAGATCAGCGCGAGATGCCAGCGAGTCGAGAAAATCCTGATATTGCGTGGAGCCGCCAATCGCCTTTTCGAAGATCGCGGGATTGGACGTCATGCCCCGGAGCCCGTCGTCGTTAATCAGGCGCTGGAGATCACCGCCTTTAAGCAGATCGCGGCGAATGTAATCAAGCCAGATAGATTGGCCGAAAGTTTCCAGTTGCTTCAGGGGGTTGGCGGCTTTTGCGGTCTCAACGGTGTCAACGGGATTCATAGTTGCATCTCCTGATCCTCAGAAGCATTAACGAACAAGGCTGCGTTTGCCGCTACAGGCGCGGATCACTGCTGTTTCAGAGAATCTTTGGCTGCTTGAACAACATTGTCGGCAGTGAAGCCGAATTTTTTCTGCAGATCTTTCAGCGGGGCTGAGGCACCGAAACTTCTCATGCCAACGATGCGGCCTTTCAGTCCTGTGTAATGGTCCCAACCCAGCGTTGCGGCCTGCTCGACCGCCACTCGCGCGGTGATATCGGGCGGTAGCACCTGGTCGCGATAACTCTGGTCCTGATGCTCGAACAACTCCCACGACGGCATGCTGACGACGCGGGCGCGGATACCTTCGGACTTGAGTTTGTCGTAAGCATCGAGGCAGAGGCTGACTTCGCTACCTGTCGCCATCAGAATCACTTGCGGCTTGCCACCTTCAGCTTCGGCGAGCGTGTAAGCGCCTTTGGCCAAGCCGGCAGCGGCTGCGTACTTCGTGCGATCAAGAGTGGGGAGCGCCTGTCGTGTGAGGATCAGCGCCACGGGTTCCTTCTTCAGACGCATGATCACTTTCCAGGCTTCGACGACTTCGTTGGCATCGCCTGGACGCAGGGTGATGAGACCGGGGACTGAGCGCAGAGTTGGCAACTGCTCGATGGGTTGATGCGTAGGACCATCTTCGCCGACGCCAATCGAGTCATGAGTGAAGATCCAGATGGCGGGAATCTCCATGATCGACGACAGCCGAATGGGCGGCTTCATGTAATCGGAGAAGATCAGGAATGTCGAACCATAGGCGCGGAGGTTCGCGAGCGCCATGCCGTTAACGACCGCGCCCATCCCATGTTCACGAATGCCAAAGTGGAAGTTGCGGGCGTTGTATTGGTTGGCTTCAAAATCGCCGACGCCGTCGAAGGTAAGCCGGGTTTTGGTGGATGGATAGAGGTCAGCGGAGCCGCCCATGAGCCAAGGGTGATTTTTCGCGATCGCGTTCAGGACCTTGGAGGAAGAGTCGCGCGTTGCGATGCCTTTTGCATCAGCGGGGAACGACGGAAGGTCTTTGTCCCAGCCGGTCGGGAGCTCGCGATGTTGCATCAGATCGAGTTGCTTCGCGAGGTCAGGATACTGAGCCGCGTAGGCTTTCAGCAGTGCACGCCAGTTGGAGTTCTGCTGAGCGCCGCGTTTGCCCATGCCGTCGCGGAAATTCGCGAGCACTTCCTCGGGCACAAGGAACTTGGCATCTTCGGGCCAGCCGTAAGCGCGTTTGGTTACCTTGATTTCCTCGTCGCCGAGGGGCTCGCCGTGGGCTTCCTTAGTGTCCTGCCGGTTCGGGGAACCGAAGGCTATATGGCTGTCCACAATAATCATCTTCGGACGGTCTTTGATTGAGAGGGCGCGCTGATAAGCCTTTGACAGCAAATCAAGGTCATTCGCGTCGGTAACGTGATTGACATCCCATCCATAAGCCGTGAACCGCGCTGCAACATCTTCGCTGTAAGCGAGATTCGTTTTGCCTTCAATCGTGATGTGGTTGTTGTCGTAGATCCAGCAGAGATTGGAGAGCTTGAGATGGCCTGCGAGCGAAGCGGCTTCGGAAGAAATGCCTTCCATCATGCAGCCGTCGCCGCAAATCGCCCAGATGTTGTAGTTGAACAGTTCAAAACCCGGCCGATTGAAGTAGGAGGCGAGCCAGCGTTCCGCGATCGCCATGCCGACGCTGTTAGCGACACCCTGCCCGAGGGGGCCCGTCGTGGTTTCGACGCCGGTAGTGAGGCCGTATTCTGGGTGGCCGGGCGTTTTGCTGCCGAGTTGGCGGAAATTCTTGAGATCGTCCAGCGAGAGCGCGGGCGTGGAAAGCACTTTGCCCTGCGTATCGACTTCGCGGATCCCCGCCAGGTGGATCAAGGAATAAATGAGCATAGACGCGTGGCCGTTCGAAAGCACAAAGCGGTCACGGTTGGGCCAGAGCGGGTCGGCGGGATCATAATTTAGAACATTTTGCCAAAGATCGTAGGCGACCGATGCCAGCCCCATGGGTGCTCCGGGGTGGCCGGAGTTAGCTTTTTGCACAGCATCCATGGAAAGAGTGCGGATGGTATTAATCGAAAGCTGATCGAGTTGCTTTCCTGTCGCTAGAGCCTGATCACTCACGGCCATTGATGCGCTCCTCGTGAGACGAAATATCTATTGCTTATTAGATGAAGCAATACCGCGTTTGATGCAGTGCAAATGTCAGTTCCGGAAATCTATCCTGCTCAAACGTATCCGAAACTGGGACTTCGCTGATTCTACACCGCTCGTGATGAGGCACGCCCTCCGAGTCGCCGTTAGATCCATTCTTAATCGAAACGAGGCTGGCTCATGGGAACGAATGGGCGCTGTTTGAAGTTACCTAGGTGAGGTAAACCCTGGCTTGGGTCACACGATGCTGGAGAGTCGAAGCGAGCTGATCGACATCCGCAGGCGAAAGATTCATGACATCCGGTTCGAGCATTGGAATGCGATTGCTTCCTACGGCGTCGCGGCGGACCTGAATCAACAAGGCCTGCAGCGATTGGGCATCGTATTTTTCCGGGCTCATCCGGATCAGTTCGTGCAGCGCCGTGCCGACCGAGAGGCGTTCGCGGTAAGGGCGCTCGCTGGTCATGGCGTCAAAGGTGTCGGCTAAAGCAATGATGCGGACTGCCTGGGGCATTTCTTCGCCGTGCAGGCCGTCAGGATAGCCGGAGCCGTCTCCGCGTTCGTGATGCCAACGAACAATCTCGGGAATTTGTGGCCACGGGAACTGGACTTGGCTAACGATCTGGTGCCCGACCACTGTGTGGTCACGCATGGCGCGGTATTCTTCCGGATCCAGCGACGACGTCTTTTCGAATAAACGCTTGTCCACGGCAACCTTGCCGATGTCATGGAGGTAACCGGCGGAGCGCAGGGAAGCGACTTCGGTTGGTTCCATCCCGAGTGCCTCGCCGATGGCTTGGGCATAGCGACCAACTCGCAATGAGTGGCCTTGAATGTTCACATGCTTGACGTCGATGGCCGTAGCGAAGGCCTCTAACGCGTTGTCATAGAAGCCATGCAGGGAAGCAAGGAGACGGAGATTCTCGGAAACCCGGTTCGCTAACGTCTGGCTGAGCGTGTGGTTTTGAATCGCCAGCGCCACATAGTTGCTAAGCATCTCGAACGCGTCGAGAGCGTCATCCTCGTAAAGGGCGTCGGCGGGGCGGCGTCCAAGTGCAATCGCACCAACGAGTTTGCCGCGAACTTTCAGGGGACAGATGCACTTGAATAACTCCGGGGCAACGTTGCCATTCGAACTGAGAAAAACGTCGGTTGTGGAACTGTTCAGGATCACCGGTCCGGCGGCGGCGCTGAGCGTGTGGACATGCCGGGGGAGGAGGGGGATGATTGCGGGATCTGGGAGCAGGGCAAACCCCTGTGCATCCAGCGAAGTGAGCATAGAGGGGCGTTCGCCGAACGAGAAAAGCACGCCCTCCCGGGCGGTTGCTGCCTCCATGACGGCGGTCAGCATGGTGCGCGCGGTGTGGCGGAAGTCGCGGTCCGCCGTCAGTTCGGGGCCCAAATCAGCCAGGGCTTCGACTGTCCGTAAGAGCTTTTTGAGATTGGTTCTCTGCAATGTCTCCTGCGGAGTTGCATGCGAGAAACCAGAGCGCTTTCAGCGTAGCATGCAGCACATGTGGGGTATTGTTGGTTAGTTTGGTGCGCGAAACGGACGTGCCAGTCCCCGGATTCTATGGCCTGTAACCACGATACGGCGCTCTCTCATGTCCTTGCTACTGGGGGAATTCGTTGACTTCCCTTGACAGGCGCGGGAAGTATGGCTCATACTCCCAGCAAAATATCTGCGCCCCTTTCGTTCTGCCGGAGCACTGGCAATCTTCAGACTGAGATAACAATGTGGTTTTGCCGCAATCAGAGCCATCGTCCTCGGGCAAAGTGCCAAGAAACACCGGAAGCGATTCTGGGCCAGTAGGTGTGTCGGCACTTCCTCCCAATTTAACCGAAGCCTTGTTGCTGACTTCCCTGAAAGAGTTGGTGATGTCAGGGGAGCATCGTCTCGATCCGATGTTGGCCGCGATTGCGGATGGCGCCCGGCGATTGACCGGTGCTTCCGGGGCGGCGCTTGCGATGTGGAAGGACGGCGCCATGGTCTGCCGAGCCCGGAGTGGCGAGACGGCGCCGCCTCTAGGCGCCAAGCTAAGCTCCGAAACTGGCATCTCCGGAGAATGCCTGCGTAGCGGCAAAACCCAGCATTGCGTGGATACCGAAAATAGCCCGCTGGTCGATGTAGAAGTTTGCCGCAGTTTGGGTTTGCGGTCGATTGCAGTGTTGCCAATTCAGGGCTGGCGTGGCATCAACGGAATCCTGGAAGTTTTCTCAAAGACACCCGCGGCTTTCACCGATCATCACTTGGCGATTCTTGACCAATTGGCGGCGCTGGCGGAACGGGCGCGTGCCACGCAACCCCACGGAGCAACGCCAGCCTCCATTCAACCACCGGTAGAGCTACCGCGGCCTGCGGGAATCTTGCCGGCATCGGACCGTCTGCGCGACGTCGTTCCCGTATTCATGGGCGGGCAATCGAAGCCGGTCGTGTGGGGCGCGATCGGGTTAGCTGCAGCCATGTTGATTGGCTTCGTGATCTGGCTGGGCTGGCACGGGTCCGGCGATAGCGATGGCAAGGCGCATGCTGCGGCTCCGGTAGCAGCTACGGCGGTTAGCCCGGCGGCTGGCCATCTTCCCGACAACGATCCCGTGTGGAACCCGAACCCCGGCGGGGAATCGCTGGTGGTTTTCGGTGGTAAGACATCGGCGGGTACCCCGGTAAAGCTTGCTTCAAAGGTCGATGTTATCGAAAGAAAGAAGCCATCGGCGGAACGCTCGCTTCTCGTTCCCGACGCAGCGAATGTCGCGCTCCCGCACGCAACTGCCGAGGAGTCGATGACGGAACGGGCCGCCCCGCCGACTCCCCACGCCGAGGATTCTCAGCCGCTCGAGCCACCTGTTCTTTCGTCTGGACAAGCAGATGCCTCATCCCTGAACGGTGTTCTCGTCGCCAAGGCGTATATGCCAGGGCTCTCAGCGCCGGTTTCGCAAGGCGTCTCCGGTGGACAATTGCTACGCCGTGTCTCTCCGACCTATCCCGTCCAGGCGCGAACCCAACGGTTGCAGGGCAAGGTCGTGCTCAGCGCGTTAGTGGCCAGCGACGGGACTGTACGTAATTTGAAGTTGATCGAAGGACCGGCCACGCTTGCACAATCAGCGATGGAGGCAGTGAAGCAATGGCGTTACACGCCGTTTGTCCTCAACGGGAAGGCGATCGAACGGGAAACAACGATCACGGTTGATTTCCGGTTGCCGGGCGAACGATAAAGATGTGGATCGTGCTTTAGGCTACCCATCCGGTCAGCATAAGAAACCGTTTCTAGACTCCGACGGGAAACGGCTTCGTGTGCGAATCTGAACTCACGGCGAGTCCCGAGAAGCGACCCTGCAGCAGGGACATTAGCCCAGTAGCCCAATACCCAAGAACGAATAACAGCAGGAACGGAACGGTGAAGTAGTTCTCATTGTCGATGGCGTAATAGACAGTCGAGGCGAAATAGCAGCCAATCGCAATTTCGATCCAAGGCACCCAGCCGAGGCGTTTGCGGTATTTCTTGGCGCCCACTTTGTCTTTCTTCGATTCCACTCGGTACTTGGGAGTGCGGGCAAAGGCAGTTTGCTTGCCCACCAGCGCTTCCAGCACCGCCCGCGTGTTGGTGATCGTGAGTCCGATTCCCAGAGCCATCAAGAGCGGGAGATAGAGGAGCGCTCGCGGCCATGTTCTTGGGAATAGTTCTTTCTGGGAGACGAGGTAGAAGCTCGAAATGGAAAATGTCGAAGCCATGAACAAGGGCAAGTCGATGTACAACATCTGGAACCATCCCTGGTAGAAGCGAATGATCATGGCGGGTAGCAGTAGCACCGAGAGCAAGATCATCAGGGGATAGCTGAGGTTGGCCGTGAGGTGATACCACGCTTCCACCTTGACGTGTCGGGAAACGTCGCTGCTTAGAACGCGCGGCAGGATCTTCTTAGAGACCTGAATCAAGCCCTTCGCCCAGCGCGCCTGCTGGGTTTTGAAAGCTGTCATTTCCACTGGAAGCTCGGCAGGACACTCCACGTCCTGCAAGTACAGGAACTTCCATCCCTTGAGTTGGGCCCGATAGGAAAGATCCGTGTCTTCCGTGAGTGTGTCATGCTCCCAGCCGCCAGCCTCCTCAATTGCTTTGCGGCGCCACATCCCGGCAGTGCCGTTGAAGTTGAAAAAAACTCCGCTGCGGGCGCGGCCGGAGTGCTCAAGCACAAAGTGTCCGTCCAAAAGAATGGCTTCGACTTCGGTCAGCAAGGAGTAGTTGCGATTGATGTGTGTCCAGCGCGTCTGCACCATGCCGACTTTCGGGTCAGTGAAGTGGTGAATGCACTTGAGCAGGAAGTCGGGTGGGGGAACAAAATCTGCGTCGAAGATCGCGACGAATTCGCCCTTGGCAGTCTGCAGGCCCGCTTCCAGGGCGCCGGCCTTGAACCCTTCGCGATTGTCGCGGTGGACGTAGACAACGGGATTACCGAGCGCGGCATATCGCTCAACCAAAGCACGAGCTACTTCGACGGTTTCATCCGTTGAGTCGTCCAGCAGTTGGATGTCGAGCTTCTCTTTCGGATAGTCAAGCTTGCAAATCGCGTCCAGGAGGCGATCCACAACGTACTGCTCATTGAAGATTGGAAGCTGAACAGTGACCCGCGGCAAGTCAGCGAAATGAGAGGCAGGCTCGGTCGTCTTGTTCTTGCCCTTCTTGTAGTAGAGGTACACGAGCCAGTAGCGGTGGCCACCATAGGCTGCCAGGATGATCAGGACGATGAAATAGGGGATCAGGAGAGCGAGGTCAAAAGCATTGATCTGGTAAAGGCCCTGGAAAGTCTTGTCAAGAAAGTGCTGGCGCAGGTACGAGCCAATGCCCTTGGAAGCCAGGATTAGCGCGAGCACACTAGGCTGAAGTAGTAGGGTCATTCACTTCCAAGAATTGCAGACTGCAGAGAGAGCATTGTAACTGATCAAAGACAGGAGGGCGGCATCTTCACTGCCACTCTTCGGCGATGGGGCTGAGTTTTAGATCGACTCTCTGACGGGAACCCTCGTCCACTTTTGCGGGAATTCCTGATCCTTGGGATTTCAGGAAGTCGAGGTCGTAATAGAGATCATCTCCTACATCCTGCCAGGCGAAGAGCGTGTACTGCCCGGGAGCGAGGCCACGAATATTGAAGTGCCCGAATTGGTCAGAGGAGCCGATGCCGAATCGCGACGTGATCTTGCGGTACTTTTCGTCGGGTACAGCAACAACGGTTGCGTTGGGAATCGGCTTGTCGTCACTTTGAGAAGAGGCCTGGTCGCGTCCCATGACGGTCCCATCGAGGACGCCAGCCTTCGTGCTGATTACCACCTCAATCGCCGCGGGTCCGCTGGCCGTGAACCCAGTATCGATGTTGCGACCTCCCATGGCTGCCGACTTCACGAAGAAAGGTTCTTTGCCATTACCGCCATATACCTGCAACGAGTAGATACCCGGGTTTACGTTTTTCCACTCGAAGTTGCCTTGGCGATCCACTTGGGCGTTCGCGCCAAAAAAATCCTGCGCAATGAATACGCCGGAATCTTCTGGAGTATCGTTCGATCGAAGGTTCACGGAATATTGAGTGAGGTCGGCGGTCGCTTGCCCCTCAAGACGAAGGTGACCCGACATGCGGAAGGCTGGAGCCGGAGCGAGTCTTACGCCTTCCACATCCGCAGCGCCGATCGTGATGTCCTGGTGCGCCGCTATGGGGATAGCGTCCGACGTTGAGGCCTTCAAGGTATAAGACCCGGGCGCCGCGCCGTGGATTTCAAATTCGCCGTTTGGGCCTACTTCGCCGCTGTGAATCGAGTCGCCTAGTTTGGAAATGAGTTCGACGCTGGCGGTTACGCCGGGGGCGAGACCAGCGACTGAGCCTCGAACGCGATAGGCTCGCCCGGGAACCAACGTGAAGTTGATTGGCATCTCGTCCCCCGCCTTTAGTGGAACGGTTGCTGCTTGGGCAGCGTCGTAGGTTCCGGGGTAGTACGTAGTGAGGTAGCGTGTTTCGACCTGTTCGTCGGTCGCTGCTGGCTTTGCGCTCTGGCGCTGGTAGTCACGAGCGTCGGGCGGAGGCATCGCCACGACCCAATATTGGCCGGGGAAAAGGCCAGCGGCGCGAAATTCTCCTTGATCGTTGGTTGCTTCGGCGCTTACTGGCTCGCGCTTTGATTTACCGGGCAGTTTCCGAAGCACGACAACCCGGACCGACGAAATCGGATCTCCGTCTTCATCGGTCACCCGACCGGTGATTACGGCGGTGGGCAGCATCCGGAAAGTGACGTCTTCGAGGGGTTGTCCAGCTTGGACCGTCAGAGTATTGAGGTCGGCGCGGCGTCCGCGGCCGTTGACTCCGACAAAACCGGTCTTCTCAAGGAAAACGCGATAGCGTCCCGGCCGAACATTTTCAGCATGGAAATGGCCTTCCGGGTCGGTCGTCGCACTATAGTCGCCGCCTTGTTTTTGATCTTCAGAAACGAATTGCAACAGCACTTTCTTAAGCGGTTCGCCGCCAGGGTCTTTGATGACAGTGCCGGAGATAGAACCGACGCTTGCGGGTTGAACGGAAACCTCAGAAGACGCGGCGCTGGCCAGGTGACACAGGCACAGGATGAAGATAAGGAGTGGGGCACGTCTCATCATTACGAATTAGACACTTGGAACCATGGGCGGGCCAGCTAGTTCAGAAAGTGTTGCCGGTAGAGCGTGTCGCGCTGCGCAGGACGAAACCCTGCATCGCGTATGATGCGGCGCAGTTCTTCTTCGGTTGTGCAGTTCGTCACGCCCGCAGCGCGCACGACGTTTTCTTCCAACATTACCGAGCCGACGTCATTGCCGCCAAACCGCAGACCCATCTGGCAGACCTTCAACCCCTGCGTCACCCAACTCGATTGCACATTCAAAAAATTTGAAAGATAGAGGCGCGAGATCGCGAGCACCTTTAGGTATTCGACGGCGGTAGCTTCATCCCATTTCCGGCCGCCGAGCGCGGTGTTGGCGGGTTGGAAACTCCAAGGGATGAAAGCCGTGAAGCCTCCGGTTTCTTCCTGAAGCCGGTAGACAGCGTCGAAATGATTGATGCGGTGTTCGACCGACTCGCCGACGCCGAACATCATGGTCGCAGTCGTGCGCATGCCAAGTTGGTGCGCCGTGCGATGGACAAGCAGCCAGTCTTCGGTCAGGCACTTGAGGCGGGCAATCTTGTGGCGAACTTCGTCGTCGAGTATTTCGGCCCCTCCGCCGGGGATCGAATCGAGGCCCGCGTCGCGCAACCGGGCGATCGTGTCACGGACGTTCAGGTCGCTGTACTCGGCGATAGCTAAAATCTCGGAGGCCGAGTAGCAGTGCAGATGAATCTTGGGAAACCGCTGCTTGATCCCGCTCAGCATCTTTTCGTGCCAGTCGATCTTCAGGTCAGGATGGAGGCCGCCTTGCATGAGTACGCCGGTGCCTCCGAGTTCGACGGTCTCGCGGATTTTTTCGTAGATCGTGTCGAAATCGAGGATGTAGCCTTCCTTGGCCGCCGGTCCCTTCAACGGCCGATAGAAGGCGCAGAAGGTGCAGTATTCGGTGCAGAAATTCGTGTAGTTAATATTGCGGTCAATGATGTAGGTGACAGTACCTTCCGGGTGCAGGCGTCGGCGGACGGCGTCTGCTTCCATGCCGATGCCGATCAGGTCGTCGGAGTGGAACAGGTCGAGAGCTTGCTGTTTGGTCAAAGACATCAGTACCCCACGCTAAAGGCTATTTTAGCTGGTCTGAGGGCTGAGAGGCGAATCCTTGAAGCAGTTGTCAGCTCAGGCCGATAATTTTGAGCGCCGGGTTCGCTGACCGCCGTTCTTTCTTCTCCCAATGTATTTTATGAGGGCATACAGACCCCCAATCACGGACAAAGAAATCAAAAGGATGACGGTCGGTTTGTAGTAGCGGGCAAAGAAGTTGATGATGTGCTTTCCATAGTGGGCACCGAGATACGCGAGAATGCCATAGCGAACGCCGCGGCCTATTGACAGAGCTGGGAGAAACTTCCTGGCCGGATATTGCATTGCTCCAGCAGCGAGCAGCATTGGAACGATCGGAAACGGCGGCGGCAGCAGCGCTGGTATCGCAACTGCTGCGAACCCCCACTTCTCAAAAATCGCGTAAACCCGATCCGCTTTCTTCTTCGAGAAACGTCTTTCCACTGCCTGTTTGCCAGTTTTGCGCGCCAGGTTATAAGTGATGTATCCACCCAGAACCGAGCCAATCGTGGCCATCACGGCATAGTAGATCCACGGTTGTCGATGATGTGCGGCTAGCAGGATGGTGACGATATCCGTGCTGCCTGGCAGTGGGATGGCCGAATTATCCAGCAGACCCAACAGAATAAGGCTGGGGCCTCCAAGGTGAATCAGCCAACGTAGCGCATTCTTTTTAACTGTCGGAGTCAGAGTCGCGACTTGCACAAGTACTTAGAGGCGAGTTCCGGTCGTGAAGACCAAAAAGACGTTGATTATTTCGGCGCCGCGAGAAGTTCAGGTGCCGTGGGCAGGATGCCCAGTTCCGCGGCGTATCGATAAAACAGTTCCAGTCCTTCAAGGCACGGCGGATCGAGGTAGTAATGAATGTTGCGTGCCAGGTAGGAACGTACGTCTTCGATGGTCAGGTTCAAGCGGGGCGCCCAGTCTTGGGCGATGGCTTCAAGATTCCTTGGCATTACCCCATGATCCCGCGATCTCTGAAAAACCTCCGCGACAGACGTCAGGTTGTACCCTGCCAACACCTGCGCGCGAATGGCCCAGAAGGCGAATACGAATGATTTGCCAGTGCGTGCGATCCACTCTTCGGCGAGATCCAGGGTTAAATAGCGCATCCGATCCACCTGCAACGCGGGATCGCCGATCAGCAACGCGGCATCGCATTTTGCGAGCATGGAATCAAGATCCGGAGCCATTGCCGAATACTCGCGCTCGCCACCCAGCCACTTCGCAAAGAGAATCTTCGTGAGCGCAACCGAGGTCATCGAAGAAGTGTCGAGCGCCACAGTGCGTACTTGATCAATCGGGAGTTTGCTGACCAGCAGAATCGAGCGTACTGCGGTGCGCGCCGCGATGGCTACGTCCGGAATAATGACGAGATCGGAAATTGTAGTGTAGGCGGCGGCCGGAATGATGCCGATATCCGAAGTTCCTTCCCTGAGCGACTTGGCGCAGGCCGAGGGAAGAGTATAGGAAATGTCGAAATCGTGTGCCTCTCCATGCTCAAAATCCCACATCAGAGGGGCAGTATTGAGATAGGAAATGGCCGAGATCCTTAACCGGCTCATCACTTTACGAATTCTACCAAAAGCGGTGTGCGCGCCATCATTGACAGAGGCTTAGCGCGCGGCTACGTTCAGCACAATGTCCACTCCCGCTGTTGTTGCTGCCACGCCGACTTCTCGCGAGGCCACTCACTGGCTGGCTTTGGCGCTGACCGAAGGCTTGGGTGCTTCGCGCATCCGAAAGTTGATTGAGCATTTTGGCTCCGCTGAGCGCGTTTTTCACGCCAGCCTCACGGAGCTTGAAGCGTCCGGCATGCGTGCCGTCTCAGCGCAGTCGCTGGCCACGGGTAAGTCGATGGAATTGGCGCAAGAAGAGATGGCCAAAGCTGCCGACGTAAAGGCTCGCATCATCTCTCTAAGCGATCCCGAATATCCAACCCGGCTGAAGGAGATTTACGATCCGCCCGTAATCCTCTTCGTGAAGGGAAACGTCGAGATTCTGTCGCAGCCGGGGATTGCGATGGTGGGGACGCGGCATCCGACGCCGTATGGCATGGGAATGGCAGAGCGGCTCGGGACCGATTTGGCCAATCGCGGATTGGTGATCATCAGCGGGATGGCGCGTGGCGTGGACACGGCATCGCACCGGGGTGCCATCGCGGCCAAAGGGAAGACTGTCGCGGTCTTGGGCACCGGTATCGATGTCATGTATCCCAAAGAGAACACCCGACTGGCGGACCAGATTCTCGCGCTGGGCGGTGCTCTGATTTCCGAGTTTCCGGTGGGAACCGCGCCCACGCCGCAGAATTTTCCGATTCGCAACCGGATCATCAGCGGGATGTCGGTGGGAGTGCTGGTGGTGGAGGCGGCGGAATACAGCGGCACGCGTATCACCTCGCGATGTGCCTTGGAGCAGAATCGCGATGTCTATGCGGTACCGGGCAACGTGACCAACAAGAATTCATGGGGCCCGAACACCCTGATCAAGCAAGGCGCGAAGTTGGTGGCGACATGGGAGGACGTTTGGGAAGAGCTTCCTACTGAAATCCAATTGGCGCTCGGTGCGATGCACTCTGAATCCTCCCAGCCTGCGAATGCATCTCTATTCCCGGACGACATTCCGTCGCCCCACGAGCAGAAAATACTCAGGCTGCTGAAAGCGGACCAGTCCACGCATATCGACGAATTGGTCGAACAACTAGAAAACGAAATCTCGTCCTCAGAAATCTTCGCTGCGCTGTTTGAGCTGGAGTTGAGCGGGAAAGTGAGGCAGATGCCGGGGAAGAATTTTGTGAAAAGCTTCTAAGGTGCCGCGAGTCGCGAGTCGCGAGTTTCGAGCAAGCAGGTTGCAGGAGGTTTCGTGCACGATTTCAAGGACTTGCGTGTCTGGGCGAAGGCGCATGAACTCACTATCACTGTCTATCGGGCGACTCGCGAATTTCCCAGAGAAGAGTTGTTTGGGATAACTTCTCAGATGCGTCGTGCGTCTTCTTCAATTGGAGCGAACATTGCGGAAAGTTGTGGTCGCCGATCGGATGGAGAGTTGACGCGATTCTTGCACATCGCGCGTGGCTCGGCGGTAGAAGTTGAAAATCATTTTCTGCTTGCCCGCGATCTGAAGTACCTCCAGGAGAATGCGTGTACTGAATTGGTCAAGCAAGTCGATGCAGTGCAACGGATGTTGACCTCGCTGATCCAGCAAGTGCAGCCTATTCAGCGCGTTAAGCAGGCGGAGAAGTTGGCGTGAGCTATTGCTTTTGCTTGCTCGTGACTCGTGGCGCGTGACTCGAAGCGCAACAGTCATCTTCGCGAAATTTGCTAAATCGTGCTAGTTTCGAGTACAACAACAGTCTTCCGAGGGAACATTGTCTAAAGGTCTCGTCATTGTCGAATCGCCCGCCAAGGCGAAAACGATTCAGAAGTATCTGGGTAAGGGTTTCACTGTGGACGCTTCGTTCGGTCACGTGAAGGACCTGCCCAAGAGCAGTCTCGGTGTGGATGTTGACGATAACTTTGACACCGAGTACGTCGTCATCCCGGGCAAAGAGAAAGTCCTGGCCAAGCTGAAAAAGCTGGCACTTTCCGCCGATACCATCTACCTGGCACCTGATCCGGATCGCGAAGGCGAAGCCATCGCTGCCCATCTCGCGGAGGAGCTTGGCGACTCGGATAAGAAGAAAAAGAAGGGCAGCAAGAAGAAGGAAGATCCGGACAACCAGCGCATCCGGCGCGTGACATTCAATGAAATCACGCAGCGTGCGGTGAAGGCGGCATTTGAACATCCTCGGGACATCGATCGGAACCTGGTGGATGCGCAGCAGACGCGTCGCGTGCTCGACCGATTGGTGGGGTACCAGGTTTCCCCGCTGTTGTGGGATAAGGTTCGCCGCGGTCTTTCTGCAGGCCGAGTGCAGACTGTTGCGTTGCGCTTGATTGTGGACCGCGAACGCGAGATCAAGGCGTTCGAGAAGAAGGAATATTGGACGATTGACGCCAATCTCGCCGGGCCGAAGCCGCCGGCTTTCGACGCGCGGTTTGTGGGCAAAGGCGAAGAGAAGGTTGAAGTCACCAACGGCGAGGACGCAGAGAAGATCCGCGCCGCCTTGGAAAAAGCCGATTGGCTGGTTCGGTCGGTTGAAAAGAAAGAGCGCCGCCGCAATCCGACGCCGCCGTTTACGACCAGCAAACTCCAGCAGGATTCGTCGCGCAAGCTGCGTTTCAGCGTGAAGCGCACAATGATGATTGCGCAGCGACTCTACGAAGGTGTCGAGCTAGGAGAGGAAGGTCTGGTCGGTCTCGTTACTTATATGCGTACCGATTCGACCCGCGTCTCTCCAGACGCCATCATCGAATTGCGCGAGTACATCTCCGAACAGTACGGCACCCAGTACCTTCCGGAGTCTCCCAATACATATAAGGATAAGAAGGCAGCTCAAGCTGCTCACGAAGCCATCCGTCCGACCTCGGCGATGCGGCATCCGGATACGGTTAAGCAATATCTGCAGGAAGACGAATTCAAGGTTTACAAGCTGATCTGGCAGCGATTTATTGCCTCGCAGATGAACCCGGCGGTCTTCGATCAGACCACGGTTGACATCGATGCGAAATCCACGAACGAGACATTCTGGTTCCGCGTGACCGGGTCAGTCATGAAGTTCGACGGATTCCTCAAAGTTTACGAAGAGTCGAAAGACTCGAAGGACGAGGAAGACGAGGAACTGAAGCACAAGCTTCCACCGCTGGAAGCAGGGCAGAAGCTGACTCTGAAGTCGCTCAATCCCGAGCAGCATTTCACTGAGCCGCCTCCGCGCTACAACGAAGCGTCGCTGGTTAAGGAACTCGAAGAGCGGGGGATTGGACGTCCATCCACGTACGCGACCATCTTGAGCACGATTCAGGAACGCCAGTACGCGCAGAAGATTGGCGGTAAGTTCACGCCCACCGAAATTGGGCTGGTCGTGACCGATCTGCTTGTCGAAAACTTCAAGGATATTTTCGACTTCCAATACACCGCCCGACTGGAAGAAGAACTAGACGAGATTGAAGAAGGCAAGGAAAAGTGGACGGACGCGCTCGCTGAGTTCTACAAGAAGTTCTCCAAGGACCTCAAATACGCTGAGAAGCACATGGAAAACATCAAGCGTATGGAGAAGCCTACGGATGAGAAGTGCGAACGCTGCGGCGCTCCGCTCGTCATCAAGTGGGGCAAGCATGGATCTTTTTACGCTTGTAGCACGTACGACAAGGAAAACCCGGAGACCTGCACCTTCACCAAGGAAAATCCGATTAATCTGCCGGACCTCGATTCGGCCGACGTGCAGGAGACCGCGCAGGAAGAATACTGTGAGAACTGCGGCCGCGTGATGGTGCTGAAGCGCGGGCGCTTTGGCCAGTTCATGGCTTGCACGGGCTATCCCGATTGCAAAACCACGCGTCGCCTGGATCAGGGCAAGAAGATCCCCGACATTCCACTGGAGGAGACTTGCCCACTATGCAAGCGCAATATGATTCTGCGGCACGGTCGCTATGGCGAATTCACTTCGTGTAGCGGATACCCCGAATGCAAATACGTGAAGCAGAATTTTATCGGCGTGAAATGCCCGCTTTGCAAAGACGGCGAACTCGTTGAAAAACGTGCACGCAAGGGCAACACTTTCTACGGATGCGGGAACTACCCGAAGTGCAAGTTCACGTCCGCTGCTAAGCCGATTGCGGAGAAGTGTCCGACGTGTGGGCATGAATTTCTTGTGGAACGCATCCGCAAAGACGGCGTTGTGATCGCTTGCCCGAACAAGGAATGCGACTTCGAGCGAGCAGGGGAAAGCGTCGCGGAAGCAGCCAAATCCAGCTAAGACTGGTTAGGGCTGACTCACAGAAGCTGAAGTGAATTCATTTAAGAGGGTGGGAACATGGCGAAGAAAGCTACAGCGCACGATGGTCAGTTGATGTTGCAGCTTTACGATCTGCGGCGCGAAGCCGAGATGCGCAAGGCAAGAAACTGGTTTGTCGTAGAATTCTGGCCGCAGAGCGTGGATGACATCCTCAAGGTGGCGAATGCCTTTCCTAGCCAGGAAAACAACTGGATGCGCCAAGTCGGAAGCTATTGGGACATGGCGGCTTCCTTGGTACTCCAGGGGGCTCTCCACGAAGAGCTCTTTTTGCAGCCCGGTTGCAGCGGCGAAATGTTTTTTCTCTTTGCCAAGATTCATCCTTTCCTGAAAGAACTGCGCCAGAAGATGAACAACCCCGAGGCGTGGGGAAACATCGAGAAAGTGGCGACGGGATCAAAGCTTGCGCGCAAGCGACTGGAGCGCGTGACGGCGAACGTGGACGCGCGGCGCAAGGCGATGGCGAAGAAGGGTTAACAACGAAGAGATGTTGGAAGTTGGCCGGTCATTTCTGAACCGCTGAGATCGCGTGAAACGGGCACAATCCTGAACCGCTCGGGCAACTGCCGAGCGGTTTTTCCGTTCGTGCGCCGAAGGCAATGGCGCGTATCTGCTATCCTTACAGGTTGTGCGGATGATCTGGTGGTTCCTGATTCTGGGCATCAGTATGGTGGTCGTGATCTCGGTTGCGACGACGCTGTACATGCGGGTCCGGCGGCAGATGAAACTCGCGGCGACCCTCGGAAGCGACTCGGAATCGGCTAACCAGAGTGCGTCCCCGCCGAAAAATTAATACCGAAGCAGGGAAGGAAATCATGCTTAGAGCAGCGACATCAGTATTCACCCCGCAGACGCGATCCCAGGAATGGGCGAAGCAGGCGGCCATCGTTGTCGGCGCCAGTTTATTCGTGGCATTGTGTGCACGCGTGACAGTGCCACTACTGCCATTTACCCCAGTGCCGCTGACGCTGCAGAACTTTGGCGTGCTCGCCGTGGCCATGCTACTGGGACCACGCCGTGGCTGTGCCGCGCTTGCCCTTTATCTCGCGGAAGGCGCTGCAGGCCTGCCAGTATTCAATCCGGCAGGTGTGGGCGGGATTATGCAGATCATGGGCGCGACCGGCGGATTCTTGATGGCGTATCCGTTCGTTGCTTTTGTGACAGGATGGATTTACGAACGCACGGGACGACGTTTTTCGGGAGCATTGCTGGCAGGATTGGCCGGAGAAGTTCTGCTGTTCGTCGGTGGGTTGAGCTGGCTCTTCGCCTTGACGCACTCGTTTTCGTTGGCAATTAAGTGGGGACTCTACTGGTTCGTGTTCGCGGAAGTGATCAAGATCATGGCGGCAGCAGGCGTGTGCAGTCAGTGGAATCGGCGGTTCTCGCGAAATGTGTGAAGTGGGAGCGTGTCTCTCAACGAAGCGAAGCTGTTGCGAAGATAGCCAACGCCCAGAGCCGAAAGCCCAGAGCCCGAATCTATGAGTACTACAGTGTCTACTCCCGTTCGCGAAATCACCGTGGCCCATAGCCCGGATTCCGATGACGCATTTATGTTTTATGGTTTGGCCACGAACAAAGTTCGAGTGCCGGGCCTTCGCTTCACACACAAGTTGTGCGACATTGAAACGTTAAATCGTGATGCCCAGCGCGGCGTTTATGATGTGACCGCCATTTCGTTTCACGCCTATCCGTACATTCAGGAAAACTATGCTCTGATGTCGTGCGGCGGCAGCGTAGGCGACGGCTATGGTCCGATGGTGGTCTCGACACGCCCGTTCACACAATCTGAGGTGAAGCTCAAGAAGATCGCCGTACCTGGAAGATTGACTACCGCTTATCTCGCGCTCCAACTTTTCGCTCCCGGGATCGAAGTCGAAGTGGTTCCATTCGATCAGATCATTCCGGAGATATTGGAAGGCAAGCACGAAGCGGGACTCATCATCCATGAAGGCCAACTGACCTATGACAAATCGGGTCTTCACCGCATCGTGGACTTAGGCAAGTGGTGGCAGAAAGTAACGGGTTTGCCCCTGCCGCTCGGCGGCAATGCCATCCGGCGTTCACTTGGGCCAGAGACGATGGCGAGCGTCACGCAAGCGCTCCATGACAGTATCCAGTACGCGATCGACCATCGCGAAGAGGCCCTGTCCTACGCCATGCAGTTCGCGCGGGATCTCGACGCGCAACTGGCGGACAAATTTGTAGGCATGTACGTAAACGAGCGCACGCTAGATTACGGCGACGATGGCAGGGAAGCCGTGCGACGCCTGCTCGACATGGGACACAAGGCAGGCATTATTCCACAGGCGTCACGAGTGGAGTGGGTGTAGGAACAGCCGCCAGCAAACCGACTAGCCAGCCCACTTTCTCGAACGCCATATTCCCAACGCTACGAATTGCCACCACATGAGGGCGATCATCGTCGCCGCGACATCGCCAATGAATAGTGCCAGCCTCGTGTGATTTGATGGAATCCCGATAGACATGGACGCTCTAAGAATAGCTCCGAGCGTTGCGATAGTTGCCATACTAGCGAGGATTAGGATTCTTCGTAGCGGCCAGGTGCCAGGTGCAACGGCCTCGAGCCGTGGTAAATATTCAGGTCCATCCTTAACTGTGTGACGCCGCGCTACAAGCCACACAAACACGATTGCCAATCCCATAACCGTGCTGGAATGTTGCAGAAGCTTGTAAAGCGGCACGAATCCAATACGAGGCACATGTGCTGGATGGCGAAGAACTGCCCAATGCCTCGTTAGGCGAGTATTCCCATGGGTGAATGAATCCCAGACGATGTGTGTCCCTATCCCGACCAGCAGCGACGCGAGGATCAGTGCAAACCGCGATGCTCCACCAAAACGAAATTTGCCGGCTATTGGAGCCAGCCTGCGGCTCATCGCATCCGGCATCAGTTCGACGAATTGCGTCTTTACGTATGCGTGAAAGATCCACAGTGTAAGCAGCCCGAGCGGCAATGTGAATAGGAACACGCCTGGGAATGTGTGGCCGTAGCGGTCCTGAGGCGACATGCGGAGGAAATATTCAAAATCGGGAGCCATAGCTCCCACGACCAGAGCTGACCAAACGAGTCGCGACCGGCGAAAGGGAAGGACGGCAGCTATATGAGCAGGGGTAAACGGCATTGGCACGAATTCGAAGTGAAGCTTATTTTACGCGTCTCGGGAATGAGAAGTCCGGATCTATATCTACAGGGATATCTGCGGCTGTCTTGAGTGAAGTTTGCAAGTCGGCGGGCATCTGCCCGTACTTCGAAAACCAACGCTCCGCGCGCGCGCAATCTCCCGTAGCCTCGATTTCCAGGAGCTCCTTCGTGAGATCGGCAAGGGCGCTGGGCAATTTTTCATAGTCCATAGCGTATTTCCCGTTTGTGTTCCGTCGAATCGCACCTCGTTCCGAAAGGTAGTTGAACTCCATCATCTCTGCCTGGCTGTGAGCTTCCGCAACGCCGAAGCGCACGGTGCGAAACAGATCGCCGACATAGGAGGCGTAATACTCTCCGAGTTTCGCCTTGGGAAGCACTCCGTGATCAACCAGATACTTCACAGCGAACATACCTGTGACATCGGCTTTTGCTTCTTCCAGTGCACTGGCGAGAGGGCCGATCGCCTCACGGATACTCACTTTACCAGTTGAGGTTCGCGCGTAAGCCGGACCCAATCCGTGACAGATCTCGTGCAGAATCGTCCCCACTAAATATCCTTCATTGGTAACTTGGGCCGCCTGCTCGGGTTCCATGAGTTTGCGCGCGACAGGGACAATGACGAATTTCACGCGTGCATCCATGAAATTCTTGAAGAAGATCTTCTTGCTGCCCTTTTGTTCGTGCACGCGCGGATCGTTTGGAAGATTGTCTGCCACCGCCTGGTAGCCATGCGTCAGATCGCCGGAGCGAAACGGCGCGTCCACGACCTCCATTGGGGTATCGAGTCCGTGTTTGGACGGGCGATCTTGCGCAGCGAGGGGCAAGGCATCCTGGATTTCCGCAACGTACTTCGCAAAAAGATCCAGTTTCTTACTCTCGCGCTCGTTGCGCACCAGGATCCCCGCGCCGTAAGTGCCCTTTACGCCGAGCAGATCATCGTCATACGTCTCGTAAGGAGCGAAAACGATGTCGAACTTCGGGTTCTTCAGTTCGAGCCATGCCAGATCGCTTGGGAAATAGTTGTCGCTTAGTAGAGCGTCGGCGCGAAGATTGAGGAATTTTGCAAAGTCCGGATCGTCACTGAGTTTGGCGGCGGAGCGCAGGGATCGCGCGGCTGGGTCAAGGAAAGCCCGATAGGCGATGCGGTAGGGAACTGCCTCCAACTTCCCCTGATGTCGCCGCACGATAGTGAACTGATCGTAGATTTCTGCGCGCTGTTCCGGATGGTCTTTTACGTATTGCTCTACCTCAGCCCGCGTCAGGTCGGGAGGGTAAAACCCTTGCCCGATTGGCGCCGGTGCGGTGCCGACGAACGGCTTGTTCCCATCGAGAAGGTCAAAACGCCCAGCGTTAATCCAGAGATAACGCCGGAGCGCTCGGTCCCTCGCGCTGGAGTTGCCAGCCAGCGATTGATAGAGAGTGAGTCCATCCGGATCATTTTGCCGCCAGTAGATGCTCTCCAGATAACCGCAGGCTTCCACGAGTTTACGAACCATCTGGACTTCGCGGGCCTTCAAACCAGCCGTCTGGAAGGGCATTTGGACTCGCTGGAAACGAGTGACTCGTTGTGTGAGATCGGGAACCACGTGCAGACTTGAGGGAGTTCCAGCCTTCGCGGCGGAACCGGTCATGCGACGAAGGTCTTTTCCGTTTGCGGATACCAAATTGCCAACCACTACGACCGTTAACAGCAGAGGCCCAGGAAATTTCATCCGAAATTGATCTTATCAAAAACCTGTGGCTTGCCCGGAGCCAGTATCATGGTGGTCATGTGGGAAGAAGACGGCGCCCAGACTCTGCTCATCGATGCCGACGACACGCTCTGGGAAAACAACATTTATTTCGAGCGGGCTATCGCGGAATTCATCTCGTTTCTCGACCATCGCGAGCACACACCGGAACAAGTACGCATGGTGCTCAATGATGTAGAGCGGGATTCGATCCTGAAACATGGCTACGGCCTGCATAGCTTTGCGCATTCGCTGGTGGAGACCTTTGAGAAATTATCAAAAGAGCCAGTGACCCCGGAGTTGCACGAGCGCATTCGAGGTTTTGCCCACAGAATTGCCGATCATCCGGTCGAAACCATTCCCGGTGTGCCCGAAACGCTTCAATATCTGAGTCGCCGTCATCATCTGATCATGATGACCAAAGGAAACCCTGCGGAACAGGCGGGTAAGGTCGAGAGGTCCGGTCTCAAGGAATATTTTGCCGCAATCGAAATTGTGGCGGAGAAAGACGAAGGCATCTATCGTTCTGCGCTCACAAAGTACGCGCTGGCACCGGACGAAACCTGGATGGTTGGCAACAGCCCCAAGTCCGACATCAATCCTGCGCTCGCAGCCGGACTGCATGCTGTCTTCATTCCTCATGACAATACCTGGATACTGGAGCACGAGGAACTAGCCAGCGCGCCCCCGACGCAGCGTTTGCTGATTGTGGAACGGTTCGGCGACTTGACCAAACATTTCTAAACAGTAAAGACCCTCATGATCTCTTGGTTGTATCGGAGTCATGAGGGCCTGTGTTTTTCGGCGAGGCGTTACTGAACCGTGATGCTGAAGCCCGCTGATGGAATTCCGTTCGCCACAACTTCCAAAGTACTTGCGCCGGTTTCAGCAGCCGCAGGCACATCGAAGTTTGTGGATACGGTTGCCGATCCGGTCGCTACGCCCATTGTGCTGTGACCATGCGTGCGGGCATAGAACACGTGTTTGCTGCTCTTGTTGGTGATCCGCACGAGTGGATAGTTGGTGGAGGTTTCGAATTCGTCGCCGAAAGACGCGGCTTGCGACAGGCCGTTAAATTGCGTCCCCGAGATCGCATAAGTCGAGCCGCGAGTCACGGAAGTCGGACAATTTGAAATCGTGGGCTGCCACGACGTCTGGTAGGTCCCCGTTTCGTTGTACAACGAAGTAGTGCCGCCTCCAACTAGCACCTGCCCCGTTGGAAGAACCATCAGGCTTCCGGGAGTTGAGGGTCCCTGTTTGAGTGTCGTACCGTCAAATGTGTACGAGATTCCGGAATCGCCTTCGACCAACACCTCTCCGTTCGGCAGCAAGGCGGCGAAGGAATCGCCGGCGTTGTCGCCGTTCGGGAAGTCAGGTCCGACGGTCCATTTGCCAGTGAGGCTGTCATAGACCGCGGTGTGCCCGGGACCATTGCCATTGTTGGTATAAGAGCCGGTCACCAGTACCGTGCCATCGGGACGGAGAATCTGCGGACCAATTTCTCCAGGCGGGTAATAGCAGAGCTTTCCGCCGGGCCCATAGTTAATGCATCCAAACGGCGAAGGCGAATGCAGATCCACGATCGTGCTGCCCCCGGATGTCCACCTCTTTGTTACCGTCGAATAGATTTCCGAGTTGGGGGCGTTTTTCACGTCCGCGGCCAACATGGTTCCGTCGGCCAGAAGAGTCCAACCCTCCTCTGCGTTGAAGTCGCTTTTGCCCTTCGCTGAGATCGCGGACCAGGTGTTTGTAGTGGGGTCAAACACTCGCATCTGCTTGGTGAGTTTATTGCCAATGATGTATCGTCCATCCGGCAGAACGGCGGAAGGAGAATCGCCGATATACTTCCAGCCTTTCGGCGGGGTGAGCATGGTCCATGTATTGGCTACGGGATCGTAGATCGCGGTCTGGTTGGTCAAGGTGAAGTTGCCGAAGTTGTATTCGCCGCCGGCGATGATCGCGCGTCCATCTCCCAGCACAGCGGATGACTCCGCATCCGGCGAATAGCCTGAGGGCAAACTTGCCATTTGCGTCCACGTTCCATTGAGGTAGCTACCTGTATTGTCCGGGGTCAGCTTCCACCAGTCGGAGTCATTGAAACCTTGCACCAATACCGTACCGTCTGTTAACTGCAGACTGAATTGCATTCCGTCCGGTGGTTGGTGTTTAAGCGCCTGAACGGTCTGCGCCACTGCAGCAGCGGAAATCATCAACAACACCAGCACAGACAAAATCAGGGATGCCATGCGGGAGTTGCCACGAACTACTCGGACACACTTTTGGCTTTGGGTCGTACTGCTTAACATCCTCACCCTCCTGGGATACAACGGTTAGCGCAAAGCGCGGGGTGAGTCATGGTAGCAGAGTCCTCATTGATTGGGTAGAAAGGAAAAGCCGCGCCGGAAGCGCGGTTTTATGGGCTCCGCAGAACAAAACAACTATGGGCTAATAGTAGTTCAGGGCCCTAAATAGACACAGGCTGGAAGCCCGGAATCTCTTCCGGTTCCAGCCTGCGCTTCGTTCAACTTGTGAGCCGCCTACCTACTTGGTAGCGGCGGGAGCAGTATTGGCTGCGGTCGTCGGCGGTGCGGCAGCGCCAGCAGGTTCGTTCGCCGCGCTGTAACGTGCCAGACGCGGGAAGAACGGGGTTACCTCGAACGGCATCTTGTCGCGCGCCGAAGTGATTGCTACTGGCTGTGCCTTTACCATCTCGACCTTGCTGTCCCATGCATTCAGCTTGACGCGTCCGCCCAAAGGCAGAGCGGCTATCTGATCCAACTTGTTCCAATCAAGCGCCGGAGCGGTGTTCGCCAACTGCGCCATACGGGTGACGGTTCCGTTCTCTGTCATGCTGTTGCCAAGGTGCGCTTGTAGTAGGGCAGACAGTTTCAAAGCGCGGCCTTGGAGAGCCTTAACAAACAGTCCGGCGGTGTCGAGTTTCTGTGCGTAAGGCGAAGCCTTTAGCATCTCGATCGCTTTCTTGTCCGCGGCAACTTCTTCTTCCGGAATGTGCTTGAACCCGAGGTTAGAGAACGTTCCCTCGTCGGAGAACAGCATGCGATCGTTGAAGGCATACTGGCTGCCGAGGTTGTGTCCCAGAACAATGTGAGCTAGTTCGTGCGAAAGCACCATTGCCAGGCTGCCTTCGTCTGGCAGAACGTCGATCAAGCCGCGGCTAACAATAATGGTGTTACCGACGCTGAAGGTTTCTAGCGGCGAGGTCGTGAGCACGCGTGTCCGGACCGGACGTGGCAACTCGACGTTATTCGTGATCTGAATGTTGTTGACGACGGTTTGCAAAATCTTGTCGACGTCGCCCTCGGGGGCGAGAAGGCCTGAACGTTCCAGGCGCTCAATCACGTTATCTTCCGCTTGCTGTTGCCATTCCCGCTCGGCGGCCAGAGGCGAAGCGTCCTGTGCGGATGGCGTATCGTCTTTCACGCTGTCCACGCGGATCTGCGTCAGTTCGTCGCCGGTGCCGGTGGTCTTCAGGTTGTATCCCCAGAGCCGGGTTTGTGCTTTGAACGCAATCTTGTTCTTCGCGCCGGCGGTGAAGTCGCCTTCCTCGCTATAGATGTAAGCCGGGATCCAGTAGCCAGGGATCAGGTTCAGGCGCCAGGAGTCCATGTGGAAGTAGTAGGTATTCCGCGACGGACGAGCATATGTGCCATTCAGACGCACGATGTTGAACTCCTGGTCTTCAACCCAGATGCGGCCCAGGAATCGGCCACGGCCGGCATCTTTCTTGGGAGTCACATCGAATACGAGGCAGCGTACGTCGCCGAGAAATTCGCGGCGGGCATAGTGAAAGTCGTAGTGCTGCCGGTCGAAGTCGTTGCGGTCAGCATAGATCATCCAGGAATAGCCCAACGGCTGGTATTGGAATTTGAACATCTTGGTGAAGCCGCCAAGCAGCCGCTTTTCCATGCCGTCGTCGTTGTCCTTCTTGCCCTTGCCTTTGTCGTCAAGGAAGTCCGAGCGGTCAATCGAGTCGCTCAGGTCCATGCGTCCCAGGAAGTACCGATCATCCTGCGGAGTCGGCCCGAGTTGCGGATCCTGCGTCAGATTCTGCAGGTAGGTCTCAACGATGGGCGTGCGGGGCGCGAGGAATTTGATCAATTCCTTTTCACGCATGATGGTACGGTCCACCACTTGATCCATCGTGGTTGGCGGCGCCAGCGTGCTCTGTGCCTGACTAGGAGCGGCTTGCGCGCTCTGTGCATTCTTCGCCGAGGACTGTTGTCCGACAGAAGTGATCGTCAGTGCCAGCAGGGCCGGGACCATCCATTTCGTTGTACGCATAACTCTCATCTCCCAAGACTTCAATAAGCCATTTGAAATACGACGTGCACAACCGCAGTTGCATCTACGGCCTGCCCAGAACGAGTGGCGGGCTTGAATCGCATTTTGTTAGCGGCAGCGACGGCGGCCTCATCCAACCCGTGCCCAAGGCCGCGTACCACCCGATTTACGTGCAATTGCCCGCTTGCCGAAAATTCGACTTCGAGCAGAACTTCGCCTTCCAGTTTCAGATCGCGTGCTTCCTGCGTGTACACCGGATTAGGCTTGAATATGATCTCGACCGACGATGTGGCTGAGCCTGTGTCCATCTTTTGCGCGTGCGGAACATTCTGCGCGATTTCCTGCGCTCCGAAGCCAGAAGCCTGGACGGCGCCTCGGCCGCTGCTGCGGCCATCACCGTGCCCCGGTGTAGCAACACCAGACCCGAAATCCGCGCTGGCGACCGTTCCCTTGATTCCTTTTGCCCCACCCGATCCGTTGCCATTGCCCGGACCCACCGGCATGTCAAACGAACCAGCCGCCGAAGCGATCAGCTTGCCGTTCGGCTTGCTGTTTTCGCTGGGCTTCAACCCATTGGGATCGCCGAACCCGCCCGTCTGCACCTTTTGAATCGGTGCATTCACAGTGGGAGTTACGGAGCTACCCCCGAAATCGCCGGTGTGAATAAGTACTGGACGTGCTCCGCCGGTCTTTAAAACTGCGGGCGCAAAGTTATTCATTGCCACCTTCGGTGGCTCAATCTCTTGTGGCTGCGGCTTCGGCGCGCGAACTTCCTGCGGGACGACAAGCTTCGGAGCCTTGAATACAGGAGCGGGCGGCAGCAGCTTGGCGTGCACCGGCAACGGTTTGGGCTTCGGCAAAGGTTCAGGCCTTAACGAAGGCAAGGGAATGAGTTCGGTGACGTGGTAATTCGGCAGGACCTTCAGCGTGTCCGGCACAACGATTCCGATCACGATGAGGAGCAGAATCATCGCGGACACGAATCCGTAACTGGCCACAAAACTGCGCCAGTTGAACTTCTTCTCCGGTAACAAGCCGAGTGTTAATTCGCGTTCGTGCACAGGCATCCCTTGTCTCCAATAGGGGGACCCAAGCAGGGGAGATTGCTCGGGGTTGGAGTCTTCACCTTAGGTGAGTTTCGGCGGGTGGTAAACGTGTCGCCTGCGCCTGTCCTTTGGTAACCGATCTGCGGCTTTGGGCAGTTACCCGCTACCTTGGTGCGCGGTCCCGGCGGCTAGCGAAGAAATAAAACACGGGTATACCCGCCAGAATCGCGGCGCAGCCGAACTCCGAATAGCGCAGGTTTTCGGTGAAGGTGAAGAATAGGAGTAGAGCGGAGGCAACGATGAAGATCGCAGGTACGAAGGGGTAGGCAAGGACTCGATAGGGCCTAGCTGCTGCCGGATCCCGGTAACGAAAGATGAAAATCGAACTGGCCGCGATCATGTAAAAGAGCCACTCGGCAAAGATGGCAAGCGAAAAGAACTGCCGGAAATTGCCCCCGCCTAGGAGTAAAACAATCGCTAGAGCGCACTGGACGACGAGAGACACCGAAGGCGTGAGGAATCGGGGATGAACCTCAGCCAAAGCCTTGAAGAAGTAGCCGTCGCGCGACATCGCAAACGGCACACGCGCACCGCTCATGATGGTGCCATTTAGCGTCACCAGCATCGACAGTGCGATTCCGATGGAAACCATTGTGGCGCCGCCTTTGCCAAGTACCAGAGCAACCGTGTCCGCCGCCGGTCGCGCCGAGGCCGCAATCGTCGAGGCCGGCATCGCAAATTGCACTGCGGCGTTCACCAAAATGTAAAGGAGTCCCACGGTCGCTACGCCCCAGATCAGCGAGAGCGGGATGTTGCGCTGCGGGTCACGGATTTCTCCCGCTACCATGTTCAGGTCGTTCCAGCCGTCATAGGCCCACAACGCGGCCACAAGCGCCGCGAAGAAGCCCGCGATTCCGCCTCGGGCCCCAGGGAATTCCGTCGCAAAGTTTCCCCACGCTCCTCCACGGTAGGCGAATCCAACGGCAACAATGCCCAGGATGATCGCTACCTTCAACAGCGTGAAGATAAACTGGAATTCTCCGGCCTTCCGTACCCCGATGTAGTTCAGCCATGTAATCAAGATCGAGGCCGCAATAGCCACGAGCTGGCCATAGGTGACGGCGAAGTTGTGAGCGCCTCCAGTCGAAAAACAATGTTGTGAGAAAAACGAGAATACGGGAAACGTCGCCAGCGTCCGCACAATCCCGGTGGTGACCGTGGCAATCGAAGCCGGCTTTGCGATCAGGAACCATGTCCAGCCGTAAAGGAATGCTGCCAGCGGTCCGTATGAGTCGCGGACATAGACGTACTCGCCCCCGGCCTGGGGCTTCATGGCGCCCAGTTCTGCGTAGGTCAGAGCGCCAAAAAACGACAGCAACCCGCCAACGATCCATGCCAGATAAACGATGCGAGCGGAACCGACGGCCTGCATCATTTCCTGCGGCACTAGGAAGATGCCGCTGCCAATGATGGTACCGACCACGATGGCTCCGGCGTGTGAAAGCTTCAAGTCTCGGGCTAACTCGGGGCGGGATCGCAGGGGCGTGGTCATTTGGGAATCGAGTTCTCCGATTCTACCCGCAGCGGATGGCACGCGTCAGGAAGACAGACAACTGATGAGCTCGGATCGTGTATAGGCATGTTCCGGCTCACAATCGGTCCGGCAGTCCTGTGTTAGAACTAGCCCGATGGCCTTTTACCTGGGAATTGATAGTGGCGGCACCAAGACCAGATGTGCGTTGGCTGACGAGCACGCGGTTCTGGCGACTGCGGTTTCCGGCGGAAGCAATATCGTTCGCCTCGGGGAAACTGCTGCCAGGGAAGCGTTGCACAATGCGATTCAGCACGCATGTTCGATCGCCAAGATTGCTCCGCGGCTGATCGAAAACGTTTGTGTCGGCGCAGCCGGTGGAGCGCGCCATGAAATCGCCACGGCGATTCGTGCAATCCTTCTGGACTTCGGGTCAGACTTTAAGCCCGCTCGAATTGAGGTCGTGGGTGATAGCGAAATTGCGCTCGAAGCGGCGTTCGGTTCCGGCCCAGGCGTGATCTCGATTTCAGGAACGGGCTCGATGATCTATGGCCGCGACGCCAGTGGTCGCACGGAGCGCGCCGGAGGCTGGGGGTTCGCGGTTTCCGATGAAGGTTCGGGGCATTGGATTGGCCGGCATGCTGTTTCCGCGTCGCTCCGGGCGTGGGATTGCCGTCAGCCAACAATGCTGACCGCGCTCATTCTCAATGCCTGGAAACTGCCCGATATCGATGCGCTGATCGTGCGTGCGAATTCGACTCCGCCGCCAGAATTTCCCCGACTATTTTCTGTCGTGTTGCGGGCGGCTGAGGCGGGAGATCGCATCGCCCACGAACTGCTGGCCCGTGCGGGAAGGGAGTTAGCTACGCTCGCGGCGATTGTGATCAGCCGGATCGCGCCGTCCGCACCCTATGTACCCGTAGCCATGGTGGGCAGCGTCTTTCGTCAGTCGGCGGAGATACGGGAGGTTTTTTACAATCAACTGAGAGCGAGCTTCCCCGGCATCGAACTCCGATCGGATTTCGTGGAGCCTGTGTCGGGAGCAGTGACGTTGGCACGTTCCGCCGGGCGCTCTTCGACTCGGTGAGAGCGGCAAGCGAGAGTCTTGGGTTCATGAGCGAACGAAACGAGCAGACGCGATCGGCAATGTCGGTGACCGCGGGTCCCCCGCTGGCGGAAGCGATCCACAGCCTCGTGCCCGATGATTTGCTGCGCGCTGCCGCAGATCCCGCGCTCACCGCCGAACTCGCACTCACACTCCTTCGACGCGCTGACCTGCCCGCAGATGTCGTCGAAGAACTCAGCAAGAATCGGTCCGCGCTGAAAGGCCGCAGGGTCAAGGTTGCGGTCGCTTGTCATCCCAAGACCCCTCGGCATGTTTCCGTGCCGATGATTCGCCAGTTCTATACCTTCGATTTGATGAAGGTGGCGCTCTCCCCCGTAGTCCCGGCTGACGCAAAGCACACGGCGGACCAAGCGCTGATGGCTCGCGTGAAAACGGTCACGCTCGGCGAGCGCCTCACGCTGGCTCGGCAGGCGTCAGGCGCGATTGCAAGCGTGTTGCTGCTGGATCCGGAGCCGCGAATCATGCGGACGGCATTGGAGAATGGTCGTTTGACCGAGGTGGGTGTGGTGAAAGCCGTTCTCAAGCCAGAGGCGAATCCCACCATGGTCCGAGCAGTCGCACAGCACGCCAAGTGGTCCTACCGGCGCGACCTGCAAATCGCCCTTCTACGAACCGAGCATCTCTCATTGGCGCGAGCGCTGGCGTTTGCGAGTGGGTTGGCGCCTTCGAAGCTACGCGAAATCCTGCAATCCTCAAGACTCCCAGCAAAGATGAAAGACGCTCTTTTGCGCCAGTCACAAAGCGCTCCCGCGAAAACGAAAGCGAGAATCTAAGGTTCTAACTTCTGCAATCCGCAATCTGACCTGCTTCTTGCCTCACTCCACCCAGTCCGCAATGAATACGTTAGTTTCGTGCTGCGACTTACCGTTCCGGTGCGAAATCCAAACCAACTGCTTTCCGTCCGGGCTGAACATGGGGAACCCGTCAAAACCATCGCTGAAAGTGACGCGTTGCAGTTCCTTGCCGTCCGCATGGATCGTGTAGAGTTCGAAATTGCCCATTCCGCCGGTGGAACCGACGTTCGTTGAAAAGATGATCCGCTTGCCATCCGGAAAGAATGAGGGCGCAAAGCTGGCTGCGTTCACGTTCGTGAGCTGTCGCTTGCCGCTTCCATCGGCCTTCATGGTCCACAGTTCCAGAGTGGTCGGGCGGATCAGATTCTGCTTCAGCAGGTCTTTGTACTCCGCGATTTCCGCATCCGTTTTCGGATGGTATGCGCGATAGACAATCCACTTGCGATCCTTCGAATAGAACGGTCCGCCGTCATATCCGAGTTCATGCGTTAGTTGTTTCACGTGCTTGCCATCGGCATCCATCGAGTAAATGTCGAGATCACCGTTCCGCGTGGATGTGAAAACGATCTTCTTGCCGTCTTCCGAGATCGTGGCTTCCGCGTCATAGCCGGTGGTCGTCGTCAACTGCTTCACGTTCGAACCATCGAGCTTCGCCGTGAAGATGTCATATCCGGGGTAGATCGCCCAAACATAGCCCTTGGAATAGTCCGGGCGCGGCGGACACGCGGCGTCGGCAAGATGCGTCGAGGCGTAAAGAATCTTGTCCTGATGCGGATAAATGTAGGAACAAGTCGTGCGGCCTTTGCCCGTGGACACCATTTTCTGGTCAGTGCCGTCAGTGTTCATCGTAAAGATCTGGTCGCACTTCAGATCATCGCGCGTGGACTGGAAGATTAGTTTCTTGCCGTCGGCGGAGAAATACGCCTCGGCATTGGACCCGCCGAAGGTAAGCTGCCGCACGTTCCGGATGTGCTTCTCTTCCGGTGTCTGGAGTTCGGTGGCAGGCGTGCTCGCCGCCGCGGGAGTGGGTGTTTGCCCAAGCGAGGTAACGCAAGTAAAAACAGCAATGAATACGGTAGCGATAAGGAATTGTTGGGTTTTCATATCTGGAGAAGAAGTTTAGCAGGGGGAAGGGTCTGGCGGGACGAATGCGGTAGCTACATATTTTGTGCTAAGTTGAATCGCGACAGGGGTGCCATCTTCGCCCCAACCTCTTATCAGGAACTGACGATGAGACTCTCAATCTTTGCAGTAACCATCCTCGCGGCCATCGCTGCGGTACCCATATTTGCCAATGCTCAGAAAATCACGGGCAGCGATATCTTGTTTCAACTGGAAGCTGATTTCGCGCACGCCGTTGCCGAGCATGGCCACGCCGCGTTTGTGGACTATTTCGCCGACGAAGGCGTTGAACTCGTTGACGGTGGCGGCATTTCCACGCGCGAAGAGATTCGCAAACAACCGGCATGGCCCGAAGGAACCACCTTGACGTGGACGCCAGTTCACGGCGATATGTCCACCTCCGGCGACCTCGGCTATACCTACGGCAATTACGTATTCACGTCGAAGAATAAAGAAGGTAAGACCGTTTCGAGCTACGGCAAGTACATGTCGGTATGGAAGAAGCAAAAGAACGGGAAGTGGAAAGTCGTTGTGGATATGGGGAACTCGAGTCCGGAACCCAAGGCGCAGACTAACTAGGTGCGGCGCAACTCAAGCTTCTGTTCGGCTAGTTGCTCAATCTGCTCAACCACCTGGTCTTCCGTCAGATACGTGGAATCCACCACGACGGCGTCGCCCGCGGCAACCAGAGGCGACGCGGCGCGCGTGCGATCCCGCAAATCGCGTGCTCGGAGTTCTCCAGCCATGGCCTCTGCCGATTGTCCCTTGATTTTGTGCTGATCGAGTCGCCGCTGTTCCCGAATAACCGGGTCCGCATCGAGGAAAATCTTCAGATCGGCATCCGGAAATACTTTTGTGCCAATGTCCCGTCCTTCCATCACAACGCCGCCGCCAACGCCCATTTCCCGCTGACGCTCCACCATCCACTCGCGCACCCTGGGGTGGACCGAAATCTTCGACGCCGCGTCGGTGACGTCCCGCTCCCGAATGCGCGCGGAGATATCTCGGCCATTCAGTAGCACCCGATTGCCTCCGATCGTGGGTTCAAGGGCAATACGAGATTCCTGCGCCATCTTGAGCAGTGCGCCTTCGTCGTCGAATGATGCGTCCCACTCAATCGCTTTCAGTGCCAGCGCACGATACATTGCGCCACTCTCCAGATTGACATAGCCGAGTTTGCGCGCCAGACGGGACGCCACGGAACTCTTCCCCGCGCCAGCGGGCCCGTCAATGGCGATGATGAGTTTGCGTGCCGAGGATTCAGTCATCTTAGCGAAGGGGGATTTTACACGGGAAGGCGTCGAAAAACTATTCAGCAGGAGCGACTTTGGCTCACTTCCATCGCTATGTGAATTGCATTCAGGACGGTTTGAACCCGGTTTGTCCGGTCTGGGGCGGGCGAGGCCTGGGCACGTAAGCTTCCCGGCGCGGTGTGACTTGGAGCAGAGACTTGCCTCCAATGTGCACATAGCTGAATTCCCGTGCCGCCAGCAAGGCATGAATCGCTTCTTTCACTCGGGAGCGCGGAACGAAGTTGGAAAAAAACTTCTCGACTTCTTCCTCTTCTGCTGCAACCACACAATCCACGTACTTGGAGAGCAAGGCCGACAGCGCTTCTCCAACGGAAAGGCCGACGCCTTCCCACACCTTGTCCGGTGCCCATCGTTCAAGTTCATCCCAAACCGAGCCTTCCGCGGCGTTGTAATCCACGCGAGTCACCCGCAACTTGGCCCACAGTTCGCCGAGGGCGCGATCAAGTCCAACGGTTGAGAGCGCTCCTCCCAGCATTTCGCCGAGCTTCGTTTTCGAAATTGGTCCCCGTCGGCGAATAATTTCAAACGCGTCGCACGCTACCTGCGAATATCCGGATCGCGAGTCAGCCTTCGGCGCCTGCTTCGGATTTCGCTCGCCAACCAGTGCGTAGAAGAAGGGGAAAACGCTCGCCGAGAGCAGAAAGGCATTGTTCTCGTCAAACAGCGGAGCCTCAAACGCCGCCTTATCGCGTAGGAGCCGCACCATTAATTCCGTAGCTTCCTTCGCCCGGTCATCAGCGTAAGCATGCTGCTGGATAGGGAGCCGGTCGTCAGCTCCCACCCAAGCCCCCAGAAACGTCGGCACCAGTGTGCTCGGACGCGTAGGGTACATCAGGCAAAAGCCAACCGATTCCATGAAGGCGCGAGCGTCTTCCAACGTACGCATTGCCTGCCCGTCCAGACGCCATTTGTGCGCCCGAGCTAGCTGGAATTCGGAATCGATCATCTCTTGATTAGAACACAGCTATTAGGGGATTGGCCGTTGATATCTGGAAGTCGTCGAGGGCGACGGGCCACGATCTCATTTCAATGTCGTTCGCGCGCAACTCGCCCGAGACTTGTGACTAGATTCTCTTAAATGCCTTCTGAATCTCGTTCATCGTGTACCGCAGGACGACCGGCCGCCCATGCGGGCATGTCATCGGATGCTGCGTCTTGGCAAGTTCCGCCAGCAGCCAGTCCATTTTGTTTTGCTCCAAAGCCATATTGACCTTGATGGCGGCGTGGCAAGCGATGGAAGCAGCAATCCGCGTCCGTGCGGTTTCCAGATTCACGGATTGCTCTTCGCGCGTAAGTTGTTCGAGGATCTCGTGGAGCATGTGTTCGACCTGTGCCGCATCCACTCCTGCGGGCGACACCTTCACAGCAATGCTTCTCGAACCGAACGGTTCAGCCTCAAAGCCATTGTGCTCGAGCTCGCTCGCAATCTCGCTGAAAATGGCCTGCTGCGCCGGGGTCAATTCGATCACTAGGGGCATCAGCAGGCGCTGGCTTTCTACCTGCTGAGCGGCCCGTTGTTGTAACACACGCTCAAACAGCACACGCTCATGAGCCACATGTTGATCAATAATCCATAACCCATCTTCGTTCACCGCCAGAATGAACGAATTGCGGATCTGTCCCAGCGCTTTCAAGGTTCGCAAGGATTCGAGCGTAGGAGGCGTTTGTGACTCGGGTTCTGCTGGGGGAACACATCCATGGTCCGGAACCGATTCCTTCGGGGGGCGCGCCAAAGAGACTGCCGCATTTGCCTCAACCGCCACGCCGCCTTCGAACGCAAAACGCGCGGTCACAGGAGGGATTGCGGGCGCGTGCAAGCCGAATCCTCCGCCCGCAGGTTCATTCGCGTTGCGCCACGGAACTTGTGTTCCATTGCCGCGAACTCCAGGAGTCAGGCCCGCTCCGGCTGTCGGCTGGGCGCTGATCTCGGCGAGGAACTGCGGAACAGGGCGCGCTTTCATCAGTGCGTCGCGTACCGCGTCGCGAACGAAATCGTGAATGGCCGTCTGTTGCCGGAATCGTACCTCTGTCTTTGACGGATGAACATTCACGTCCACCTCTTCCGTCGGCATTTCCAGGAAAAGCAGCACGACCGGGTAGACCGTTGGGGGCAGAATGTTGCGGTAGGCCTCGGTCAGGGCGTGCTGAATCAGGCGATCGCGAATCAACCGTCCGTTGACGAAAATGTAGATTGAGTTACGGTTCAGCTTTTGAATCTCAGGCTTCGACGCGAAACCATGGAGACGCAGTTCCCCCGGTTCTCGCTTCTCCAACGCCTCTTCCGGATCGCGTCGCCACGGCGGAGGCTGCGGTAGTCCAACGCGTTCCAGTTGTCGCACGGCGGCCAGCGGGATCAGTTGATCAAGAGTCTCCTTGCCAAACACCTGGTAAACACGCTCTCGATGATCGGCCACCGGCGGAGCGACGAGCAGGGCATTGGTCGCGGAATGTAACTCAAAATGTTTGTCGGGATGCGCTAGCGCGTAGTGCGTCACCAGCGAAGCAATGTGCGACAGTTCCGTGGATTCGGAACGCAGAAACTTCTTTCGTGCCGGAGTATTGAAGAACAGATCGCGGATCGTGATCGAAGTACCCAGCGGCAGCCCTGCTTCTTCGACGCGGATGATCTTGCCGCCATTGATTTCGACTACGGTTCCGGCAGGTTCCTCGACGGCACGCGTTTCCAGATGAAACCGCGCGACCGAGGCGATCGAGGGGAGCGCTTCGCCCCGAAAACCAAGAGTCGCCACCGTGAGCAGGTCGTCCGTATCTTTAATCTTCGAAGTGGCGTGGCGCTCGAACGCCAGCATGGCGTCGTCCCGCACCATGCCGCAGCCGTTATCTGTTATCTGGATAAGCTTCTTGCCGCCTGCCTCTACATTGATGCGGATTCGCGTCGAACCGGCGTCCAGCGCGTTCTCAAGCAGTTCCTTCACCACCGATGCCGGGCGCTCGACAACTTCGCCCGCGGCAATCTGATTGGCGACGCGCTCAGGTAGGACGTGAATCTTTCCCATGAAGTCAGTGATCCGTAGCTACTGGCCAGTGTGACAGATCACGCTCGGGATCGTAAAGCGTGCGGAAGATAGGTCTATAGGCGAGTGCCCGCTCTCTTGGCTTGATCAGTGGCTGCGGGGCGCTTGCCGGAAATGACTTCGAGGTTGGGCAAGCCTTCCCACTCGTTCCTTTTGGCGCCCGACCGCATCACAACGTAGACAGTAAGTCTTCCTTTGCGCCGCGCCTGACTCCAGAGTCTCTTCTTCGACTTCGCTTTGGGGTTTCGCCAGATGATGGCTAGTACTGACATACCAATTCCTACTCCTGAGCGCAGTATGGTCTAGGCATCGGGCAGTCACCGTGGGAGGGATTACGCCGCCGCGTGACGGCCATCACATAGCCCCCAACGGTGGCATCCGCTTGGTCACTTTGCGCCATGGCCCTGAAACTCGATACTGACTAGCTATGCCCCCGGACAGCAATTCCCGCGTCCTTTCCGGCTTTCTCGACTACCTGCGAGTAGAGCGGGGATTGGCAAAGCTGACGATCGCTGCATATACCAGCGATCTGGGGCAATTCGCGGAGTTCCTAAGGAAGCGAAATCGACTGCTGGGCAGTGCGCAGCGCGAGGATGTACGCGACTTCATCCAGCATCTTTTTTCCAACGGCGTGGATGGTCGCTCCGTGGGCCGAAAGCTCTCTGCGATTCGCCAACTGGCCCGCTATCTGCTACTAGACGGCAAAATTGACAAGGACCCCACGCTCAACATCACGTCACCCAAACAGTGGAAAGTGCTGCCGAAGGCGCTGAGCCGCGGCGAGGTAGATGCGATGCTGGTGCCCGTGCCGACCGACAAGGAGAGTGCCCGCCATCAAGCTCTGACCCTTCGCGACCGCGCCATGATTGAGTTGCTCTATGCCGGAGGATTGCGGGTCTCGGAAGTCGTTGGCGCTCGCTTAGAAGATCTCAAACTTGATTCGGGTTACATCCTCGTCCGCGGCAAAGGCGACAAGGAGCGGATGGTCCCCCTCGGCGTCCCGGCACAACAAGCCCTGCAGCGATACTTGAAGGATGGCAGGGAAACGCTTGTAGGAAAGAAGAGTTCAGCCCTGTTATTCATGGGGCGAGGCGCGCGCCGGCTGTCTCGGCAACGGGTATGGCAATTAGTGGGCAAATCGTCGCTCGCGGCTGGAAGGCACGCCAGTCCCCACATGCTGCGACATTCCTGTGCCACCCACATGGTGGAAAATGGTGCCGACCTGCGTACAGTGCAGACGATTCTCGGACACTCTGACATTTCAACAACCCAGATTTATACGCACGTTGCCCTGGATCGTTTGAAAAGCGTATATGCAAAACATCATCCCAGAGGAAAGGCAAGAACCAACTTGTGATTTTGTAATTTGGCAATTCGCAAGAACGGATTCAAGCCGTGTTGCCGAGGTATTCGCGGCCATGATTGCAAATTGCTAAATTACCAATTGCAAAATTACCAAATCATGAAACAGCCCCGTACCATCGTCGAACTCGCTACCGATGACTTTCTCCGTCACCTCAGGGAGCGTAACGCCTCGGCCCATACGATCAAGGCGTACACCGGAGATCTCGACGTGTTCGCCGCCTACGTTGGCAGCCGTGATTGGAAGGCGATTGACCACGTTGCTATTCGTGGATTTCTTTCGCATCTCTACGAAAAAGGCCTCGGCAAGACTTCTGTAGCCCGCGCGCTCGCTGCGGTCCGTTCGCTTTATCGCTGGCTGGCCCAGGAAGGCGTCGTCGAACAGAATCCGGCGAAACTGGTGTCCACTCCGCGTCTGCCCAAGAGACTGCCGCGCGTTCCCACGATCGAAGAAGTCAACTCAGTTCTCGACGGAAAAATGCCGGAAGTAGCATCGTTTCCGGAACGCGACCGCCTGCTGCTCGAATTGCTTTACGGCTGCGGTATTCGCAACTCCGAACTGGTCGGAATCAATATCGACGACATCCGAATCAGTAACGAAGCCATCCTGATTCGAGGCAAGGGGAAGAAAGAGCGTTACGTGCCTTTTGGCGGATCGGCACTTGAAGCGCTAACCCGGTATCTCCCGTGGCGCCAGCAATTGTTGATAACGCTCAAGCGAACCACGTCGGCTCTGCTGGTGAACCAGCGCGGAGGGCGGTTGACCACTCGCAGCGTGGGCCGGATCGTCAAACGCATTGCAGTCGCCAAAGGCCTGTCCCCCGACGTGCATCCTCATACTCTGCGACACGCCTTCGGCACTCACATGCTGGAAGAAGGCGCCGACTTGAGAGCCATCCAGGAGTTGCTCGGCCACGAACGCCTGGCAACGACTCAGCGCTACACCCAGCTTTCGGTTCGTCACATGATGGACGTTTACGATCAAACTCATCCGCGGGCAAAGTAGCCGCTCGATCCGATCGCAAAGCCCCGCAGAACATCAGCACCCAACATGGGCGAATTCCCAATTTGAAAATTGAGCCGTTACGCAGGTAACTTTGCGGCGGACCCCTCGGTGTTCCACCATGAAGGCAGCGCCGAACGTGTGCGCCGCAGGACGTTCCTCCCCTTAACCAGTAGATCGATTCCGGCAGTCAAAGCGAGTGTGGGCGTAACAATGAGCAAAATTACGAAGGAAGCGGTACTACTGTTGTCTCTTGTTGCGATTGCTGCAACGATGCAATTCTTCGCTCAATCCCTGCCGATGGCAGTGTGCTTCTACTTTCTGCCAACGCTCTATTCGGCGTATTGTTTTGGCCGTCGTCACGCGACCCTCACGGCTTTTGCGTGCGTGTTCCTCGTCGTCTTGATGAATTTCCTGAACACCCTGATGCCATCCCACCGCGTTCTGGAACTTCCCGGAGAACGCCTTTTCAATTTCGCGATCTGGGCCGGCATCCTGGCCGTGACCGGATATGCGATGGGCACACTCTGCGAGCGCGCTCAGAACATGACTACCGACATCCGCGAAAGCTTCAATGGTCTGCTATTGGTCCTGCAGCATTTCATCGCCACTGAAAAGCACAGTAACCCGGAAACCCAGAGCGTGGTAGAGACATCGATGAAGATCGCGCAAGTGATGGGCTTGGGTTCGGATCGCGTCGAATTGATACGTTCAGCGGTGCTATTGCGGAACCTGAGTGAACTCGGCATTAGCAATGACATTCTCTATAAAGCCGCCGATGTTACGCACGACGAAGTAGTGGCGAGCTTCCGCAAGCCTTCCAAGTCTGACGGCCGCACTCAAGCCATCGGGAATTCCGTACGCCGGGTTCTCCCGATCATCGTCGCCGAGCAGATTCTTCAGTCCCAGGGAGCTCGGTCGGTCAACGTGCCCATGGAGGCGCACATACTGGCTGTTGCGGATGCCTATCAGAAGCTGATCAGCAGTTCCTATGGCAAACCGCTATCTTCAGAACAGGCCCAGCAGCAGATATTGGCCGGGTCGGGGGAGAAGTATCACGCCGGAGTGCTAGATGCCTTCGCGAAGGTCTTTGCCGAGCGCGCTCGGGCGGTCGGAGCATCGTAGTTGGAGTGTCCGTTCCAACATGCGGGTTCTAAGGGTGCGCAGCTTCTCTTGGCAATTGGCGCTCCCGAGACTCTTCTTTCCGTAGTCCCTCCCACATTAGCGCAACACTTGCTTTCACTTCAGTGGTCAGGCTGTCATACGCGGCTTCGCTGGCCTCGGTCGCTGGCGGCGGAAGTATCGGCTTCCCGATCGTCATTTCTAGCGGTGTGAACGTCGGATACTTCTTGTGCCGCGGCCAGGCATCGTAGAACCCTTCAATTGCGATCGGGACAATCGGCGTTTGTGTGTGAATCGATAGAATTGCCGCACCCTTGCGGAAAACGGTGAGTTGACCAGTATTCGTTCGCTCGCCTTCGGGATAGAGAATCAGCACGTGGCCCTGGCGAAGGCCAAAGGCCCCAGCGCGCATCGCGGGCACAAGGTTTGCGTCTGGATCGAGCACGACGACGCGGAGCCAGCGGGCGAGACGGCGCATGAAGCCCGCCCCAAAAATGTCACTGGTACCGAGCGCAAAAGTATCGCGAAATGTGCGCCATGGAAGTGCGCCCGCCAGCAGAATTGGATCGATGTAACTCTGATGGTTCGAACAGAGCAGGAACGGACCTTTGTCGGGCAGGTTCTCCAGACCGCGAACTTTCAAACTGAAGCGATCGAGAGCGAATAGATAAAGCAATTTGCCCAACGAGAAAAACACCAACTCCGCGAGGAGATTGTGCTGCGCGAGCGCGAGCACGTCTGGATCAGTTGCCGGTTCGTCCAGGATTGTGGACCATGCGGGCGCGACCTGCACCGACTTCGCCCCACCTTCTCCTCGTTCTGCACTCGCGAGTACCGCATCAACCAGGTCGCGTACCGAATAAACCTCCGCCAGTTGAGACTCGGGCACGTCACCGCCCAACTGCTGTTCTAGTGCCGTCAGCAACTCCACCCGCTGCATGGAGTCGAGTCCCAGGTCGAGTTCGAGATTGTGCCCCGGTCGGATCGAGTCCAATTGGTTGCGCGCGGATTCGCGAATCACAGCCAGCGCCCGCTTTACGTCCTCGCGCTCCAGCCATACTTTTTCGTCATCGGTCAGCGGTTTCTCGGAGCCGATCTCGGCATCGCCCCCGCCTAGCTTTTGCAGTTCACGAACGCGCTTTTCAATCTGGAAGCGCTTCAGCTTGCGGGTTGTTGTGCGCGGCAGGTCTTCCTGCCAGATGTCGTAACTGCCGAGGCGCTTCGTAGAAGCGATCTTGTGCGAGAGTGCTTCCACATCGAAGCGAATCGCTTCCTTGGTATTTACGATCTTGCGTTCTCGTAGAAGCTCAAAATTAGGCACAATCACGCCATGCAGTCGCTCCGAAGTCGGATCGCCAAGGCGAGCTTCCAGCGCCATCACGCAAATCTCTTTCACCAGTGGCGATTTCAGATAGTGCGCTTCAATCTCCTCGGGATACACGTTCTTCCCATTGGCGAGGACGATGACTTCCTTGCGTCGGCCACTGATGAATAGATTTCCAGCGGAGTCGAAGTAGCCGAGGTCACCCGTATGGAACCAGCCATCGCGCAGAACGTCAGCACTGGCCTCGGGGCGGTTCCAGTAGCCCTTCATCACGATTGCGCCGCGGATCGCGACCTCACCCGCAACAGGCCGGCCTTCTTCCACTTCTTGAGCATCTAGAATCCGCGCTTCGACGCCGGGCAGCGGCGGGCCGACCGAGCCGAAAACCACCTTCCCCGGGAGGCTCACAAACGCGCCGCCCGTAGTTTCCGTCAGGCCGTATGCGTTTAGTACGTCAATGCCAAAGGAATAGAAGTCCCGTTGAATCGCTGGGTCGAATCGCGAGCCTCCGGTGACCAGATACCGCATGCGCTTGCCGAAAGTCGCATGAATTTTTCCAAACAGCACTCTTCCCGCGTTAACTCCAACGCGGCGCAAGCCACGATTGATAGCCATCAGCGTGCGCACCACAGACATCGTGAGCTTCCCGCGCTTGTTGAGCTCTTTGAAGATCTTTTCGTGGATCAGATAGAAGAACTGGGGCACGACGCAAAACACGGTTATGTCGCGTTCCTGCAAGGCGCGCAGCAATTCTGTTGTATTGAGCGTCTCCAGATACACAACCCGCGCGCCGTTGAACAGTGGCAGAAACAAGTTCGCCATCTGCGCCAGCACGTGAAACATGGGAAGAATTCCCAGCAGTGCATCCGTGGGACCGATGTGAACGACACCGAATACCGAGTTCGCTTCGCCCACAAGATTGGCGTGGGTGAGCATGACGCCCTTGGGATCGGCTGTGGTACCGGACGTGTAAAGAAGCGCGGCCAGATCGTTTTCATTCGGAACCACAGCCTGGAAACCGCTGGGCCCCGCGCCGAATATCGCGTCGAGTTCGCCGCCTAACTGAATCCCCTGTTGCTCCAGTCCCTCACGAAGAGCGTTGTTCTGCTTCCATTCGTTCGCTGCCGAGGTCATGAGGATCCCAGTCGTCCAGCCCACGACTGCCTCGGCCGCAACCGGGAGATGCTTGGCGTCGCAAAACAGCAGGGAAGCGCCGCTGTCCACCAGCAATTTCTTGACTTGATCGGCATGGAAAGCGGTGTCGAGCGGCACCGCGGTTCTGCCCGCCGCGATGATCCCCAGATAAGCCGCTACCCAGCGCGGATGATTGGCGGCAAGAATCGCAATGCGTGCATCTCTTGGCACCCTGGTTGAGAGCCAGTTGCCGACGCTCTCCGCCATGTGGGCCAGTTCGGCGAAGGTAACGCGCTCTACTGTGTCGGCGCGCTGAATCTCAAGAGCAATGTTGTCGGGGAATTTGCGGGCGGATTCCTGGAAGCGCTGGTAGAACGTGGGCATGAGTGTTAACGGAGGAATCATACAGGGATAGGAAAATGATGCCAATTTCCTTACAAATCTCTCGGTTGTAGTGCACACGAATATCGTGTACACTGCATACGTGCGTCAAAACATAACCTTCAGTGCCGACAAATCTGACATTGAGCTTGCCCGAGAGGAAGCACAGAGTCAGAACACGACCTTGCATGAACTCTTCCGTGATTGGCTGAAAGGACTGGCGGGTCGGAAGCGGCGCGAAATGGAATACCGAGCGCTGATGGACCAGTTGCGCCACGTAAACGCGGGTCGTAAGTTCACGCGAGAAGAGATGAATGAGCGCCGCTAGGTACTTTCTCGACACCAACATTTTTATTTACACCTTTGATCTGCAAGTCCCTCAAAAAGCCAAACGCGCCGAAACTCTCATCGGGGAAGCGCTGGGGTCGGGCCTGGGAATAATCAGTTACCAGGTGGCTCAGGAGTTCGCTTCGGTGGCGCGGAAGCCATTTCAGAATCCGATGAGTTTTGAGGAGATCGAGAGATACTGGCAAACGACTCTGCGCCCTTTGCTGAAGGTGCACTTCTCTCCGGACCTGTTTATTCGTGCGCTGGATTTGGCGCGCCGAGATCAGCTTGCTTGGTACGACTCTCTGATCGTAGCCGCTGCGATTCGAGGAGACTGCGCAGTTCTCTATAGTGAAGACCTGCAGCACGGCCGTCGCTTTGGCGATTTGTTAATTCAGAACCCGTTCCTTTAGTGGCCGGGCAACGTTGGCTTCCGTGACATCAGTCCCCAGCCATTTCTCCCGCATCTAATGTGCTAGGCTTAAAAGCATACTGGGGGCGTGTGTCCCCCGAAGGAATTCCGTTTTGATCAACACTTTACTAGGCAAGGTTTTCGGGACGAAAAACGAGCGCGAAATCAAGCGCCTGCTACCCCGTGTCACCGCTATCAACGCGCTCGAGCCGGGGATACAGAAGCTGACCGACGATCAACTCCGGGCCAAGACAGATGAATTCCGCGCCCACATTCAAGACCGCATCAAGTCGGTCGCCGACGAACGGGATGCTGATCCTGACCGCCGGAAAGAAATTGAGGCTGAGCGCCTCCGAGTAATTGAACAAGCGCTCGATGAAATCCTCGAAGAGGCTTTCGCCGTGGTTCGCGAAGCTGGCCGCCGCGTGCTCAACATGCGGCACTTTGACGTTCAGTTGATCGGCGGCATGGTGCTCCACTCGGGCAGGATATCCGAGATGAAAACGGGTGAAGGCAAGACGCTGGTTGCAACACTTCCCGTGTATCTCAACGCCCTGAGTGGCCGTGGCGTTCACGTGGTCACGGTGAACGACTACCTCGCCAAGCGCGATTCGGAATGGATGGGTAAGCTCTACACTTTCCTCGGACTCACCGTTGGAGTCATCGTGCACGACCTCGATGACGAAGAGCGGCGCGCCGCGTACGCCTCCGACGTAACCTACGGCACCAACAACGAATTCGGTTTCGACTATCTGCGCGACAACATGAAATTTGACCTGCACGATTGTGTGCAGCGCGTCCACAACTTCAGCATCGTGGACGAAGTCGATTCCATCCTGATCGACGAAGCCCGCACCCCTCTGATCATTTCCGGCGCCAGCGAAGAGTCCACCGACAAGTACTACAAGGTCAATCGGATTATTCCGAAGCTCGAACAGGGCGAGGAAAAAGATACGGAGCCCGGCGAGCCCAAGATCTACACCGGCGACTTTGTTGTGGATGAGAAGCACCGCAACATCACCGTCACCGATGAGGGCTGGGAGAAGGTCGAAAAACTCTTGGGCATCGGCAACATTGCTGACCCGGAAAACTGGGCGCTAAAGCATCACGTCGAGACCGCCGTGAAAGCCCATGCGCTCTATAAGAAAGACGTTGAGTACGTTGTGAAAGACGGCGAAGTCATCATCGTGGATGAATTCACGGGGCGCTTGATGCCCGGCCGCCGCTGGTCTGACGGCCTGCACCAGTCGATCGAAGCGAAAGAGAACGTCAAGATTGAACGTGAGAATCAAACGCTGGCCACCATCACGTTCCAGAATTATTTCCGCATGTACAAGAAACTTGCCGGTATGACCGGTACAGCGGAAACCGAAGCGCCTGAATTCGAGAAGATCTATCGGCTGGAAGTGGTCGTAATCCCGACCAACCGTGAATTGCTGCGAAAAGAAAATCCTGACATTGTTTATCGCACGGAGAAAGAAAAGTATTTCGCCGCCGCTGATGAAGTGCAGAGGTTGCATGAAAGCAATCAGCCGGTGCTGGTTGGCACAACGTCGATCGAAAAATCGGAGCGGCTCTCCGAATTGCTGAAAAAGAAGGGCATTCGGCACGTAGTCCTGAACGCGAAGTATCACGAGCGCGAAGCCGAAATCGTCGCGCAAGCTGGCCGCAAAGGCATGGTCACGATCGCGACCAACATGGCCGGCCGCGGTACGGATATCCTGCTCGGCGGAAACCCCGAATTCATGGCTAAGCAGGAGTGTGTGAAGAAGGGAACCGCGCAGCCAGTGCGGGTTGCGCAGGGAAAGCTTGAAACCAAGGTGGACGATTCCAATCGCACTACCTGGTATTACGCCGGCAATGAGTACGAGGTCCCGACAGATCAATGGAATGAGGTCTTCGCTCGTTACAAGGCCGATACCGATCAAGAGCACAAAGACGTAATTGCCGCTGGGGGCCTGCACATCTTTGGCACCGAGCGTCACGAGGCCCGCCGCATCGATAACCAGCTTCGCGGACGTGCGGGTCGCCAGGGCGATCCGGGCTCGTCGCGCTTCTATCTCTCGCTCGAAGACGACCTGATGCGCATCTTTGCCAAGGAGTGGGTTTCCACGTTGCTTCAGCGCCTCGGCATGGAAGAAGGCGTGCCCATCGAATCGCGCATGATCACGCGCCGCATTGAAGCCGCCCAGAAAGCCGTTGAAGGTCAGAACTTCGAAGCCCGCAAACATCTGCTCGAATACGACGACGTCATGAACAAGCAGCGTGAAGCCGTTTACGGTTTGCGCCGCCGCTTGCTCGAAGGTCTCGACCAAAAGGATCTCATTGTTGAAGACTACGTCTCGAGCATTCTCGCCGAGATGCTGGAGCAATTCTGTCCCGAGAAAGCGCACGCCGATGATTGGGACCTCAAAGGTTTGAAGGACGCCATCTTCACGCGCTTCGGTGTCGACTACGTCGCCGAGGGCGTCCACGAAGGAAAGCTCAATCGGGCCGAACTGGGCGACGCGATCTTCGATAGGCTAAAGGCCCGTTACGACTCCAAGGAGAAGTTGATCGGTGCCGACGCCATGCGCTATCACGAGCGCATGATTATGCTCAGCGTAATTGACACGCAGTGGAAAGATCACCTGCTCTCCATGGATCACCTGAAAGAGGGCATCGGCCTGCGCGGCTACGGCCAGCACGATCCTTTGGTCGAGTACAAGCGCGAATCTTTCGACATGTTCGAAGACATGATGAAGCGCTTCCAGGAAGAGACAGTCCGTTATCTCTATCTCATGCAGGTGCTGGAACGGCCACCAGACTCAACCCAACCTCCGCCAAGTGGGATTCAGGATGTTCCTGAGATTCCGAATGCAACGTCGCCCTCACTCATCACTGGCGGCCGTGGAGGAAATGGTCGCCCGCCGAGGCAAGTCTCGACCTCAGTCGATGAACTTGAAGAGGCTTTCCAGCGGAAGAAGAAGCGTGAACTGGAACAGGCTCGCATGGCGGGTTCTGGCGACGCGCAGACGATCCAGCAGGTAGTCCGTTCCGGCGATAAGGTTGGACGCAACGATCCTTGCCCTTGTGGCAGCGGAAAAAAATACAAGAAGTGTCACGGTTCGTAGGCGACTTCGTCCGCGCTACGACCTATCTTCACCCTCGAATCGGACCAATCAACTCCGAGACCACACCGCGCTCCGCATTGTGGTCTTTTTCTTTGTTCCCGCCGGCGGTCCGCGGACTACAATCGGAGCAGGGCTTACGAGGAGGTCATCATGATCGCTCTTCGCCTTGTTCATCTCATCGAATCTCACTCTGAACAACTTGCGGAAGGTCTAGTGCAGAAACTGGAGCGTTCCACTCGCGCTGCGGATTTGCGCCGCGTTCCGGCGACGGAACTCGCCGATCGCGCGCGCGAAGTGTATCGCAATCTTAGCGACTGGCTCTTAACCAAAACCGAGGACGACATCGAACGCGTGTACACACCGCTCGGACGCCATCGTGCCGAGCAGGGAGTCACGCTGAGCGCGCTGTGCTGGGCGCTCATGATGACAGAAGAAAACCTCTGGGACTTTCTGGAGTTGGAAGGTATGCGTGAAAGGCCACTGGAGATTCTCGGCGGCTTCGAACTCTTGCGCCTGCTCGACCAGTTCTTCGATCAGGCCATCTACTTTGCCACGCTCGGCTATGAGAGTCACTGGAACGAGCAGCAGAGAGATGTTAGCGGACATATGACGCACGTAGCTTGAGAGGCCCGCCAGGTCTGTGGCGACTTGTTGCTGGGATTCACGACCGGGGATTTGCCTGCTCTTCTACTTTGCCTTTGACCGTTTCGTTGTCTTTACTGCCCGGAACGTCATCTCCGTCGCCGCACTCCCTGCGCGTCGCTTCCATTCAAAGAACATCGGCGCATATGTTTGCGTGATGTAGTCGTAACGATTAATTCCTAGTGCGCGAGCCGTCCGATCGATCCATCGCGGCGCGCCTTCGATCTCGCCAAAGTTGCCAATGGGAGTCTCGTCGAAAACAACATGGCCCTTTCCGTCGCTCCACTCGGCGCGATACTTTTCGTAGCGAAAGGTCGGCGTAAAACCCAGGGCCAGCAAGATCGAGTCCATGTGTTCGCCGGACTCAACCTGTGTTTCTCGCTCCACACGTACCTTGTGACGCCCTGATTGTTCTTTCGACTTGTGCGTCAGAATCCATCGCTCGCCATACTGTCGCAGGCGCAACAAGTCCCCGCGCTTGCGTAGCTTTTGACCCGGTAAATCGTAGAGCGTGTTCATTTCGTGGGTACGACAAGTCACTTCTCGGAAGCCAGCGCGCTTCAATGCTCGGGCAACTGACTTGAAGTCCGTGATCCGAAACTTGATCTCAATTTCCTTGGCCATACTGGCATCTTAACTCGCCAAGAGCGCGGACTCGAAAAGGAAAGCCCGGGGAAAGAACACCGCTCGGGGAGCTATTTGGGAAGAGATCGGTTGTTTCGGACACCCTCATACACCACTCGTCGGGGATGTAGGACGTCGGTGCCTAACTCGAAAAGCCCTACACCTGCCATCGCAGCACACGAAGCAGCAAATCCCAGGCCTGCACCCGCAAGGCCTCCGGTGAACCAACGCGCATTGGATGTGTGCTGGCGGGCGTCGGAAACCGCTCCCGTCGTAGCTCCAATTGCTCCGCCAGCAACGGTTCCGATGATTACCCACCGCCGCGGATCGGGCAAGCGAGGTCGATGAATCGTCCAGATCCTGCGAATATCTGCGCGTTCAACTGCGCGAACCGACCTTCCCCGGTTGCTCCATTCAAACGGAATTATGCGCAGCCCGGAGTCGTCCGCAGCCTCGATGCGCCCGCTAATTTGTTCGCCACTCCAGAACAACAGAACAATGGGAGCGTCTGGACTTAGTCTCTTCACAGCTCTCCAATCATGGGCGGAGCGTGCGTGCGACAAGGCTGCAAGAGAAATTACGACCAGCAATGCTGAGACGTTGCGCATGGCACTATTCCCTCTAGACTTACCTGTGAGCCTAGATTCCCGCGCGCGTGCGCAGGTCTCCCTGTGTGACAGTTGTGTACGTGTCACAGTGGGTGCGTAGCTTCGGGGATGTTCTACGAGGACAACCGGTGGACGGACAGACCGGGAGACGCTACGGCTTGGGTACTTCCTTCGCGATTCCTGTTTCGGGTGACTCGGACTCGACGATCAATTTGCGGTTGTGAAACCAGCTCATATGCGGCAGGTCGCGTTCCACATTGCGCCTTGCCGCGATCAATTCAGCGGTGATCGAAATCGCAATTTCTTCCGGCGTGATCGCTCCGATATCGAGTCCCACAGGCGCGTGCACGCGGTCAAACAAACTCGGGGCGAGCCCCTCCTTCTGCAACTCCTGAAAGATGCTGATCGTCTTTCGTTTGGACCCGATCATCCCGATGTAGCGTGCCGGAGTCTGCACTGCCCACCGCAACACGCGCATGTCGTCGCGGTGCCCTCGCGTGACAATCACGATGTAGGAAGACTCGCTGAGGGAGGTCGCCGCCATCGCTTTGTCGAAATCTTCAGCAATCACGCCGTGTGCCTCGGGAATCCGTTCGCGATTGGCATAGGCCTCGCGATCGTCCACGACAGTCACGTCAAATCCGGCCATGCCAGCGATTCTGCAAAGCATTGTTCCTACGTGACCTGCACCGAAAACATAAAGTTCTGCGGGAGGTAAAACGGGCTCGATAAATATCTCTAAAGTTCCACCGCAAACCAGCCCCGTGTCGAATTTCGGATCGTTATTAAGGTCGAATGTCACCGTACGCGGCTTTTCCGATTCCATCACTTCACGCGCCGCCTGCCAGACCTCTGCCTCCACACAGCCCCCGCCAATCGTCCCCACGATCGAGCCGTCGTCCCTTACCAGCATCTTGGCAGTTTTGAACGAGGGAATCGAGCCGCGCACATTCACAATCGTGGCCACGGCGCCGCGCCGGCCTGACTTGCGCAGGTTCACGATCTCCTCGTAGATGTCCATTCGGGTAATTATGGTGGGAAGCTAGCGGCAGGTCAAACCAGCCTAGAAACTAAAAGCCCCGGTCATCACTCCGGGGCTACTGGTGTTTTACCAGTGGGTACCAAATTACACGGCCTGCACATTTATCGTCGCGCTTACGACGCCGAGTGTCAATAGTTACTTTCGTGAGTGACTGCACGGAGGGCGGCAGACTCGAACTGCAGTGGCTGATGCACCACTCACCGGCTTCGCAGGCCGTGTCCAGTACCCGCTGGAAACACCCTCCAGTCGTCGGCCCGTAACTACAACATATGGAGTTGAATGAGGAAGTGCGGTGCCCGCCGTCACACCATTTTTGGTACATTTCGGTTAGCATCAAGTTCCGATTTGGAACTCGTTTCGGCATCCGGAGCGCTCATGAAAGCTGTTCGCATTCATCAATTTGGTGGACCCGAAGTACTAACCTACGAATCTGTCCCTGATCCCAAGCCCCGCAAAGATCAGGTGCTTGTCCGCGTTCGCGCCTGTTCTCTGAATCATCTCGACCTGTGGGTGCGTCAGGGTTTGCCCGGAGTGAATCTACCGCATATTCTCGGCACCGACGCCGCAGGAGAGATTGCCGAAGTGGGCGAGTACATCACCGACCTCAAGGTTGGCCAGCGTGTTTTGCTTGCGCCCATGAGTTTTTGCAATCGCTGTCCAAAGTGCGTGGCCGGACTGCAGAATCAATGCCGCCAGTTCACCGTGCTCGGCAATGCCGTAGATGGCGGCAACTGTGAACTCATCGCCGTCCCGGCAGTGAACGTTATCCCAATCCCCGACACCCTGGATTTTAATGAGGCCGCGAGCGTCCCGCTTGTGTTTGTCACAGCGTGGCACATGCTCACGGGGCGCGCGGCTATTCGTCCGGGCCAAACGGTGCTTGTACTGGGCGCCAACTCTGGCGTCGGCATCGCCGCCATTCAAATCGCGCGGATGTTTCACGCTCGTGTCATCGCCACCGCAGGAGACGATCGCAAGATGGAACTGGCTCGCGAACTCGGAGCTGATTTTGTCATCAACCACTACCAGCAGAAGATCGCGCAGGAGGTCCGCAACATCACGAAAGGCGAGGGCGTGGATATCGTCATCGAGCACGTCGGGCCCGCGACCTGGCAGGACAGTGTGCGCTCCCTGAAGGCAGGCGGCACTCTTGTCACCTGCGGAGCCACCACGGGGCCAAAGGTTGAACTCGACCTGCGCTTCCTGTTTTCGCGGCAGCTTTCGCTGCTCGGCTCGTACATGGGCACAATGAGCGAACTTAACGAAGTCCTCGGCCACGTGTTCGCGGGGCGACTGAAGCCCGTAATTGATCACATCTTTCCTTTGCAGGAAATTCGAACCGCGCACGAATACATGGAAAAGAGCCAGATGTTCGGCAAGATCGTGCTGACCCCATGAGCACGACCCCGACTAAGCCGACGCCTCCGATGCCGTCGTTCCTGTACGGAACAGCCTGGAAGGAAGACCGAACCGCAGGACTCACGGAACTCGCCATCCGTGCTGGCTTTCGCGGGATTGATACCGCCAACCAGCGCCGCCACTACTTCGAAGCTGGAGTTGGTGAAGGCCTCGCCCCAGCCTATCGCGACGGAATCGTCACACGCGCCGATCTTTTTCTCCAGACCAAGTTTACCTACCAACGCGGACAAGATCATCGCCTGCCCTACGATCCATCGGCAAGTCTGGCGGTGCAGGTCGCACAGTCTATGGCGAGTTCGATCGAGCATCTCGCCACCGACTACGTGGATAGTTTTGTTCTCCATGGCCCTTCCTCGAACTTCGATTGGACCGACGACGATTCTGAAGTCTGGGAGGCAATGCGGAAAGAACGCGATGCGGGACGCACGCGAGTACTGGGCGTGAGCAACGTATCACTGGGGCATCTCGATCAAATGCTCAAAGCCCATGGCGAGGCCCCAAGCTTCGTGCAGAACCGCTGCTACGCCCGGCTGGGATGGGATCGCGAGGTGCGCCGGTTCTGCCGCGAGCACAACATCACGTATCAGGGCTTCTCACTACTCACGGCGAACATCGAAGTGCTAAGGCATCCGCTGGTGGCTTCGGTCTCTGTGCAAGCGGGAGTGACTCCCGCGCAAGTTATCTTCGCCTTTGCACGCGCGGTCGGCATGCTGCCTCTCACCGGCACGTCGAATGCCGAGCACATGAAGCAAGATCTAGGCAGCCTTCAGCTCTCACTACCAGAAGATGTTGTTGCCAGTATCGAATCTCTGGCAGGCTGATGGCTCCAATCATGTTTACGTGATGATCGGAACGTTGCTGAGACCATCTGTGCCAAACACCCGCCGGTAACGCTCAATTTCCTCAGGTGGTCCGACGGCCTTGGCGTAGTTGTCCGAAAGCTTCACGGCTGGCCGACCCTCGGCTGTCAACACCTTGCAAATTATGCCAACCGGGTCAAATCCATTTCCCCCGGCTGGATCGCAATCGCGAAAATCGTTGGTCAGCAGTGTGCCCCAGCCCGTACTGAAACGGATGCGCCGTCCAAGCGACCACTTCTTGCGGTCAAGAAAATCCGAAGCGGAGGCGAAATCGGCCGGAGTGACGCCATCGCTGATCGCACCCGCAAAATAAGCATGGAGGCCCAGAATATCGTCCACATCCAGCGAGTCCGAAGCGATAATGCGCTTCTCTTTCGGATCTCGCCCGTGCCGCTCCAGCCAACGAATGTATTCATCGCCCGCGATGAAGGGATTCTTGCTGTCGATACGTTGGCCAGTCCAATCCGCCGTCCATTCCGGAGCGCTCTCCAAAAACTGTGTGGTACCGAATGTGTCCGGGAGCATGATACGCAGCGAGCCGTGGTACGTATTCTGCCACTGTTCCAGCACGCGATACTGCGAGGCTTTGAGCGCCTCATCCCCATCCGCCAGTGCCGCGAGCACCATCGGAATCTCATGCGCATTCGTGCCGATCGCTTCCAGATCGTGCTTGTGCGCGAGAAATGCGTTCGAAGTACCGGTGAAGGCCGATCCCAGGTTCGCCGCCATGGCGATCACGGCGTATTCCTGCCACAGAAAGCTATGCCGTCGTCGTGTCCCGAAGTCAGCCACCATCAAATCAGGAACACCCCGCAGGCGCTCGATCTTGCTCCAGAGCTTCGTCTTGGCGCGGGCATACAAAATATCGAGGCCGAATTCGCGCAGGTTCTTCAAACTCGCCCGAGTCTTCAGTTCGCTCAGGATGGGCAGCGCATACAACTCCCACATGGTTGTTGCAGGCCAGAGCCCTTCAAACGTCAGATGATACTGGCCATCATTGACTGAGATCTCGTAGTCGGAGAGCCGGAAATCCTGTTCCAGCCATTCCAGGAATGCGGGCTCAAAAATCCCGCGCCGCCCGTAAAACGTATTGCCGGCCAGCCACACCAGTTCCGACCGGCGAAAGCGAAGGCGGCGCACGTGCTCCATCTGGTGTACCAATTCCTCGCGCGAAAACATGTCCGCAATCCGCACCGCGCCTGTGCGATTCACTACGGAAAACGTCACGCGCGTCGTCGGGTAATGCTTCCAGATGAACTGGAGCATCAGCAATTTGTAGAAGTCGGTGTCCAGCAAGGAACGGATAACCGGGTCCAGTTCCCAGTTATGGTTGTGGGCTCGCTCGGCGAAGTTCACGATCATTGCGTACTATCCTCATCTGGCGAGCGAGGAAATGCAACTCAGTAAGCGGGAAAAAACGCAGAGAGGAAAACTCAGGTTAGGGAGACTCTGATTAAGGTCTCTGGTATCCACAGCTGGTCAAGTTAGAGTGTCTGAATGAAGCAGAGGACACTGGCGATGATGACCGGTTTTGAACAGTACGCGAAGAAGACGCG
>Ga0302321_100000072_pt1 | contig 90480 bp, 91 predicted proteins | sample Fen_T0_1_FD_202505 | JGI IMG/M metagenome (GOLD analysis project Ga0302321, IMG submission 202505) | Peat permafrost microbial communities from Stordalen Mire near Abisko, Sweden - Fen_T0_1 | ecosystem: Environmental > Terrestrial > Soil > Wetlands > Permafrost | place: Sweden: Abisko...
AGCGACGCTCAAAGGTCTTTGCACGCCCGGCCTGAACTGAGTTCGACCCGAGGTGTACGAGTGCAGGCACTGCACGAGTACGGCGAGGGCGACGATGACGCGACCGAAGGGAGCGGCAGGGCGCATGGCGCCCAGTCAGTCCTGCCGGGCGTGCAAAGTCGAGGAAGCGAAGCGGACGAGGCTTTGCATGCCCCGCACCGAACCCAGTTCGCCCCGTAGTGGTAATCGTGCACGCAGTGCAGGATTCCGCGGAGGGCTACGGTGACGCGACCGGCAGGGAGCGCTCGAAGAGCGCAGTGAGTCCTGCCGGGCGTGCTGAAATCTCGAGAAAGATGCGGATTGAGTCCATGGACTGAGGGGAGTTTTGTCCCCGAACACGTCTTGGGGACAGTTCGGGGACAGTTCGCGGACAGTTCGCGGACAGCTACCCAGTGGTCATTTCGTCCAATTCCGGAATGCACTCGTAGAGAGACGCCAATGGGCCAAGGTTTAGTTCTTGGTAGTGGAGGCGATCGAGCCAATCCGCGAGTTCGTAATCGTAAGAAGGGCGAGTAAGTTTGAGAAGTGGCGCTCTAGAAACGTCGCACTTCTGGTCGGCGCAGATCGCGAGTAGCGCGATCGAAATCCCGCGCAAAGAGACGATCGGTTCCACTCCTCCAACCCCCAGCACGCTCCGCTTTGGCACTTGGGCTCGCTGTCCGCAATGTCTTCATCGTGCCGGCGAACATGCACTCGATTGGATCGCTCCAAGGTGTCCGGACCAAACGAGGAACCTGGCCCCCTACTGGAACAGTCATGTAATTTTGAGCATTTATCTGTTTCACGACAACGGTTGGTGCCATTGAACGCAGCAGCTGTGGCCCTCGGACCGTGAAGATTTACTAATCGCCCCATGCAATTCATGCGGCTTTCGTCAATGTCATTCGTGCCGTACCTTCACTACATCCAAACCGCCCCATCGGCACAACAGCAGGACAACGGAAAATGCGAGCAGCCATCTACCACAACCCAGGTGACATCCGAATAGAGCACGTCCCTGATCCGAAGATCCAGAAGCCCACTGACGCCATCATCCGCATCACGCACACTGCTATCTGCGGTTCTGACCTCTGGTTCTACCGGGGCCAGCAGCCGTACCAGGCGGGCTTTCGCACAGGGCACGAGCCGATGGGCGTCGTTGAAGAGGTCGGGGCCGAGGTTCGTACCGTCAAGAAGGGGGACCTCGTCCTGGTACCGTTCGCCTTCTCCGACGGGTCCTGCGAATTCTGCCAGAAGGGCCTGCATATCGTGTGCAAGCACGGTGGTTTCTGGGGAATGAAGAACGATGGAGCCCAGGGAGAAGCCATCCGCGCACCACTCGCCGATGGCACACTGATAGCAGTTCCCGAGCGCGTTCGCGAAGACGACGCCATTCTCAAAGCGCTCTTCCCACTCACCGACGTGATGGGTACGGGGCACCACGCCGCTATCTGTGCAGGGGTCGTAAAAGGAAGTACTTGCGTTGTCATCGGAGACGGCGCGGTAGGGCTTTGTGGCGTTTTGGCGGCGAAGCGCATCGGGGCCGAGCGAATTATCGCGATAGGGCACCATGCAGGGCGGCTCGAGAAGGCGCGGGCCTTCGGCGCAACCCATATCGTCTCGAGCCGCGGTGACGATGCAATTGGCGAGGTCATGGAGCTGACCAACGGCGGCGCGCCTCACGTGCTCGAGTGCGTGGGTGCGACCTCGGCAATGGAAACGGCAATCAAGGTGGCTCGCCCAGGTGGAACCATTGGTTACGTCGGCGTCCCTCACGGTCCGGCGAAGGACGGCTTCGACATCATGACGATGTTCTTCAAGCAGCTGACCCTCCGCGGGGGCGGGGCTCCGGTCCGTGCCTACATGCCAGAGCTGATGGCAGACGTGCTCGCCGGCAAACTCGACCCGTCGCCAGTCTTCGACATGACGGTCGACCTCGATGGCGTCCCCGCAGGCTACGCGGCAATGGACAGCCGCGAAGCCCTCAAGGTCCTCGTGAAGCTCTGAGACAGTCCACCCACTTACAACGAAAGGCAGCGGGCAATGAAAAAGCGGTCCCTAGGAAAGCAAGGACTCGAGGTCTCGGCACTCGGTTACGGATGCATGGGACTGAACTTCTCGTACGGCAAAGCACTCGACGAAGGCGCCGCCGTGGCCATGCTGCGCGCGGCCCATGAACGCGGTGTTACCTTCTTTGACACGGCCGAAATCTACGGTCCCTTCACTAACGAACAGCTCGTTGGCAAGGCGCTCAGCCCGGTGCGAGACGAGATCGTCATCGCGACGAAGTTCGGCTTCCGCTTCGAGGACGGCAAATCGGTCGGGCTCGACAGCAAACCCACGTCGATCCGCAAGGCCGTCGAGGGTTCGCTCCAGCGGCTGGGGACGGACCGCATCGATCTGCTGTATCAACACCGAGTGGACCCGGAGGTACCCATCGAGGACGTCGCTGGTACGGTGAAGGAGCTCATAGCCGAAGGGAAAGTGAAATACTTCGGCCTCTCCGAGGCTTCCGTTAGCACCATCCGGCGGGCGCACGCCGTTCTGCCCGTGAGCGCTCTGCAGAGCGAGTACTCGCTCTTCTGGCGGGAGCCCGAGGAAGCGATCATTCCTGCCCTCGCAGAGCTCGGGATTGGTCTCGTTCCCTTCAGTCCGCTCGGGAAGGGATTTCTCACCGGTGCCATCGACGCCAACACGAAGTTTGCCGAAGGCGACTTCCGGAACACGGTGCCGCGCCTCGCATCCGACACGAGGGACGTAAACATGCGTTTGGTGGAGATCATTGGCCGTCTCGCTGACGCAAAGGGGGTGACCAAGGCCCAGATCGCGTTGGCATGGCTCCTCGCCCAGAAGCCATGGATTGTGCCCATTCCCGGCACGACCAAGCTGCATCGACTGGAGGAGAACCTCGACGCTGCAACCGTCACTCTGACGCCAACCGAGACGAACGGACTGAGCGAAGCAGTCAAAGCCGTCGCCGTAGTGGGCCACCGTTACTCGCTGGCCTCCGAGAAGATGATCGACCGATGACAAACCTCCTCATCCTCGGCGCGAACGGGCAGCTCGCGCGCAACACGACCCGAGTCCTACTTCGAGACACGGACGCGAGACTCACGCTCTACCTGCGCCGGGCACACCGTCTTACGAACCCCGATCCCAGTCGCGTTAGTATCGTCGAGGGCGACGTACTCGACCATGAACGTTTGCGCGCGGCCATGACCAAACAAGACGTCGTGTACGCGAATCTGACGGGCGCCATGAATCTGCAGGCTGAGCACATCGTTGACGCGATGAAGGCCACCGGCCTGACCCGCCTCATCTTCATTAGCTCGATGGGGATCTACGGCGAGATCCCCGGGGAAAAGTACGCTTCTGTTCTCAATCCCTATCGAGATTCAGCGGCAATCGTCGAGGCGTCCGAGCTCGACTACACGATCCTGCGTCCCGGTTGGTTCACCCACGAACCCGAGGTGCGCTATGAGCTCACCCGCAAGGGCGAACCGTTCGTTGGCCACGATGTGTCATTGAACAGCATCTCGGACCTCATCGTGAAGGTTGTGACAACGGAAGGTCTTCACGTGCGCCAGAGCCTCGGCGTCGCCCACCTTTGACCATGAGCGAGCAGCTGCGGTCGGTTAGGATTGAATGCGGCTCCTTGGACGTGTAGAAAACCTTCACGATGGCTTTTACCCCGCTCAACTCCCTGAACGCCTTCATCGCCGTCGCACGGCGCCTCAGTTATGCGGGCGCAGCCAAGGATCTGGGCGTTTCTCCGTCGGCGCTGAGCCAATCAGTCCGACAGCTCGAGGAGCGACTGGAAGTCACGCTCCTCACCCGTACGTCGCGCAGCGTGGCGTTGACCGACGCAGGACGGCGCCTCCTCGAGCACGCTGGGCCAGCAGTCGATCAGGCACTCGAATTCTTGCGAACGGTAACCGCCAAGCCGGGCGAGATCACAGGAAGGGTTCGCTTGACTGTTCCGTCTTCTGCCGTAGCCCTCGTGCTGGCCCGTGTCGTTCCAGCGTTCGTTCAACAGCACCCAAAGGTAGAGCTGGATCTCAGCGTCAATGACAGTTTCGTGAACGCGGTGGCAGAGGGTTTCGATGGCGGCATTCGCCTCATCGAAGCCATTGACCGCGACATGATTCACGTGCGTCTCACCGGCCCGGCACGCATCGTCGTCGTGGGTTCCCCTTCCTACCTAAAGGCGCGGGGCGTGCCGCAGAAGCCGTCGGACTTGCTGCACCATGACTGCATCGGGATGCGCTTGACCGCAAGCGGTGAACCGTGGGCGTGGGAGCTCGAACGGGGGAAGAAGACCTATCGGGTACCAGTGCGCGGGCCCGTCGTGACCAACGATTTTCCGCTCATGCGCACCCTGGCCGTTGCCGGTGTAGGCCTGCACTACGCGCTCGAACCCGGGGTGGCGGCTGAACTCGCATCCGGCAAGCTTCGAGTCGTGCTCGAATCCTATGCACCTGAAGTTCCTGGCCTCTTTCTCTACTACCCCAGTCGAGCACAGATCTCACCCGCACTGCGAGCGTTCGTGGAGATAGCAAGAAACGTCATGAGGCCAGAGCGGCGTCGGCGTAAGGCCGCACCGTCCGCGTGAAGATTTTCTAGCAACAACAAGAGGAGCGTCCACATGAAGAACGTCATCGTGCTCATCGGTGCGGGACAAATTGGTCAGGCCATTGCTCGACGAGTGAGCGTGGGCAAGCATGTCCTGCTCGCAGACAACCGGCAGAAAACTCTCGATGCAGCAGCGAAGACTCTGCGCGATGCCGGGTACGACGTGAGCACTACCGTCTTGGACGTTTCGTCCCGCGATGCCGTAAAGTCGCTAGCCGAGTGGGCTTCGGGGCTGGGCGAGGTAACCGGGCTCATTCACGCCGCTGGGGTGTCGCCCTCACAAGCGCCAATTGACACCATTCTCAAGGTAGATCTCTATGGCACCGCCGTCGTGCTCGAGGAGTTTGGTAACGTCATCGCGGCTGGAGGTTCCGGTGTCGTCATCGCATCCCAATCCGGGCACCGGCTGCCCGCACTGTCGGCAGAGGAGAACCAGCTACTGGCAACGACGCCCGTGGAAGAATTGCTCGCCCTGCCGATGCTGCAGCCGGCGCAGATCAAGGACACGTTGCACGCCTACCAACTCTCCAAGCGCGGCAACGTCCTGCGTGTGATGGCGGAGGCGGTCCGCTGGGGAAAGCGGAAAGCGCGGGTCAATGCCATCAGTCCCGGCATCGTTATCACGCCTCTGGCCAACGACGAACTGAACGGACCGCGAGGCGAAGGCTACCGCAACATGCTCGAGAAGTCTCCTGCTGGTCGAGCCGGGACTCCCGACGAAGTGGCCTCGATGGCGGCGCTGCTCATGGGACCAGACGGCGGCTTCATCACCGGCAGCGATTTTTTGATGGATGGCGGCGTAACGGCCTCCTACTGGTTCGGTGAGCTGGCTCCCAAATGACAGGTGCCTGCGTTACCACCAAGCCATCGCAATAAGTAGCGGTAGCTTCACTCAGGCAACTAAGCCGCTTTCCGTGACTTCCGACCGCGTGAGCGCGCATCAGGTTCAAGTGAAATGCGAACCTTCGTACCCGTAGCCTTCGCGATCCGTTCCAGTGTCGATAGGGTCGGTTTTGATGCACCACTTTCAAGCCGCGCAATGGTTGACTGCGATGTGCCCATGCGAGCTGCAAGTTCTTGCTGCGAAAGATTGGCTTTGGTTCGTGCCTCGATCAAAATGCCCGCAATCGCAAACTCACCTTCAGGCGCATCATACCCGGCTTTGAACCCCGGATCCTTCATCCAACGTTTCTTCAGTCTGCTGACAGGGATAGTCATTTACTCAAGCTCTCGCTCGACCCGTCTGTCCAAGACCTCAACTCGCCAAGTCACCCCCTGAGGGTATATCAAAAAAGAGATTATGTCCAGGGCGGGCTCGAGACGCAGCCGACCACGGTGGAGCAACGAGACTCACCTTCATCACGTCGCCTCCCGACCACCCGAACGACTCCAAACTGGACCCAACTTGTCCACTCCTGTCCACGGTTGTCCACTCCTGTCCTGTCCCCACCGGAACGAGGGTGCTAACAAAACGGCATAAATCATGCCGATTCATCGCAGATCGACAGGGCATTTCTAACCCACTGGTCGCAGGTTTTGAATTCTCGAGAAAAACGAAGATTGGGTCCAGGTGTTTTCTTCACTCTTTACGTCGCGGTCGGCGTTGAACCAACCGCTACTCCGGATCCAACACGACCTCCGCCAGCTCTGGAATGGCTTCATGCAGTGGAGCAAGCGGGCCAAGCCCCAGTTTCTGAAAGCTTCGGGTGGCCCGCTTGTAGGTGAAGATTATCGCCGACAAACGGTGACCGGTACGATCCGCCACCCAGACTTCGGACTTCCCTTGCGCCAATGCGGTCGTCACGAACGTGGCGCGCAGATCGTGGATGCGCAGGGGGCTCGGAACGTCTGACCTCTCAAAGAGTTGCTTTCGGTCAAGCCCCGCCAGTCGAGCATACCGCCGAAGATGCTTTGCGGCCTTATCGCCACTCATGCAGCTGCCCGATTTGGGATGCACCATGATGCGCCCCCTCTTGAGTGCCTCACGGCTTAGCAACTTCTTCCACCGGCGTAACGCCTCGGCAACATTTGCATCAAGCGCCCAGAATCAAGGTCATTGAATTAGTCTCTTTTCTCCGTGCGCCAACGAGTTGTGCGCGTACTATTCTGCGCGTGAAGAGCCATCTCACTTTCGGCCTCGGCTTGTTGCTAACGGGATGCCCCACTGTCAAGCACGAGGCGGCAGGCGTCCCCACGCTGCCTGCGGCGCCAATCGCGTCCAGCCAAGCATTCGCCGCGCCGGCGGCCGCTATGGATGCTGGCCCACCTACAACAACGTCCGCACCGGATCACTCGGTAGCAGTCTGGACACCTCCTCCTGGCGACACTCTTCGCACGATCGCCTGCGACCAGACCCGCTGCCGCGCTGGGAAGGAAGCGTGCGCGGTGTTTGACTCGGGCATGAAGTGCATTCCGCGCTCTCCAACGCAAGAATACACCGCCGAGCAAATCTTCGAATGCGACGAGGGGTCGGACTGCCCTGCCGGTTCGATCTGCTGCTCTCGACACATGGGCGGCGGATTCTGCGAACGACTTGTCGGCAATGCCCCGCCGCTCTACTGCAATAGCCAGTTGTGCCTTCCCGATGCGGGTGCCCCCTGTCCCAAGGATACAAGCTGCGAAGCTTCTGGTGACGCTACGCCCGGAGTTTGCGTTCATCCAGTGCGAGCCACCTGCGCGCCTGGCAAGCGATGCGGCGCGGAGGCGGGTTATTGCGTATGGACATACGCCACGGCGTCGGGGCAATGCAGCGGTTCGGTCGACGAAGACGCGCTCGAGGCCGGACGCATCGGTGTTTTCGCGTGCACCAAGGCGAGTGACTGCGGAGCGGCGATGCGCTGCGCCACGAATACGCAATTGTACACTCGAGGCACCTTCTGCGCGCCGGCGACCGAACCAGCCAACTCCTATTATGTTTGCGACAGCGACGCGCAATGCCGAAGTGTCATGGAAGGGTCAGCCAAGCGGGCGAGGTGTGTTTCCGTGTTGCGTAACGAGAACTTCAAAGACGACAAGTTTCCGCCTTGGATGTCGATCTGTCGGTTCGATTGAGTATGGGCAGGTAACTGATCCTAGCGACGAAGTGTGCGGCTGCGGGCAGCGGCTATCGCACACCGTGATATCGGCGACTTTTCACTGGGCTCGTCGCAGACACTCACTCGCTTAGCCTAGTCGGTCTGATGACGCAACGCAAACGCTGCACTTACGATCATCGAGTCAAAGCACAAGTCATCGCTGCGAGAAACCCAAACCTCTTTCCAGAGCTTGAGATCCCACGTTCTACGGCTTCGAGTTGGATTCGCCGTGGGCTTGGTAACGTAGTGTCATTCGATGAGGTGGGTCAGACTGAGGCGCACTTTCGGGAACGGATTGCCAAGCTGGAACGTCGTGTGGCGATGCTCACCGCGGTGCTTCGACTTGTCTTGGTCTTGTTGCGCCTCTCTGGTTTCAGGTTGGGACTCGGTCGCGTTGCAGACGCCTAGAGAGCTGACCAATTAGGCAGCGGCCCTTAGGTTGTCGACAACGCTTAGGTTTGTTAGGGCGGCGTGGCGACGCAGGTCGAAGAGGTATTTGCGGAGCCCGCGATAGCGGGCTCGTTCTCCCTGGCGGTTATGTAGGGTGGCAAGACTGTGCTCTACCGCCGTGCGCAACCTGAGATTGGCTCTGCCGTCGTCAGTTCGGGCTTCGTTTCGTAGCTGCGTCACCGCGAGTCAGTTCGACAGGGGGATTCCAGAATGTCACGGAGGGCCTCCGGCCCATCGTTTGATCATGGCATCAACCGTCCTGTCGATCCCCTTGTCTAAGTGATCGATTTCGGTTCGTTTCCCAAAGCGACGGGGAAATTGATCCGCTCTCTAGCTGATTAGATTACCTGTCGCTTTCTAGCGGCAATCTTTGGTCTGGTTCCCGCGATGACGACTACGGTTTCAGCCGGGGCAAAGCCCGCAAAATTATCGACCCATTGACCGTCTTCTATGCTGACCAAAATCCCTTGTATCGTTGCGCTTGCAAGCCTAACCATTTCCATGGGCTGCGGGAAGCCGCCAAGCTGTGAAGCACTCGCCGCGCGGCCAAGAATTCCAAAGCCGTGTAAATGGGTTGAACCTTGCCGGGGCCACGTAACGTCCCATTCACGCACTACTCTTCTTCAGTCACTGTAGAATTCCCGGATCTCGTGAGCGGAATTCTTGCAGCATGTCTCGCGACTGGAGCTTGAAGCCAGCGCCGTCGGTGTTGAACACACTTTTTCATTCGCGGGTTCTCGCAACTTGCCGCATGTGCAGACATCCTTGTATTCGAATGTGCCGTTCGAAAAACCATGTTTCCCGCAACATTCGCCACATGCTTCAATCGGTGCAAGCTCGTACTTTGACCCGCGTTTAAGGTCGGCGCATGATTTTACGTCGATGTTCGCCGGTGGATCCAGCACGTCCGCGGGTGGGTTCGGTCGCGGAGCGACGTCCTTGAACGTCCTCAATGAGCCGCACCCCAATGCCACCGTCACACAAAGCAGCGCCCAGCCAATTCGTCCCATCATGGGTGTTACGTTATCAGAAGCCGTTACTCGTTTCCCCATTTCACGAGACTCTTCCACGAAGCTGGGGCTGATATCAAAGTGAATCCAACGCGACTTCGAGAAGTTAGCCGTATCTCGATTGGCGCTCGATACTACGAAGGGCCTATTGTCAGTTGATACGCCGCGTAGCCTTGGAACAGATTCGGTCCGGCAAAGCCGCGTCCAGCCGAAAGCAGGATGTGGTGCGCGTTGTTGATGTCAATGACTCCGCCGATGTTGAATCGCACATCACGCTCTGTGCCGGGTTCTCGCGGTGTTTGGTAAGAGAGCTCAGTTCCAAGAGTGAACCCATCAATCAGGCGTCGTTGCGCGAGCCAACCAAAGTACCACCAGTGTCGAGAAGTCCGACCTGCGTCTATCCAGAAACCCGCCCCGCCGTACGTCGTCCAAGGTCCAATGCCCTTCTGTAACCAGAGCGGCAGAAACAACTGAGCGGTCCCATTGCCGAGTCCTGAGGTTCGCGATCCAGTTGGCACTTCAAGAAACGGAAACGTGCCGATTTGCGGTACGAGAGCTTGCTCTTGGACGAATCGGTACTTGATGCCAATTTCTGTGTCCCCGGGACCGTAAGCTGTCCGTTTCCCATTCGGTGCCGAGTAGGCGAGGGGAGCTATGAGATGCAACTGCACGTTGGCAATGACACCGTAGTTGACTTCAAAGTGGGGAGCTGATCCGGTTCGCCCGTCTCGATCGTGGCCGTTTTGCGAAGCTAGATAGAATTCCCAGTGCCGGTACTCAACTGGTTCGGGATCGTCGGTGTTATAGGGCGGCCCCGCTAGCGCATGAACGGACCAAGACGTGAGTAACAGCGATACAAGCCAGCGCTTGATCATACGCGGAACCTGAATCTAGCGCGAGAGTGGAGGGCCATTAAACGAGCGTCTTGCATCAAGTTTTGCGGGAGAGGAGTGTATCAGGTTCCGTGGCAACGGCCATCAATGGGTGGCGTTCCGAGTCACTGGGGCCCACATCGCTACGTGACCAACTCAGCTCCCGAAGGCCGCCCAAATCGCTTGTCGAACGTACATGCCCCCGGCTGATTTGCAGTTTGTTCTTCGGATTCACAGCAGCTTGCCGCAGTCCGATATCATTTTGGACTGCGCATCCGTCAACGGCATCAACTTACATTGCAGGTCCGCTGTTGCGTGTCCAGCAGCTTGGGGGTGGTCGCGCGTTGTCGACGAATTTCGCCACTTCCACCTTGAGCAAACTTGCGCTGATGGCAAGGGTTGGGCCCCCACTATCTCGAGAGTGGCATTAGGTTACGCGCGGTGGTGAGACGACATACTCGTCAATGATTCTCTGCGCCACCAGTTGTGCCGGCACTTTGGCATCGGCGCACAGCATCAACTCCAACCGTGGGAGCAATTTGACTCGCTGCCAACGTTCAACGCCGGGGTTTCGTAGATCGCCCGCGGCGGTTTGCGACGCTGTGGAACTCTGGTTCGATCGCTGAACCGTCTCGAAGCCAAGGGCTTTCGCGACCGCCTGCGGTACCGGACCTGTGCGAAGCCGGGCTTCAACTTTGCTATCGCCCATGGAATCGAGTTTCTGCTTCTTCTGTTCGAGAGTTGTTTTCCCTTCGAACCTCAGACGGCTCAACGCTAACAGACGAAGCAACTCCCGCCTGGCGTAACGCGTCGCGGTACCACGACGCTCGTTCGGGCGAATCAAGCGCTGCTGAACATAGAAGCGAAACGTAGTTTCCGATAGCCCCGTCAGCTGTGCCAATTCCGACCGCAACCATCCGTTTTTTTGGTGCAGGCGTCTTCAGTCGACGCCGATGCCGAGCTATCGCTTTAGTCCACCCGGAGTGCTTCCTAACCATCTTTCCCGCCGATCTGGCTCCCGAACATGTGCGTACAAAGAGTTACTATTGCGATGCGCCGGTTGAGTGCTGACGTACATGTAGTAACTAGCTGTACGCGCTGGTTGGGAGTTGCCGTACAGCGAGTAACTCGTTGTACGGCGGCGGTTGGGACGGTTGTGAGGGGGTGGGAGTGGACGATTGGCGGTTTTTCCCGATCAGCTCGACCTTTTGACATACCTTGGCGAAGCATTGAATCGCTTGGCCACAAATGCTCAGGATGTCCGTGAAATGGGCCAAGGAGCTCCAAGGCATCGTGCGTTTACGCGACGGTTCAGCTACGCTAGACCCATGATCCCGCGTGAAAAGGTCGAAGAGTTGGTCAGCGTCCATGCCAAGATGGAGGAACCGACCACCGGTGCGATCTGGATCAATACTGGCGCAGCCGAGGTCTGGCTCGTCGAGGTGATTCCGACGATGGCCGAAGACGACATGGCGGACGAGCCGACATTCTTCAGACCTGGGGTTGGGTTCCAGTTCCCCCTTGCGTTGATCGCCGGCAATCGACAAAGCATCGAGGCTGCGTTGCGCCGGAAGCCGGAGCTGGCGCGCGCTGTCTTGGACGGTACTGTGGTGCTTGACAGTGGCGACACGCGACTACTCGTCGAATTGGCACTTGAGGTCTCGCGCGCGGCCTGTTCAATGCAAGACGACCTATTGAAAGCCTGGCTTCGTCAAGCCAGAGCAGATCTGAATGCGGGGCGCGGCGGTGGGCGGCCAAGAAATCCAAAGCCGTGTAAGTGGGTTGATCCTTGCCGGGGCCACATAACGTCCCATCCACGAACAAAACTTCTTCAGTCAGTGTACAATTTCCGGATCTCGTGGTGGTCGCCACCGCTCGCGCTGAACTTGGTGCCCGCTTGCATACTAAAAGTATCGCCCGAATCGACAAGAGCCTCTATGAATATCACCCAACGCCGTTCACTACTTCCGCTACTCGCGATTCTCGGCAGTATTGGCTGTTCGGGAAGCGATACCAATGCGGCGCTCGCCATAGCCGGAGGCGGCGAATCGGCTCGTGGCGGCAACAGCGGAGGAACTTCGATGGTGCCGGGCTCGTCCGGCGGTAAGGTCTCCACTGCTGCCGCTGGTAGTGTCTCATCCGCGACCGGTACGGGTGGCAGGGCCCTCGGCGGAAGTGGTGTTGCTGGAGGTGCTACTGGCGGGCGGACCTCTGGGACCGGCGGGGTAGGCAACGGAACAGGTGGTCAGAGTGTTGCCCAAGCCTGCGCATCGATTTGCGCCGCGCGGACCTGTACTGATTCTGCGACGTGTCAGGCGACGTGCAATGCGTATGCGACCAAGACGCCAGGTTCCGTGCCCTGCAATACGCAATATGCCGCCCTGGCAACCTGCGAAGCAACCTTGTCAGCCGACAAATTGGTGTGTTCATCCGACGAAAACTACCCAATTCCCGTTGACGGCCAATGCAACAGTACGGTCTGCGCATGGGCAGCCTGTGCCACAGACCTCATCGTACCGTCTGACATCTGGTCCCGCTACTTGACTAGCTGCCCGCAGGGCGCCGGTGGGGCACCTGGTACGGGCGGTACAACGTCGACTGGCGGCTCGGGAAACAAGGGCGGCGCCGGAGGCACGGTATCTGGTGGGACGTCTAGCAAGGGCGGTTCGACGGGCTCGGGGGGTGCCACGGGCGCGGCAGGAAGCCCCGGAACCGGGATCCCATTGGGCTATCCTTCGGCTACGGCAACCAACGCTGCGAAGTGCACGTCGGTCGCCATGACCAATGGCGTATGTCCAGGTGGTGGAACTGGGCCAGCTTGTATCCAGTGCCTGCTTGGTGGCACAACCTACAACACTTCGGAGACGCCACCGGCGCCTGCCGAAGCCACAGCGTTGGCCGGGAAGTATACCGTAACCGTCCAACTTGGTGGTACAGGTCCAGTCTTTGTCAGTGCCGAATCGAGTCGGGGCCTCCTGGCGCAAGCAAACACATCACGGCCCTACGGCTTTGTGGTCGATGTGCGGGCGATGGAAGGGCAACCAAACCACGCGGGCGGTCCGGTCGGGTACTACGGGCTAGACCTATTCTTCTCGGGTCCGGACGGCATGACCGTCGGCGGCCTCGGGTATTCATTGGTCACGGCTGCGACGAAACCCACGATGGTTTACATCGCTGGTGACTCAACAGTATGCGACCAGACTGGCAACGCTTACGGCGGCTGGGGGCAAATGTTGCCACAGTACTTTGCTCCTCCAATTGGGATTGCCAATTGGGCCAACAGTGGCGCAAGTTCGGGGTCGTTCTATGGTTCTATTTGGGGAGAGATTAAATCCAGATGGAGCGCGGGCGACTGGGTTCTCATTCAATTTGGGCACAACGACAAGAACATTGCCGATTCCGTTGTTCAGGCAAATCTAGAGAAATACGTCGCCGATGCACAAGTTGCCAACGTAACGCCAGTAGTAATCTCGCCTCCGGCGCGGGTGCAATTCAGCGGAGCAACGATAAGCGATCAGTCTAGTCTTCACGCTGCCTCCGCTGCAGCAGCGGCCAAAGCCAAAAACTGCGCATACATTGATCTGACCGCACTTTCCACCACCTGGTACAACTCGCTCGGTCAGGCTGCATCAATGAACTTCCACGTTAGTGGTGATGCCACGCACACCAATCTGGCAGGTGCCGACAAGATAGCTGCTCTTGTGGCAGGTGCCATCAAGGCTCAAAATATCGGGCTTGCCCAATACCTCAGGTAGCAGCTCCGGAGTAATGTCCGGATATTCATCGCATGGCGATTCTCGCATGATCCGCCCCCAAGGCGCAGTCTAGATCTTGACGCGGGCCTTTGTCATCTTGCCATCCACCGGACATGCTCCCTCTGCCCCTTCAGTTTATCGTCGCGATGGTGGTCTACGCCATCAACGAGCGGATGGCGCGCAGGATCGAGTATCTTCTGGAGGAGGTGCGCGTACTCCGCTCGCGCCTGGGCGGATTGCTCAATTACTACCACCGAGAAGCCGCGTGAGGATGGCGTATGATTTTCCGGACCTTACGCGGGCGCGCGCCTGCGCCGAAGCACAGACAGCGTCAACAACGCGAGCGACCACGCCGCGAAACCGTTCGAGTCTCGCCCGCGGACACGACATCCACAACCGCCGGGGTTCGTGGCTTGCGACACGTCGGCCGCACTGGAGTTTGTCTTGCCTGAGTCCTGCCCCGCACCACCGCTTGCCGGCGATGAACCCGCTTGCCCGGTGCCGCCGTTACTCGGTGAGCCACCGACACTGCTCTTGCCCGTTGTCTGAACACCGCCGGACGCAGACAGTCCACCCGTTGCACCGTTAGTCGTCACTGCCGTGTTCGGGATACCACCCGTATTCTGGCTGCCGCCCGTGCTCTTCACCGTCGAGCCTGTCGTCGCGCCGCCGCTGCCGCCACTCGAGACGAGCGTGGTGGCGACGCCGCCCGTGTTCAGCGTGCCGCCAAGACCCAAAGAAGTCCCGGAACGCCCGCCCGTACTCGACAATCCACCGGTATTGACGACTCCCCCAGTTGCCGAAGCCCCGCCCGTGTTCTTGGCGCCACCGCTACCCTGCGCGCCACCGGCAGAACTCGCGAAGCCGGCCATGTCACCAAATGTGACATTATTCAAGCCAGTACCATTCCATCCCGCTCCTATCACGAACAAACGCCCGTTGCTAAGCGGTACAATGGCTCGCGAATAGCATGCTCCAACAGTGGAGCTTATCTGTGACCAACTGCCAGTGCCATTATTGGCGTTTGTATAGAGGTTATTGTTGCCTCCACTGCTTAAAATCACCGTTCCGTTCATATTGACGCAATATGGATTGCTACCCTTGGCGTCAAAAACAGTTCCCGAGTCTGCTGCATTCCAGCTCTCAGGATTTGAGGAAATTTTGTAGTATGCACCACTGGGACTTCCTATTATTTCATAGGTCATTATGTAGCTTCCGTTAGACATTTTGGCTACCGTGGCCATGCCAGGCCTTTGGCCGCCGCTAATCGCAACGTCATTGACTACACTGCTCCAGGCTACGCCGTCCGTAGTTGTTTGGTGCACCAATTTCTGGCCGTAGGCAGAATCGCGTTCGTCTGAGTAATAGACGATAAGCTTGTTATTTGCGACAAGCAAGAACGGCTCCCATACCGGGTCGTTACCAGGTGTTGCAACTTTACCTTCTGCAACAGTGCTCACATACGTCCAAGTCCTTCCCGAATCGGTGCTCATATATAGATCGATTTCACAGAAGGAACGGTCATAGGGAAGAACAAGACCGGCACAAAGGAGTGTACCTGCAGCCATACTGCCTATAGCCTGGGGCAGTTCGTAGAGCTGAGGTTCCCACCTCATTCCGACGCCCTTATGTGTGTCTTTTACGTCACCAACTTTAGTCCAGCTTTGGCCGTTGTTTGTGCTTTCGTAGATCGGGAATACCGATACTCCCGTTGTGTACTGTTCAAAGGTTGCATACATCTTGCCATTGCTTGCCTGCATGGCTCTTGCATACAAGGCGCCCGGCGCCGGTGCCCCTGACGGCGGTGTGTACATGACGGATGGGCCATAAGCTCCTACCGACCTTGGGATTAAGACGGTGGTCAGTGTCAGCGCTGGGATTGTCAACACTGACAGAACCTTTTTGAGGTTTTTCACTGAACTTTTCATAATTTTACCGCTTCCCTTTTGTCGTTCTCATTAGAATCCGCCTTGAAGCTTGTATAACCTCAATGGGAATTCCTCCCCTACTCTTTTGCAGCCCCTGCAACAACTCCTGCGAATATGAACTTTCTGAAGAGCACAAGGCATTCAAGCGCCACTTTCCCTTCGTCGAAAAATGTCCGATAGGGGGGAGGGGGGGGTTATGGCGATTCGTTCGCAAGGTGACGACCGTCCCACTGCTTTGACATTTTATGATCCTTTCGGAAAGGCTATCGGAACATATGCGACTGACGGAGATGGCGGCTAGGAGATCCAAAGGTTCTTGCGAGGTCTGGTCGTGCAGCAGGGCCACAATTATTTACACCACGCGGACCTATGCGTCCTTCTTTCTCTGCCTGACGCCAGATTACCGCTCACTTGAAAGCGTGCGCCTTGCTGTCTAACCGCTGCTCCGAATCAGGACCTCCCACGCCATAGCCGACGCAATTGCATCCAGCAGGATTTATGCGGCTTTGCGTGGTAGCCCCTCGGTTGCCGTATCACGCGGTCCGCACGTAGCGCACGTCTTCGAACGATTGCTGGCCACCCGCTGTTCTCTCGCAAAACGTCGGCGTTCAGCGAGTTCACTCGCCAAATTGGCCGCGACGCCGCAGTAGACCTCATCGGGTGTTCGGCCAGCGAAGGCACGATGGGGCATCACCCAGCTACGTCGCTGGACATTTCGGAGTTACAGCAGTGCAATTGCACACCGTGATATCGTTGACTTTTCGCTGGGCTCGTCGCAAACACTCGCTCGTTTAGCCTAGTCGGTCTGATGACGCAACGCAAACGCTGCACTTACGATCATCGAGTCAAAACACAGGTCATCGCTGCTAGAAATCCAAACCTCTTTCCAGAGCTCGAGATCCCACGTTCTACGGCTTCGAGTTGGATTCGCCGTGGGCTTGGTAACGTAGTGTCATTCGATGAGGTGGGTCAGACTGAGTCGCACTTTCGGGAACGGATTGCCAAGCTGGAAGGTAGCGTGTCGATGCTCACCGCGGTTCTTCGACTTGGCTTGGTCTTGTTGCACCTCTCTGGTTTCAGGTTGGGACTCGGTCGCGTTGCCGACGCCGAGGGCAAGCGCCGCATTCTCGGCGCCATCGAGCGTGCCAGACAGTTGATGCCACTGACGTCTGCTCTTCGAGTACTGGGGCTATCCGCGGGTCGATACCACGATTGGGTCGGACGCCAAGAGGTCTGCTCGCTGGACGACCAACGTAACTGTCCGCGGTCCAAGCCACAATGCCTAATGTACCAGGAGGTCGAAGCCATTGGCGACATGGTGCAGTCGAAAGCATACCGCCAGATACCGAATCGAGGACTAGCGTTGCACGCACAGCGCATCGGCAAAGTGTTTGCTCATCCGGGCACTTGGGCCAAGCTGATTCGCGAGAGAGGTGGCTGAGACCCCGACTGCGCCTGGATCCGGCAAAATCGAGGATAGGGTTCCGTGCTGCCGCGCCCAACGAAGCGTGGCACGTCGATGTTACGATCAACCAGTTACTGGACGGCACGAAGGCCTACCTCCACGCTATCATTGACAACTACTCACGCAGAATTCTTGCGTGGACTGTTGCGGAAAGACTCAATCCGATGAACACGTGCCTTGTTCTCAATCAAGCGGCCGCGTCTCTGAGCGAGCCGGAGACGAAGGTGCACATGGATTCGGGCGTAGAGAACCTCACGCATGACGTGGACAAGCTGCTCGAAGGTGGCACCATCGAGCGCACTATCGTGCAGATCGACGTGAGCTTCTCAAATTCCTTGATCGAGTGCTGGTGGCGTTATTTGAAACGCTGATGGTTGTTCATCAGCCATCTCAACAACATGGCGACGCTGCGAACTTTGGTCGAGTTTTACGTAGTCGAGCACAACACGGAGATGCCGCATAGTGCGTTCAATGGCCAGACACCTGACGAGATGTAGTTTGCGCGTGGCGAGGCCGTTCCCGATGCTCTTGCTCTGAAACGACAAGCAGCGCAGAGAAAGCGCATCGACCAGCATCGCAAGCTGGCCGGTTCAAACTGCCCGCGAGGTGGAGCAAACGAAAGCATCGCGGCATGAACAATACTGTGGATTGGGGTGAAATTCGTGATTGGCGCAATTGCACTCCCCTGACTCCGGAATGTCTGACAACGTACCTGGGCGTGGCTCGTCCCAGGTCTTCCCGCCAGGCGAATGCTCGGAGCGCTGAACCGCCTGTGGCCACCAAGTCGCCAATGGTTCCTGCAGAACCCCCACCCGCTACCATTGAATCCACACACTTCGCGTCGTTGACATCGCGAGCAGACTTGCGAAGGTACCGGACCCAACCTATCTTGGTGCGATGCGCATGCACCACTCGGTCATTTTCATGCTGCTCCTTACAGGCGCGGCGTGCACGAGGCCGAAAGCCACGCCACGGCAAGAAACCGTGGTTCAAGTTGGGTCCACTTCATTAGCGCCGTTCGCGGTCACATTGCCGCCGGCGTTGCCAAGTAGTGCGTCAGTGGTGCAGCATCCTGCGTCGCCGGAGCCGTCAAATGCTACGTTGCCTGGCCCATTGGCTCCAACTGACATCGTCCATTGCAAAGCGCTTGGCAAACGCGGCCTTCACCCGATTGCTACGCTTCAGTCCGACTTCGATGCAGGCGTCGAGATTGTCGATCTCGTCGTCGAAAGTGCTCACGTCGTTGCGCTGCTGTACCGGCCGGATCTCGCGAGATTCGCCATGGCGCAGTACCGTCGCGATGGCGGACCGGTGTCGATAGTTGGCTCCCACACCGGTCTAGGGGTACCGCTCAGTCCAATCGTTTTGCCTGATGCGGTGTACTTTACGCGCAACCGAGCTTTGTTTCGGATGCTGCGTGCCAACGGGGAGGTGACCGAGCTGGCTAAAGGATTCTCGTACGGCATTGCGATCGAGGCCGGCTACGTCTACGGCTTTAACTGCGATGCCAAAATGCAAATCGACAGGCTCCGGCGCATCTCGTCGAGCGGCGGCGAAATCGAAGCACTAGCCACGATCGACCGCAATGTTACGGAAGCCATGAATAGCGGCCAGCGCAACTGTGACTACCGCCATTTGATATCCGATAGCAAATCGATTTACGCAGCACATTGGAATGGCCGGCGGATTGTGCGCTACTCCTTGGCGGACCGCACAATGCAGGCGTACGTCACGAAATTACCCTATCCGATGGGTCTCAATTTCGTTGGCGACGATATCGTTTTCCAAGCTGCAGACGGGATCCATCGCTGCTCGAAAGCCTCACCCAACACCACGCGCATCACCGAGCTTGGTCAATCGCCATTCGCGTTCATCGCGGTCAGCGGTACAGGGCTCGTCATCCAAGGGTCCAAACCGTATATTAACGAAGATTGGATGTATGAGCTGCCATGGTCGACGGGCAAACCTCGGAAGCTCGAACATTTCGAGCGAGTAACAGATCAACCGGGGGGAGACATCGGGATCCGCGGTCTTGCTATCGACAGCGAATGCATCTACGTGGCGCGTCAACTGCAGAACTCTTTGGTGATTTATGCGCGCAGCCTGCAATGACTGTTGCTGCCCGCTATCTGACCGTCTTATCGCGAACCGGCGTCTCGTCGACCACCGTGTGATCCTGCGTCAACCAAGCGGTAGCCAATAGGTCACGCGTGGAATTGCGAAATGACGAAGCCAATTCCTGCCAACGGCACCACGACGCCCAACATCGCGACGAACCCGAGACCGACCGACTGGGAAGTATTCAGTGCCGAGTGCAGAGCTTCTTCGAACCGTATACCAAACGACTCGACCGCCGCACGACTCAGTTCCGGAGACTCCACTTTCACTATCTCCCGGTGCCGAGTATACCTGTGGTACAGGTGGAAGAATGTCCGCCAGTCGCTATTTTGCGCTTTTCGGAATCATCGGATTGTTATCCGGCTGCAAGGCGAAACCCACCCTGTCTGTCACTCCCTCGCTCCGATCGGCGGGTGCTACGAGCGTATCTTCGCCACCTTCCGATGGTCCCGCGGGTGACCAGAAAACGCTCCGCCCGCGCTTGAAGGCACGGCGGCTGGTTGTCGGACAGTCCCTGAACTGCGTCATTCTCGAGGACCGTACGGTCGCCTGCTGGGGAGGGGACAGCGCGGCTAATTGCTGGAACGGTTCAGGCTCGTCGACGCCAAAGCTTGTTGCGGGGCTTACCGACATCGTTGACATTGCGATCGCTCAAGGGGTTGTTGCGGTGCGCTCCGACGGCAGTGTGCTTTTGGCCGCGGACGGTATAGCCTCGCCCCACAAGCTCCAGGCGTTAACCGGCGTCACACGCGTGAGCGGAGACGCCGATGCGCTCTGTGCGATCGCGACCGAGGGTCGAGTGATCTGCTACCCTGGCGCGCCCTACGCTTGGGACGCGGACACAGAGATTGTGGGTACCGAAGTGCGCGGTGTGCGTGGGGCGACCGAACTTGGGTTCAATCACAACTATTCCTGCGCACGGGTCGCGGGCGGTGAGGTAAAATGCTGGAAGATGAACGCGTTGGAGTCGGCCTTCCGTAAGCGTAAGGCAGAGGACCCACCCCGCCAAAACACCCCGCTTTTGGCCTTTGCATTGCGCGGGGTGAAGGATGCAACCAGCCTAACCGTAGGCACCTCGATTCTCTGTGTGCGCCATTCGGATGCCAGCGCAGTCTGTTCGGACCTTAATTCCAGTAGCAAACTGGGACACGACCTCGGCCAGGTGGACGCGCTCGCCATGGATCAGCGGCGCAACTACACCGGCGATAACGGTATTCCGTGGGTCTGCACGGCACGCGGAAAACGGATCGAATGCCAACCACTTGAGGGTATTGGCAAGCGGTCTTCCACTCAATTCCCCAAAGCGGGCCCGGTCCCTGCGAGCGAATTGGGTCACATCGTCGAGCTCGGGGTTAAAGGAGCCACCGCTTGTGCACGCGACGAAGACGGGCTGGTCGCTTGTTGGGGTAGGAATACCGACGGGGTTCTGGCACGCCCGGACTTGGATTACGTGGAGCAGCCCACTCGAGTACCAGACGTCCCCGAGGCCAAGGAGGTCGCGTTGGGCAACCGGTTTAGCTGCGCGCTTGCCGTTACCGGACAGGTCTGGTGCTGGGGAACGATGGTGCAGGATTCTTCACGCCGCGCCGAACCCCACATCGCGCGTGTCCCTGGCCTCGAACGCATCCAACATATCTTCGCGGCTCAGGACTATTGCTGCGCCGAAACCGAGAACCGCGAGATCCACTGCTTTTTAGGCCCCAGTTTGCCTGATCGTGAGCGACGACCGGCGCGTATACCTGCGTTCGAGGGCGCGCGTTCGGTAGCGTTGCCGGACGCGAGTACCATCGGCTGGGCCGCGGTTGCGAACCACGAGGGCGAGCTTTTCCTGGGCACGGCACCTGACCTTCAGCACACGATAGAGGGCCTATCTCTCGCCCCGATCCGCGGAGTCAGCGGCGTCCGGCGCGTCGTCGCGGGCTACGGCCTTGTGGTGCTCGATGACGCGGGACAAGTCTACGTGGGCCACATTTATGGCGCCCAACTCAGCGGTAAACTTGAGCGCATCCGTTCGCCTGATGGCGGCATTGATGTGGCCTACGGAACCGTGCTGTTTGCCGGTGGGAAAATTCGGGCTTTTTCTCCGACTGGACCGGAAGAGTCGGCGGTGGTCCGCGAACAGAGCCCCTTGGTTTCACTCTTAGAAGGCCCCTCGATCTGCGGACGTACGGCTCGCGGAAACGCAACGTGCTTTCAAGGTGATCGAGAACAGGTGTTATTCGAGGGCATGAAGAGCTCGGCGGGCAACAAGTGCGGTCACGTGTGCGGGGTGGATGCTCAGGGTCTAGTCTATTGCCGCGGTCACAACGAAGTTGGGCAGTGCGGCGTGCGCCTCGGGATCGCTGCCTCAGAGATCCCGCTCACGGTGCCACTGTTCGCCAATTCCGCGAAATACCGAGCGGTGGATTAGGCCGAAGTGTGCGCGTTAATACTCGCACGGACCTCTTCTGCTGCGAGCATGCCGGAAATAGTAACGGCTTCGATACCCGAGCCTAGCGTGACGCCGCTGCCTGCGAGCAGCAGCGCGCGGATCCTGGTTTTCGCCGTGAGCACCTGCTGCCCGTATTGCACGCCGTGGATGGCGCCGTTGGTGGCGCTCAGGTATCGGGAAAACGTCGCCAGGCTGGCATCCTCGCGGTACACAATGTGTTCTCGAAGATCGGGGATCACGCGTTCGGCGAGCTCAATCAGCTGATCCAAAGCTTTTGTTTTGCGCCCGCGGTACTCGTTGCTTTTGCGTTCCCACGTGGATGCCTCATTTTTGGCACTGCTCCGTTTCGCGCGGGAGCCCCGCGAGCACCGCTACGCTACCGGCTGTGGGTACCCAAGGACCCCACTCTCGGCCAAGGTTCGATGGATCGCGCGCGGACTCAGTTCGAGTCCATTGGGCCATCCGATAGCCCCAAGCTCGATAAAGCACGACCGAAAGTACTCGAGATCGTCCCACGCCTTCGTCAGCGTTGTTTGCTGCTCGTAGAGGGGAGAGAGATCGTATTGCCCCACTGCGCCATCGGAAAACACCAGTTCGAGCACGCGATCTCGCAAGGGCGTGACTTTGACGATTTTAATCATTGTCGGCTCCCGGTATTCGCTCCAACGGCAGAAGAGCACACGCCCGTTCCCAGTTTCGAAGCAGTGCTGCCTGGTGGTCGAGACACCATTCTCTGACCAGGCGTGCCGCACGCTTTGGTAGGTGACCTTCGATGACTTCGCCGGTCGACACAGCCACGAATGCTTCGTGCCCTTGGTATTCAACGTGAATGGGCGGCGGCGAGTGGTCGCCGTGATACATTCTCACGTAGATCCCAAAGAAGTAGGCGATTACGGGCATGGCTGTTGGCGTTCGGACAGGTGCGTCAAAGTCAGCATCAGCGTAGCAGCTGCGATCGGCTCCGAAGCCCCAGATATGGGCTCATTTCCAGGGTGTCGCCGACGCGCTGCGACAAGTTCAGGCATTGCCGGCAGATCTTCGCCATCCGTGACTCAGGCACAGCGTGCTGCGGGGCGGGTCGACTTGCGGGGTGGGTCTTGTCTTGTGCGGTACGACCGGATCGGGCAATTGCGCTATCGCGACTTCTCCCGCAATGCCCGTTCCTTCAACGCTGCCTTGCGCTCATTCGTGTACGCCCACCATGGTCGTACGGGTTCACCTTGCATGAACCGCGTAGCGCTGATGAATACGTCGATCACGCATGGATCTTGTGCCCGGCCGGTCGCCTTGCACAGGTCGCCGTACATCGCATAGGGATCGCGTCGACGAAGCTCAGTGGGACGCTCGAGGCCAATGCGGCGCAGATCCGCAGCGATGCGTGGCCCAACATTGGGGATCTGTTCGAAGTGAAGTGCCTCAGCGGGGGCGGCCGCCTTCTTCATGGTCGTGAAAGTGTAGCAGAGGTGATCCGATTGGGCTTCCCCCCCAGCTCACAGACCACCTGCCGTTGCGCGCACTCGGGTCGAATCTTACGTCCGTGACTGGGCCCGAACAGTCGCTACATACTCGAAGTCCCGACTCGTGAAATCTCATTTTCTTGCGGATGGACGTGGAGATAGGATGTTGCGTGCGGCAAGGCCGTATTGGAGAGTGGCAAACGAGATAGGATCGAGTGTGATGTCCCACCTGCGCCGATCGCCTCCCTGGCGCCACGCGCGCGGATTCCAGTAGCGACCAAGGCCGCTGACCTGCTCGCAACCCACTGTAATCGACGACCACCCCGCGACAATCCGCAAATACGCGCCGCCACGCTTCCAGTCATAGCTGTGCTCGTCGCCGCCAAAAACAGTGTTTCCAGGAACTTGGAAAGATCCGACCTGGAGATTGGCGGTCAGCGGCAGTTTGCATCGAAAAAGCAGAAGCCCATACCGAAGAATAATGAAGTTGTCGGTGAGCGTCAGACGAGCCGGTAAAATCTTTCTGATATAGACCACGAAGAGACCAAAGGTACTGAGGACGAGCACTGCGAGGGCGTGGGGCACGAGCTTGTTCGGGAAGACGCCAAGTAGTCCCAAAAACACCATGGTGGGAATGAATGCGAAGGGAAAAGCAATGGCCGTAGCGCGAACATTTCGATCGGCGCCGGTCAGAGTGAACGATTCTGAACGCTGATCGATTGTCTTGTCGGGGGCAAGTAAGTGAACCTTGGTAATGTGCCGATCGAGTTGTTCGGCGTGCAGGCTATCCGCGCAGAGGGGACAGGGAAGCATGGATTCTGGGCAGTTGAAAGCCAATTGGCGCGCCAATTCGGCGAAGCGGGGTGTCTCAGCTGAAGTGGCGTAGTTCATGGTCCAAGAAATCTAGAGCCGTGTGTTTCGCATGATGACCCAGCGCGAGCCTCGCAGCTTTGGCCCTGTGCCTCGCGCTGGTGAGACCACTTCCGTGCGTGGTCTTGCCAGTGCCGCTGCCCCCAAGATTGCACCCATCATTTTGTCAATTTACGGTACCAGACCGGACGTTCGTTGTCCGCTCTCGCTCTTCGACTCACTCGGCATCAACTGAACCTATGGCTTAATCAGCTACTACTATCGTGATGCAGCCTGATTTGAGGCCGTTCCAGTTCTTGCACCCTACGCGGGCCACCCTAGTGCTGCTTGTCTTGCCAATTGTGCGTCCTGCCGAATGCAAATACCGTGGATTTTGGGCCCAAGCCGCAATCTGCAGCCATGGGAGATGCGAGATGGAGGATCCATCCCTCTCCCCATCGACTCGGAGTCCGGCCCCCCTCGTCGTTGGTGAATCCTTACTGCGGCACCTCCGCTGTCAAGACATTGAGAAATACTTCGATCTTGGGAACGAGTTCTGGCGCAAACTCGATGAGCCAGCGCTCAGTCGTGCCGATCGCATAGGAGCTCTCTTTTGCCAGCCCCGCCGTGCGGTGTGCGTCGATGGTCGAGGCCAGACCGCCGAAGCTTCCGCCGTGTCCATAGGGCAAGGTATAGCTGGCCCCCCGCAACCCCGGCGTCTTGAATGCGCCAAGCAGGCGCTCGTCGCGCGGAATGTCCGCCGTAGCCGTCGGCGCATCGCTGAAGGCCCCGGAGCGACGAAAGTCACTCTTGAGTAGCTGCGCTATACCATCGTACCGGCCTCGATCGGCGGCTCGATCGGGGCGACCTGTCGGAACCCGAAGGTTGTGGAAGGAATCGTCGGTCAGGCGTGGACCGTGATGGCACTGTATGCAACCCGCCGAAAGGAACGCTTCGAGACCATCCTTCTGTACTTCGGTCAGAGCAGTGGTGTCGCCTGACGCGTAGTTGTCGAACGCATTCGACGCCGGGCGCAAACTACGTTCGTAGGCGGCCATGGCTTTGCCGACATTCGCAAAAATTCGATTCACTGTGGTTCGATCGACCTCCGTCATCGCTTCCCAGGCGGGATCCCCAGGCTTGCCCGCCAAGGGAAACCGACTTTGGTCCGACACGGCTGGCAATGCGCCAAAAATGGCCGCGTAACGGGCCTTGTACTTGCGTTCAAGCACGTGACTTACCACGAGCCGCGAGGAAGCCATCTCGTTCGGATCTTCAATCGGCATGATTGCCTGCGCCCACGCAGAGTCGGCGCGCCCATCCCAGAATTGCCAACGTTGTTCCGTTGCCAAAACAACTGTCGGCACATTGCGCGCGCCCATGCCCACACCTTCGGGCGCTTGGGTTTTTCCGTCCTGGAACAGTAGCTCGGGCAAATGACAAGCGCCGCAAGAAACCTGTTTCGGTGAGGGCGATAGGTCCGCATCAAAGAAGAGGTCTTTGCCCAGCGCGATTGCCTCCGGCACCGCTTCGTAGGCGTTGGTAGGATCTCGACTTGCTTCGCTTGGTAGCGCCATGGCCTGAACCATCGCCCAAGCGTCGCGGGAGAATCGGCCATCGTATAGGTTTGGTTTTGGCGGCGTGGGCGCTTTCGCGCCATCGAGGCGTGCCACGGCGCGGTCCACTGCCAAAGTGAAGTCGTCCGCACTCGGGTTCGTCAACGTGTAAACGACGTTGAGCGACTTCGTGTCGACCAGGGCTACGTACGGTAGGTCCGCACGTTTCGGAAATAGCTCGCTCAAAGCAAAATCGCGGTCGAGCACCGTGGTAGCAAACCCGTCGCTCGCCGATGACCACGCCTCGATATCGGCTGGACCTGGCGGCCCATTGTCTTCGTTGGAGAGCAACACGTCGAGCACGTGCACTCGTGTGCGCAGTGTGGGCGTTATCGATGATTCCGTGTTGGCCCGCTGCCATTGGCAAGGCCCACACCAGGGTGTCACCAGGCGAACTACCAGCAATTCCGAAGGCGTCGCTTCGGGTGTCAGGTAGTCCTCGAGCGGAGCTGGATGACCTTGGACGTCCTCGAAGGCGACATGCGTCAATTGGAGGGGCTCCAACGCGGAATTGGCCCCACTGCCTGAACCGCAACCGACTACTCCCACACAACCACTTATGGCAAAGAGCGCCAATGACCACCCGAATCGACTCATTGGGGCACCTCGAACACGTGCACGCCAACCTGGGCCAGGTTCCCGGAATCAGCGACAAACAATCGATGATTCGTCGGATCGTACGCAACGCCACTCGGTTTCGAGACGTCGGGATCTGCTTTGAAGGTTAGATTGCCCGCGCTGCCAGCAAAGTAGCTACCATTACCTATGCGTCAGTGAAGTCGCTTGGCCTCGTTGAAGGGGGCGACGCCTACGCCGTTATTAAGGCATCGAACGTGCTCGTGGCGGTCGACTGACGGTCGCAATGCCCATTGCCCCAAGGTGGAGGCGAGGAAGGCCCTCTAGCTTGGAGGCATTGCCGATGAGATGAATTCCTCCACGAACCGAGTCGCTGGGCGAGCTACGAGCTCGCCCCAGGCTCCACATTGGGTGATACGACCATCTTCGAGTACTGCGATCCGATCTCCCAGTTGCTGAGCATCGGCGGCATCGTGGGTAACCACCAATGTCGGCAGTTCCAGGCGCTGCAAATACTCCGCAAGAAATCCGCGCACCTCGCGACGGGAATGGACGTCGAGAGCCGACAATGGCTCGTCAAGCAGAAGCGCATGCGGACTGACTGACAAGGCACGCGCCAATGCCACTCGTTGCTTTTCGCCACCGGAAAGCGTCTGAATCCGCTGACCGCCTCGAGCAGACAGGCTGAGCTCCGAAAGCAGCTCGGTGACGCGTTGTGCGCTTGAGGGCAGCATGCTTTGCGGCTTCGAGCTGGCGATAGCAAACGCGATATTTTCTCGCACTGTGAGGTGGGGGAACAGAGCATAGTCCTGGGGCACGTAGCCAAGCTGGCGGTGCTCCAGCGGTTTGTCGATGCCACGCTCAGTATCGAGGATTACGTTCTGACCGATTTGCAGGTAGCCGCTTTCGACGGGAAGTACGCCGAGGATAAGCGAGAGTAGTGACGTCTTGCCTGAGCCATTGGGACCGATGATGATAAGCGGCCCCGGCCCTGTTTCGAGTTCCACCTCGAGAACGAGCCGTCCGACTCGTGCCTTGATATTTACCTGAAGTGCCAACGGCGCATTCACGGTGTAGGCCCTCCTGCTTTAGGCGCTCGTGACAGAGCCGCACGCACCGTCAGCAACAGGACGAAAGCCACTATGACCAGAACGATAGAGATGGCCTGAGCGGCGCGCAGATCGATCTCGAGAGCTGTGTAGATTGCCAACGGCAGAGTCTGGGTTTGGCCTTCAAGGTTTCCGGCAAACATCAATGTGGCACCAAATTCTCCTAGGGCGCGTGCCCAACTCATGGCAGCCCCAGCGATGAGCCCTGGGGCTGCCAGCGGCAATGCCAGACGAAAGAACACGCGCAACGGAGTGGCCCCGAAGCTGCGCGCAACGATGACCAAGCGCTCATCGATTCGACGAAAGGCGCTCGTGGCTGCTTGGACGAAGAATGGCGCTGAGACGAACACCTCTGCCATAACAACTGCGGTCGTGGAGAAGGCCGCTGCCCAGGATTGCGGATACAGTCGTCCCGTGAGCATGCCGCGACGGCCAAAGGCTAGCAGCAGTGCGACGCCTGCCACTGCGGGCGGAATCACGATGGGCAACTGGACCGCTGTCTCGATGGCGCGTACCAATCTACTCTGCGCACGTGCCAAAACCCAAGCCAGCGGCGTTCCAAACAGCAGGACGAGACCAAGACTAGTTAGGGTCGTCAAGAGGCTGAGTCGAAGCGCGGGCCAGACGAGCGAGTACCCGAGACCGGTAGCGAAGTCCGGAATTGTCGTTGTGGCGAAGAGCGCCAACAACGGCAAGATCAAAAATGCCGCTAGAGCGCAGCCCGTGACGACCAAAACCCACCGCTCCGCGCGAAGACGCAAAACGCTCACGGAGTTTTCGCACTCCCGGACGGCGCCATAAATCCTGCTTTCCGCAGGGCATTTTGGCCGCCCACACTAAGCACATAGGCCACCCAACTGCGTGCAAGCGCTAGATGCTTGGCGGTCGTGACATTGGCTATTGGGTAATCGGCTATGACGTTAATGTCGGAGGGGATAGCGACGAGCTTCACGCGGTCCTCTGCGCCTTGAGCGTCCGTGCGATAGACGAATCCGACGTCTGCTTCACCGAGGCTTACCTTGGAGAACACTTGGCGCACGTTCAATTCACGCGAGACAACCTTGGCTTCCACTCTTGCACGAAAATCCGCGCCTAGCGTCACCGAAGCTCGATCAAGGATCTGCAATGTGTAGCGGCCAATCGGGACCTCGGGCACGCCAATGATGACCCGAGTCGCCTTCGGCAGATCGGCGACGCTCAGGATCTTACCGGCACTTTCTTTGGCTACGACAAGAACCGGCTCGTTGCGGGCAAATGTAACTGGCTCAGTGACACGCCCTGCCTTGACGAGTTCGCCCATATGACGCTGATCTGCCGATGCAAATACGTCAGATTCGGCTCCTTGCTCGAGCTGAGTGCGCAGTTCCTGCGTCCCGGCGAAATTGAATCTGATCGCGACGCCAGGATGACTCCGTTTGAAGTCTTCACCCATGGAAGTGAACGCATTGCGCAGCGATGCTGCGGCAAATATGACGAGCTTGTCTTCGTGCGGGGCCTGCGGTTTTGGCTCCGGTTTCGACTGTTTACACGCACTAAGGAAGAGGAGGGCGAATATCGTCAGTGGCACCAGCATCCCCGCCGCCGAACGTCTACGTGATGCGAAGGATACCGACCGTCGCCTGCCGTAAGCGCCGAGACTCAGATCGCTTGTATTCATGATGCCTTTTCCTAGGGTCATAGGGTCAACTGAAAGATTCGAAACTTCAAGGTAAGATAGTCGACTTATGCTCTGCGAAGTCCACGCCTCCGCGAGAATCGCGAAGGACTACCCTTCAAGCCGCAGCTATCTCCGCAACGCGGTTGCCGCATTGACTGACGTCGTAACCCAGTGATGAGAGTTCCCGGCGCAACGGCGACGCGGTCATGACGTCGAACAGGCGCGCGAGACGCGGGTCGTTGAGTTCATCGCGCGGAACCACGAGGTCGTAGCGTTCTTCAGCAAGCGGAGCGAAGTGGAGATCATAGGCCAATGCCGCATCGCGCGTGGCGATACCCGCGTCACCAGCGCCCATGGCCACGGCGTGAGCGACCTCGACGTGCCCAGACGCGAGTACTTTCGCGTTGCGCGCAATATCCACCGAGAGGTCCGCGCGTCTGAGCTCTGTTTCGAGCAGGCGTCGGGCGCCAGAACCAGGCTCTCGGGCAACAAGACGCACTCCTTTGCGACCCAAGTGCGAGATTTGAGAGAGCCGTTTCGGATTGCCGGCTGCCGCAACGATTCCTACCTCCCAGCGAGCCAAGGTGACAAGAAGCACGGCCCAATTCTTGATATGCTTGCGCACGTCGGCCACATTGGCTTCGCCAGTCTTCACATCCACGAGATGTACGCCTGCGACATGTGCCTGGCGTTTGCCCAGCGCTTCGAGGGACTTGGTACTTGAGCGCCCAAACCAAAGAAACCGTCCGGGTCCCGGAGTCGCGTTGAGCCTGTCGGCGAGTAGCCCAAGCGCCGGCGCGCAACCCATGAGCACCACGTTCTCGTGGGAATCACCAGTCGGACGCAACACGTCAACCTCGACCTGCCCAGATTTCGACCGTGACACCAGGGCGTCAGCGGAGCGTCCAATTCCGTCACGCCCAAGTGAATAGGACAACCATCTTCCGGAAATGTGCGCGAGTGCGACGCGACCCGAGATTCCTTCGCTCACCGGTTCAGTGGTGAGATGGGCGTCAGTCGCTGAAGCGCCAAACAGCGACTCGACAGGACAATCTAGCGCTCTAGCGATTCGCAAGGCCACATCTACGGCCGGAATAGACCGGCCAGCTTCGATGCTGTGCACGCTTTGCCGGGTCAAGCCCACCGCTGCAGCCAAGGCGATTTGGGAAAGCCCCCTTGCTTGGCGCAGTTCACGCACTCGGTTCGCCAGGTTGTCGGACATATTACGATCCGTCTTGGCTGTACGGCGCTGTGTTGCTCCAATTCGCCGCACACGGCTTACTGTGCATGACGCTTGGGCTATACATCTTGCAAGGTTTGCCTGTCATGGCGAAAGCATTGCGGCTCGCCTCATGTTCGGGCAAAGTCGCGACCGTTTCGTTTGCATTTCACGTGCCACTTGTTACGCTTGGCGCGGCTCGAACGGCTAGCCTCGTTCGTTTGCGACACCATGGAGGGGAGCCTCATCGGACACCAAGCCAGCAGCCCTACGTAGCCATGGCGGTGGGTTTCTGCGCAGTACCTGCTGCAAGCGCGATACCGCATCGATAATTGGCAAACAGGGCCTCGTCCTGAGGGGGTGAATTCGGCGACCGACGAGCTTTGCCGCTGCGGGACCGCCAATTTGGGTTGCATAGACAATCACACAGCCGTCAAGGGTAATTGCGCGCACGTTGACTCGGTCATCGCGCGCTTCACATTTGCTTCCGGGTGTCACCTTCTCTATCGGAACGGCGTGGTCCGGGCCGACATCCCAAACGTAGTACCGTTCCGCAGTCCCAAAGTGCTGATCGACGGTCCTTCCGTCAGTGCTGGCGAACGCGATGCGCATGAGCCTGCTCTCCGTTCTGGGGTGACTTCTTGGGTTGATTTGGCTGGTTGGTTCGTGTGCATTGCCGCAAGACGACCCAAGACCCCGCCGCTTCACGCGATGCATGACCAGTCTCCTTTACATAGTGTAACTCCTGCTTGTCAATCGAGCAGCACGTGGAGGGCGACTGTTTCGATGTGAAACCTGAAACCTCGCGCACTTGAAACAACTCGTAAACCGCCCAGACACACGATATCAGAATCATGCACGGGGTGTCCGCGCCACGCCCAGATCTCGTTGCGTATCTGCCTTGCCCGATCAAGGTGCCCTTCGAGCAGGCGATCGCGGAGTACTTGGCACAGCAGGGCAGTCCGCCGTTCCGGCTGCAAATTGAGGGGAATGCCAACAAGAACGAGGATGACTACGCAACTCTCGTTGGTGCCAATTGCGCCGAGGACCTGCCATCGCTCCTGATCACTCCTGGCGTCAATCAGCTTTTTGGTCGGCAATTTGTCTCGAGTGTCTTGGACTGCGGACAATTCGACGACGTGGCAAATTACCCTTGGGATCCTGAGCGACGCGAAACCGCCCTGCGTGACCCGCTAGGGCATGCCACGGTGCTTGCCGCCAACGTGACCGTCATGGTGGTCGACCATATGCAGCTTGGGACGCGAGCTGCTCCACGCAGTTGGAAAGACCTGCTTGCTCCTGAGTTCGCCAATTCGGTGCTCATGCGTGGCAACGGCAAGACCTACTGTGAGACGACGCTCTTAGCTTGGCAACAGCTGTTCGGTGAAGAGGGACTCCGAAAGCTGGGACGAGCCGTGCGTGAAGGGTGGCACCCGGCCCAGATGGCCAAGGTCGCGGGGACGGGCCAAGCAAGTGGCGCCGCAGTCTATGTGATGCCCTTCTTCTTTGCGCGCAATATTCGTCACCAGGACGCGGTGTCCTTGGTATGGCCGGATGAAGGTGTGATTGCCAGTCCGGTGACGTTGCTCGTGAAACGCGGCCTCTCACCTGGCCTTCGGCGGTTCGCGGAATGGCTTGCGGGTCCGACAATTGCACGCTTGTTTGCGCGCGCAGGACTGCCGACTCCGCATCCCGAGGTGGTCAGCGGCTTGCCGTCGGAGGCAACCTATGTCTGGTCGGGGTGGGAACGAGCCCGCTCGATGGACCTGTCAGCTGAGCTTTCTGCCGCGGCAGTGGCATTTGCATCCGGACAGCGATAGCCGGTCTGCTCCCCCGGGCATTGTTCCAGATCCTGGCCGCGCAATCCATCCAGTCGCTCGTTTCGCGGCATAATAGGCTCTTGGTCTCGAGCTCATGACCCGCGACCGAAAGCATTGCCTTTTGGCGTGCGTTGCCGATACAGGCTGGTTTCTCGAAGAAGACGATGTGCATAATCGATCCCCGATCAGCATAGGCTCAGACCTTGCCGCAATAGGTCGCGGACGGATTGGACGCGGGCATCCGTGGCTTCGAGCTCAGCCAAGAGGCGCAATTCCTCAGCGTTGCGTTCCAGCACAGCTGCGACACCTCCGTTGCGGATCACGAGCCTGCGCCTCGCTTGAAGTGCCAATAGTGGGTCGTGCGTCGCCATGATAACGATCTTGTCATTCGCCAAGAGCAGCTCCAATGCTCGCCGCCGGTCGATCCCGGCGTTCTCAATTTCGTCAACCAGGACGATCGGGCTTCGACATAACAACGCCGTATCGGCAATCATCAGCGCCCGCGACTGACCGCCACTCAACCCGGAAAGTGCAGTCTCTGCCGAAAACGGCTCACCAGCGAGCTGGTTTGCCGCGGACAATACCTTGGAAACGACAGCCGTGATGTCCGTCGCGCGACGACTTCTGGCATGCATCTCGAGGAATGCTCCGACTGCCAAATCCACCATGAAGGTCATCGTCTGTGACAGTTGCGCGACGAGCTGCGAACCGGCTCGGTAGCGGCTCGTGCCAGTGACCGCGACTCCATCAACCAAGACCTGCCTACCGCTTGGTGTGTCGCCACGAGCCAGCCATTCGACATCCGCGAGCAACCGGCTCTTACCAGCTCCGGTTGGGCCTACTAGCGCTATTAGATCGCCAGGTTCGAGGTCGATGCTCGCGAACTGTTCAGCTCTTCCAGTCTTGTCATGCCCGGGAAGAATCGTCAGCTGACGCAGACTCAAAGGTAGAGGCACTGGCGCGTCAAGAGCATCGACATTTTGGACGACGTCTTGTTCGCGCTCTGCCGGCTCGATTTGGATCACGGCAAGAGCTCCAGCTTGCGAAGATTGCCAATCTGGTAGTCTTGTCCAAGTCGCGTCTCACCGAGACAATAGGAACAAAGCGCGGCCGGCATTGGAAACCGCAGTCTTTGTCCGACCACTGACACGAGGTCCTGTGACTGTTCGCGCAAGAGCTCGGCCAGCTCGAACGTGCCCTGCCCTGTCAATCCATTTACGCTAAGGAGTATGGCTTTGCGGTTTACTGACTGAAGCTGGAACGAGAAGACTTCGCGCTCTGCCTGCGATACTAAGTCACCTTTGGTCACGACAATGACATCAGCCGACTTGAGCATCGGCCCAAGCTTCTTGGGTGTATTGATCCCTCCAAGACAATCAACGACACAGACCGCCAGAACACCTTGCACATGTGGCGAGCAGCGGTTGCAGAGCCCTGCGCTCTCGGTCACGAGCAAGTCCAAGTCACGCTTCTGACCCCAGGCAAGCATCTCGTCCAAGTTGCTCGCGAAATAGTGGTCTGGGCAAAGCGGTCCCGAGAGACCACTTCGACAAGGGATCCCAACGGCTTCGTAAGAGGTATCATCTTCAGTGCTCAGGCAGTCAATCTTGATAGCCCCGACTTTCAACCCCGAGGACATCAGCGACAAGAGCGCCTTCGACGTCACCGCCGTTTTCCCTGTCGACGGCGGGCCGGCTATCGTGACCAAACGCATGGTTCTTAGTATCAAGCGCATGCGTTTCTAGGAGCCGTCCTAACGGTTTCGCCTTTCCTTGTTTCGAGCGTGTTGCGTGAATATCGCCGGGGAGCAAGCGAGCCATGGGTCGCGTTCACGCCACAGCGTCACCGATCCGCGAAGTGACCTAGTTGGGTGCTATGGACTGGGCATGTTCCTCGAGGATGCCCATTTGGAAGTGATTGGTCGAATTCGCACTCCGTTCATTGAGCCGACAGGTACGCCCATTCAGCCGGCATTTGCCCTCGGCGTCGAAGGTCAGGTTGTCCTGGGAAGTGGATTCTCATCGGCGCTGAAGGACATTGAGGGTTTCGAACGCTTGTGGCTCATCTATTGGTTAGATCGGATCACCACGCGTCGACTTCAAGTCGTACCGTATCGGGATACTCAGGAGCGCGGTGTGTTTGCAACCCGCGCCCCCTGCCGACCGAATCCAATTGGCATGTCGTCGGTGCGCCTCCTCCGACGCGAGAGTGATGTTCTTCACGTCGCGGATGTCGACATTCTTGACGGCACGCCGTTGCTCGACATCAAACCCTACGTACCTGAGTATGACGCCCACCCGCTGTCGAAAGCTGGTTGGGTGGATTCGACGACATCCTCACGTAGGGTGGCAGATGGGCGTTTTCATGAGACGGGGCTCCTTGAACCGGAAAAGTGAGCTACGCGGCATCTTCAGTCCGCCCAGAGCAGCGCCCCACTTCCAAGAATCACGCGCGGGGGCGGAATTCAAACGATTGCTATGCGCATAGCGGCGTCCGCTACTCACTTGGCCAACAAGAAGTCGCCGTAATCCGCCGAACTCTTGGTCCCCGTCTGGTCGCCATCGCTCATCAGGGCAACCCCGATCAGTGCCGGGACCTCGGCCTTGGCGTCGCCGTCTTCGAAGTGCTTTCGAAACTCCGCGTCCGGATCTAGACGCACGGCTCGCCACTCGTTCAGCGGACCCCCGCTTTCGAGCACGATCGTGTCTTGAGCACGAAACGGATTGCGCTTCTTCTCACAGACCGTACCCTTTGGTGCCGTCGTACTCCAAACGTATTTCAAGGCGTACCAACGCAACCCGCGACGCCAAGAAACATAAACGACAGCGGCTGAATCGCTCTTGGCCTTGACGCATTCATAACCGCCAGTAGGCAGTGCCTGGGCCCGCCAGCGCCAGGACAACGATTTGACGTCATGCTTGAATTCATCGGGGATTTCAAAACCCAGCACCGCCGTCTTGATCGGCGGCTCGTAGCTCGCTCGAATGAACTCACCCGCGGGCGATTCCATGCGACGAAAATAGTTCACGGGTCCCGACTCGCTCGGAATGATGCGAAACGCGCTCGGCTCGAGACGTAGTTGAGATTTGCCGGCAACGGCTGGATTGGCGAATAGCGTGAGTCCGGCCAACCCCAAGAGTGGGACGCCATAGAGCCAACTTACCCAGGACTTCAAACGCATCTGCCAATTGTGAGTCCCAATGCCGCACATGTCGAGGGACTCGGGTGTCCGCGGACGGAGACGAACTTCCAAAACGCGGGTTATGCCGTGCTCTGCATAACCCGCGCAAATGCCAGATCGTCGCCGTCGCATAACCGATGGCCGCGAACCCTGCCGCGGATAGCGCCGTCTCCCAACGTTCCCAATAGTGGCTACGCTAAATGGGCGAAATTACGACGAGCAAAACCAAATGCTCGAGGGGAGAAACCACGACTACTGTCGATAGCCACGCGTTCAACAACGAAACCGTCGACGAGACTTGGATTGTACCGCCAAATGGATGATCGTGATCCCGACTGGACCAGCCTTTCCATCATGCACGCTTGGGGAGGCACTGGGACTCCTGGTGTTTGAATGGCATCGCATCGAGCCGGTGACAAGCCCGCAGGTGCGGTATGTCTGTAGCCGCTTGGTTTTCTGAGTCACTACGGGGAAGCGACCGTCGAAATGGTCGAGCACACCTGCAGGCTTTCGCCCCGAATCGCCTTCGTGGCAGCCGAATACTTCCTCAGCGACGGCACTGGCCTCAATACTGCGCTAGGAGTGACGGGAGAAGTCATTTGGAACTACTTACACTTGGAATCGTGCTCCTACTGCTCTTGGCGCTGAACGCGTTCTTCGTGCTCGCAGAGTTTGCCATTGTCAAAGTGCGACCGTCGCGCGTAACGCAGCTCGCTGCCGCCGGTGAAAAGCGTGCCGCGCTGGTTTGCACCATCCAAGCTCACCTAAACGAGTATCTCAGTGTATGTCAGGTTGGCATCACTCTCGCCAGTGTCGCGTTGGGTATGGTCGGAGAAAGAACCGCTGAGATCATCATGGGCAGCGAGAGTGGGAATGCGACACGGTACCTGACAGCCATGGGCGTCTCGTACTTCGTGATCTCGGGATCGCATATCCTATTTGGCGAACTTGTCCCGAAGACAGTTGCCATTCGCATTACGGATCGATCGGCACTCTTTTGTGCCGTGCCGCTACGATTTTTTCACCGCCTTTTCTTTCCCGCGCTTTGGCTTCTCACGCTGCTGGCGAATGGTATTCTGCGTCTGTTCCGCCTTAGCAGCTCGTCTAGCAGTGAGTACCACAACGAGCAGGAGCTACGCATCATCTTGGACCGGTTCCAGGAACGCGGAATGATGTCCTTTCGTCGCTTGATTTTCATGGAGAATGTTTTCGACCTTGGTGCGCTAACCGTTCGGGATGCCATGCGATCCCGTTCAGAGGTTCATACATTGGACGCGCGCCTACCATGGGCGGAAAACCTTCGTGTCATCAAGTCAACGCACTTTACTCGCTATCCACTAATCACGGTGGACCCCACACGACCAACAGGATTTGTGCACGTCAAGGACTTGGTAATTCATGGTGATGACAACCCACCAGATCCTTGTGCGCTCGCACGCCCTCTTCTCGCCACGACAGAGGCGACCCTGATTGAGGCACTCTTCGCCGAGATGCAGCGTCGGCGCATTCACGTGGCGCTTGTGACCGACAGCGAGGGCCAGTGGACCGGCTTCGTAACGCTCGAGGACGTCATCGAGGAGCTCGTCGGCTCGATTCGCGACGAGTTCGAAGACGAGGAGCCTTTGCGTCTCGTCGACGCGCTGACCATCGACAGAATCCACTTCGACGTCGAGGCGGACTCACCGGTTGGGGCGGTTCGCCTAGCGCTTGCGCGAATGCCGCCTGAAACGATTCCACTCGATATCGGCCAAATCATAAGAGCCATTGAGCATCGAGAGCGGCTGGCGGGAACCTATCTTGGAGATGGAGTCGCGATGCCTCACGCCCGAATCATTGGCCTGAATAAGGCTTTCGTTATGATGTTGCGGTCAAACCTTGGTATTCGATGCGGCGAGACCACGGAAATCGGGCACCTGTTGTTCGTGCTCCTCACACCTGCTGGCCAACCGCGTGTTCACCAGCGACTGCAGTCCATCATCGCTACGCTCTTGCACGAAAGCGAGTACATGAAGGAGCGCTTGATGACCGCTACATCCCCCAGTGAGGTCATCGAGCTGATCCGAACGGGTGAGCAAGCGGTACTCGACTAATCAGCGAATATATTAACCGGACAAGGTTGGGAGCCCAAGACATCCAAAGTCGTGTCAATGGGTTGAACTTCGCCAGGGTGACATAACCTCCCATCCACGAACCACACTGCTTCAGTCAGAGTCGAATTTCCGGATCTCGTGGCGTTTGCGCATTCTACGTCGCCGCACTCGTCGCTTTGGGGCGCCAACAACTGGCGGAGGAAAAACTGTTGTTGCTCACCGAATTGGCTCGGTCAGCGCGGGTTGCGGCGGTTCCCTTTGGATTCAATCAATGGATCAGTGCGAGGCTCGTTTGTTTGCCGTCGGTCTTGCTGCAAGCCGGCCGGAGTGCTGTACTCCGCCAATGGCGATCGTTCTTTATCACCACCCGTATACGCGTGCCGCCAATGTGGTCTGGATGCTCGAGGAGGTGGGTGTTCCATGGCGAAGGCCGCGAATTGGACGTTCCGGGAAAATAGCGCTGGAGCGCGTGGAGCAGCGGCCGGGGCATCAGCGCGCCAACGCTATCAACGCCAAGGTTGCAGAAGAGCACTGGATTGGGAGCTGAAGGCCTCGTGGTCGACGTGCATCAGGGTAGTCATGGCGGTGGCTTTATGCGAACAGTGGTCGTCGCTCTCGCACTTCTCGCCTGCGATCATCGGTCGAGTGCTCCTGTAGCCCCAGTCAACGCTACGACTGCTGCGTTTCGCGAGTCCGTCACTGCGGGCGCACCGGTCATGTCCGAGTCGCCGGTGGCCAACCTGTTGGCGCCCGCAGTGACATTCGCCGCGTTCGCAACTTCGAGTGGCGACGGTTGGGCGGTCGGCATCGAGATGGCACAGACTGTAACGCGTGTCGTGGTTCTTGACGAAGGCTCGTATGGCAAACCGCTCTCGCTTCCCGCGAAGCCAAACACGAACGGCGGTTTTGACGCCGCTGCGCATGGGATCCGCGTGCACGGGAAGGTTGACGGTGGGACGCTGAAGGCGACGATTGAAGCCACTGACAGGAACACGTTTGCCGCGGGGCGGGCAAAGCCGCCCTCGAGCTTCGCTGTGGTTTTTGGCGGCCCTGGCCTACGCGTGGATTGGCGGCAATCGAACGAAAATGTGACGGCGTTGCTGCAGCGACCCGCGCAGCCCACACGTAAACTCGAAGGTGAAGTGAGGGGCGCCGTTTTCGCGCTGATGGAGAGGGATGAACGCGGCAACATCATTGCTCGTTTGGACGGCGCCCTCCTCAGCGAACGCGCCGCCTTCGCACGGTGGACGACGCATGAAGTCTCGGAACCGGTAACACTTGACTCCGCGGGCGTAGGCCTCTATCCCGCCGTGCTCACCTTACCGAACGGCGCGAAGATTGCTCCCATCGAAGAGTACGATACTACCGGCGGCTGCGTCACCGACAGCGTCTTTCCGCGCGTCTCGAACCTCGCTGCGCAGGGGGCGCTAAACGAAGAGATCGATAAGCAGCTCCGGTTGCACCCGAGTGCTGATTCGAGCTGCGTTCCGACGGAGTCGTGGGACGTGGCAACCTACGAGGTTACAGCGCACGGCCGTGATTGGGTAAGCTTCGAGGAGCGTATCGATGGGTACCGAGGCGGCTCCCACGGGGGTGCACGCAGTCGCTGCTCGATTGCGAACCTTGTCGACGGAACGCTCGTGAGCCTTGCAGAAGAGCTCCCGCAGTACTCACTCAAGAAGCTCGAGACATTGGTGCGCGCCACGCTTCTCAAGCGAACCTCCGCGAAGAGTGTCACTGACCTCGGTTTTGTGAGCGACGATCTGATGATCGATGCCTCGCGCCCGATGTGCGTTCGGGACGATCACGGGACGCTATTTTTGGAGATCATTTACGGGAATGACGAGGGCATGTTTCGGAATCCTGGCCCACCGAGGGCGCGAGTGGCTAGCGCATCGGCGCGCGGGATTTTTCCCCCGGGCACGCTCGGCGCGCGTATCTTTCACTAGAGCAAACGGCGCGCAATGCGTCTCCCCCACGAAGACCATTGACTGTCATCGTGCTTAGTTCGCTTGCAAGGCGACAATCCGATTGCAGCGCCGTCCAGAAGTTGTGCGGGGAGTTTGCGTCCGCGCAGAGAATTGGCCGAACATTGAGACCAAACCGAAGGCGCGTTTGAATAGGCTCTGCGTCGAATCGGCGCAACCGTGCCCGACGTTGCTTCAGCCAGCATTCGTCACAGGAGCACCGCAATGTATTACTTGGTCCTCGAGTGCCAAGGGCCTGTGCGAAGCTGTGACTCTGAAGTACCCAACTACCTTGCCACAAAGCTCATTCCCCAGAAACAGCGCGACACTGCCCGGCAAGGACGCGCCGCTTGCGTCGTTAGACAAGGATCGCAACGCTGTTGGCGCATACAGTCTTCTATCTGTCCGACGCTTGCATTACACGACGGGATGAGCGCCTGACAGTCCGCAAACGAAAGTGCCGCAACCGTAGTGTCATCGTCGCACGTAATCTTGCCGCCGTTGTGGCGAGGCAGGCCCGAACGCCAAACCTGGGCTTGCCATGCGCAGAGCAGAGCCTTCTCGCGTGGCGATGAATTGGAAAGGACTGTTTGCGGGTCCACGCCTGTCATTGCAGGAACCCACCGCAGGCTGTGGAGCTCTCGACCATCAAGTTCTTGTTGCTCATTGAGTGCCTGGCCAAGCGTCGACTCTGCATCGCGATAGTAAAGGCCGACGTCAGTCAGCAGTGCCCTCATCCGATCCGTTCGCTGCGGTGACATCGTGTCAACGCCCGCATGTTTCGTCGACGGAGCAGTAACGAGATTGACGACACCCAAGTCGACGTCTACTTCTGCCAAGGGGACGTCTTGGTCGTCGAAAAAGACGAAGCCATACCGAAAGTTGTATCCGTTCGGTACGACTCGCGGCAAATCGTTGGGCGCGTTCACGATCTCGACAAGATCGCGAGCTTGCTCGGGAGAAAGTGCCTCACCGGGATAGAGCGTGGTTGGGCACAAGGTGCCGTCGCTTGCCACCGCGCGCCCGCCGCATCCCGGAACGGTGGCGTCAATGTCGGACCCGTCGGGGTACACACTGTCGTTGGCGAAAATGTAAGCGCGGACTATCGTGAATGAACGCCCCGGAAAGCGCCTCACCAAACGTTTGCGAAACGGGCGAAACCCCACGGGCGGCGTCTGTTCTTGCGCAAGATACCAATTCCTTTGATCGCTTTGGTTAGCCCATTGGTGGTAAAGAGGTCGTAACTCTAAGGAAACAAGCGGCGGCATGGCCGCGGGAAAACCACGGTATTCGCGTTCAACATTGGGAAACTGGGCGGTATGCGATGCTTCGGTGGTTTGCGCAGTCGCAAGTTTCGACGAACGCTGCGTGGGCCGTCTCGCGCCAGTGGCTTGGCAGCCGGAGACTGTTGAGCCCACGCCTCCAGCCAGGACCGTGCGGCCGAGGAACGCCAACGCTACAACTACCTGGCGGTAGCGGCTTACGCGGAGGTTGGTTATCTGATCCGCTCGGCTTCGGCGCAACTTGGCCCTAGCGTGACACGATGTGTGGCCTGAAGCCAGAGCGTCATTGCCTAGCTTTGAGCAAACGCAGTAGTTGCTCTGGTTCGAAGCCATGAGGGAAGCCTGTCGCCATTCTGATTGAGCCGGCCAATCCTGTTGCTAAAGACTTCCTTTACTCCCTAAAGGCGCAATGGGCGATGACACATAGTTGACAAGATTGTCAAGCGTTCTAGCCGTGCCCGCGTCGACGCCAAGCTTTAGAAACTGCCCAAGGTGCTCGTCCGAAGCGCAACGTATGGAGACGCTCATATGCGTTACGGAATTTCTGGCTTCAAGTCGAACCGTACCGACAGAGCCGAGGGCTTCGAACACGAGCTCGGATGGCCGCTTGATGACTTTGTATAGGCCCGCAAACGGTGGACTGTGCGCCGAATCTTGATTGGTGAACTTGAATGCACCACCTGGGCGCAGGTCAACGACGCACTCGCTGAGCGGTGCTCCCGAGGGATCCCACCATTGTGCAATATGCTCGGGCTGCGTCCACGCGTCAAAGACTTGTTCGCAAGACGCAGCGAACGTGCGCGTGAAGGTGATGGTGAAATTATTGCGATTGACGACGGTCTTGGTGCTTTCGTTACTAATCATGGCTCGGACCCTCCTGTCTTCTTCATGTTCTTTTTCAGGTATGAATCAAGGTTGTTGAAACGGCCCTCCCATTGCTCACGAAATGGTCGAAGCCAAGTGTCGACGCCCTTGAGGGGGCCGCCGACAATGAGCTGCCGTGGCCGACGTTGCGCATCTCGACCCTGCCGAATCAGCCCCGCGTCTTCGAGCACACGCAGGTGCTTCGAGATGGTTGGTTGCCGCAAGCCGAAGGGCTTCGCGAGCTCTGTGACGGTAGCTGCTCCCAGGGCTAGCCGCGCGAGGATCGCCCGCCTCGTGGGGTCGGCGAGTGCGGCAAAAGCCAGGTCCAACTGAAGCCGTTTATCAATCACCAATTAGCTATATAGCTAATCTGGAATATAGCAAGTGCCGACGCGAATTTTCTTGGCGTTTCCCCATCGGACCCAATAGCGGTCAGCAGAGGTGCTGTGCCCTCAAACCCAGTCAGTCTGCCCACCTAAGTGGCTGCATGATCCTGGAAATATGCACCAGGCAATGGGCTGATCGATCCAGTCGTTGCGAACACCAATGCCGGCGGAGCCAACCAAACCGGTGTTGCCGCCCGTCGTGCCCCCTACCCCAACGACGGTCGCACCGCCCCGAGCAGTAGTCGTTGACGCGCCGCCCGTGCCTCGCACTTGGACGCCACCAGTTGGGCCCCGTGGCGCGTCGCTGGAGTCGGCGTTTCCGCCGCAGCTGACCAGACTCGCCAGTAGGATGAGCTGCCTCGCGACCGAGCTAACTCCAATGTGTCGTTCCACGCTTCGACATCCCATAGGCTGCTTAGTGGAACAATTCTTGTCCTAATGCCTGCCCAGAACAACTGGCAAAGCTGTCGCTGCGGCAACTTGCGGCGTAGACGGCGGAAAATCGGTGGTAACACTGCTCACCCGAGGCGGTGCTCGCGACGATGCATCCCCTGCTCACGGCCTTCATAGCCGTCGAGCTGGTCTACTGGGGTAGATTCGACTAGCCTGGCGGGAGCATGCCATCTGAACACGAGACGTTTTGGCTAATGAATCGCTACGCTGTCATCGGCAACGGCAGCAGTGTTCGCCCATTCCCGAAATTGACTTACGGCGAACTGAAAAAGAGCGGGAAGGTCGTCTTCCCGATCGATCCGAGTGCGGAGGCCATCGCGGGAGATCGTGCCTACGCAAGTCTTTCGGCGCTTCCCGAGCCCGTCGATGCCGTCGTTATCGAGGTGCCGAAGACGGAGACGCTGCAATGGTGCAAGGCGGCCGTCGATCGCGGGATCAAGGACATCTGGTTGCATGCGAATACCGACAGCCCCGAGGTCATCGAATTCACCAAAGAGCACGGGGTACGCCTGCGCACAGGGACCTGCGCCGTCATGTATCTGCACCGCGGCTTCTCAGTACATGCGGTGCATCGTTTCATCAACCGAATGCGCGGCAAGTACTAGATGGTGGTAGCTCTGGCGCCGGAATACCTTGTTCGTTGTTCGAAGAGCACGCTGATAGGCAGTACACGCGCAGCCTGCTGTTCTCGACAATGGTTGATCTGTTGGGGGGGGGTGAGCAAAAAGTCGACCGTCTGATTTACTCGTATTGAGGACTTTCATGCGACCATTGGCTTCCGCTTGCTGATCAAATCGAGAACCCATAGCCAAACACGACGTACATTGTAACGACCTTATTGGGTGGATTCGGGTCGCAAGGCGAAGTGGTATCTCCGGACACGCTGGGGGTGCACGTGTAGTCAGCCGGGTTCTGCATGCTCCCAATGCCCCAAGCCATGTGCATCGCGCCGCGTCCTTCGTTCGTGTACCGATCGAGGTTCAACTCGAAGTTGTACCAGCGAGCACCCGACCAACGCCGGGGTGCATAGTAGTGCTCACCCTGATCGAGAACCGCCAGCAGCCCGCCCGCACCGTCGGATGAATACTTTCCCCAGGACGCTCCAACGCCCACGCCCAAGAACATGCGTTTTGCTTGAACTGGGTAGCGAAACCTGGGTGTCAGCGCCCATTGGCGACCATTTGGGCTGACGCCGATTCCAGCTTCGAGCGCAAACCAATCGACTGCAATCATGTCGACGTCAATGCCTAGCGAGCCGGCGGGACCTGCGATACCGACATGACCGCGAAGCAAAAGATGATCTTCCAAGATCGAAGTGCGCGGGTGACGGCGAAGCCACTCCGTATTGGGCAGGTCGTTCCCAGACGTCTGTTGCTCAATGGCCACATTGTCGTGCGTTGGCAACAGTTGTCGCTCGCCTTGGCTGCTTAGCGGTTGAGCCTGAGCGATACTAGCAAAGGCTATTAGCCCCCAAGTAGTACCAAGCCGAACGTACATAATGATTCCCATTTGCAACACCTATGCCACTGTCCGAGCGCCGGCTCAGGTAGCGTAGTATACACATTCTAGATTTCTTGCGCGTCTTGTCAGCGAGAGCGAACGCGTGTCTCGGCAAGCGGTGTCAGCCACGCGTTCGCCAAACGTCGTGGTCACGCCGCACTAACAATGGGAAGTGTGAAGCCCGAGCGCTTCCGCTAAAACGTCTTGGCAAGGCCGACCGAGACAGGGCCGATGTTGACGGCAGTGCTCGTAGAGGGTGAAACCGACAGGTGGCCAAGACATCCAAAGTCGGATCAACGGGTCCAACCGCCCCGAGCTTACATGACCTCCCATCCACGAACTACACTTCTTCAGTCAGAGTCGCATTTCCGGATCTCGTGGCCGCGTCCGCAATAGTGGAGCCAGTCAGCGAGTGGCGTCGACAAGGGCTGGTTCTAGCCTACGGCTACTCGTCGACTAAGCCGGCACGATGCCGGCTTAGTCGAGGTCGAACGCGTCGGGTGCGTTACTTGGTGGTCTCAACCTGAATGTCGAGCGTGACCTCATCGCCGACCACGACGCCGCAAGCGTCGAAAGATTTGTACCACTTTAGCCCCTCGCCGAGCTCGCGAGTCGGGGCTGCGCGGCGAGAGCCCCTTGCTGTGCGTATTCCGCAGTAGCTGCCGGCTCAGGACCTTCCGATGAATTGCGCGGGCACGGATTCACGGAGGCCCGGGATCCGAGGGGACACATGGCATTGGCGGGCCTTAGAAAGCTCGCTTGAAGTCTGCGCCGAGTGCTCCACGTCCGACAATTGACGGGGTTTTCTACCGTGACAACGCGTCCGTTTTGACGGATGCTGAGCGCGGCGTTCATGAGTCCACGTGCCGGCACCCGAAAAGCGACCAAACCCAGAAGTCTTGCCGCTCGCGAAACATCGACGCGTGCGCGAACGAAGGGAGTGGCAGAGTCTCTTCCGCGGACCAATCGGCGGGCCAGGCAAGCTGATGCACCGGAATTCGATGCAGCCACCGAAATGGGCGACGATTCGACCCCGGCCATCGGCGAGAATCTTCGCAGATTGCGTGGCGAGCGCAACCTATCGCTCGATGCACTTTCCCAGATGTGCGGCGTGAGTCGGGCCATGCTCGGGCAGATTGAACTCAATCGCAGCGTCCCTACCATTACAGTACTTTGGCGCATTGCCAAGGCGCTCGACCTACCGTTCTCAGCCTTGATGCGTGAGCCCGCTGAGAAGGGGCCGTCGGTATTGCGTCGAGATGCAGCTAGGTATCTTACGTCGGCGGATGGCAGCTTCAAGAGCCGTGCATTGTTCCCTTCGGATAATCAGCGATTGGTGGAGTTCTACGAGGTGCGGTTGGCCCCCGGTGCGGTCGAAGATGCTACTGCTCATCCTGCTGGAACATTCGAGAACGTCGTGGTCGCCAAGGGGAGCCTCGAGGTGACGGCAGGTGCGGCGCCAACAGCACTTGGCGCAGGCGATGCGATGATTTTCCGTGCGGATGTCCCACATGTCTACCGCAATCCTGGCGCTGGTGAAACCGTTGTCTACATGGTTATTACCTACGCCCAGCGCAACTAGTGCGTCTGTGCTGCTGACCGTCAGTCGTCTTCAATCGCGTGAAGATCCACTATATGACGTAATCGAGCGGGGGTGAAACGATAGCGTCGCGCAGATCAAGTGTCACTCGATCGCCCGCGGCGAAGCCTTTGGATTGAGCTTCGTGGTAAAGAAGTTGAACGGTCAGCGAATCACCATCTGGTAACTTCAAAATTACTTTTACGGTACCTCCGACCGGTACGAGACGCGCGATAACCGCAGTGGCGGTTTCACTACTTTCGGCTGTCACCTTCTCGAGGCCAACGTCGTGCGGTCGCACGAAGGCTTCGACGATGGATCCGTCTTGTTCCTTGACCGGCGCGCTAAGGCTGTTCTGGGCGAATTCAGCCCGCCCTTGCTGCACACTGCCACGAAAGACCTTTGCTCCGCCAAGAAAGGAAGCGACGAAGCCATTGGCGGGGTTACGGTAGAGCTCTTGCGGGCAGCCTGCTTGCACCACTTCGCCATCGCGCAGAAGTACGACATGCTCCGAAAGCTCAAGCGCTTCTTCTTGATCGTGCGTGACGAGGAGCGTGGTAACGTGGGTTTCTTCGTGGAGGCGGTGCAGCCACTCCCTTAGTTCCACGCGCACTCGAGTGTCAAGAGCACCAAAAGGCTCGTCCAACAACAAGACCTTTGGTCCGGTTGCCAATGCGCGAGCGAGCGCCACGCGCTGCCGCTGACCGCCGGAAAGCTGATCGGGAAGGCGCTTGGCATAGCTTCCGAGCTGAATCAGCTCGAGCAACTGACACACCCGATCGGTAATCGTTGACTTTGCCTTTCCACGAGTGGAGAGCCCAAACGCTATATTGTCGAATACCGTCATGTGACCAAAGAGTGCATAGTTCTGGAATACGAAGCCAATCTGTCGCTTCTGAACTGGCACCGGCGTAATATCTTCGCCATTGATCAATACTCGTCCGTCATCAGCGAATTCGAGGCCAGCGATGATACGCAGTAGTGTGGACTTTCCAGATCCCGACGGACCTAGTAGAGAAGTGATACGTTGGGCCGGCGCCGTAAATGAGACGTTCTCCACGCCAACCACCTCGCCACTTGTCCCAAAACGCTTCGTAAGTCGTTCAACCTTGACTGTCACTAGGACGCTCCTTGCACCGTTGGAGGGGCACGCCGTTCGTCGACCATGGGTTCAATCCGAGGTGCCGACTGCCGCTGTGCACTCCATTCCACCCAGTGCTTCAATCCCAGGGTGACCAACGCTAACAGCGCGAGGAGCGACGCCACCGCAAAGGCGGCCTGCGTGTTGTACTCGCCGTGCAGGATTTCGATGTGCAGCGGCAAGGTATTGGTTTCCCCACGGATGTGGCCCGAAACCACGCTAACGGCACCAAACTCGCCCATGGCCCGAGCATTGCACAGAATGACGCCGTACATGACTCCCCACTTTATCTTGGGTAAAGTGATGCGACGAAATATTTGCCACCCACTGGCGCCTAGGGTTAAGGCCGCGTGTTCCTCGTCGCTGCCTTGTGCTTGCATTACCGCCAGCACCTCCCTCACGATGATCGGGAAGGTGACGAATATGGTTGCCAGTACGATTCCGGGTACCGCGTAGATTATTTTGACTCCCATGCGCTCGAGAGCCGGTCCGAACCATCCCGTGCGGCCGAATAGCAAGACATACACTAGGCCCGACACGACCGGTGAAACACTGAAGGGCAGGTCGATGAGTGTTGTCAGGATCCCTTTGCCCCAGAAATCATACTTAGAAATTGACCATGCCGCAGCCAGTCCAAAGACCAAGTTTAGTGGAACGGCTACGCCGGCCGTGAACAGCGTGAGTCGAATGGCGCTCAGCGTCATTGGATCGCGCAGCGCATCGAAATAGGCAGGCATGCCCCGCGAAATCGCTGACACGAATACGACGATGAGTGGCGCCCCGACGAAGAAGACCAAAAACGATACAGCAATTCCAATTAGGATACACCGTGCGACACGTCCGTCTGACAATGCCGGTCCTCGATGTTTACCGGATCCCCCGAGCCGGAAGGATACCGAGCCACTCATCGCCGTGCGCCTTTCCGCGTGCCGCGCTGTACTAGATTGATCAGCAGAAGGGAAGCGAGAGCGACACATAGCATGACGCAGGCTATCGCGGTCGCCGACGCATACTGATACTGTTCGAGTTTGGTGACAATCAAGAGTGGGGCAATCTCCGTGACGAGCGGCATATTTCCGGAGATAAACACCACTGAACCGTATTCACCAATACCGCGGGCGAAGGCTAAGGCAAATCCGGTAAGTGTGGCAGGCAGTAGCGCCGGAAATATGACTCGGCAGAACGTCTGCCAGCGGCCGGCACCCAAGACCGCAGAGGCTTCCTCTAGTGTAGGATCCAAGTCTTCGAGAACTGGCTGCACCGTGCGTATGACGAACGGAACGCCGATGAAAGTGAGTGCCACATAGATCCCCAAGGGAGCGAAGGCCACTTTGATACCCAAACGTTCGAGTGGTCCTCCGAACCAGCCAGTTTTTGTGTAGATGGTTGTGAGTGCAATCCCCGCGACTGCGGTCGGCAACGCGAAGGGTAGATCGACCAACGCATCTGCCAAACGCCGCCCGATGAATCGGTACCGCACTAGGACCCACGCCACTACCACGCCGAAAGCGGCATTGGTGGCGGCAGCGGCGAGCGAAAGGCCAAAACTCAAGCGGTAGGCAGCCATCGCCCTCGTATCCAGCGCCGCACGCAAGAACTCACCAAATCCTAAGCCGGCAGCTTTTGCCACCAGGGCGGACATTGGTAAGAGAACTATGATTCCGAGATAGGTGATGGTGTATCCGAGGCTCAGGCCAAATCCCGGGAGCACACCGCGTCGGCTTGCCATGGTCGAAGTCCCTATTTTTTCGAGGGTTGATACAGCTTGTCGAATTCACCACCGTCGTCGAAGTGCCTTTTTTGGGCCAGCTGCCAACCACCGAAAAGATCGTCAATGGTAAAGAGTTTCAGCTTCGGGAACCTGTCACCGGCCTCTTTGAGCGCACTATCATCCCACGGACGGTAGAAATGCTTCGCGGCGAGTTTCTGTGCCGAAGGACTGTAGAGGTACTCGAGGTAGCCTTTTGCCAGCGCGTCGGTCTTGTGCTTGCTGACGTATTTGTCAACCACAGCCACCGGAGGTTCAGCGAGGATGCTCCAAGACGGGACGACAATTTCTAGATCGGTCGCACCGAGCTTGGCTACACTTAGAAGTGCCTCGTTTTCCCAAGCAAGCAGTACGTCGCCAATCTTGCGCTCGACGAAGGTTGTCGTGGCGCCGCGCGCGCCTGAATCGAGCACCCGTACATGCTTGAATAGACTGCCCACAAATTCGCGCGCCCTGGCTTCGTCGTTGTCGTACTTCTTCAGCGCAAATCCCCAGGCCGCCAAGTAATTCCACCGGGCACCGCCAGACGTCTTCGGGTTGGGCGTGATAACCTCGACCGACGGCTTGATCAGGTCCTCCCAGTCCTTGATTTGCTTTGGATTACCCTTGCGCACCAAAAAGACAATGGTCGAAGTATACGGCGTGCTCTTGTGCGGCAGCCGCGACTGCCACGCTTTCGACAAAAGGCCGCCCTTTTCGTTGATTGCGTCGATGTCGTACGCCAATGCTAGAGTGACGACATCTGCCTCGAGGCCATCGATTACCGCGCGCGCTTGCTTTCCAGATCCACCGTGCGACTGCTTGATGCTGACCCTTTGATGATGCTCGGCTTGCCAGTGCTTGGCAAATAGGCTGTTAAGGTCCGCGTAGAACTCGCGAGTTGGATCATAGCTCACGTTGAGGAGCTCAATCGGCGGCATCGAGTCCGGCACTACGTCCGTGGAGGCGCTCGATTCTTGCTTCCTTCCGCAACTTGCCAGCACCATAAGCGTAAGCGCCGTAGCAACTGCAATACTTCGCATGCCTTCAATCATGTGGCACCTATTCGTCCATCGGTTGTTTGCAAGCGCACGGACAGATAGCAGCAGACTCAAGCCAATGCAAGGATAACGTCTCTCTGTCTGTTATAGTGTCCAACGCTCCCAGACTGGGTACGCGCTTGGGAGTGGCGCGATCGTCCGCAACTACGTTATGTTTCCGTAGCTTGGAGGCGATAATTGGTGCCCAGTAAGGGAGCGCCGCGTCGTTGTCCGCTATATAGGATTACGCGAGGTCGAGGGTAAGCGGAGCCAATCCTTGCCACACCGCCCGCAAATGCCCTGTTCTTGAGACCGGAGTAGGCGCTGGTTGGGTGCGCGCCCGAGGAGGTGACGCAATCGGCGACGGAGCTGGCGGCACCGGGAAGCGATTCTTTGAATACTCGCTGGCCAGCCGATGCTGGCTGGCTTGAGCAACGGTGAAAGCTCTGCGCTTTTGAGCCGGTCTGCGTGCTCGCGCCGGAATATTCACTAGAAATTCTGAGCGTGCAGTGCTCGCCAGGTATTGCAAGAAGGCGCGGATAGTCATCCTAGAGTTGCCATGTTGCGTGACTATCAGCGGCTCGTCATTCGTCAGAACGGCCTCGGAGTTTTCACTGCGCTGAGCTTCGCGCTCGGGGCCTTTAGCCAACAGCCCAACCGGTAGTGAGGCGGGGGACGGAGCGAATGTCGGCGGCAACAATGTCGCGCAAAGTGGCAATTCCGCGCAGGAACGGTCATGTGGCGGAAGCAAGGAGTCAGTACAGGATCCCGCAGGAACCAATCAAGCTCCCGGAATCTTTGCGGCCGCAGGCGAGTTCGAGGAAAATTGCTCGCGCTTTTTGCCTCCGCCTCACGGAAAGCTTGCCCCTACCGCACGAAGTTCCTCGACGGAGATTGTCACGTCATAGCCGTAGCAGATGCATTCAGTTGGCCAGCCCTCTCCGGGGTCATTCGAGCGGGGAGTCCGTGTGAATGTCTGAACTCCGGATGGACCCTGCACTTCGATCAGCCAATCGGAACGCGAATCCGCTTGCGCAAAATCGAATCGAATTGATGGCGGAGCCCCCGTCGGCTTGTCAGTCCTGGATTGGGCAACCGGCGCACAGCTCCAGCTCACGACTCCGCCTACTGCCGGCTCGCCCCACGTGCACGTGATAAGCGGTGCACTGGATGCGTTCCGACGAAACGCCACGCTCACCGATTGGCTGACGTTCGGATTCAGGGTGGGAAGGGTAACTTCCGTATCAGGACGGCAATCGTCGCAGCTGCAGCCCGCCACCAACGTGACCAAACACACCATCCGACCAAACCATAGTATCAGGAAGCGCACTGCCGCCAACTAGCAATCAATATGCCACTTCAGCTCGCTTGCCAATTGTCAAGATAGCGGCGACCACGGCTTGCTGCACCCTGACAGCACTGTCGCGCCATCGCGGATGTGTGGCATTAAGACTACAGTTGAGAAAATGCGAGAGGCGGACAGGAGGACCAATCGTTCTCGCTCAAACTAGCGCTCCAATAAATTCGGAACAGTGCATACGTGGCGGTTCACGCAGTCCCCTTCGTCCACCCCGCCGCCAGTCGACGGATCAGATGCGCCGACGAGACTCGATGGTTGCTTGTTCATCTTGGTGTCGCTCGAGTTGATCCTGCTGTCGCCTGAGCTTGCTATTGGCCAAGTCCGTCTTCTTGCAGGACGCGATTCACCTACGCCCAAAGACTGTCGAGTCCTCGCTCGATGGCGTCGAATGGTGCGGCGCGGACAACGCTGTTGCCACCGTGGGTGGCGAGCAGGAGCCAACGCTCGGACTCTCGCTGATAGACTTCAAGTGTTTCTGCAATAGGGTCAAGGAGCCACAAGTATTCGACGTCGTGCTTGGAGTAGGCGGGCATCTTCTGTACGCGGTCGCTACGCGCAGTGGATGGTGAAAGGATCTCACCGACCCAATCCGGTGCAAGATCGATTGCTGCCTCGACGGGTACGGAGGGGATCCGCTCACGTCGCCATGCGGCCAAATCGGGAACGAGTACATCGGTCCCCAGGTGGAGCTTGGGTTCGAAGAGAAAGACCCAGCCCCGAGGATCGTCCTCGAAAGACTTGGTAAATGGGGGCACCAGGGAGTCGTTCAACATCGAAGTTGCAAACGCATGTCGTCCCGATGGGCGCGGACTCGTCAGGAGCTGTCCCGCCACGAGCTCGCCGATGACGTTGTCGGGCAGACCGAGCAGGTCGTCGTCTCCTGCTTCGGCTGCACGCACGCTGCGCACTTTGGGAACAATCTTGCCTTTCGGCGGCGCTTCGATCTTGATGTGCTCGACAGAGGACTTGCCGTGCGACGATTGGTTGCCTTCTACGTGCAACAGTGCAACGCGGTCTCGCCACACAGTGCGCTGAATTGGCGGACACCTGTCGAGGTCTACTTCGGACGTACGGCGCGCGAAGCCCGCATGGCCGTCAACCGCGCGACGACTTGTGAAAAGTGTAGGGTGTCGTGACGCTCAACTGGGCAATTTTGCATGACAGATTGAACGCCACAGGGGCACTGCTTAGAAGTAAACGTCGTGGGTGTCTCCCGTTGTCCCACTACTGAAGAATTTTCGGTTGCCTATGGAATCTTTTCGCCGAATCTCGAGTCTCGTTGTTCTAGGTTCAATCGTAGTTGCCTGCTCTGGCACGGATCCGCAAGGACCGGCCACAAAGGGCGGCGCGGCAAATGGCACGGGAGGTAATACCGGCAACTTGGCTGCCACCGGCGGATCAAGCGCCGTGAGTGCGACCACGGGGGGAACGGTTGCGAACGCGACTGGCGGCAGTCCGACGGGCGGGGCAGCCGTTGCGACTGGTGGCAGTCCGACGGGCGGGGCAGCCGTTGCGACTGGTGGCAGAGCTACTGGCGGTGCTCCGGTTGCGACAGGTGGTAGTCCAACGGGAGGTACACTGATCGGCAGCGGCGGCACGGTTGCGGCGGGCGGTACGGTGGCTAGCGGCGGCAGCGGTGGAGCTGCGGCTGGCTCTTCCAGCATTGGCACCAAGGCCAGCGACGGTTGCGGCAAGGCAGCTCCCACGCTGAAGAGCGCGACCGCCGGTCAGGCCACACCCGTCAACACCATCTCGGTGGGCGGCAAGAGCCGCGAATTCCTTGTGCGCTGGCCCAGCGACTACAAGAACAATACGCCCTATCGGCTCCACATCGGCCTGCACGGGTACGGTGGCAACCTCTCGGAAAACGGCAAGGACAACTTCGGGCTGTGGAGCCTTTCGAAGAACAGCACGATTTTCGTGACTCTCGCCGCCGTCGGCGGGTCCTGGGATGCCACAGCGGACTTGGCTTACGCCGACGCGGTGTTGAAGCAGGTCGAGAGCGAGCTGTGCATCGATACTTCGCGGGTCATGTTGGAGGGATTCAGCATGGGTGGGGCCATGGCTTGGATCATCACTTGTTCGCGCGCGGGAGTGTACCGCGCCGTAGTCGGACACTCGGGCGGCGGCGTGAGCCCTGTCCCCTCTACTTGCTCGCCGGTCGCCTACCTCGGCTCGCTCGGCCTTTCGGATATCTCAGGCAATTCGCAGGCAACCCAAACGGATCAGTTCGGCAAGGCCAATGGGTGCACCATCGAGAACCTGCCCACCGCCCCCAAGGGCGGCCACATTTGCACGAACTACAAAGGCTGTCCCACGGCATTCCCAGTGGTCTGGTGCTCCTACGACGGCGGCCATGGCTTTCAACCAACCGATTCGGGCCAATCATCCACCTGGATGCCAGCGGAAGTGTGGTCCTTCCTGTCGCCGCTTTAGTTGGCCGCGACGCCAAAGCAGATCTCGTCGGGTGTTTGGCCGCCGAATGCACGATGCCGACGAGATGTCTTCCAGCAGTCTCCAGCATGCGGCAGGTAGTGGCTGGATCAAGCTTGCTCGCCAGTTCCCACGCAAGGAGCTTTCGCGAGTAGTTGTCGATCACTGCATGCGGGTACAGGCGCGTTCCGTCGACGGTGTTGTTTGCTCAAGCCTGTTCTCCGGGTCGAGGCAACTACCTGAAGCACGCGACCACGGAGATCCAGGGAGCGCCGCCGGCCACGCGAACTTCCTCTGACCTCGAGCACAACGACATCAGCCACGTCAAAGAGCGGGATCAGCAACGATTCCCTTGCGAGCCACACGAAGAACCAGTCCGTGACAATACCGCGGTTTCTCCAGCTCCAAGATCCCACGCCAGCTCTAACCCACTGGTCGCAGGTTCGAGTCCTGCCGGGCGTGCCATACGTAGCTCCAGGAAATCCAACCTGGAGCTCAGCTTGCGGCTTCTTTCGAGCTATTTGGTTTGGGCGTCGCGGCGACGGTGGTGATGCGAGCGGAGCCTTACTGCAAGCGTGGTCGCAAGGGAAGGATCTGCTGGGACTCTTGGGTCTATGTAGTGGACTCAGGATCGTTTCCTCGTCGCGTCGTTTACGACGACGGGAAAGTCATCGGCATCTTGATCGGTTCCGTTTTCGATCGACCCTAAGTAGTCTCTAGTTTGGATTCGAAACGCAGCGTCCGCCCAGTGTGACATCGCGAAAGGTTGGCGCCGCCCCAGAGATGGTGGAATTGGCGAGCAACTGCGAGGCCCAGATGACCGATGGCGTCGCATGAAGAACTTGAACGCATTTCATCTACTCTCCCGCGGGTGTTCGTAGTCAGGTCTCGCGATGGCTCTTGGCTGCAATCCAGCCCTACCTGAACGGTCGACCGAGACCTGTAAGAATGTGACAGTTGGCGATCTCGTCGTGACCGAATTCATGGCTGATCCGGCCGGAAGCGACCCCGGCAAGCAATACATCGAAATCTACAACACGACGGATCGCAGGATTGATCTCACCGGGCTTTCGCTCTTTCAATCTCTGGCAGATGGGTCCCGCCTGAACGCCATCGCGCTGCGCGGCGCTCGGATCCCAGCGCAAACCTATTTCGTCTTGGGGGACACGGGAAATGAGGTCAGTGCGCGGCCCGCCTATGTGAACTACGGTTATGGCAGTGCTCTCGGTGCGTTACGCCACGAAAGCGGCAGACTCGGGCTTCGCTGCGGAACGGTAACCGTAGCGGCGGTGACGTACGCACAAGTCACCGTGGGGCGCGCACTTGAACTGGACGGTGCGAAGCTCCCGACCGAAGTGCTAGGCAATGAGCGATCTAGTTGGTGCGACACTACCGAGCCATTGAATGGTCTTCAACCCGAGGGGAAGAACTACGGCAGTCCGGGTACTCCCAACCAAGCTTGTTTCAAGTCGGAGCAAGGCGATGCGGACGCCGGAGCTCCTTCCGAGAATCTCCCCAATTCTGGTGGGGCTCCAGCAAGCCCGGTTGATTCCGGAGTATTTCCTGGGCAATGCTTCGATACGCAGACCGGTGTGCTGCGAAGCGCTAAGAAGCCAGCGTACGGCGATCTCTTCGTGTCTGAAATCATGCCAGCTCCGAGCATTGGCAATAATGGTCCTGGTGAATGGTTCGAATTGATCGCTACTGACGACGTAGATCTCAACGGGCTCGAGCTTGCCAACGAAGCCACAGGCAGCACCGTGCTCATCAGCGACTCCTGTTTGAGCGTCAATTCCTGCGAATGGTTGCTGATAGCGCGTGGTGCCGACCCAACGCAAAACGGTGGTTTGCCTTCTCCCCTGGCGACGTTTGACTTCGCTTTGGCTGATTCGAGCTCTTCGACTTACGCGGAACGCGCCTTGATTCTGCGAATCGACGGCACCGAGCTTGATCGAACCACTTGGACGAGGAGCACGAAAGGGGCATCTTTGCAGCGGTCACTTTGTTGTTCGGACTCGCCTATTGGCACATTGGTAGCCAGCTGGTGTGTCCCTCCGACGGATCGAACATTTGGAATGGGTGATCGAGGTACGCCGGGCGCAGCGAACACGATTTGCCCGAGTGACGTCGCAGATGCCGGTGTCAGCGATTCGAATGACGCATCGGACGCAGGTCTCGACAATGCGCTTGGCGTTGCCGATGCCGGTTCGCGCAATCCATGCCGCGACGCTAATAACGCCACTCGCGACGCGGTGCCGCCGCAAATTGGCGATCTAGTAATTTCGGAAGTCATGTCCGCACCGAGTCAAGGCAACAATGGCCCCGGTGAATGGTTCGAGGTGCTCGTGAATGCGGACGTTGATCTCAATGGGCTCGAACTCGCCAACGAAGGGGCGGGCAGTACATTGCTCGCAAATGCGAGTTGCTTGAGCGTAAGGGTCGGTCAACGGTTGCTTTTTGCTCGCGATACGGACCCCGCACTCAATGGAAGGTTGCCGCCCGTAACGGCAACATTTGGATTTACTCTGGCAGACTCTAGCTCTACTACTTATGCCGAGCGCGCCGTCGTATTGCGCTATGCGGGGTCTGAGCTCAGTCGAACGAGCTGGACCAAGAGCACACGCGGTGCGTCGTGGCAACTGTCATCGTATGCGCTCGATGCGGGTGTGGGCGGCACCGCCGCGAACGCGGGCAGCAACCTTGCCCAATGGTGTACCACCCCAAATGGCGTGACATACGGTTCGGGCGATCGCGGTACGCCTAGCGCCGAAAACACAGTCTGTCCGTAAGGCTTCCTCACGGCGCGACCCTTGCTAGTTCTCTGGCAATCAAGCGACCAATGCCTTGATTCCGACATGACGGCCGACGGTCCTTGAATAGACCTTCCAATACATCGCCACAGGACCCGGATTCTTGACGCCAGCGACAATCGACGTTGGACCGAAACCGGTATCGTCCGCGGACGGAATCCTTGCGTTCTCGTAAGGCAAGCCTGAAGTCCCAGAGCCCGGCGCCTTCTATGCCTGATGCTCTCGATCGATACCATCGCTCTTCCCTGTCCTCCGTACCCGGGAGAACGGGGTTCGGATCGCTGAGTACCTCACGTCGACGCCGACCGCGTCTGCCGAAAGCTTCTGGGCGACACTACCGATTGGGCGGCGGCATCAATTGCTGAACGGCGCGGCGGAATGGAGTTGCTTCAGCTGCAAATTGCCATCCAATGGACAACATTGACACATTTTAATCGTCGATTGACACTCACCTTCGCGATAGGGTCAGCGGGCATGACACCAGAATCACTCCTGCGCAGCGTTCCTCTTTTCGAAGGTCTCGGTTCGGAGGACCTCGCATCGATTGCCGAACACTTGAACAAGCGCCACGTGCGCGCCGGGGAAATGATATTCCACATGGGTGATTCTGGTCGTACCATGTACGTGGTGGCTGAGGGTCAAGTGAACATCCATTTGCCCGGTGAAGCATCGCGACGGGTGTCACTGAAGGATTTGGCCGAGGGGGAGTATTTTGGTGAGCTCGCACTGTTCGACGACAAGCCACGCAGCGCGAGTGCCCTCGCTACCACTAATGCAGTCCTATTGGAGCTCTCACAAGAAACGCTATCGGACTGCCTAGTGCAGCGACCGCGAGCCGCCATTCCCATCCTCCGTGTCATGGCGGAGCGCTTGCGTGAAACCAATACGCTGTTGAGTCAGCGCGCCGCACGCAATGTCGTACAAGAAATCGAGCAGAATCTGACCTGGAGCGATCGCCTTGCAGATCGCGTCGCGAATCTGAATGGTAGTTGGCTATTCATCGTCGGACTGATGGTTCTCACTGTACTATGGGTGATTGGCAATCGCGAAGGGCTCCTTGTTTCAGGGCCATTCGATCCATATCCGTTCGTCTTCTACAACCTCGTGCTTGCGGTCTTGGTTTCGCTGCAGGGGCCTCTCATCGTAATGAGTCAGAATCGGCAGGTAGTAAAGGACCGTAGGAGCGCCGAGGCTGACTTCCAAGTCAACCTGAAGAACGAAGTGAACATCGAAACCATTCTGCGCGAGCTCGGCGAACTCCGGCGCGAGACAAACGATCGCTTAGCGGTGCTCGAATCACGCAAGTAGAAGAGTCGGTTGTCTATCGACACCATACGGCTCAAGACCCAACCGTTGATGTCTATCCGATCGAAGCCGTCTCCTTCGCCGCGTCAACCGCGTTGAGTCCGCTCTTGGAACCTGAGAACCAACAACATGCTCACTGGCAACACGATTAGTGTTAGCGCTGCGGCAGTCAAGGTTCCACCAACGACAACGACAGCGATGGGTTGTTGCGTCTCACTGCCGATGGCGTGCGACATCGCCGCAGGAACAAGACCCAGAGCAGCCAAAAGGGCTGTCATCAGAATCGCACGCAATCGCGCAATGGAGCCACGCCACACCGCCTCGTGGGGCGAGTCTGGATATTCGGTTCGCATTGCCGTGCCGAAAGAATTACTGGGCACGCCACGCAAGGCCTCAGTCACCTCCGAGCTTCATCGCGGACCGGGGGTCGTCGACATCCTTGAAGCAATCTTCACCAACGCGGATGACACTCCAATTTGGATTGGGCTACCTTGGCTCTTCGGGAGCATCGCTCAGGCTGACGACGAGATTCGCGCCACGAGTTGGCCGGTGCGACGGGATGGTAAGATGGGTAGGTATTGGCGCCCCCGCGTGCACCGCGCTCCTGAATGACCTCCACGGAAACACAAGCAGTCCGCTGTTGGTGGAATCCATCACGGAAAGAGGAACCTCTAGCTCCGACCCCAAATCGAGGTGAAGCAAGGCAAACTTTCGTGATCGAACCAAGTGGCTGTAGCATGGAGTCTCTATGCCGCGGCCTCTCCTTTCCGCCCATTCCCTGATCCTCGGCCTCCTGATTCAATCGAGCCTCATTGCTTGTGGAGGTGGGGACAATGGAGCTGGCTCGAGTGAGGGAGGCGTTGGAGGTGCCGCCGCCACTGGAGCCACAATCAATGGCACCGGCGGAGCAAGCACAGGCCAAGGTGGAACCAAGGCTTTCGGAGGAGCAATGAGCAGCACTGGCGGTGCTGCCGCTGGTGGTCAAGCGACCCAAATCGGCGCTGGGGGGACAGAAGCAGGGGGAACTGCAAGCACTGGTGGCTCCAATTTGTCTGTCGGCGGCGCGACAATAGGCGGCCATTCTGCCGGGGAAACGGCTTCGGGAGGAGCATCGACCGGAGGGCGGGCAACGGCGGGGACTGCGACGGGTGGCAGCAGCTCGACAGACTGCAATACGCCGCCTGCGGCGAGCGCGCTGGTGGGTTGGGCCTCGGTGTCCGGTAACAGTGTATCAACCACGACAGGAGGTGGCAACGCCACTCCAACGGTGGTCACGACGCTGAGTCAGTTGCAAACGGCAGCGATGGGAACAACTGCTGCCGTCATCTATGTCAAGGGCGTATTGAGCAACGGCGATATCACGGTGGGCTCCAACAAGACCATCGTTGGCCTTTGCGGTGCAGAGATCCACGGCCACGTGGAGCTGAGCGGCTCGGTCAACGTGATGATTCGCAACATCAAGATTGTCGGCTATGCCGTGGGCAATTGCGCCCTAGATCCTTCCTATGATTCTGGAACTGGCTGTTCTTCGGGCGCGGATGCGATCTCCGTGCAGAAGAACGCACACCATATCTGGTTCGACCATTGCGACGTTTCCGATGGGACGGACGGCAACCTGGATATTACGAATGGCGCCAACTACGTTACCGTGTCTTGGACGAAGTTCCATTACACGACCCGCACGGACAGCAGCGGCAGTGACTCGACTGGCGCCGCCGGGCATCGCTATAGCAACCTGGTTGGTGGAACGGACACGCCAAGTACCTACGACGACGCCAACTCACTCAACGTAACTTGGCACCACAACTGGTGGGCAGACAGCGTGATGGAGCGAATGCCACGCGTCCGTTTCGGCAAGAACCACCTGTTCAACAATCTATGGTCCGCATCGGGCAACAACTACTGCGTACGAGCGGGGCTCCAAGCCCAAATTCTCATCGAAAACGGCGTATTTTCCGGAGTAAAATCGCCCCACGTCTTCAACAGCACCACCGACCAAGCCACCGCATATATTACGGCGGACGCCGCCAAGAACGCCTACACTAATACGAGTGGGACCAAGGCCACTGGCGGCGGCGGCGCGGCGTTTGCGACCCCTTCGTACCCATATACAATGGATACGTTGAGCAACGTAGAATCTCTCGTTCGCAATGGCGCTGGCCCGAAGTAGGTCCGTGCGAGCTTCGGGCGTAGGCTCCACACCGCGCGGCGGTCAGGGCAGTTCATCTTGAAATTGGCGGCGAACGGATGACCCTGGCGACCAATGTGCTGAGGTCCCTTCTGGCCGACACTAAGACGATTGTCGCCGCACGAAGGCGAGCGCCGCAATAATGCCGACGGGCATTGGTTTGCGGCCCTTGTTGGGAAACTCTACGGTTGTGACAGCCTATCGAAGCGAAGAATTTCCGGTTCGAGCCCTTCGCTCACCGTGTAGTATGACTGCCCATCCGGCGAAAAGGCGATGGCTTCGCCATGACGGTCGAGAGATAACGGTACGGAACATGGCTCTCGCTGAATGCATTCCACAACGCTTTCGCCGTTGCTGCGCATCCAGAGATAGGCTGTAGTGTAGCTACGAATCAGCACCATGCTCCCATCTGGTGAGATGTCTCCTGACGTAACTAGGCGTGAACGTCGAGCCCCCCGTTCAAACACTCGAAGCGCTGCGACTTCCTCCAGCACATGCGAGCGTTTCGTACTCAGGGGCGACTTTGCGCGATACATCATTGGAGTGGATTGATGAGGCTTGGTTACCAGAAACAGGTCACCGGTTCGCGGATCAACCATCAGGGTTTCTGCATCTGGAGCATCTCGAGTTGGATAGGTAAAGTCGAAGCGTTCAACTTCTTCGAGTTTGCGCTTCTTGGACTCCTGATCCAGAGCCACGGTTGGTTCTAGTACGCGATACACTGAGATTTCTCGCCGCGGCTTGGTGTTGGCGCCAATATCGCCGACGTAAATGTACCATTCGCCTGGCCGCTCCGCAGGGCCAGTCGCCAAGTCCTCCCAGTCGATCGACTTGGCTCTGCCCAAATGGTAGGTTCCAAGATCTCGACCGCCGGCGGTCATTGCGAACAACCTAGGCGTGTCACCAGAATCGTTGTGCGAAAAGAGCACGCCGGGATTCTTTCGACTTACAGCGAGTCCCGAAGCTTCAGTCAGATCTCTCCTTGCAACTCGACCGAGAATGTTCCCAGCGCGAAACTTGGGACAACCCTTCCTCTGCAAATCGCCACTCCAGGTCTCTCTTTGGCCATTGTGGCCAGCAGTTTTGCCAGCGCCTCCCTGATCGAAGGTCATCCGCGACCCCAACTGCTTTGGCCTGTACTGCCGTCTCAGTCGTTGGTCGTTGGCGAGCCGGAAGCGCCTCCGTCCGAGTTGTTCGAGCAACACGCGGTTGTGCCGGTCGGATCGGCTTCCCTCGCGAACCAATGCTACATCCTCAACCGCGGAAAACCGAGCTATCGTGATGTAGTCTGACTTGGCTCCTTTGACTTGAGGCACATGACGGTAAATGGCAATTCCGTCTTGTTGGTGCGACGTGGTGACGGTCACTAACGCGCACCAACGTTCTGCTCAGCAAGCGCGCCAAGCATTCCAGTCTGCTACAACCGATTTGGCCATCCTCTTGGCGGCGTTCGTCAACCATTCTGCCGGACGTTTCCGAAAGTCCGCCATGATCTGTTTTTGTGCGCTAGCAGTCCCAAGATGGATGTTGCACGTCTCGAAACCCATCATGGATAAGAGTCTTGACTCGTCGCGACAGTCGGGCAAATCGCCGAGTTCGATGCGCGAGCAGTCCGGTGCCAGTCGACGAACAATCCATCGTTCTCGAATGCTCAGCAGGGGATCTGGCGCGCGGAGGGCAGTATCGAGGATGTCTTGGTAATAGATCTTGGACTCTTGCCGCAACGCAAAGCTGCAAGCAGAAGCCACCAAAGCCTTAGCTTCGCGCGCGACCTTGCCGCCTTTCCAATCAGCGAGGGCAACGAAGCGTTGACGACCCAGACTGCCAAGTCCGGCAACACGGTGGGCAATTCGACATTCACCCTTGGGATCGGGGAGTGCCTCGCGCAACACCGTTTCTGCGTCTGCCGAGATGGGCCCGGTCCAGGTCGCGAGCCCTTCCAACTTACTCCAGAACTTTACCGGATCGCGAAGCGTTCCGAGGGCAATTCTACGCAACCAATCGTGTTCCTCGGCCAAGACGACAGATTTTCCTCCGGTGCTCAACGCCTTTTCATATCCGGATAGAATTGCATTGCAGGCCTCTCGGCGACCGAGGGAGAGATGCTCGTTCTCCACGGCCAAGCACACACTGGTAGCAAGACGAACTAGGTCGAGCGTCCAGGGCAAAAGAAACGCTTCGTCGAAGTCGTTCACGCCCCACACGAGGCGCCCCTCTTGGTCACGCCACGTTCCAAAGTTTTCGACGTGAAGATCCCCGACTGAAAGTACTGTCGGAGCGTCCGTCAACTCACCACATACGTCAGGCCAGAGCTCCATCCATCGGTAGAATGTTGCGCGAAAGAATGGAAACGCACCGCTTGCCATCTGCTCATGCTTGTGGTCGAGATCGGCCTTTACGACCTCGACTTGCCCTGCAAGCCATAGCTCGTACTGACGAGTAGCCTCGACTATGTTCATGCCGCCTAGATTACGCCAAGCTATGTCCCCGTGCGAGCAACCGAAAAGCTCTTCAAGGCGGCTAGTGTGCTCGCTCGCTGCCAGCCAACTCGGCCAGTGCCAGTCTTGGTGCTATACGAGGAGAGAAAGGCCGGCTCAATGAACCTCGAAATGTCTGGGGATATTGCCAATATGGGGTTGAGGTTGGGACTAGCAGCGTTTTTGGGCGCGCTCGTGGGCTTGAATCGCGATCTTCACGACAAGCCTGCCGGCCTCAAGACACACGCACTGGTTTCGCTCGGGGCTGCATTGATCGTCGTAGCCGGACTTCGAACCAGTGCACCGACAGATCCGAACGCAGTCACAAGAACGTTCCAAGGCATCATCACCGGGGTGGGATTCATTGGGGCTGGCGTGATTCTGCGCCCCATCGCGTCCGAGGGTGTCCGAGGTCTTACCACCGCGGCGACCATCTGGGTGGTAGCCTGTGTCGGTTCGGCTTGCGGTGCAGGAGAATGGCCGCTCGCGATCCTCGCTTCCTCGCTCGTGCTGACGATCCTTGTCATTGGCGGGCCTCTGGAGCGAGCTTTCCATCGGTTTGCCCCGCGTCGCGCCAACGATTCCATTCAGGATACCAAGAGCGACGACCGCGGGCGCTCCGCCAAACCTTGACTTGACCCCACGGATCGACGGGCGTCCCTGTCCGCCCGTCGACTCACTCCAGTCGGTCATGCAATTGGTACTAGCTACGTAGGTGTCCCCCATTCGTGAATGGCTGCCCCGCATGTTCGCTCGCGACGATCTAACCCGCGCATGAATCCGGTACAACTCCTGCCGACTCTTTGTCGCGACTCTTAAGAGTCGCGGTTTGCCCCCTCCCCGTTCTCCATGGAGAATGGGTTCGCGTGGGGCTACCTATGGGGTGCCATAAGTAGCTCCAGGCAATCCAACCTGGAGCTCAGCTTGCGGCTTTTTTCGAGCTATTTGGTTTGGGCAGCGCGGCGACGGTGCTGATGCGAGCGCAAATTTTGACTCTCTGTTGACGATCTGGGTCGAGAAGAGCCGAGAGCGCGACCCACGATTTAAGGCGGGTGGCAAGTGGGCGAGATTGCTCACTTACTTCGAGACACGAACGACGGCGGGGCTCGCGGGGATGGAAACTTTCACGACGGACTGCGTCGCGAAGCGAGCGGCATGGTGTGCCTGTTGCTCTCACGCACAATGGCAACAGCGTTGGAACTGCGCGAGTGCTGTGGCGCGACGGCTTGTCAATGCGGAAGCATGAGAAGACTCCGGCGTGTGCGCTCAACGACCTGTCCAATCCCCAGGGAACTTCGGAGACAGGATGCAAGCGCATCCTCTTTCTCGTAGGTATCGCCCACATCGTGCGCGCCGTTATTAGCGGCGTCAGCGTTGGGCTAGTGCCATTTTTCCTTTGCAGAGCTGAGCTTGCTCAGGGCGAGTTGATTCGTCTGCTCCAAAAGCACGTGGTGCACAAGAAACACTGAACTTGCTTTACCCTTCGGCGCGCTACCCTTCGCGCCGAGTAGCCGCGCTGCGGGACCACCTCGTCGAGCAATTGGGTTTCTCTGGTGTTCAAAATTCTTTCTAGTATCGTGCAATCGGTCCCATGTATTGGCTAGGGCACACCGAATTGTGCGCATCACGGTAACAGCGTCACGGAAAGTTCCGACCGGAGCATCGCAGCAGGTGGTCGACGGTGGTAGGGGACGTCGGCCAATATGTCTGCCACTCCCAGTCCTGCCCAGCGCATCGCGGCCTTCACCACCATCTATCTGGTGTGGGGAAGCACCTACCTTGGGATCCGAATGGCTGTGCAGACGCTACCGCCGCTGGTGATGGCGAGCTTGCGCTTCATTTGCGCCGGGCTCATTCTACTCGGGTTACTTAGGCTACGCGGACCGTTGCAGGTAACAGTGCGGCAGCTTCGCGACAATGCCGTTGTCGGCGTCTTGCTGCTACTCGGTGGCAATGGTCTTGTCGCCTGGGCGGAGCAGTACGTGCCCTCGGGTATAACGGCCCTCATCATTGGTGTGCAGCCGATGGTGATGGTGCTCACGGAGTGGGCCTGGCCCGGAGGGAAACGCCCGCCTGCCCTGGTGTTCATCGGATTGGCGCTGGGCTTCGGCGGAGTGGCGCTCTTGGTCGCGCCCTCAACCGCCTCCAGCGAGGTGCTGAATGTGGGAGGTGTCGCTGCGATCCTCTTTGCCTGTGTCTTCTGGGCGTTCGGATCGATTTACGGTCGCAACGCCAGAACACCCGCTCAGCCCTTCGTGGCGTCGGGTCTACAGATGGTTTCAGGCAGCCTCGCCCTTGCTGCGGCGGCCGGGTTCCGCGGCGAATGGTCAAGTTGGTCGCCGGCAGCCACCAGTGCCACGTCTTGGTGGGCAACCGCCTACCTCACCCTGGTCGGTTCCCTCGTTGGATTTACCACCTTCGCCTGGCTCATGAAGCACAGCACACCGGCACGCGTCGCCACTTACGCTTACGTCAACCCGATCGTGGCGGTGTTCCTCGGGTGGTTGGTCTTGAGCGAACCATTGGGCTGGCGCATCGCGGCCGCAGGTATCGTTATCGTTCTTTCGGTAGTCATCATCACCGTAGCCCGACAGCAAGTTGCCAAGTCTTCGTCAACTTGACGGCAGTCACTGCCCTGCCGAGAGATCCCCATCAGCTCACGCGGCTCGTCGCGCAGTTCGAGGGGTACTCGAAGCGCATGGAAGAGCACGCCGCGCACTTTGGTGAGCTGTACGCGCGGCGAAAAACAGCGGGTCGCATTGGCTCGAGCATTGTCCGTCAATCCGCGTGCCATTTTGCTCGACGAGCCGCTGTCTGCGCTCGACATTCACTCACGGCATGTGAAGGCGTAGGGTTCTGCGCCTGCAGTCAGTCCGAGTACCTTCACGATCCTTTCGTGATAGTGGACACAACTTCTTGGCCACCGGCGAGAACCGGCACAACCTCAGAATTCACTTCGGAATATGGTTACCGAGACAGTGAACGACGACGTCTACCCCGCGTGCCACGACTTGTGACTCGAGCAGGACCCGGACGTCTTGCCATTGGGCGCCGCAGAGGCCCGTACCAATGGGTGGAGCGTGCACTTGGACGTTCTGAGCGACAGCGCGATTTGCCACCTGCTCCAAACAAGCGGCCAGACACTTTAAATCAAGGGCCGTCGCGGGATTGCCACGAGATCGTTCCGCAATGAGATGCGCCGCGGTGACCCGTTCGTCGAGCTGCGACCAATGCACTTGCCCCAACGTCGGTCGTGGCGACGTGGCGCGCAAGTAACGCTGGATTTGGATGGAAACAGCTGGCCAACGCAGCTCGATTGCTTGCGAGAACCCGAGTCCCCAAGTCAGCGCATCCGACAGAATGTGAACCAGAATGCAATGCCCCTCGGCTTCAAGCCTTGTCGCGTCACTTCGTAATCGGATCTCAAGTGCTGCCATGCCGAGTTGCCGTCGTTCCGGTTTTGTCTGTCGACCTGAACTGGTGAGTGTCGATTCGTCTCAATGCGTCTGCATATTTCTAATCCGGTGTTCGCTAAGTCGATTCCTACCGGAGATGCCACGCCAGCGCGAGGCTGGCGTAAACTTACGCGCTACTTCTTGGGCTCGCCGTAGATGATACCTCTGCCACCGGGCGCGACGTACACGCGCCCATAGACGCGCGGATCACCGGTCAGCACCGTAGCGCCACCGTATTGGTGCTGGTCATCGTTGATTCGAACAAACTTCTGTCCGCCGTCATCCGAACGGAAGAACCCCACCTGGTCACTGATCTTGCCCGATAGGTAAATTGCCGGAAAACCCTGACCTGGCGCGGCTTTCCCGAAACCAATACCATGCGCCTCCTCAACGCCAGCAACCTTGCTAAACGACTTGCCCGAATCTGAAGAACGATTGAGGTCCACCTTCGTCGTGACCCACACCTCGCCTTCGTGATCCGGCACGGCTTTGATCGTAGCGTAGTGCAGTTCGTACTCGGGAACGGCACGCACGCCATCAGTGCTCACCGTGAAGTGCGCGCCGCCGTCCTCGCTGGTTAGCACCTCACCGGCGAGCGCGTTGAAGGCGTAAAACTTCTTCGGGTTCACACTGTCGGACGCGAGCCGCAGAAACCAGGGGGCCCAGTCAGGAGATTTGGCGGGAGGCGGTAAGCCAACGACCGCAACCCACGTGTTACCCCCATCACGCGAGAGCGAGGCTTTGCCATCGCGAGGTGCCCACACCACGACCGCCCCGTCTGCCGAGATGGCCACGCTGCCGAGCCCACCGCTACCAGAAGGCTCTGTGGCGAACTGCTTCCAGGTAGCACCGCCGTCGTTTGAGGTGGCACCGCGCGGGCCCTTGGTTCCGTCCCAAGGGTAGTTGCACACGCGAACCATGATGTTCGGCCGCCTGCCTGCAAAGTCAATATCATCCGAACTGGCGCAATCAGGATTTTGGAACGTTCCTCCTGCTGGCGAGACGTTGAGATCGTCGTGGCGCATGCCACATGCATCCAACATCACCGAGACGAGCGGTGCCCCCTCAGGCGGACTCACAAGATCACGGATGCAAAGTTCCTCGAGATTTTTGGAATGAAAGCTCCAATGGGTGGGCTTGCCTTGGTCGGCGTCCGTAAGATCCCAGGTTGCCCAGACGCCTCCGCCCTCGACGAGCATGGCGCGGTTCGGGTCGAAGGGATCGATCTTGAGATCGCCCAGCCATTGTGGTGCGTCGAGCTTCTTTCGGTGGTGATACACGTGGGCGATGCCTCCACCGTCGATGACTGCGCTGGCCATGAGCGGCTTCCAGGACTTGCCACTGTCCATACTGCGGAAGATCTCAGCCCCCTTGCTCCAACGGTCAATCGTGGCCACGATTAAAGTCCCTGGTTTCGACGGATCCACCGCGAGCCCCGCGTAGCCAAAGGTGTCGCCTTCGCTCGCCTTAAGTGGGGTAATGTCAGTCCATTCCCCATGCTTAAGATCGCATTTGAATACGGCGCCCTTCGACAGGGCGTAGGGGCTGTCACCGAGTGCATAGGTGGCGTACAGCGTACCGTCCTTGTCGAGGGCGGCGCGGCGCGGCGGATACCCGAGCGATGGTTGGTTCGGGATTGCGCCCCAAGTCTTTCCCGCGTCGGTAGTGCGATAGAACCTTCCATCCGTTTGTGTACCGACGATAAGGGTGGGCGTCTCCTTGCCTGGTTGTCCACTTGCCGCGTCGAACAGAACGATGGCGAGGCCAAGGCCCTTCTCTGTGTCGTCAGGGACCGGGAAATTTTCGACCTTCTTCCACGTCGCCGCAAAATCCACGCTTTTCCAAAGACCCTCACGGCGCGAGCCAAAGTAAAGCACCTTCGGTTCATGCGGATCGACTGCGAGCCGCTCGCCGTCGGAACGGCTAAGATCGTTGCCACCCAGCTTGAATTCTACGGGGAACACCTTCCAGGTGTCACCGCGATCGTCAGAGCGCAAAAATGCTCCAGTCCCTGCCCAAGCCGCGGTGTACATACCGACGGCCAGGTAGACACGATCGGCCGTGGTCGGATCTGCGGCAAGACTTTCGATGCCCATGTAGTGCCCCTGCTTGTGACCCAAAAAATCCGTGAGCGGGACCCAGCTCTTGTTTGTCGAGTCGTAGCGATAGGCACCACCGACGTCGGTGCGTGCGTAGAGAACCCCTTGCTTGAGCGGACTGAATGCGAGCCCCGTCACGAAGCCACCGCCGTTCATGACAACGCTCTTCCAAGTATAGGCCTCGCTCAGCCCGGAATACCCGACCGTCTCCGCGGTTTCAGTCTTGGTAACAAGACGCGACTTGACCGGTGGCTTGAGGCATGCCGTAGCGAGCACGGCGATCCCTACGACTGGGACAACGAACTTGCGGGCTCCGCGCTTGGGCGCGGACTTGAAGTAGGACACGCGGTGACGGTCGATGGTCTTGGCTGGCATCGGTCAACCATATAGCAGGTCAACGCGAAAACGTAGTGTTGAGACTGCAACTCCGACCAAGGCATGAGCGGGCGCTCGACAAATTCACACATCCGCCTCACTTTGTCCGGAAATGGCGGCGCGAAGCGCAGATACCGAGGGTGATTTGAGGTAGACGACGGCGGCGCCCTCTGGAACGAGTGCACGCACCTGCTGCGATAAAGCGTGGGAGACCATACTGATCATGACCACGACGAGTGCGGCCTTGCCGAGCCCACGACGGCCCTTGGGGGGAACCTTGTTCTCGAAGTGCAGCAGCTCGTAGCCCTCTTGTTCGACGGCGTCGCGGTAGTGCTGCACCAGCCCGCCCTTGCCACCCACGACCAGAACTGTCTTCGCGCTCGCCATGATGGCGTTACTGATGCGCATCGACTTAGGCCTCTGCAAGGGGTTGAGGTTTCCAGAGCTACCCCGGTTCGCCAGAAACTTTGTCAACCCCCAGCGCGTGGATTTCAATCTGGGAGTGCCCCGATCGCTTCGAAACGACTCCGCGAGCGCTTCGTCCGAATCGTGGAAGAGGTCAACGTCACGCGAAATCCTTGGGCGATCCAGAATGTGGTTGAGGGCCATGCAGCAAGCTACGTAGGCTTCCCCAGACTACTTTCGTTGTTGCGCCAGCAGTCGGGGGCGACACCTGGCGTTGACCGCGGTTGCAAGACATCCCCAAAAACACGCTTCAGAAGAGTTCGTTGGGCCGACTTCGTGACCGAAGCGGTGAGAAGATAATTTGAGCGCTCACATTAAAAATCGCTCTCGAGCACTTGACGATTTTGGAGTGATGGCTCAATAAAGAACCCGTGAGCTCAGAACCACCTGAAATACCAACGGATCTGCCCAGCTCGCCGACCAGGCGGAGAGGCCGGCCTCCAATCATCGATGAGGCTCACCTGCTGGAAGTGGCTCGGGAGGTCTTTCTTAGCCGCGGGATCAGAGCGACCACCCAAGAGGTGGCCGAGCGGGCGGGAGTGTCCGAAGGCAGCCTGTTTCATCGCTTCAAGTCCAAGGAGGAACTGTTCCGGCAGTCGATGAAGCTCGATCCCGAGCGCGTCGCCCAGCTCTTTGCGGAGGCCCTGTCTACAATCGAGCCGCTGCCAATCCGTCTGGCATTAGAGCTACTCGCCACCCGCATGCTGGAGATCGGCCGCGTCGCGATTCCGCTCATGATGATGACCTGGTCGAACCCCGCGGGCTGCATGGAGTCCCAGTCCCACACCAAGCATGCGCCGTATCGCACATTGATCCAGGGGGTCACCGGGTACATACGCGGGCAGATGGAGCGCGGAACGCTGCGCGCGCTCGATCCAGAGATCGTTGCTCGCGCCTTTCTGGGGTCGGTCCACCACTACTCGATGGTTCGCACGCTCAGCGCTGGCGATCCGCAGGCACTGCCCCAGATCTCCGAGGAGGCATTCGTCTCCGGACTCGTCGATCTGCTTTTGGCCGGAGCCGCCACTACCTAACTCACGTTGCCCCAACCCAAGTGACCGCATTGCACATGTCTCGCATGTTCCTAAGCCATTCTGCACTGACCGCAATTACCTTTGGCGCCCTGGCGCTCACGTCGAACCAGGCATTGGCACTGCAGCCCCTTGCAGACTTCCTACAGGCGGCCAAAACCTCCAATTTTGACGCCCGAGAACAGGCCGCCACGGTGGAGCAACGGTCCTGGGAGGCAAGTTCCGCCCTCGGACGGCTGTTGCCTGCCGCGTCTGCGCGCGGCGTGCTGCAGTACAACCAGTACGAGTCCGCTGTGCAGTTGCCGGGCGCTCCTCGCCCCATCGTCATCACCCCCCAATTCCAAAAAGACGCGTTCTTCCAACTGGATGTCCCGTTGTTTGATCTCGCCGGATATCACCGCTACGGTCAAGCGAAACATTTGGAGCGCGCCGCGGAACTGCAGCGTGAGTATATCGACTCGCAGTTGGTGGGCGCAGTGACGCGCTCCTACTTCTTCTTTGTCGGGGCATCCGCGATGATGGCGGCAGCCGAGAAGAGTTTGCAAAGTGCGGAGGACAATCTCCGCTTCGTTCAAAACCGAGCGGATTTGGGTGCTGCAACCCAGCTCGATGTGGCCCGCGCGAGCGCTAACGTCGAACGCGCCCGGCAGGATGTGGCAGACACCAACCTTTCGCAGAAACTCACGGCTCGCAACCTGACGACCATGACCGGGATTCAACCGAGCCCAGTCGAAGAAATCTCGGCGCAGAGTCTCGAGCCAGAGCGCCCACTTAGTGACTGGCTGAACAACACCGATACGCCCGCTGATCGGGTGCAACGTGAGCTTTTGGCCGCAGCAGCCTCCGGCCAAAAGGCAGCCCGCGCATCCCTGCTTCCCACGCTCTCCGCCACCGCCCAGGAGCGGCTAACCAACGCCATCGGCTTCACCGCGCACGGCAGCATCTACACGCTGCAGGCAATCCTCGCGTGGCGCCTTGACTGGAGCACGTACGCCAACGCAAAAGCCCAAGGTGTGGCAGAGTCCGTACAGGGGATCCGCACGGAAAAGACTCGGCGCAGCGCCGCCGATGCCATTTTCGAGGCCTACGAGCGAGTCGACACCGGCATAGCGAAGTGTCGCTCCGCGAAGGCCCAGGTCGAAGCGGCGAACAAGGCCGCCGAGCTCGCCGACGAACGGTATCGCGCCGGTGCCGCCACCCAGCTCGACGTCACTCAAGCCCAACGCGACGCTTTCGCCGCTAACGTCGGCCTCGTTCAGGCCAACGCCGATCTTGCCTACGCTCGCGTCCAGCTGCGGGCCGTCAGCGGCAAGCTAACGACATTGCAGCCCGCTGTCACTCCCTAACCCGGCCCCAGCCGCGACTTTCTCCCGACCCGCCAATCCGTCATTCACCGAGCCCACCCATGTCCGATCCCCAACACACACTTCGCACGGTTAAACTCCTCGGCACCACCGCCTTACTCTGTCTGGCAGCTGCCACTGGCTGCAAGCAGGCCCAAGCCGAGAGCAGCAGCAAAGCTGTCCCAGTGAAGGTGGACACAGTACCGGCCAAGGCCATCACCGTAACCGATCTGCTGCAACTCACCGGCACGCTGCGGGGCGAGCGCGAGACAGAACTGGCCGCCAACGTCAACGGCCGCGTCGTCCAGGTTCTAGTCGAACGGGGAGCAGCTGTGAAAGCGGGCGAGCTTATCGCCCGTGTCGACGTCAAGACGGCAGCGCTGCAACTTGCAGAAGCCAAAGTCCAAATCGCCACCACTAAAACTCAGCAGGAGATCGACCAGGTGGAATGCGAGCGTTACCAGAAGCTCAAGGAGCGGGGCGCGGTAACTGAGCTCGAGTACGCAAACGTGATGGCACGCTGCAAGAAGGCGCCGCTCAGCTTAGAGGCGGCCGAGGCTCGGGCTGATCTGGTTGCCAAAAGCGTCGGCGATGGGCTGATCCGTGCGCCCTTCGCCGGCGTTGTGACCGACCGCTTCGTGGAAGTCGGGACGTACGTCCAACCTCAGACCCGCGTGGTCGCGCTAGCTGATGTATCCTCACTACGCCTGGAATTCAGTGTGCCAGAGGCGGACTACCCTTCGGTCAAGGTCGGCACCGACCTAACGTTCAAGGTCGTTGCCTACCACGAGCGCAGATTTCAGGGCAAAGTGACCTACCTCGGCGGTGCCGTGCGCGCGACCCGCGACGTGATCGTCGAAGCCAAGGTGGCAAATGAACAGTCGTTACTGCTTCCAGGGATGTTCGCGAATGTGGAACTTCCCCGTGGCGCGGTGGAGCGTCCAGCAGTGCCCGCCACTGCGCTGTTCGACCAGAACGGCAAGGCCAACGTCTTCGTGGTCGAAGGCGGGATCCTCAGCCAGCGCGTGGTGCAAACCGACTCTGCGGTGGGCGACCAAGTCCCGATCCGCAATGGCATTGCCATCGGCAGTCAGGTCGTGTCTGTCCATCGCCCCGACCTGACGAACGGCATGTTGGCGCAGTGAGCAGCCAGGCTGCGTAGGAACCTAACACATGCAGTGGCTTGCTAGAATTTGTGTCCAACGCCCCGTCTTGGCGTCGGTCTTCATGCTGTTTATCCTGGTCGTCGGCACCATCGGGTACCGGGGACTGGGAGTCGATCAGTTCCCCAACGTCGACATCCCGATTATCGTCGTCAATACGACGCTGCCTGGTGCCGCACCCGAGGAGGTGGAGTCCGATATTACCGACAAGATCGAGGGCGCCGTCAATCAGGTGTCCGGCGTCGACGAGTTGACGAGCGTCTCGAGCGAAGGCGTATCCCAGGTGGTCATCCGCTTCGTGCTGGAGAAGAACACCGACGTCGCCGCGCAAGAGGTCCGCGACAAAGTAAGCCTGATCTTGCGCGACCTGCCCGCTGGCGTCGAAGCGCCGGTGGTGCTCAAAGTCGATCCGAGTGCGTCGCCCGTGCTGTACCTCGGGATCCGCAGCGACACGTTGCCGGTTCGAGAGTTGTCGGAATTGGCAGACAAGCGGGTCCGACGTCAACTGGAGACCGTATCCGGCGTGGGCCGGGTCGCAGTGATCGGTGGCCGCAAGCGCCAGATCAACGTGTTCATGGATCCCATGTTGCTGCGCGCCTCGGGGGTGACCGCCGTCGATGTGATGAACACCCTTGCCACCCAGAACCTAACCACCCCTGGTGGTAATCTGGAAACCGGGCCACAAAGCCTCACCCTGCGCATTGACGGTCGGGTGACCTCCGTCGACCAAGTGCGCCAATTGGTGGTCAAGTCCGAGCAGGGACGCATCCTCCGACTGGCAGACGTCGCTCGGATAGAAGACGGCGAAGAGGCCGTCGAAAGCCTAGCCCGCTATGACGGCAAAGACGCAGTGATCCTCTCGGTGGTCAAGCAATCGGGCACAAATACGATCGAGGTGGTGGACAAGCTCAATAAGCAGCTGAGTGCCATTCGCGCCAGCCTACCGCAGGGAGCAGAATTGCTGGTGGTTCGGGATAATTCCCAGACCATCCGTACCAGTGTCCGCTCGGTGCTTGAGCACTTGATCGTCGGCGCGTTTTTGGCAGCGGCAGTGGTGCTCCTCTTCCTCGGTAACGCCCGCAGCACACTCATCGCCGCCATCGCCATTCCCGTCTCTGTGATCGGGACATTTGGGTTGATGTGGTTCCAGAATTACACGCTGAACAACATCACCCTTCTGGCATTGGCCCTCTCGGTGGGGATTGTGATTGACGATGCCATTGTCGTCTTGGAGAACATCAATCGCTTTATCGATGAAAAGAAGCTAAAGCCGTTCCCCGCTTCGGTGCTTGCCACCAAGGAAATCGGCTTCGCCGTTCTTGCCACCACCCTGTCACTCATGGCGGTGTTCATCCCCGTGGCCTTCATCGGAGGCATACCCGGGCGGTTCCTCAAGAGCTTCGGTTACACTATGGCGTTTGCCATCGGGGTGTCACTGATTGTAAGCTTCTCACTTACGCCGATGATGTCCGCGCGCCTGTTGACGCCGGTGAATCACGAAGGCAGGCTCACCCGCTTGGTAGACCTCTTCTACCGCCCGATCGAGCGGGTTTACATGGTGATGCTCGGCTTCTCCCTGCGCAAGCGTTGGGTGGTGGGGCTGGCCTGCGCGGCAGTCATGGGCTCCTGCGTTCCGGTAGCCAAATCCCTACCAGGTTCCTTTATCCCACTCGATGACAAGGCGAAGTTCCAGGTCACCATGCGGATGCCCGAAGGAACGAGCGCTGAGGAATCGCTGCTGGTCGCGGAGCGAGCAGCGGTGCTACTCAAGCAATTGCCTTCGGTGACACACACCCTGGTCACGGTGGCCGAGGACGACCAGCGCACCCGCAATTACGCCCAGGTTTTCGTCGATCTGACCGACCCATCTACCCGTCATCTGACACAATTCGACATTATGGACCTCGCGCGCAAGCAAGTCCTACCGAAGCTGCCCGAGGGGCTTCGGGTCAATGTCGCCGAGGTCTCGGACTTCTCCGTCGGTTCCAACACCCAGCGCGTGCAATTCGTGATGACTGGCCCAGACTTCGACGTTTTGAACCGAAGTGCCAACGATATCACGAACGTCCTCAAGGCCAGCGGCAAGGCGGTGGACGTAGACACCACCAACCTACCGGGGCGCCCCGAAGTGCAGGTGCATATCGATCGCGACCGCGCCGCCGATCTCGGTGTGTCGGTGCAGAACGTCGCGCGTACCCTACAGATGCTTGTTGCCGGAGTGAAAGCCTCAACGTTTCCCGAACAAGGCGAGGAATACGAGATCCGCATCCGCGCAGATGAGCAATTCCGAGCCGACGCCTCCGCCCTACAGCTGATGAGCATCCCGTCCTCCAGGTACGGTAGCGTGCCGCTGAACTCAGTGGTGAAGTGGGCGACGGGTGTGGGCCCATCCCGCGTCAATCGTTTCGGACGTCAACGGCAAATCACCCTCCTCGCCAACGCGGCACCTGGCGCTGGCGACAACGACGTCAGCGGGTTGATGCAGCGCAAATTCAAAGAGCTCCACCTTCCCGCCAACTACCAGCTCACGCCCACCGGTCAGAGTAAATCCCAGGCTGAGACCGGCCAGGGCTTCCTGATGGCGTTGGGCATGGCGTTCATCTTCATGTACTTGATCCTCGCGGCACAGTTCGAGTCCTGGCTCTACCCAGCGATCATCTTGAGTGTCTTGCCGCTGACAGTTCCCTTTGCCTTCATCAGCCTCAAGATTTTCGGGCAGAGTATCAACATGTTCTCTATGCTTGGGCTATTGGTTCTTTTCGGCGTGGTAAAGAAGAACAGCATCTTGCAGGTCGATCACGCCAACTACCTGCGCAGGTTGGGGCGCAATCGATTCGATTCGCTGATGGAAGCTAACCGCGACAGGCTGCGCCCGATCCTCATGACCACCGTTGCCTTCGTGGCCGGCATGTTGCCGCTGATACTATCCTCGGGCATTGGCTCTGGCTTCAACAAGGCCACAGCCAGCATCGTCGTGGGCGGACAGACCTTGTCGCTCTTGCTCACCCTACTGGCGGTACCGGTGATCCACAGTTGGGTCGACGACATCGGCGACTGGGCACAGCGGCGCCGAGGCCAGAGACCACGCATCGACCGCGGTAAAGCCGAGCTGGCCCAGGCCATTGCCCAAGCAGAAGCCGAAGCGGCCGAGTGACGGCAGCGGAAGGCGTTTGTCACCGTACTCCCACCGCAGCGAACTTTCCCGTAACGCGCCGGGCATGATTTGGACACGTTGGGCGTTGCATCATCAAGTCGGCTGATACTGGCAACCGACGAAAAGGAGAACGCATGCGACCTTATGGCGTGAGCATCCCTGATCATCCGGACGTACGTGATATCCAGCTGGTGGGCGCGAAGAGCTGCCTGGGCGATACGCCCGGGCGCTCTGGCGAATTCCGCGGCCTATGCCGTGGGCCACGCAAGGCCCGCGCCCGCCGCTACTGGAAGCATGTTGCGCGAGCCGAAGCCAAGCGTGTCGTGCGCGACATGCTGGCGGCGTAGCCACTCATACCAACGAAGAAACGCATCAACCAATCCAAGCTTTCTTCTGCTTGGATTGGTTGGTGTGCGCAACTACATTGGTCGTGGTTAGCTCATCGGCAATCCGCCACTCGGCCGCGAGCGCGCACAAACTTCACTTGGCGGATCCGAACGATGTGCGCCTCCACCTCGCTGCAGATTAGTCCACCGCATATCCTCGGCAATACGCGGCCGTAGCGCTTACACTGCGGCGATTCCCCTTGCTGGATCCGCGAATGGCGCTAGGTGTTGCGGTGTCGCTTTCGATTTTCGGGTGTCGACACGGACAGTTGAGTCTCTGAGGACGGCGGCCTGCTGCGAAGTCTCATCGCCGCGAGATTGATTGTTTTTTTGGAGGTACGGCGTCCAAACGTCGTAGGCTCATTCATCGGTTGCGGTTCGAAGTCGTGACCGGGTGAGCGGCTCGCCGCATGTTGCGCAGCGTCACCTCGATAGCAATCGACAAATGCCAGGCGACACAATAGCTTGATTCGAGGCTGCAGCAGTCGACTGGAAATCCAGACATGTACAACAACAAGCCATCGAACGCTGCGCTCCGTGCCACTGATCGCCGGCAACGTGAAGACAGCTCACCACGACTGACGGATCTGCTCCCAAAGCTTGCCTCGCTGTCGATCCGAATCGACGAGCGCAGCGTGATCGCTTCCCCGAAGTACGTGCGGCGTATCGTCGTACAGAGCGCGCCCGCACTTTTCGTGCTCCCCTGCGGCAACCAGAGCTGCACCGACGGTGAACACGACATCACGACCGATGTGCTCGCGGGGCTGCGCCGTCAACAACGCACTTTTAGTGGCTCCCACACCTGTTCCGGGTGGGTGGGCAGTAACCGATGCGAGCGCACGATGTGGTTCGAGGTTGAAGCCGACTACTCACCGCAACCTGGGTGAGCGTGCAAGGCACGGCGGATCCCAGTGGCGCGTGACCCGTTGTAGATGCTGCCATACGCTAGGCCAGCCGTGCGAGTCGTGACCGCGTTGGGGTAGTCCCCACCACACGACTGGAACCTGACCATGCAACTGACGTTCACCGTCGACACGACTTTTGCAGACGGTTTGGGCTCAGTCGGCAATGGCGGTGGATACGACGCAATCTACTTTTGTGCCATCCAGGAGATGGATGCATGTCGCGAATGTCTTGAGTGTCGTTCCTGCTGCCAAAAATTGGACAAAAACGCCTGGTCACAGCCCGTTTTTTCATGTCTCAACATTGCCCATTGGCTCAAATCTGACCGCGCGATTTCACGTGGTTTCTCACGCGCCCGATCGTTATGCTTCGTCGAATACGGGCTTTAGAGCACCTCGTGGCACGGAGCACATCTATGTTTTTTCAGTTTGCGCGGCTTGTCCCATCGACCGTGGTTGCTTGCTTTGTCGCCACGAGTATCGGCGGCTGTTCCACTGCCGACACTCGTTCGACAGAAAGTGCGCCAAACTTTGGCGGCGCGAACGGTGAAGGTGGTTCTTTGATCACCAGCAGTTCGTCAGCTACCGGCGGTAGCACTGCAACCGGCGGCGCTACCGCTTCATCCACCACGGGCGGCACGACTGCATCTGCCACTGCAACCGGCGGCGCTACCGCTTCATCCACCACGGGCGGCACGACTGCATCTGCCACTGCAACCGGCGGCGCTACCGCATCATCCACCACGGGCGGCACGACTGCATCTGCCACTGCAACCGGCGGGAGAACTGCAACAGGAACGGGCGGAGGCAGTGCCACAACAACATGCACAGCCGACGCAGACAAGAAGTTCAGCTTTTTCTTGTTGAGCCAGGCAGCACTGCAGTTGGACTCTGGGAAAACCGACGGCTACGGGGGTGATCTCGGCGGCATTACCGGCGCAGACGCGATTTGCCAACGTATCGCGGAAAAGTCTTCGCCCTGTCAGAAGAGTAGAACCTGGCACGCGTTCCTTAGCACGTCGACCGTCAACGCCAAGGATCGCATCGGCACTGGGCCTTGGTACGATCGCCTGGGCCGCACGCTCGCGACGAACTTGACGAATTTGCTCACAGAACGCCCCACGGGCGCGGACCCAACGATCACAAACGACTTTCCAAACGAAGACGGTGTGCCCAATCACTCCCCCGACGGCACGCTAGTGGACAATCACGAGATCCTAACTGGCACGGGTCCAGACGGCAACGTGTACACGCAAAGCGCTACGTCGGGCGGTTTCCCCGGTGGGGATACGTCGTGTGGCCCAACAGGCCAAGAGACATGGTCCGTCGAGGCGGCCACCTGTTGGGGTTGGACCAGCAAGGAAGGCAAAGGTTGCCCGAGGGTGGGCCATTCTTGGCCACGCGTCGGCAGTGGAGTTGGCTGGATCTCGGTCTGGAACGAGGGCGGCTGCGCTCCAGGTGGCACAGTCGCCGAGACGCTGGGACTCGACGGGACGCGCCGAGTGGGTTCCGCTGGCGGCTACGGTGGTTTCTACTGCTTCGCAGTGACCGGCAACTGACCACGCCCTTCAACTCTGGGTGACGGCCCTTTGCGCTCGAATTGCGCCATTTTGGCCCAGGCTCTGGCATCGGGCGCGCGTTGCGGTATCGCGGGGCGAGCCCGAGCGCCCGATGATTCACTCAGCGTCCCGCAATACCTGCATTGGCGGTGTCGACTTCGAGGATATCCTCACACGTCAAGCACTCGTGGCTGCAGCCTGGGATGGTGTGTTTGCAACCGTAATGCTCGCCATCGTCGAGACGTTTGCCGTGGCCGGCGCAATTTCGCTCGGGGTCCCGTCAGCACCCATCGCCCTGCTCGGGCCATTGCCCACTTGGTTGGGCGCTTTAGCGCAACTCGGACTGCGCCGGCGCGTTGCCGGATGCGCACGTAAACCCTGGGTTGTGACGGCGGTGCGAATTCAAGCCACAATGCTGCTGCTGTTGGCCGTGACTGGCTGGGCACCGCGAAGTTTGGCTGGACCGCTTTATGTCATTACGTTCGTACTCTACGGTGCGTCGAACGCGGCCGTTGGGCACTTGTGGATGAGCTGGATCGCCGATCTTTGCCCTGGGCGCGTCATCGGTCGGCACATGGCCTGGCGCAGTGCCATTTTCGCCTGCGTTCAACTGGCAACCAGCGCTTCAGCAGGTTGGCTGGCGCGCGACTTCACCAGCAGCACCGCCAGTTGGTCACTTTATGCCATCGCTTTCGTGGTTGCGGCGCTCGCGCGCTACCTAAGCGCGTGGTTCCTGTCGATTCAATACGAACCAGCTGCATCCAAACCGCCACCCGATACCGAGCTATTTCGCCCTTCGCTGGCGCTCGCGCGCTTCGCCAAAGCCATCGCACTTTTGCAGGGGTCGACCTTGCTTGCAGGTCCATTTTTCGCAGTGTGGTTCCTGCGCGATCTACGCTTCACCTACCTCGAATTTGCCATCGCAGGCGCTAGCTCCGTCGGCGGTCAACTGCTAGCGAATCGCTTCGTCGGACGACTCACTGACGAAGTTGGCGCGGCACGCGTGCTCAAGGTTAGCGCCGCGCTTGCTGCCTTGGTGCCGTTGCCGTACTTGTTTATCGAGCGTACCTGGCCGGTGTGGTTGGCGAACTTTGGTTCCGGGCTGGCATGGGCGGGCGTCAACTTGGCAGCCTTCAAGTACTTGGTTCAAGCCTCACGAGGTGGGCCGAATCGCTCGGGGTTCGTCTATGCAAACCTTTGGCTGACCTCGGCGATGTTGGTCATGGGTTTGTGCGGTGGCCTTCTGGTGCCGTACTTGCCCATCGTCTTCAAGTGGCCGCTACAGACGCTCTTCTTGCTGTCTTGTGTATTGCGCGTCGCAGTCGTGTGTGGCCTTTTCCCTCGCATCGTCAACCTCGAACCCTCCGAGCCAACGCGCCGCTGGGGCCCCGGTCGGTTCTTCCAGATTTTCCGCTGGGGCGGCCCGGGAAGTTCGCAAGTGTAGGGTGCGCTCCCCCTCGCCCTGATGCCAGGCGATTCGTGAAGGCCGCATCACGGAACTCGACAGCAGAACGCATCGAGGGCAGAGTCTGCCACCTTGTCACGCCGCGGCCCCGCCTTCCTATTGTTCCTGGCGCTGTTCAACAGTGTCCTCGGGTTCTCAATCCTGTTTCCCATCTTCGGACCGCTCGGGCGCCAGCTCGGAATGAGCGAGATCCAGATCGGAACGCTCAGCGCGGCTTACTCCCTAGCGCAACTCATCTCGAGCCCTGGTTGGGGTCGGCGCAGTGAACGCGTTGGGCGTCGCCCAGTACTCCTGATTGGAATATGGGGATTCTGTCTCGGGTTTGCGGCTTTTGGATTCATTGCCTGGCTTGGCCTGCGCGGCACCATCACGGGCATGCCCCTATTTGCGGTGTTGCTGCTCAGTCGAGGCGCCACCGGTTCGCTATCTGCGGCCGTCATGCCCAGTGCCCAAGCGTACATGGCCGACATCACACCGCGCGAACGCCGTACCTCGGGCATGGCCGTCATCGGGGCTGCGTTTGGACTGGGGGTTATCCTTGGCCCTGGTATTGGTGCGGCGCTATCGACATTTGGCCTGCTGGTCCCGATGTTCTTTGCCTCAGCGGTCGCGATGCTCAACGGGCTATTCGTGATGACCTCCTTGCCCGAACCAGAGCGACACACCGCTCGGTCTGAACCTTCGCTCAGCCACAGTTTTGGGCTCGCCTGGCCTTGGCTCACTGTGGCGTTGGGGTTGACTCTGGCAACCGTGGCACTTGAGCAGACCGCTGCGTTTCTGTACCAAGACGTCCTGCATTTGACCCACAAGCAGGCTGCCCGAACGGTGGGTATTGCGTTGGTGCTCTATGGGCTCGGCGCGGTACTTTCTCAAGGGGTCCTGATGCGCCGAAAGGTCCAATCACCTCATAAGTGGTTGCTCGTGGGGATCCTGCTCAATGCGGTTGGTCTTGCTGGAACGGCCGTGGCCGGCCAATTCTGGTCGCTCACGGCCTCGCTAGTAATTCAAGGATTCGCCTCTGGTATGGCCATGCCCGCCCTGACCGCCATCCTATCGCTGAGCGTGGGTGACGATCGCCAAGGCGAAGTCGCTGGACTCAACAGCGGGGCCCAAGCGCTCGGTCGTACTTTGGGCCCCATTGCGGGAACGACGCTCTACATGTTCAATTGTCGCAGTCCATTTTGGGCCGGCGCTGGGTTGGCTGCCGCCTTCGGATTGGCGCTGATCGTGCCAGCTATTCGCGGCGCGAAACCCGAACACAGTATGGGGTAGGAATCGACGAGCGCCACTTCAGCGAGCCTGGCGTGATTTCGAGGCTATACTCGGGCCATGCAAACGCCCCACGCGCCGAAGCGGCAACGTCTGCTCGGTCAGTTCCCGAAAACTCTGATCAGCGTGAGCCTATTCGGGCTCCTCTCCAATTGCTACGGCGGTGGGCTCTACGGACCGCTCGGTGCTACCTGCCCGGCGCTCAGTGCCGCGGATCCACTCGCGATTCAAGTGTCGCCAAATGCAATAGCCGATGCCAAAATCCGCACTTTTCTCGCAGCATCACACGATTTGGCCGCGGTTTCGGTGCAAATGGAGAACGAGGTACTCGGCGCTTGTCGCAATATTGCAATCGACTTGGGAATCAATCCCGCCCAGCTGAACCCAAGCAATTCCAATCAGCCCGGCGCCGCAGCCCAGGCGGCCTGCGCCGCGGCTTCTGCTCAAATCGACGCTATCGTGCGCCAGGGCCTGAGTGTTCGCGTCCAGGCAACACCTCCCCACTGCCAAGCCAACTTGCAAGCAAAAGCCAACTGTGACGGCGTCTGTTCCGCCGTGATCGACCCCGGTCGAATCGTTGCCGAATGCGAGCCGGCTCGGTTGAGTGGCTATTGCAGCGGTACCTGTCGCGGCCAATGTGACACCACCTGCCAAGGGCAATGCCAAGGGCAATGCTCGGCGCAGGCCGCCAACGGTCAATGTATGGGGCATTGCCAGGGAACCTGCAGTGGCAACTGCGACGGAACCTGTCACGCCTATTGCCAAGGCTCTTGGCAGTCGCCCCAATGTCAGGGTTACGTTCAGTCACCGCGCGTGGACGCAGAATGCAATGCCAGCTGCAATGCGCGGGCAGACTTCCAGGCCAGTTGCACTCCAGCACTGGTCTCGGTGACGGCGTCTCAGAATGCGGACATGGCCCTGCGACTCGCGCGCACTTTGCAAATCAATCTGCCGCAGCTCATTCATGCAGAACTTGCACTCGGCAAGCGCTTGACCCAAAGTGCGCGTGTGGTCATAAGCGTTGGTTCGAATCTGCCGCAAGTCGTGGGCCAGGCCGGTGCCCAGGCTCTGGCTTGCGTCGCCGCAGCCAGCAATGCTTCCGTGAACGCGTCGCTGCGAATCGATGTGTCGCTACAAGCGAGCGCCAGCGTGACCGGGCGCGTTGCTGCGCGCTAAATAGGCTTACCTGGCGCTTGAACATGAAAATTCTTGGTCTTATCGGTTCTAGTCGACCTCTCGGAAACACCGAGTTGCTGGTCACTGAGGTCGCCAAAGCTGCCGTGGACGCAGATCCGCAAACGACAGTGCGGCTGCTGCGCTTGACTGATTTGCGGCTAGGCTATTGCAATGGCTGCATGCGCTGCGCGATGGAAGAATCGGGCCCCTGCCCGCTCGACGACGACATGGAGTTTCTACTGTCGGAGTATCAAGCAGCGGATGCTTTGATCCTTGGCGCGCCTGCCTACACCTTGCTTCCGCCGGGGCCGCTCAAGCTAATCGCCGATCGGCTGATCATGTATCTTGCGCGCAGCGAATGGCACAATCCAAAGCCTGCGGTAACGATCGGAGTGGCCGGGCTGCCACGTTGGAGCGAACTGCTGGTACCATTGCTCAATTGCACAGTCTTGAGCCAGGGGTTTTACCTGGTCGATTCGTTCCTGGCCTACGGCGCGGGTCCTGGAGAGGTGTTGCTCGATGTATCCAACGTCGAACGTGCTCGTTCAGCGGGCAAGCGCTTGCACGGTGCCTTGTCTGGTGAGCCCATTCGCGCGGAGTCCAGACCCGGGTGCTGTCCTGTGTGCGGCTCGGACTTCTTCCGCTTCACGTCGGACGGCATCGAGTGCCCACTCTGCCTTGCCAACGGAGAGCTCAAGCAAGGGGTGCCCGTGTTCGAGCCCACGCCGTCCCATCGCTGGGAAAGGGACGCAATGAAGCGTCACTTCACGGAATGGATTCAGGGCACGGGCCCTAGCTATATCGAAAAGCGCCCTGAAATTCGGCCACTGTTGCGCCCGTATCGGCAGCGGCCCTATCCTCTGATTGACCCGAGGGGGAGCGACCCATAGTACTCATGAACCGTCGCTGGACCATCGTCGCCACGCTAGTCGTCTTGGGCGCACTCGTGGTGCTAGTTGCAGAAAGCCACAACGATCCCCATGCACTACGAAGGCCGCATCTTCCGCCCACCCAGTGAGTCCGACGCTATCCTGCTGCAGGTGACGGTCGGTTGCTCGCACAATGGATGCCGTTTCTGCGGCATGTATCGAGAGAAGCGCTTTCACATGAAGAGCCTCGAGGTCATTCGCGGCGACATCGTGCGTGCGCGCACGGAATTTCCAGGAATTGGCCGGGTATTTTTGTGTGACGGTGACGCGCTGGCCATGCCGCAGCAGCAACTCGTAGCCGTGCTTGAGGCAATCCGCGACGATCTACCGGGGGTCATTTGGATCTCGACCTACGCCAACGCCAAGAGCATTGCACGCAAGACCGACGACGAGTTGTCAGTCCTTCGCGCACTGAACCTGAAGCTTTTCCACATGGGGCTCGAGAGTGGTGACGATGTGACACTCGAACGCGTCGAGAAGCACGCTGACTCGTCAACGCACATCGCCCAAGCCGTGCGTGCCCATGCAGCCAACATCAAGTTATTCGTCACGGTGTTGCTCGGGCTCGCCGGGCGCGAACGCTCTCAGGCGCACGCGCTTGCGACGGCGCGAACATTGTCGGCAATGAACCCCAGCCGCGTGGGGGCACTCAGTCTGATGCTCATTTCCGGTACTCCGCTATTCGAAGATGCCCAGCAGGGGCGCTTCGACCTGCCGAGTGCCCACGAGATGCTGCTCGAGTTGCGGACGATGATCGAACAGAGCGAAATCCGAGGGATCTTCTACGCCGATCACGCGTCAAACTACCTTCCGTTGCGCGCGCGCCTGCCACGCGACCGCGCCGAGGCGCTAGCTCAAATCGATGCCGCGCTTCGGGGCGAGGTAGCACTGAAGCCCGAGTGGTTGCGCGGTACCTAAGCCCAACCTAGCGGGCCGCGGTGGTATGTCGCGGCAATGGGCTGGGTCGCGAATGAGTCCGCCGACCCCACTGCAACTTGAATTGGCGGGCCCAAACCGCGGGAAACGCGTGGCTCAACTCGTGGACAGTCGCACGAAATGCCGCTGTGCGTTCTGGGTTCATGGCAGGCCCGATGAACGAGATCGACGCCAGAATTTGCTCGAGCTCGTCGTAGGTGACCGGTGTCTCGTCGGTGAACGTTCGCCCATCACATAGCGGGATCTTGGCCACCCCAGCCAACTGGGCGCTACGTGAAACCATCTGACGCGGTTTGCGCTGAGCGGCCTCTTGCATGACGCGCGCCACCTCGCGCATGAACGGTGTATCCCCAAGCTCGCAAGTGACGACCAGTAGCAGCCCGCGCCGCACCAGCACCCGCGCAATTTCGCGCGCAGCCAATTCACTGTCAATGAAGTGCAGTGCATCCGCAATCAACACCGTGTCAAGGCACTGGGCTGGCAGCGGTAACGCTTCAGCCGCTCCATGCAAGCTGCGAAGGCCTACCCCGCGCGCGGTTGCTGCCGACTCGAGTCGTTCCAACATCGCGAGCGCGGGGTCGACAGCGGTTACCTCGAAGCCACGTTCTGCAAGCGGAATGGCGAGGTGACCAATGCCAGCGCCCAGGTCACCAAGGCGTTTGCCAACCGAATCTGCCAACTCGGCGATCGCGTCAACCAGAGCCGTCGGGTAGGCGGGCCGCGCAGCATAAACACCAGCCATGCGGTTGAACACCCAGCGCGACTCGTCCTCAATGCTCACCTTGCGGCGACTCGATTTGCGTTTCGACGGAACTCGGGTGGTCATCGCGCTCGGCCTGCATCGGTCAGGCGTGCTCAGGAAGCCACAGCGCAATTGGGCTCGACCGCACTCGGACTCGCTGCGGCGACCGCGCGTGGGGACACCCATGGTTTACCGGACGGCAGGACCACACGACCGTAAACGTCGTTCAGGATGATGCTCGCCATCATGTACCAAGCCGACAACGCGCAGGCCATGAGCTCGAACCCAGCCACTTTGTTGAAGATAGGGTAGCCAAAATGACCAATGTCGAGCAAGACGAATCCGACGAGTAGCAGCGTAAATGTCCAGGCCATGGCTGCGTGGATCCGAATGGCGCCGAACCACATGACGAGCGTGTACAAAGTCCAAGCCACGAGAAACCATCCAACATCCGTGGTGGAGGCCTTGAATACTCCAAAGTTATTGCCCAACAACATCAAGCAGAGCGAGATCCAGAACGCCCCGTAGCTCACGAACGCGCTATAGCCGAATTGGTTTCCCATCTTCTGCTCTTGAAACCCCGCGATCATCTGGGCTAACCCGCCAAAGATGAGGCCGAGCCAGATGACGGGACCGTTGCCCGCCCAACCGACATTGTGAAATTGAAGAACGAGTGTCGTCAGTCCAAAACCGGCAAGACCGACAACGGCTGGATTGGCTGGCTTAGTCGTAGCGTTGGTCATGATGATCCGAAGTGCAGGCGCGAGTGCGGGCAGAATTGGGGGCAAACGGTGGCATCGAATGCGGATGGACGCCCGCACAAGATGCATGGCTCGGCCGCTGCGCACGATTTGCGCATTCCGTACCCACATTGGTCCGCTCGCTAGCGAGAAATGGCGACAAAAGTGAGGCCCAACTCGCGCTCGATGCGCTTCAGCTGGGCACGCTCGTCGTCGCAGACGAAAACGACGGAGCTGCCACTCTGCCCAGCGCGGCCGGTTCGCCCCGCGCGATGCACATAGGCCTTGCCCGAACTCGGTAGTTCGTAGTGCAACACCCACTCCACGTTCGGCACGTCGAGCCCCGTCGCCACTGAATCGGTGGTCAAGAGCACTCGCGCCTTCGATAGGCCGAAGTCCAACAACGCCTGGCGGCATTGCTCCTTTGTTCGCTCGGGAGTCACGGTGACTGGCGTGAGATTCTGTTCGCTCAGGTAGCGATAGAGGTGCCGCACGTGATGGGGTTGGTTCACAAATAGGATCGCGCGCTTACACTGCTTTTCCTGCAGAAATCGCGCCAGCGCAAGGTCCTTTTCACCGGCGTGACGAACGCGCACGTAGTGGTGTTGGATCCGCGTTGTCAGCGGATCGTCGGCAACCGTCGTGCGAACGGCATTCGGTCCCATCAGCTCACGAATCCACTGCTCGGTCTTGGTACCAAAGGTGGCCCCGACAAAGATGAGCTGCAGTTTGGGCTCCGGGCGCGTCAGGATCTCACGCAGGTACGCCGCATCACGACTCGCCAAAATGGGTTCCGGCTCGTCGAGTACGATCCGGTTGACTCCCTTGAGCTTACGGGCTTCGTACATCTCGAGGATCCTCGACAGAGTGCCCACGATCAGGCGCGTGCTCTTCTGCAGCCGCGCCACCTGCTGCCGCTGGTTGCCTTGTGTCACGAGCGCGACCGTGCTCAATCCCGGCTCTTTGTATTGCTCCGCAACGCGCAGCACTTGAATCGCCAGTTCGGTCGAAGGAGCGATACAGACGGCGCGACCGTCGGGCACTTGTCGGAGCAGCTGAAGGAGGGGTAGGAGGTAGGCCAGGGTCTTGCCGGTGCCGGTCCCAGACTGAATGACCACCTGTTGCCCCTCCAAGATAGGGGGAATGGCGGCGTGTTGGACCTCGGTCGGCCCAATGATCGCGTCCTTTGCCATTCCAGCAGCCACGGCAGGCGTTACTTGGAAGCCGGTAATTCCATCGAATCCTCCGGCAATGGTCTCTGTGGGCACGCGTCCCTATAGCACCGAAGATCGCGACTCATCAGCTGTATTGGGGGCTGCCCCTTGCATCCACCCCCCAACCGCGTTTCGCGTGGCCGTCGTCTCTCGTTGCGAGCCCCACATCCCTAGCTGCTACGCTCGACCGCGACGATGCAGAAGCTAGTTCACGGACTTCACGCGTTTCAGGCAGGCTATTTCGCGAAGCATCAGCAATTGTTCGAGCAGTTGGCATCAGCGGGTCAACGACCGGAGACGCTCTTCATCACCTGTTGCGACTCTCGCGTCGTACCAAACCTCATCACTCAGGCGGCGCCGGGTGAGCTCTTCATCGTCCGCAATATCGGTAACATTGTCCCAGGCCCAGATCTGCCCGGTAGTACATCGGCTGCAATCGAGTACGCGGTCGAAGTGCTCGAGGTCGAAAACATCGTCATCTGTGGGCACACTCAATGCGGTGCAATGGAAGCGGTGCTCAACCCCGGTGGGGTCGAACATCTCCCCAGTGTTCGGCGCTGGATTGCGCGCGCCGACCCGGTCAGAAGTTTCATCGCCGAGCGCTACTCACACCTCACGGGCGAGGCCCGACTGACTGCCGCCGTCGAAGAAAACGTGCTTGCCCAGTTAGAGAACCTGCGCGACTTTGACTTCGTTGCCAAACGTCTCGAGGCGGGGCAACTGCACATCAGCGGATGGGTTTATCATATCGGTCGTGGCGAAGTGTATGACTTCGATCCCAGCCTGGGCGAGTTCACTCTCCTCGCTAGCGCCCCGGAAACGGGCGCAGCAGGGTCTCGCAATCGCAAAACCTGAGCCGTCGACTTCGTTCGTAGCGGTTCTGGGGCCCCCAATTCCGACGCGACGGACAAGTTCGCCCCACAGCATACTTCCGCCTCCCGGGGCGTCGCCCGGCGTGGCACACCAGACTCCCGCCCCTAGCGCAACGAACCTGAACGCTCCTCCTTAACGACAGCGACGTACATCGTCACCTTCATTTGTGGTTGGTGCGTCGCAGGAGACGGCGTGGCGCGTTCCGACAGTCACAGGCGCGCAATTTCACGAACTTCCGGCAAACTTTGGCTTGCTTGCCGGCGCGAATGGCGGCTCGCCCATGACCGTGGCTGCGCGCTCAAGACCAACCTTCAAATCTGCCCAGAAGCACAAATGCTCTGACCCCTTCCCGACGCAGCCGAGAGCATGAGATAGTGACCCGCAGTCTCGCCACCTCCACCGTTCGGATCCACGACTCCCAGGTCACGGTTCCGGGGGAACTCGTTAGCGCCGAAGCCTGGCAATTCTGCCAGCACCCATCGCCCATGCGCGGTGTTCGATACGCGCTTATCTCAAACCATGCTCTACGCGCCGGATCTGCGCCTGCCATCTATCAGGCAATTCTGAGATGAAGACGCCAGCATGTTCGCACTGCCGCGACCTTGCGACACCGGAATATTCTGCTCAAACACGCAATCCTTTGCCGCGACTAGAACTCCACAATGTCGTGGCAAACGGTTCGACGCGAGGTATCCTAGGGCATGGCAACGTCCGTGCGCGTATCGGGTACCGTAGGTCTATTCTACTTCCTTCTCGCTGCTGGTTGCTCCAACAACTCGGCCGGGGGCTTCATCAACTCGTCGGGTGGAAATGGCACGACCATTTATCCCGGTACAGGTTCAGTTCCTTCGACATCCAGTCCTAATGCCGGCGGAACAACGTCGGTGTTTACCGGTAACCCCACCGAGCTTGGGGCATTGCAGCTCAGCTGCGGCAACGGGAAACAGGATCCGAACGAACTTTGTGATGACGGCAACAAGGTGGCCGGCGATGGCTGCACCAAGGTCTGTCAGATCGAGGCGGAATTCGATTGTCCAACTTGGGGACAGCCTTGTATCTCGTCCGTCAAGTGTGGTGACGGCAAGCTCGCTAGCACTGAGACCTGCGACGATGGCAACACGATCGATGACGACGGCTGTTCCGCAGATTGCAAAAAGGTTGCAGACGGGATGCAGTGTCGCGTTCCTGGTAAGCGTTGCGTACCTCTCTGCGGCGACAGCAAGATCACGGGTACCGAGAATTGCGACGACGGCAACGACGCCAGCAGTGACGGCTGCTCAAGCACGTGTCTGACAGAGCCAGGCTATTCCTGCACCGGAACCCCAAGCGTTTGCAATGCAAGTAAGTGCGGCAACGGGGTAAAAGAGGCGGGAGAAAGTTGCGACAAGGGCGCTGCTAACGGCCTCTTCTACGGCGATGGCCAGGGTTGCTCAAAGACCTGTACGCAGGAGCCCAACTGTCGCCCGGACGGCACTACAACCAAGGCTTGCACCACGGCGTGTGGCGATGCCAACATTGATCCCGGTGAGGACTGCGACGACGGAAATGCCGTTGCCGGTGACGGTTGTGGTGTGGACTGCAAGAAGGAAACCGGCTTCACCTGCACGGATACTGACGTGCCCGACACCACTGACTGCACTACTGGGGGCGGTAAGTGCCTCGTACTTCCGGTCACCTACCGAGATTTCGACGGGCAGCAGGTGAGCGGTGGCCACCCCGACTTCTTCTTCTATGGCGCCGCCGCCACTGGCGGGCGTACTACGGGCGTAGTGGCCGGTACGACCAAGACAACTTGTGTACCGAATGCCGGTGGCGTAAAGGCCGCGGTTCCCACCGATAGTTCGTGTCCGAATAGCGATGCGTCAGGCCCCTGTCTAGGTCTAGTCGCCGACACTCTCGGGCCAAACGGCAAGCCCGTCTACGCCAAGGGCACTTGCCCTTGCGTATTTACGGATTGGGACAAGACGGGCGTACTTGGTACGTGTCCCGCATCGGGAACTGGCCAATGTACGTTGCCGGGAACCGCCAGCGTGACCGACTGCTGGGTGACCGGCGAGGGCAGTCACCGGCTTCGGGTTGACACAACAGTCACGGTCATCCAAAGCGCTGAGTCCTTCAAGCAGTGGTACACGGATTCGACCACTTCAACGATGGTCCGTGGCACACTCGAGTTAGCAGCGCTTGCCGGGACGCAATATCAGTTCAGCAGCGCCAAGGGTCGCACCATCCCGGATGATGTTCACGACATCTTCATGAAGACGGGGGTCGTCACGTCTCTCTCGAGCGGATTCTTCCCGCTCGAGGATCAAACTCGCCAGAAGGTGTGCAATCTCTGGCCCTATTGGGCGGCGAGTCTCGGGTCGACCAATTGTGTGGCGCAGTCGGGCAATCCCGTCCCATCTCAGTGGGATCCCAAGGGGTCCTACACGGCAGGCACGGCTGGCACAGGCGGACCGGTCTCACCGGTTACCGGTATGATGCGGAACTTCTTCTTCACGTCGGAAGTGCGCTATCTCTTCCGTTACGCTGGCACCGGCAGCTCGCTAGCATTCTACGGCGACGATGACGTGTGGGTGTTCATCAACGGCAAGTTGGGCCTGGATCTTGGCGCACCGCATGAGCGCCTTCAAGGGTCAGTTTCGATCGACGCCACAAAGTTCGGCCTTGAGACTGGTAAGACCTACGAGATCGTGGTGTTCCACGCCGATCGACATCCGCGTGATTCCAACTACCAGCTCACGATGTCGAGCTTTGCCACCAAGAAGACCAGTTGTGCACCGCGCTGTGGTGACAGTGTGGCTACTGCTGGCGAGGAGTGCGACGACGGTGATGCCGGCAACAAGCCCGTGGCTGACGCCTACAACGCCTGTACAACTCAATGCAAGTACGGCCCGTATTGCGGTGATGGCGAAATCAACGGGACCGAAGCCTGCGACAACGGCGCGAAGAATGGCGCCACGTACGGGACCCCGAACGGATGCACCAATGCTTGCACCAAGGTCCACTACTGCGGTGATAACATCATCGATAGCCAGTACGGCGAGGAGTGCGATGGCGGTACTTCCTGCAAGTCTGACTGCACCCTCATACAAATAACCGTCTAGGTCCTCGGGGCCGAGGTCTTCACGAGCTCGGCCCCGCTTCATTTGGACGTGTCCACGCGGCCGAGATCTTCAGGATCTCGGCCGCGTTTCACTTGAGCGAGCTAGTGGCCCCTTGCACTTCAACACGTAAGTTGGGTCGTTCCGGCCTGGGAAGTCACTCGGACTCGCCATGTGCCAGGTCCAGGCAGCACCCAGACAACGCCTTCGACAACTGCAAACACGATAACTGATGAGAGTAGA
>Ga0302321_100000074_pt1 | contig 90013 bp, 48 predicted proteins | sample Fen_T0_1_FD_202505 | JGI IMG/M metagenome (GOLD analysis project Ga0302321, IMG submission 202505) | Peat permafrost microbial communities from Stordalen Mire near Abisko, Sweden - Fen_T0_1 | ecosystem: Environmental > Terrestrial > Soil > Wetlands > Permafrost | place: Sweden: Abisko...
CACAAGCTTGGCAATATGCATTTTGACGACCTTCACCATCAATTAGATTGGTGTGTAATTGCGTCCATGTTTTTGATTTTACATCATAGCGGTTCATTACCAGATTTCCTTTCCCCGAGCGTCCATCGCGATACAAAAAAATCAGATTGCCATTGGGCATTTTGTAGAATTCGGGATAAGTTGCATTGGTTTCGTTCAATCCGGTCATCGGCATCTTAGCAGTTAACTGTAAGGATAGTGGTGCCACCGAATGGGCATAGTTCAGCGGATTGCCATGATGATCCCACGAAACATGTAAAAAACCATCTCCATCCACCATGATGCTGATGCAGTTGTGTGCATCGTGAATATTGCCACTGAAAGCAGTCTCTACTATTTCCCATTTCGAAGTGTTGAGTTTTCTTTTACCAAGGGTCAGCTTCCCTTTTTGATTGTAGAAAGCAATAAACTGTATGTTTTTGTAGGTCACCAGCGAATTTTTCCTAAAAACAACCGTATTGACAGAGTTTCCTGCCCAGGCATTGGCTACAGGAACAATTTTATTTTGTGCCTGAACGGATGAAAATTCGAACGTGAGGAAAGAGAGTAAGAGACAAAGGTACTTCATGCAATTTTTATTATTAGGAGGTTTTCGATAGCTGATTGAATTACTTACAAAAATACAGATTTAATTTATATCTATAAGGCTTAAATGTATATTGACAAGGGTTGATCTGTTACTATCATTCTTTTTTTTGAATAAAAATTCTGTAACTTGATTAAAGATACAGAATTTGGTCCTACATTCTGCAGAAAAAAAGAATAGCCCAAATGACATCGTCAAACGGGCTATTCGGAGAACCTTAAAAAAACATACCTGAGGAAAACCAACCATAAATGGGTTTGTATGGTTTTTTATTCATCCACTGTTTCAGTGAATGAATTTAATAAGTTGGACTCTATAAGCCGTTTGCACCTTGTATCAGACCATCCAATGCCAACTGATCAGATACAGAGTAATTATTTCTATTGATCAATCCACCTGTATCCCAGAAAAATGGTAAACAGCCGTTGGCAATGGCACGTTTTGTTATATATTTAAAATAATATGCCCTTGAAGCTAAATGTAGTTTTAATGCATCACCGGTCAAGTTCGTGCGGGTAATAGCTCCAAATTCACCAATCACAACAGGGATACCTTTATCTACAAACTGTTTTTTCATAAGAGCGAAATTAGTATCAACCGTTGATTCCTCTCCCCATGTTGGATTGTGGGCAAGATCAGTAGCTGAATGATTAGCTGCACCCCAGTAGTAGTACTGATTACCCCATGTTGCGTCCTCGGTCATACCACAGAAATTCCATGGTGTATAGTAATGTACCTCAGCCATCATTCGGTTGGCTACTTTATCAGTTGGTAAGGTGGTCATTAGTTGATTTGTTTTTTCAATATCGGTATTCGGTCCCTGAACAACTAGGACACGGTATGCGTTTTTGCCACCTGTAGAGCGAACTGCATTGATAAACGTTTGATGATAAGAGAGGAGAACTCCCATCTGAGTTGCATCCGCTGCATTTGGTTCATTAGCACTTGCAAAAAGTACATGCTCGTCGAAACCACGCAGTGTTAGTGCAATTTGTTCCCAGAAGGCTTTTTGTTTTGCATTGTTTTCTACCTGTTTTGCAACTGTACAATTGTTTTCGAGCCAACCACCATCCCAGTGGATGTTCACTATCACATACATGTCGTTGTCAACACAGTATTGCACAACTTGTTTTACCCGGTTCAGCCATGTAGCACTTATAGTTGCTGTGGCTTGGTCGGCATATTGATTCCATGCAACAGGTAAACGAATAGCGTTAAAACCATTCTGCTTTATTGCTTTAACAAGGTCGTTTGCAATCAATGGATTTCCCCAACCGGTTTCTCCTCCGGTAGCCTCCAGTGTGTTACCGATGTTCAACCCTACTTTAATCTTTTTCGCAAGCTCCGTAGCTGTACTGCTCATACCTGTGGCATCGGGAGCAATAGAATCTTTATAACTTTGGTAAAGCCCTGTTTTAGGAGCTTGAATAACCTTAAAATAAACTACTTTTTTATAGTCCATAATAAACGTAAGCTTAGCTGTACGCGTACTTGCAACTGTATTTGCTATTGTTGTTATTACTATTTGATCACTTGCCTTGGAAGAATTGTTTGCTGATACCGTACACCAACTTTGATCTGACAATACGCTCCAACCACTTCCATTCATAGTTACAGTTAAAGTGCTATTTCCACCAGCCTCCGTAAACTTAAGAGAGTCTGGAGCTATCGTAAAAATTTGATCGGGTACAACAGGATCCGGAGTCGGCACTCCATTATCCTTACAAGATGAGCATGTAAAGGTAAGAATGAAGGTAAGAATATATATTGAAATGTGATTTTTCATTTGATTTAATGTTGTTATGTATTTAAATCTATATATTGATAGAGGAGGTACAAAAGACCTCCTCTATGAATTTATTAATGTTGCATTACGCTTATTGCTTTACTAATTGAACGGCAGCATCTTCTTCTTTAGTACCATTTCTTTGACCTAACCAAATACCAGAACTAGTATAAGGTTTACTATTCATTGAAGTTACATTTAAAACACTAACATTTTTGCCTGTAAGATTAATGAAAACAAGATTCCACTCTGTACCTGTAAGTGCAGTTCCAAATGTGATAATGCCTTTTGAAACGGTATAAGTATTATTAACTCCATTCAACTTACAAGTGCCATCTGCGTTAAATATATAGAGATTAGCATCAGCTGCTGCAAAAGTAGCCGCAGCTGTAGTTGAACCCCAACCACTCAAAGTTGTTACCATTGCTTCACGAGTAGGCCAGTTATTCGTAAGGGCGCCACCTTTTTTAGACCCTTGAACTTCCCAGCCAATCCAGCTCTCACTGACGGTATTGTATTTCCATGTACCTACCAGGTCAGCTTGAGCAAATGTCGTTTTAACAGGCTCTGCATTAGTAACTGTTGCTGGAACCCATTTGTCAGCATAGTCTTTACTAATGAAATTGTAAGAGCCGGCTCCAGGGATATTTACTTGTAAGTAATCCTCTGACAGAGTTAGCACTTTCATGTTACTCCATCCACCTTTAGCATCAGCTTCGCTGCCTGAATTATGTATTACTACAGCGTTGTTAAGCGTCAATGTGTGTTTAGCTGCATCAAGCAAGAATGTACCATTTTGTGTCCCTAAACCAGAAATCGTTAAATGATTGATTGTGGCATGTGCTGCATTGTTTTTCAAATCGAAAGTCATAGTGCCATAATCAGCCGCCGGCATTATCCATGTATTATCTTTCCATGTTGGAGCCCACATCCATGTGTCTACAATGCCAAGTTTTGCCTTAATATCAACATCTTGCATTCCTCCAGCACGTAAAATGTAACTTTCCCAAGTATCGTCTTTCCCTATAAAATATTTTGGAGATGTAAAATACTTGCTAACACCTGCAGCATTTATATCAAGTATCCATGTTTTTTCTTTTCCAACTCCACCGCAAATCATTGTCCACAAAGGATCATTAACATAACTTAAGTTGGTAGTTGTAATATTCATGGTTAATGTATCAGCCTGAACTAGACCGCCAGCACTTTCAACACCATAAACGAATTTATAGGTACCTGGAAATGCTATTTTAACTGTATCTTGAATTCGGGTAGAACGTCCAAGTGGTGTAATCCATTGTGGTGTTACTCCGGGAGTTAAACTTTTCAAAACAATCATGTTCGGGTCTTTAGTGTCTGGAGTTACCGAAAACTTTAACTCGCTTTTGTCCATCAATGTACCCAATTCATTCATACTAGGTGTACAAGCTGTAAAAAGCATTGTAAGCCCTATGAAAGTATATAATATTTTAAATTTATTTTTCATATATGTATATATTTATTATTTAAATAATTATTACCAACCTGCATTTTGTTTTAACACCCCTGATGACAATGTGATTTGATCATTTGGTATTTGTTGGAAACCACGTGTAGTAGTAATATTAGCTTGAAGCTGTGCAGGCGTTGGAGCTGTAGCACCATTAGTAAAAATGGCAAAGGTTGTGTTTGCAACAATTGTCGAAGCGGCTGTAGATAGTCCCTGACGTAGCAAATCCCAATAACGGATACCTTCACCTACAAATTCTAATCTGCGTTCGGCCAAAACACTTGCTTTTGATACAGGTACCGGAGTTAGTCCTGCACGTAAACGTACCTGGTCTAAATCATCTTGTGCATTGGCACTACCTAATTCTGCAGCCATCAACAATACATCCGAATAACGAATAGCAAAATAGTCTTGAGATTGACCAATTTGGAAGTTTGTTGCGATTGATACTCCATCTTCGTCACATAGTGGACTATATTTTTTCATATAGTAACCCGTATATTCACGATTTTTAGGTCCCTTAGTAAAGGCAATTTTTTCGTCTACAATTGAAGTTATAGAAGCTGCCTTACGAGCATCCGAACCGCTAAATGTATTCCAAAGTTTTGGATCGATGGTACAAGCCCCCCAACCATATTGATATGGGAAATGAGATTCCTCGCGAATACCAGTCATTACCATCCATGTGTTACCTGTTATATTTCCATTATAATCACCAGTAGATGAGTATTTAATAGAGAATACAACTTCTTTGTTATTTTCACCAATATAACCTACGCCTTTACTAGCAGCCGCTGCAGGCCATAAAGCAGCAAAATCGTCAACCAATCCATGTTTGCTGTTTGCAATAACATCCTCAACAGCTTTTAAAGCTGTAGCAGCAGTTTCACCACCAATAGTGGTTGCTCCGTAATAACCGCTATAAAATAAATATACTCTAGCCAATAAAGCTTCTGCAGCCCATTTGGTAACTCTTCCACTTTCGGTAGTCGAAGAATATGCAGTAGCAGGTAAACTGTCAACAGCAAAGCGCAAATCTTTCATTATTTGTGCATAAGTCTCGGCAGGTTCTGTTTGAGGTACGTTTTCTATAGTTGGTACAGTTATCAATGGAACCTTTTCCCATAAACGAGCCATATCAAAATAGCAAAATGCACGAATGAATCTTGCTTCGGCTTTATATTGGGTTTTCAATGCTACATTTGAACTATCCCAAGCGACCTGATCAAGTTTAGATAATAACACGTTACAACGATAAACGGCTTGATAATAATTCTTCCAGTTACCACTGTACATCGACACATCAGCAGGTGATATCGTTTTATTGAATTCGTCCAACATTTGATATCCAAACCCGTCGGATGCACCAGTGGCACCAAAACAGTTATCAGATAATACCTCCGAAGCAACAGGGAGAGAAACTCCACTATTCCAAATTAAATTTAGTCCATTGTAACAGCCGGTGAGTGCTGTGTTAGCCTCAGCAGGAGTTTTAAAATACGAGTCGCTGGTTTTCTTAGCATCCGTCAATTCGGTAGTAAGAAAATCGCTGCACGAATTTAATGAAGTCATTGCAACAAGTGCAAGAGCTATAATTTTATATGTTTTCATATTCATGTTTTCTTGATAATTAGAATTTAACGTTGACGCCCACTAAGAAAGTTTGTGGACGAGGATAAGTACCTAGGTCAACTCCTTGACCAAAAGAATATACGCCGGCAGCATCTGATTCGGAACGACCGACTTCAGGATCCATGCCATCATATTTGGTAAATGTAAACAGATTTAATGCAGCTACATACAATCTAAATTGACTTAGATATTTAAACTTTATCGTTTTTGCAAAATCATAACCAAGTGTTACATTTGAGATTCTCAAATAACTACCATCATGCACATATAGCTCTGAGAATTCGGCCCAGTTTGAATTATCTTCGGTTAATCTTGGAATTGAGTTTGAAGTTCCTTCACCATGCCAGCGTCCAATAATTGCACTTGTCCAGTTACCGTAATGGTTTGCAATATTTCTATATGATTGCACAAGTTTGTTTCCTGCAACACCATTTGCACTTACTGCAAAATCGAAATTTTTGTAATTACACGAAAGACTCAAACCAAAAATATGGTGTGGATTAGGATCACCAATGTTTACTTTGTCATCGGCAGTAATTTTTCCATCTCCATTTTTATCTACATATTTGATGTCACCCGGTTTTGCACTAGGTTGCAATACTTTTCCATTGCTTTGATAAGCAAGCACTTCGGCTTCGTTTTGGAAAATGCCAGCTGTTTTATAACCCCAGAAATAACCGATAGGTTCTCCGGCAGATGCGCGGAAAAACTCAGGTGAGTTGTTATATAAATTATTCGAGCCACCATGGATTATGCCATCAGCAGTTGGAATATTGTTAACTGTGTTTTTATTATTCGCGTAAGACGCAGTTATTGAATAATTGAAGTCTTTGCCAATTTTATTGTTATATGATAATTGTACTTCAACACCTTTATTTGTAACATCTCCACCATTAATATATGGGTTTGTTGCAACTCCGGCAGTAGCCAACAATGGTGCTGCGATTAACCAATCTTTTGTGGTTTTGTTGTATAAATCAAGATTCATGTTCAATTTGCCATTTAAAAATCTGGCATCAAAACCAACATTGGTTTGATAGGAAGTTTCCCATTTCGTTTTTTCCACTCCAATTGTCGAAGGATAAGAACCATTTGTCATTGTACTATTATCATTGCCAAAGTTATATTGAGAATTTGACAGTTTGATAATCGACAAATAATTAAATGCCGCAATAGCATCGTTTCCATTTGAACCCCAACTAGCACGTACTTTCAAGAAATCCATCCAATCTTTAGTAGATTCCATAAATGGCTCATTACTAGCAACCCATCCAGCTGAGAATGATGGGAAATATCCCCATTGCTGTCCTTTAGCAAAATTAGTAGAACCGTCAGCACGTAAAATTGCCGAAGCTAAATATGTTTCTTTGTAATTGTAGTTAATACGACCAAAGAAAGATGCTTGTGCGTATACCGCACTTTGGTTTCCAGTCACACCGATTGAGTGAGTAAGAGCTTGCTTAGCTGCTGCAACTCTTTTATAGTATTCAAGTTCAGTTTCAGTAGCACCTCTTGGCAAGATAACTGAGTTCATTGAGTATCCAGTAATTTCGGATGTGCTTAAATAGCTATGTTCAAAATCGCCAAATATTGTTGTACCTGTATTTGATCCACTAATATATGATCCCTGGTACTTGCGCATTGAACTACCAGCTAATACATCGAATTTATGTTCTTTAATGTTGAATACATAATTTACCGTATTATCCCAGTTCCATGTATATCCCTGAGAACCACTTTGGCTTATACCTTCATATTGATTATAGGCATAAATTGATAAATTGGTGTAGGTAGGAGAATAACTATGGTAAGCAGATGAATAGTAATTCAAACCGAAGGTTGATTTAATTTTTAAATTTTTAATCGGTTGAAATTCTGCATACACATCTCCAATCAAAGTTTGAGATTTTGTATTGTTTTGATTAGTCAGTTGCATTATGGCATATGGATTTGCTTCGGAATCGTACCATGGACCTCCATTATAGACAGTTGATTTTTCGCTATCTAAATATTTACCATTTTTATCGTACATTTCCAATAATGGAGTTGTTGATAAAGCACCACGAAGTGAGTTGCCATATTGACCACCATCGCTAATTCCACTTTGGTTTTTAAACGAGTAAGTTAAATGTTCTCCAACTTTCAATGCATTACCATACATTTTATGTTCAGCATTTGAGCGGAAATTGTAACGCTCATAGTTTGAAAGTTTTGTTCCTCCAATAATACCACCTTGTTGAGTATATGAAAGTCCTAATGAATAGTTTGATGTTGCATTTCCACCGTTTGCAGCTAAATTATAATTTCGGGTTGGTACATCTTTTGAAATCATTTGATCCAACCAGTTTGTACCTGTGCCTAAAGCTTTTATTTGAGCTTGAGAAAAGTACGCAAGTTTACCTGAGTTGATGGCTTGCTCATTTTGCAAAGTTGCATACTCTTGAGAATTCAACAAATCCACTTTACGCGCAGCATTTTGAATTCCATAATAAGCATCAAAGGAAATTTGACCATTCTTTTTGTTTACTGAGTCACCACTTTTAGTTGTAATTAACACAACACCATTGGCACCATTTACCCCGTAAATAGCGCAAGACGCCGCATCCTTCAATACATCAATAGATGCAATGTCTGAGTTATTCAGATAGGTAATATCACCAGTGATAACACCATCAACGACATAAATCGGACTTGAGTTACCTATTGTACCAACTCCACGAATGTTCACTTTAAAACCACCACCAGGTTGGCCTGAAGTAGATGTAATGTTTACACCTGCAGTTTGTCCTTGTAGAGCTTGTAGGGCATTGGTTGTGCTCATTTTTTGCAAATCGTCACCCTTAACAGAAACTGTAGCTCCGGTTACTAATTTCTTTTTTTGAACGCCGTAGCCCATAACAATTACCTCTTCCAAAGATCGTTGATCTTCTTTTAAACGAATAGCTAATTTGGTTCCGTTGATTTTTACATCCTGGCCTAAAAAGCCAATGTACGAAAGTTTAAGAGTTTCACCTACTTTTGCTTGAATCGTAAACCCTCCATTTGCATCCGAAATTGTCCCTTGTGTTGTTCCCTTTACCAGAATGCTAACACCGATAAGCGGTTCACCATTAGTTTCGGACAATATAGTCCCTGAAACTTTCCCGTCGGAACTCTGAGCAGCTGCAAGTCCAAACGAACATAGCATTGCTGCGAGGATTACATACTTGTTCAGAAAACGTTTAGACGCTCTTTGAACACATTGAATCACGTGATTTTCATTCATAACTCATTTCTAATTTAAAAGTTAATACTTGGTTGTTGTTTATTTTGATCTATAATATTTTTATAAACTCGTTGTACTTTCACTACCGGTATAATGTATCGATTTTATTTTGGTAGCAGTAACATCAATTCCATTAGTGTTACCGGGCTCAATAAATACGACTTTGAAAGTACGTTCTTTCACCATGCCTTTGAAATCTCCTTTTCTATTGGCAATACTCAGTGTTTTGTTTGCGTCATTGTATGTGAAATCGATAGTGGAGAAAGCACCTTTTTCATAATTATAGTTCACATTTTCATCTTCATATAAAGTGAACTTGCCGTTTTTACCTGCATAGACGTACAATGTCAAGTTGGTTTGAGCTTCAGTGGTATTTTGAATCAACTCTCCCATTGGCAAAATGCTTCCTGCTTTTACAAATATAGGCATGCGTTCGTAAGGTGCATCTACCATTTGCTTTTGACCTCCCGCAACGAATGATCCGTTATATAGATTATACCAACCGGTGCCCTGAGGGAAATAAACCTCGCGAGTTCGTTCTTTATAGGTACTAACTGGGCAAATCATAAGGTTCGTTCCAAACATATACTGGTCTGAGATATTCAGCACGTTTTTGTCCGCTCCAAAATCCATCATCAATCCACGCATCATGGTAAAATCGTCGAAATAACATTTTCCAGCAAGGGAATAAATGTATGGCATTAAACGATAGCGTAATTGCGTGTAATACAGCATGGTTTTATAGGCAGGATGTGTTTCGGGAGCGATGTTCCATAATTCGCGGAAAGGAAATTGTCCGTGGGTACGGAACAAAGGCACAAATGCGCCAAATTGATGCCAACGTACATTTAATTCGCGCCATTCATCGCGATCTTTTGAGCCTTCTGGAGCCTTTTCATATCGTTTTTCAACGCAGAAACCGCCATTATCCATTGTCCAATATGGGACTCCGCTCATGGAGAAGTTCAGACCGGCCGAAATTTGTGCTTTCATATCTTCCCAACGGGTAGCAATATCGCCACTCCATGTAGCGGTTGAGTAGCGTTGTAATCCTGCAAATCCGGAGCGGGTAAGCAAGAACACACGTTTATTGTTGTCGGTGCTGCGTTGTCCATCATAAATGGCTTCGGCATTCATCAACGCATAGGCATTGAAGTATTCTGTTGAAGGGCCTAAAGCAGTCGGCCCACAAAGGGCCTTGCGATAAGGCATGTCGGTACAATCACGTACATTTGGTTCACTGGCATCCATCCACCAAGCATCCATTCCTAATGAATAAAGATGCTCTTTCATTTGTTTCCAGAAAAGTTTGCGTGCATCCGCCGAATAAGCGTCGTAGAATGATCCAACATAACCTGGTCCTACCCAGTCTTTGATGCTGTCTTTGATGGCTTGCATATACATCCAACCCTTGCTTTCAAATTCTTTGAAGTGGTCAGTATTGTGATAAAACTTAGGCCATACAGAAATCATGATTCGTGCATTCAATGCGTGGATAGAATCCACCATTCCTTTTGGGTTGGGAAAGCGGGCTTTGTCAAACTCATGACTTCCCCATTCGGTTTCCGGCCAATAGTTCCAGTCTAGAACAATATTGTCGATCGGAATCTGACGTCGACGGAACTCTTTCAAGGTACTTACAATTTCGTCCTGTGTCTTGTAACGCTCGCGACTTTGCCAGAAACCCATAGCCCATTTAGGCATAATGGATGCTTTACCGGTAACCTTACGATAGCCACTTATTACTTCGTCGGCATTATTACCACGGATGAAATAATAATCCATTTGTTGACCCATTTCCGACCAGAAAGACAATTTTGTTTGTTCTTTTTCCGGTACAGGACTTAATGCTTTCAGACCAATATACGATACGCCACCATCAGGTAACCATTCAATACGAAGTTTATGTTGTTTTTTGGAATCAAGATTAGCGGAGAATTTGTAGCTGTTTGGATTCCAAGCTGTACGCCAGCGTTCGGATACAACAAGGCTATCGTCAATAAAAACTTTGGTGTAACCGGCATAGTAAAGGATAAAACGGAAGAGCCCGCTCTCTTTGGGTTGGATTTTACCTTCCCAGGTGACAGCTGCATTATTGAAAGAAAAACCTTTTGGAAAGTTCTTTAGCGTTTGTATATTTTCATAATCCACTGTTGACTCAGTTCTTTCAATAGAAATGGTTTTAGCCTCTTTATCGGTCATGTAAGTGGCGGAAAGTCCACCTTCTTTTCCATTTTTGTCGAAAAGCTTGAATTGATCTAAATTAGCATACGGACGAGGATCGCCAAAACGGCTCATGGAATAGTTGTCCCAAAGAATTCCGTAGTTTTTGTTGGATACAATAAATGGAATCGATACTTTGGTGTTATATTGAAACAGTTCTTCGTTTTTACCTTTGTAATTAAATTCGTCGGATTGATGTTGACCTAAACCGTAAAAAGCTTCATCTGCTGGTGATTCAAAAACCTGGCGAAACGTGTAGCCTGATTTGCCTTCAACATTGATGGGACTGAATGTTTTGCCTCCGTTTTTCTGTTCTTGTAGAATTGTTTTTCCGTTTAAATCGGTAAATTTGATTTCACCCGTTTTAGTAGATACAATTGCTTTGGTGGTGGCTGTTTTCAAAATTACATAGTCACCTTTTTGGGTAGCCGTCCAACCTTTTTGTTGTGTGGATGGATAGGTGGTAATTAAACTGGCAGTAGGTGGCAGTTTTTGTGCAGGCGTTGCCGATACCCGAATGATATCATCTGTGACTACTTGAAGTCGTATCGTTTTTACGGCTGTGGTTGATTTTTTATCTAATGAAATTTGAATTCCATCGGCATTTTTCCGATAGGTGGTCGCAGAATAAACTGTCAATGAAACAAGAAAACTAAACAACACAATTAATTTGTACCTGGTCATAATTCTAATAGTATATATTGGATGAGAAAATTCCGCATTTAAGGTTGGCAAATATACGTCACTGCATTGGGGAAGGCTGGGAAGGATGTTTTCATAAGTATATACATTTGATAACTGATAGGGGTGTAATGTAAACTGAATGGGTGCAAATTGATAACGAATGTCAATCTTCTCTAATAGCAGATAATATTTTCATACATTTGTACTTTATAAATCACTGAATTAACGATATGAAGAAATTTCTTTTGCTTCCGGCTTTACTGCTGACTGTTTGTGTCTGTGCCGAGACTTATAATTTCTCGCGCTTAGATAATTCACGGGGCTTGTCAAATAATCAAATTACCTGTACTTATAAAGATAGTCGGGGATTTATCTGGTTTGGAACAAATTTCGGATTAAACAGATATGATGGGTATAATGTGAAGGTGTACAAATTGATAAAAAATGATACGACCAGTTTGCCTTTTAATGCTGTTTCCCGAATTCAAGAAGATGCAAGCGGTAATTTGTGGATAAATAGTGGCTCGAGTTATGCAATATATGACATTCAAAAGGAAAGATTTATCCGTACACTGTCATCATTTCTTTCAACAATCGGAATAAATTTTACTCCAACTATTGTAGAAATTGATCAACAGAAAAATCTCTATTTCTACAGGCCTTCTTCCGGAATTTATAAGTACAATGTAATTACAAAGAAACTAAGGCATTTTGTTCAATCGGCAGATGGATATACTTTAAGTAAAGGGAATGTCAGCAGTCTTAAAGTTGACAATGGGCATTTTTGGATACTTTTTCAAACCGGGTTGTTAGAACGATTTAGTGAAAAAGCAAATAGAGTAGATTTCCGCAATTCCTATGTGACTGAAAACTCGAGAGATTCATATTTGTCAAAAAAACTATATGTTGATGGTAGTGGTTGCCCATGGATTTATCCTGGCTTGGGTGATAAAGGTGCACTCTATTATGATTTGAAAAGATCTAAATGGACTTTTTTTGGCAATGATAAAAGAGACTTTCGTGGACCCGGCGATCAATATATTGCTTCCAACTTTGTAAGGGATATTGAACAGGATCATAGTGGTAAAATATGGATAGCTGCCGATCATGGAGGAGTAAATATATTTGATAAGACAACGGGTCAGATCACATTGCTACTTAATGACCCAACGAATCCTAATTCTCTAAGTCAAAATTCACCCATAAGTCTATATTGCGATAATTCAGGAATAATGTGGGTGGGTACCTATAAAAATGGTGTTGCTTATTATCATTCGGGGATGTTTAAGTTTGAAAAGTCACCACTGTATTTTTATCATAATCCTGAGTTGGAAACTAAAGACTGCAATATACTTTATGAGGACAGAGAGGGTAACCTATGGATAGGTACGAATGGTGGTGGTTTACTAAAACGAGATAAAGCGAGTCAGAGTTTTAAACTTTATCGTAGCCAGCAAAGTAATTCATCGAGTATTTCTTCAGATATTGTTATCTCAATGTTGCAAGACAAGAAAGGGACAATGTGGTTTGGTACTTTCTTGGGTGGTCTAAATCAAAAAGTTGGTGAAGGCTTTGTTCGTTATTTACCCGAAGTGAACAATCCTAACTCTATTTCTAATAATAGCGTTTATGGTATCGTGGAAGATACCCAACAAAATCTATGGTTAGGTACCCTTGGTGGAGGTATGAATAAGCTTGATCCTACCCGTCAAAAATTCAGCCAACTTAATGTTGATGCAAAATCCGTTGGAGCTTCAAGTTCAGTATTGTCAGTTTATAGTAAAAATGCGAACATGCTGTATCTTAGTACACCAATTGGGATTTACATTTTAAATGCTCGTTCAAATGTAATCACACCAATCTTTAAAACGAGTGCACAACTGAATAAACTCTCCGATCTGATAATTTATAATTCACTGGTGGATAGTAGAAACCAATTGTGGCTTGCAACAGATAACGGGATAAATGTATACAATCCCGCTAATAAGTCAATAACTTACATAAATAAAATCAGCGGTTTGCCTAGTGATCAGGTTGTTTCGTTAATCGAAGATAACAATGGAAATATCTGGGCAGGCACTCGTAACGGATTGGCTTGTATCTACTGTATAAGAAATTCCGAAACAAATCAGATTAAATACTCTGTTGCTTCGTTCGACGAAAATGATGGACTGCTGAGTTCTATTTTTAATCAAAACGCAATTTTTAAAAATAAAGAAGGAAGTATTTATCTCGGATGTACTAAAGGATATACGGTGTTTAACCCGAAGAACATCCGATTCAATCAGTTAGTTCCTCAACCCCGATTTACAGAGCTTTTGATTAGTAATGATGTGATAAGTCCGGATATAAAATATAAGAATCGTATTATATTAGACAATTCAATAACGCTCAAAAATAAAATTGAATTAAATTACGACGAAAAGAATTTTGTAGTAAAGTTTTCGGCCATGAGTTATATTCATTCCGAGAAGAATAGGTATAGGTATAAACTGGTGGGACTAGATGAAGATTGGACTGAGACCAGAAATGGAATTGGGGCGGCTGCTTATTCAAATCTGAATCAAGGCACCTATCGTTTAATTGTATATGCCAGCAATAATGATAATGTATGGAGTACGGTTCCACTGGAAATGGAAATCATTATACGACCTCCTTATTGGCTGTCTTGGTGGGCTGTTACGCTTTACCTGATACTAGGTTTAACTTTGTTGTGGTATGTGCTCGATTATAATTTCCGCAAGCAGCAACAGGAATTTGAGAATGCTCAACGTATTAGTCAGGCAAAGCAGGTGCATGAAATGGACGAAATGAAATTCCGTTTCTTTACTAATATCAGTCATGAGTTCCGTACACCGCTTACATTAATTATAGGACCAGTTGAAAAACTGCTACGCGAATTAAAATCGGACGAACACCAAACGATGCTTTCCATTATTCATCGCAATGCTAATGGTTTATTAGAATTAGTAAACCAACTGTTGGATTTTAGAAAGCTGGACGTACAAAAAGATACCTTGAATAAATCGGTCGGTGATGTGGTTGGTTTTGTAAAAGATATTTGCTACTCATTTACTGAATTGGCCGATAGTAAATCCATAAAATTCTCTTTCTCTACTTCTATATCAGAACTTCGAATGGAGTTTGACCCGGAGAAAATGCGGAAGATAGTATCTAACTTACTTTCGAATGCCTTTAAGTTTACCCCGAATGATGGAAAGATAGATGTAAACCTGAGCTTGATACAACAGTTAAATGATGATAGCAACCTATTTAAAATGACCGTGTCGGATACCGGTATAGGTATTCCGGCAAAAGATCTGGAACGTGTTTTTGAGCGTTTCTATCGAGTAGAAAATGCGGAGAACGGTAGCCAAACCGGAACCGGCGTTGGATTACACATGGTTAGTGAGTATGTAAAACTGCACTCTGGCGATATCGGTGTAGAGAGTATTCTTGGCAAAGGTTCCATCTTCTCTGTTTTAATTCCAGCCGTTCAGGTTGTTCACGAAGAGCTGATATCGAAAAATAAAGTGGAGGATATTCTGCCCGAGGAGGTATTAACTCCCGAAGAGGAAGCTGTGTCTGTTGAGGCCAAAAATAAATTACCGCTGATGTTGGTGGTAGACGATAACGAGGATTTTAGAGATTATATTTCGGCCTTATTTACCGACACCTACCGTATTCTAAAAGCTGAGGATGGAGAAGTTGCCCACAAAATAATTCTGGAAAAAATGCCTGATATTATTATTTGTGACGTAATGATGCCGAAGATGGATGGGCTGGAACTTTGCAGATTGCTAAAGAAAGATATTCGTGTGTCGCACATTCCAATTATTCTGCTTACCGCCAAAGCGGGTGAAGAGAATAAATACCGCGGATTGGAAGCCGGTGCCGAAGATTATATTGCCAAACCCTTTAATATGGAAATGCTTTCGCTGAAAGTTTCTCGCATCATTGAGAGACAAAAGAAAACACGGGAGCAATTTAAAAGAAAGATAGACATTACCACAGAAGATGTGGAGATTACTTCGATGGACGAAAAGTTCGTGAAAAAGGCTGTTGCGTTGGTCGAAGCCAATATTTCCAGTAGTGAGTTTTTGGTCGAAGATCTTTGTCGGGAAATGGGAATGAGTCGCGTATATTTTTACAAAAAGATATTAGCACTCACCGACAAAACACCTTCAGAGTTTATTCGTTTTATTCGCCTCAAACATGCTGCCGATTTACTGGAAAAGAGCCAGATGTTTGTGAATGAAGTGGCGTATCAGGTAGGGTTCAACGATCCAAAGTATTTCCGTAAATACTTCAAAGATGAATACGGAGTAAGCCCGAATGAGTATAAAAAGAAGTTTATCAATTAATGCAATTGGCTGTCCGAAGATCAAATTCAGACAGCCAATTGTTTTTAGTCATCCTACTTATCTTTCTGTAGGCTATCAGTGCTAATCACCTTGCATTATCATTTGCCCACCCTTTCGGAAACATTTAGGTAGTATTGCTTTTTTTGAATAGGAGTATATTTGCAGGACTTTAAAATCTATGCACATCATGAATAAAAAATCCATTCAACTACTTTCATTCTTCCTGATACTCCCCTTTACGTTTTCGGCTCAAACAACTTTCCCTTTTCAAAACACAACTTTGCCCGATAGTAAGCGTGTTGAGAATTTACTTTCATTGATGACAATCGATGAAAAAGTGAATGCACTCTCTACAAATCTTGGTGTTCCCCGCTTGGGGATTCGCAATACCGGACATTCAGAAGGATTACACGGTATTGCACTTGGTGGTCCCGGCAATTGGGGCGACTTTGGTCCTAAGGGAGTTGCTAAAACCTATCCAACTACTACCTTCCCTCAAGCCTATGGACTGGGTGAAACCTGGGATACGGAATTAATCCAAAAGGTAGCCGACATGGAAGCTACAGAAATCCGTTTTTATGCTCAGAATTCAAATTTACAAAAAGGAGGAATGGTAATGCGTGCTCCGAATGCCGATTTGGCACGTGATCCTCGCTGGGGCCGTACCGAAGAAAGTTACGGTGAAGATGCATTTCTGGGTTCGCGGCTCACGGTGGCATTTGTAAAAGGGCTGCAAGGTAACGATTCGAGATACTGGAAATCGGCTTCGCTCATGAAGCATTTTCTGGCCAACAGCAATGAAGATGGACGCGATTCCACTTCGTCCAACTTCGACGAACGACTTTTTCGCGAGTATTATTCTTTCCCATTTTATAAAGGTATTACCGAAGGCGGTTCGCGGGCATTTATGGCTTCGTACAATGCCTGGAATGGAATACCAATGACAGTAAATCCAATTTTGAAAACGATTACCCGCGACGAATGGGGCAACAACGGCATTATTTGTACCGATGGTGGCGCACTTACTTTACTTGTAAATTCACATAAGGCCTTTCCAACAATGACTGATGGTGCTGCAGCTGTGGTGAAAGCTACGGTTGGTCAGTTTCTCGACACTTTCAGGCCCTACATTTACGAAGCTTTGAAAAAAGGCTTGCTCACCGAAAAAGACATGGACGATGCTATTCGTGGAAACTTTTTCGTGGCATTGAAACTGGGATTATTGGATGCCGATCAATCGAAAGTACCATACGCAAACATTGGTGTAACCGATACGGTTTCGCCTTGGAATAAACCGGAGGTTAAAGCATTTGTGCGTGAGGTAACTGCCAAGTCGGTGGTGCTGCTGAAAAATTCAAATCAGCTGTTGCCGCTGAATAAATCGAAACTAAAATCCATTGCCGTTATAGGACCACGTGCCAATGAGGTGTTGCTCGACTGGTACAGCGGAACGCCACCTTATGCAGTAAGTATTTTGCAGGGAATAAAAAATGCGGTTGGAAAAGACGTAGAGGTTTTCTATGCTCCGTCCGATCAAATGGACAAAGCAACCCTGGCTGCGCGAAAAGCCGATGTGGCGATTGTTTGCGTGGGTAATCACCCTTACGGAACCGATGCGCGTTGGATGGTTTCACCGGTGCCGAGTGATGGTCGCGAAGGTGTAGACCGCAAAGCAATAACATTGGAACAGGAAGATTTGGTGAAGGTAGTAATGCAGGCTAATCCTAAAACAGTGATGGTATTGGTGAGTAATTTTCCTTTTGCCATCAATTGGTCACAAGAAAACGTGCCAGCTATCGTGCATATAACTAACAACAGTCAGGAACTCGGCAATGGACTGGCGGATGTGATTTTTGGAGACGTCAATCCGGCTGGTCGTACTACGCAAACCTGGGTGAAAAGCATTACCGACCTGCCTCCGATGATGGACTACGATATCCGTCATGGTAGAACCTATCAATATTTCAAAGGCAAAGCTCTTTATCCGTTTGGATTTGGGTTGAGCTACACTTCGTTTGAATATTCAGGCATGAAAACTTCAAAACCGACTCTCTCTGATTCTCTCATTGTTTCGGTGAATGTAAAAAATAGCGGAAAACGAGACGGAGATGAAGTGGTTCAACTATACGTTTCTTATCTCGATTCCAAAGTAGAACGACCGCTCAAGCAACTCAAAGGATTTAAACGCGTGTTTATCCCAGCCGGCAAAACACAAACAGTTCAGATTCCATTAAAAGCGTCTGATGTTGCGTATTGGAGTGTCGAAAAGCATGCGTTTGTGGCGGAAAGCGGTAAGCTTAAGTTGATGATCGGAAGTTCGTCGGCAGATATAAAACTGATAAAAGAAATAAAGAACCCCTAACCCCTAAAGGGGAAAAAGGTTGCCTATTCTGAATAATCAACTTCTTTGCACGACCTAAAAGTCCCCTTCAGGGGATTTAGGGGTGAAAATATTAATAACAAAAAAACATATAATCCCATGAAAAAACAAATTATTCCCGCTTTGCTTTTGTTGGCTTGCAGTTGTGTGCAGCCACTCGTGGCACAACAGAAACGGCTCCTCGGAGAGCCTGTGGATATGAGCCTTGACTTTAAGGATTTTCACAACACTTTTTTCTTTGCAGATAAGCTGGCTTCGTTCGATCCGGCTACAGCCAAGGGAAAAATCAGTTGGAAACGTTCGTCGCTTTATACCCGTCAGGCTTTTAATGTGAACACGATCTTGCCGCAGGATTTGAAGATGCTCGACTTTCCGGGTGAAGCCTATCAGCAAAACCCCGAATTAAGCTTTACGGTGGATTTTATCACTCCCCGGACTTTGCGCATCCGTATGCTGACAACTCCCGTAGAGCCTAAACCTTTCGATTCGCCCATGTTGGTGAAAGAGCCGGGCAAAGACAGTTCGTGGAAGTATGCCAAAACCCAAACGGGTCACAGTTATACCAGTGCGTTTGGAAAATTGCTGATTGAAGTCAACCCGTTCCGTATTGTATTGATGGATGCGAAGGGCAACCGCCTTACCGATACATGGCGTTGGAATGATAATGATTCATCTCAGGTAAAAATACTTCCTTTCAATTTTATCAAAAAGGGTGTAGACAATAGCCGTGAGATAAATCCGGTGTTTTCGCTTTCTCCTAACGAAAAGATTTTCGGTTGCGGTGAGTCGTTTACCAAGTTGGACAAGCGTGGACAAAAAGTCAATCTTTTTGTTGCTGATCCGCAAGGACCGGAAACTGACCAGATGTACAAGCCGATTCCATTCTTTATGAGTAACCGTGGCTACGGCATGTTTATGCACACTTCGGCACCCGTTACCTGCGATTTTGGAAATACTTATGTTGGTGCCAATAAACTTTTTATGGGCGACGAAGCATTGGATTTATTCGTTTTTGTGGGAGAACCTAAAGATATTTTGAATGAATATACCGAGATCACCGGAAAAGCCCAGATGCCTCCGCTTTGGTCGTTTGGAACATGGATGAGCCGCATTACTTATTTTGCACAGAAAGAAGGATACGAAGTGGCAGCGAAATTGCGCGAGTATAAAATTCCGTCCGATGTGATTCACTTCGATACCGGATGGTTCGAAACCGATTGGCAATGCGACTATAAATTTTCTCCATCACGTTTCTCCGATCCGCAAAAGATGATCAACGATTTGAAAAAGGATGGTTTCCATATTTCCTTGTGGCAACTGACTTATTTCACTCCAAAGAATAAGTTTTTCCCCGAAATCATCGACAAAAACCTGAATGTAAAAAATACGAAAGGCGAAATGCCTTACGAAGATGCTGTGCTCGATTTCTCGAATACGAACACCGTGAAATGGTATCAGGATAAACTGGCAGGATTGCTGAAAATGGGTGTTGGGGCTATCAAAGTGGACTTTGGTGAGGCAGCACCGTTGGAAGGAATTTACGCATCGGGCCGTGGTGGCTGGTACGAACATAATCTCTATCCATTGCGCTACAATAAAGCAGTGGCAGAAGTTACCAAGGCTACCAACAACGAGAATATCATCTGGGCACGCAGCGCGTGGGCAGGTAGTCAACGTTATCCATTGCATTGGGGTGGTGATGCAGCTAATAAAGACATTGCCATGGAATCGGAATTGCGCGGCGGTTTGTCGTTTGGGTTAAGTGGATTTTCATTCTGGAGTCACGATATTGGTGGTTTCGTTCAATCTTCACCCGAAGCATTGTACCGTCGCTGGTTGCCATTCGGTTTCCTTACCTCGCACAGTCGCGCACACGGTGCACCTCCCAAGGAACCCTGGTTGTACAATCAAAGTTTCGTGAAAGCATTTCGCGAAGCTGCCGAAATGAAATACAAACTCATGCCATACGTGTATGCCCAAGCTAAAGAGTGTACTGAAAAAGGATTACCAATGGTACGGGCACTCTTTGTGGAATTTCCGAACGATCCCGGAGCATGGACAGTAGATGATGCTTATCTTTTTGGCTCGGATATCTATGTGGCACCATTGATGGAAAACACCAAAGGCCGTCAGGTGTATCTGCCGGGAGGTAAATGGATCGACTATCAAACCGGTAAAACCTACGATCGTGGTTGGAACGATATCGAGGCCGGAGAGATCCCATGTATTATTTTGGTTCGCGATGGCGCTGTCATTCCTCACGCTAAGTTGGCACAGTCGACGGATAAGATTGATTGGTCGACGATTGACTTGAGAGTTTATGGTAATCAGGCTTTTGCAAAAGGACTAATTTGTCTACCTTTGGACAATAAATTGGTGGAAGTGCAACTGAGCAAAAAGGGAACTAACTATCAGGTAGAGAAAGGTTCCATTGCAGGAGTAAAATATCAGGTGAAATAAATACTTACTCGGAGTGCGACTTCAATTCGCACTCCGAATACAGACATCTTGGCATCGGAAGCATTATTTTGTTTAAAGAAAGCACCGTGGAAGCAATCTGCAGTACCGTATTTGCCATCGGAAGCACCGTGGAAGCAAAAGTAAGTAGCGTATTTGGCATCGGAAGCACCGTGGAAGCAATCTGCAGTACCGTATTTGCAATAGTAAGTACCGTGGAAGCAAAAGTAAACACCGTATTTGGCATCGGAAGTGCCGTGGAAGCAAATGTAAGTACCGCATTTGCCATTTGATGTACCGCATCTGACAATTTGTATACCGCATTTGCCATTTCATATGCCGCGGAAGCAAATGATTGCACCGCATTTACGATTGGATGTACCGCATTGATGAATGACGAATGCGCAGACCTATGTTTTTTTTATTCGATTTGATGTTTAAAGATCTATCAGCATTTAGATATAAAGTACCAAATGAACAATTACAAAATACTTTTTCACTTAGAATCAGAAGAATTCTCTGTTTTGGAGATAAAACGGTTTCTTCCGAATGAAACAGATAAATCCAGAATTTATTTCTGGTTGCTGTTTGATAAGCAAGAAGCAAAGTTACGGAAGCTTAATTTCGTGTCGATGAGCTCGGATGGAGATACTCAATTCCGGGTATTCGAAAATGAACAATTATCTTTCGATGGGCAAAAAGGGCTCTTCATTTTAAACAATGAAGAATTTCAATTGCAAGTAATGCCTGCCGATGTCGATTTAGAAACAGATCTTCGACAAGCTATCGAAGACTTTTTGAGTAAAATTAATTAGAAATAACAACAATGACGAAAAGAATCATTCTTACAACAACCATATTTATTCTTTGTGTGCTCACATCTTTTGCACAGAATAATGCTCAACGCTTTTTCCCGAAAAACGAATTAATGCCGATGGGGATTTATTATTATCCCGAACATTGGAACCCAACGGAGTGGGATCGGGATATGAAACGTATCTCAAGCCTTGGCTTTGAATTTATACACATTGCTGAATTTGCATGGATTGACCTGGAACCCGAAGAAGGCAAATACAACTTTGCTTGGCTGGATCAGGTGGTTGATTTAGCTGCTAAATACAAATTGAAAGTAATCCTCGGAACTCCAACCGCCATTATGCCTGTGTGGATGGGAATCAAATATCCTGAAGTTTATCTGATGGATGCCAGTTATCAACGGGCTGAACACGGCACGCGCGCTCAGGAATCTATTTCCAGCGCAGATTATCGTCGTTTGTCGGTGAATATTATCAACGAAATGGGCAAACGTTATGGTAAAAACCCAAACGTTTGGGGATGGCAACTCGATAATGAACCGGAAGCCAAAGCGGATTACAGTCCGGCATCTCAACAAGCATTCCGCATATGGTTACAAAAGAAATATTCAACTATCGCCAATCTGAACTCTGCTTGGGGAACGGCTTTCTGGAGTCAGACTTACAGCAGTTTCGATCAGATCAAAACTGTCAATACGCAGTTGGTGGGCTGGTGGGGAGCTAATCCGCACGCCATTCTCGATTTCAAACGTTTCACTGCCGATACGCAAGCTGCTTTCCTCGATTTACAAGCAGAAACGCTGCGTCCGATTATTGCTGCCAAACAATTTATCACGACGAACTATACCGGCTGGACTTCGCAAGCTGATCCCCGCCGTGCAGTAAAACTTGATTTTCCATCCTATACCATTTATCCTAATGGAGGATCGGCCAATTTGGGTGAAAATGGATTCCGTTTGGGCGATAACCGTCAGATGTCTTTTGCTCCCGATTTTCAACGTTCGTTCCGCGGTGTAACCGGAGTGATGGAGCTTCAACCCGGACAGGTGAACTGGGGAAGCCCTAATTCGTTACTTCAACCCGGCACACTTCGTATGTGGTTGTATCACTCTTTTGGTTCGGGTTGTTCGTTTGCATGTTCGTATCGTTATCGTCAGATCAATTACGGTTGCGAACAATATCATGGTGCCGTTATGAAACTCGATGGAGTTACACTTTCGCAAGGCGGAAAAGACTATGAACAAGTGATAAAAGAGATGAAGGAACTTCGTAAAGCGTATGACGCCAAAGCTGTATATCCGACTAAACTGGCTGCACGCAAAACGGCTTTGCTGTGGAATTACGATAATTTCTGGAGTTTGGAACGTCAGAAACAAACCAATCAGTGGGATACCCGCCGCTTCTTCCAAAATTACCTGGAAATGGCCAAGTCTTTTGGTGCACCTACCGATATTGTGTACGAAAACGATGATCTGTCATCCTACAAAGTGGTCATTGCACCGGCTTACGAGTTGGTAGATTCAGCTCTGGTTCAAAAATGGATGAGTTATGTAAAGCAAGGTGGAAATTTAGTGTTGACAGTTCGTACGGGTGTGAAAAACCGTTGGGGTCATTTGTTTCATTCTTCGTGGGCAGGACCTATCTACCCGTTGATTGACGCTACCATTAGTGATTTCGATCAATTATTACCTTATGCAAAAGGTAAAATTGAAGGTCAATCGAAATCATACAGTTGGAATAAGTGGGGCGATCTGATTACTGCCAACAAACCCGCCAATGTACTGGCGCATTATGCCGATCAGTTTTATGCAGGAAAAGCTGCGGTGGTATCGAATAAAATAGGCAAAGGAACGGTGACCTATATTGGGGTGGATACCGATGATTTGCAACTTGAACGCGATGTGTTGCGAAAAGTATATGAACAAGTCGGTGCAACCACCGAGAATTATCCTGAAGGTATTTACGTTCAATGGCGCGATGGTTTTTGGGTAGCCGTGAATTATACTTCAAATGACTACACGCTGAACTTGCCTGCTAATGCTAAGATCATTTTGGGCGAAAAAACGTTGAAATCACCGGGTGTAACTGTGTGGAAAGAATAGTTGAATACACCGTCTGTACATTAAATTATATCAAAACCTATTTAATTAATTTTTTTAGATAATGAGAAAACCTTTAGCCTTAGCCTTTTTGTTTTTTACCCTATGTTGGGTATTGCAGGCCCAGGAAAACCCGGTGAAACCGGAGTGGAATGATGTAAATGTATTTCAGGTTAATGCCGAATCGCCGCGTGCTTCATTTATGACTTATAACCACCGTGATCAGGCATTGAAATATGAATATCTTCCGTCCAATTATCAATCATTAAGCGGAACGTGGTCGTTTCTGTGGAGCTATAATCCATCTCAACGTCCGGCTGATTTCTATCGCGAGGATTTTGACATCAGCAAGTGGAAGTCGATTACAGTTCCTTCCGATTGGCAAATGCAGGGTTTCGATGAGGCTTATTATACCAATAGTTCTTATCCGTTTCAGGCAAAATTTCCGGAAGCACCGCAACAGTTTAATCCGGTGGGTTCTTATAAACGCAAATTCACGATCGGTTCGGACTGGAACGGTAAACGAATTATGCTGCATTTTAAAGGCGTAAATTCCGCATTTTATGTTTGGGTCAATGGGAAAAAAGTGGGTTACCACGAAGATAGTAAAACTCCCGGTGAATTTGATGTGACTTCGTTTGTGAGAGAAGGGCAGAATGATTTGGCAGTGGAAGTGTACCGCTGGTGCGATGGAAGCTGGGTAGAAGATCAGGATATGTGGCGATTGAGCGGCATTGAACGGGATGTTTATGTGTATGCCCTGCCTACTGTTTCGGTTTGGGACTATAAACTGGTGTCCGGTTTGCAGAACAATTATAAGGATGGTAGCTTGTCGGCCGATATTACCCTCCGAAATTTTAATGACACCAAACAGGCAGGTAAACTCAAAATAGAACTGCTGAGTCGTGAAACCGGGTCGGTTGTTTTGTCTGATGAAAAATTCTTTGAGCTGGATAAAAATAGTAGTTCTACCATTGGTTTTAAATCAACATTAAAGAAGGTTTTGCAATGGAGCGCTGAAAAGCCAAATCTTTACGATTTATTGATTGAGTTGGAAGATGGAACCGGTAAAGTGGATCAATATGTTTCGCAACGCGTAGGTTTCAGAACCGTTGAAATAAAGGATAAAAAATTCTTAGTAAATGGAAAACGGATTTATATAAAAGGAGTTGATCGTCATGAGCACAATCCGGTTACGGGGCATGCCATTACCAGGGAGATGATGTTGCAGGACATAACGCTGTTTAAGCAATTCAATATAAATGCCGTCCGTACAAGTCACTATCCTAACGATCCGCGTTTCTACGATTTGTGCGATGAATATGGTATTTATGTAGTGGATGAGGCCAATATCGAAGCGCATGGCTTGGGCAAGTATTTAGGCAAAGGTTACGGTTATAATATGCAAACGCCAACGGGCGATTCGGCATCTTGGCTGCCTGTCCATTTGCAACGAACCCGTTGTTTGGTGGAACGAGACAAAAATCATCCATCGGTTGTCATTTGGTCGTTGGGTAATGAGGCTGGCTTGGGCGAAAACTTTCATAAAACCTACCAATGGATTAAAGAAAATGATCCAACCCGTCCGGTGCAATATGAACAAGAATGGACCGGTAAGTATACTGATATTGTTTGCCCGATGTATCACACATTTGATGATTTGAAAAGCTTTGCCAAAACGGGCGATAAGCGTCCGCTGATTATGATTGAGTATGCTCATGCTATGAACAACGGTGTGGGTAATTTGCAGGATTATTGGGATGTAATTGAAAGCTATCCACAACTACAAGGTGGTTTCATTTGGGAATGGGCAGATCAGACCCTGAAAATAAATACCCCAGATGGGAAATACTATTGGGGTTATGGTGGTGATGTGTCTCCTGCCACAACGCCCAGCGAAGGTGTTGCTTGCATCGCTGGTATTATTTCGTCCGATCGTACACTTCGTCCGGCTGTGTATGAAGTAAAGAAGGTATACCAAAACATTAAGTTTAAGGCTGTAGATCTGGCTAAAGGTTTAGTTCGGATCAAAAATGCTAATTTCTTTACAAATCTGTCCGATTATCTGTTGGACTGGGAAGTAAAGGGAAATGGAAAAACGGTTGCAAAGGGAACTCTTGATTTAAAAAAAGGATTGAACCCGGGTGATAGTACCATTGTGAAGATCCCAGTAAATCAAATTAAACCGGAGCCAAATGTTGAGTATTTTCTGGAAGTGAGTGCCAAAATTAAAAAGGATGAAAACCTGCTGAAAGTTGGTCATGTGGTGGCATGTGAACAGTTCAAATTGCCGGTTAGCGTTCCGACACTTATAAATAAACCGGTGGTCAGAGAGAAAATGACCTTCACTAAAACCTGGGATTTCCTATACATTTATGGAAAAGAATTTTATTATAAATTCAATGTCAAAACAGGCAATTTACAAACTATGACCTACAAAGGACAAACGCTTCTTACCGATGCTTTGCAGCCGGAATTCTGGAGAGCTCCCACCAGTAAAGACCGGGGAAGTAAAACTACAGAACGTTTAGCTGTGTGGAAGAATATTCAATCAACGCGTGATTTGAAAAATTTTGACGTCCAACAAATAGCTGATGATACGCTGAAAATTACTACGCAATCGAAACTGAAATCCGCAGGTTCAGCTTTGCAATTGGTTTATTTGGTTTCGGGCGACGGAGCAATTCATGTAAGCATGGACTTTGACAAAGGTGACGCTAAACAACCCGAATTGCCGCGTTTCGGAATGAAATTTATAATGCCTTCTGTTTACGATAATATGGAGTGGTTTGGTCGTGGTCCTTTTGAGTCATATTCCGACCGGAAAACGGCAGCTTTCGTTGGCTTGTATCGCGGTTCGGTAACCGACCAGTTTGTACCTTATTCTGTTCCGCAAGAAAATGGCAATAAAACGGATGTTCGTTGGTCTAGTTGGACCAAAGCGAATGGGTATGGCTTAATGATAAAGGCTGACTCACTGGTGAATGTTTCTGCCCGTCACTGTTATCAGGACGATCTTGAGAACAATACCCATTTGAATGAGTTGCCTGTTCGGAACATTACAGAGATCCATGTCGACCTGCAACAAATGGGCTTAGGCTCCGACCAAAGTTGGGGTGCTTATCCGCACGATGAATATCGTTTGTTGAAGAATACATATAAATATGGGTTTGTTATCAAACCTATCGGAGACGAATAGGCTGAGAAATTTATTCTAACATATCTTATAAATAAATGAAAAAAATCAACTTAATTGTTTTGAGCTTATTCCTGTTTGTGGGAAACGCTTTGCAGGCACAGTCTAATCAGGTTTTATGGTACAATAAACCGGCTCAGTATTTTGAAGAAAGTCTGGTGCTCGGAAATGGGAAAATGGGAGCATCTGTTTTTGGAGGTGTCAACTCCGACCAGATTTATCTGAACGATGCTACACTTTGGGCGGGCGAACCGGTGAATGCTAACATGCTTCCCGAAGGGTATAAAAACCTTCCGGCCATCAGAGAGGCCTTGAAAAATGAAGATTACAAATTGGCCGATCAGCTTAATCGTAAACTTCAGGGAACTTATTCAAACTCGTATGCTCCACTTGGAACCCTGTTTCTAAACTTCAAGAATAGCGGAACACCCACTAAGTATTACCGAGAATTAAATATCGGGAATGCTACTTCGAAAGTGACTTACGAAATCAATGGAGTGAAATATACCCGCGAGTATTTTATTTCGAACCCCGACAAAGTGATGGTGATTAAACTTACCAGTAGCAAAAAGGGAGCATTGAATTTTGATGTTAGGTTTGAGAGCTTGCTAAAGTACAAAACGTATGCTGTAGATAAAAAACTGACTGTAAAAGGTTATGCTCCTATCCAGGCTAAGCCGAGTTATGTGGGTGGCGCTGCATCCGATGCTGTTGTTTTTGATGAAACAAGAGGTACTCGATTTTCGTCTTTAATGCAAATAAAAAGCACGGATGGCGGCGTAAAAGTTACTGATAGCACGCTGGTATTCAGAAATGGAACAGAAGCAATTGTCTTTGTTTCGGTTGCTACTAGTTTCAATGGTTTTGATAAGAACCCGGCCACCGAAGGATTGAACGATGCTGAAATTGCCAATGATCAAATGGATAACGCATTGTCAAAACAATTCTTTGAATTGAAAAATGCTCACTTGCAGGATTATCAAAAATTCTTCAATCGTGTAAGCTTAAATCTGGGAGTAACTTCAGCGCCGAACCTGCCTACCGACGAGCGATTGAAACGTTTTGCCGAAGGTGCGGAGGATAAAAATCTGGAAATACTTTACTTCCAATATGGTCGCTATTTATTGATCAGTAGTTCACGCACTTTGGGAGTCCCTGCTAACCTGCAGGGAATTTGGAATCCATACCTGCGTCCACCATGGAGTAGTAATTATACCAGCAATATCAACGCCGAAGAAAACTATTGGCTGGCAGAAAATACTAATCTCTCTGAGATGCATCTACCATTGCTAAGCTTTATTAAAAATGTTTCGGAAACGGGTAAGGTTACTGCCAAAACCTTTTATGGCGCGAATGGTTGGGTGGTATGTCACAATACCGATATTTGGGCTATGAGTAATCCGGTGGGTAACTTTGGTCACGACGATCCGGTGTGGGCTTGCTGGAACATGGGTGGTGCGTGGTTAAGTACACATCTTTGGGAGCACTTTCTGTTTACGCAAGATAAAAGCTTCCTTAAAAACCAAGCTTATGATCTTATGCGTGGTGCAGCTCAGTTTTGCATCGAGTGGCTGGTCGAAGACAAAGAAGGTAAACTGATTACCTCTCCTTCTACATCGCCCGAAAATAAATTCGTTACGCCGGAAGGATATACAGGTGCCACCTTTTATGGTGGAACAGCCGATTTGGCCATGATTCGTGCATGTTTGATGCAGATCATCGAAGCATCCAAGTTGTTGAATGTCGATGCGGAATTTCGCGCTAAAGCTGAAAGTACACTGGCCCGTTTGCATCCCTATAAAATTGGGAAAAACGGAAGCCTTCAGGAGTGGTATTACGATTGGGCTGATCAGGATCCGAAACATCGCCATCAGTCGCACTTGTTCGGATTATTTCCGGGAAATCATATCACTCCTGCCACTACACCCGAACTGGCCAATGCTTGTCGCAAGACATTAGAAATAAAAGGTGACGAAACAACCGGTTGGTCGAAAGGTTGGCGCATTAATCTCTGGGCTCGATTGGGTGATGGGAACAGGGCATATAAGATGTATCGCGAATTGTTGCGATATGTTGATCCCGATGGAGTAAAAGACAGTAAACATCGTGGCGGGGGTACTTATCCAAACCTGTTCGATGCACATCCACCGTTCCAGATTGATGGTAACTTTGGCGGTGCAGCTGCAGTTGCCGAAATGTTGGTGCAGTCTACCGATAAACAAATTACGCTATTACCAGCCTTGTCAGATGCATGGAGCGAAGGCTCGGTAAGTGGCATCTGTGCACGTGGTGGCTTTGTGGTGTCGTTGGATTGGGCACAGAAAATACCGAAAACGGTAACAATCATGTCTAGAACTGGTGGAAAAACGACTTTAATTTGTGGTAACAAACAAAAAACAATTTCCTTGACTAAGGGTCAAAAAGTAACATTGAAATGGTGATGTGATGGTGTCATTTTATTTTGCAAATAAATAATCAAATAATTACATAGAAAAATAATGAAGAAACTCAAAACAGCCCTACTTTGTTTAGTGGTAGGAGCGGGAATTCAGGTAAATGCTCAGAGCAAAAAACCAGTTTACCTCGACGATAAAATGTCCATCGAAGAAAGAGTAGAAAGTGCACTTTCACTTATGACATTAGAAGAAAAAGTGGCGTTATGTCACGCCCAGTCTAAATTCAGTTCGCATGGCGTTCCTCGCTTGGGAATTCCGGAAATATGGATGAGTGACGGACCGCATGGAGTACGAGAAGAAATACAGTGGGATTCGTGGGGAAATGCCGGTTTTACCAACGATTCCTGTACGGCATATCCTGCATTGACATGTCTTGCAGCAACCTTTAATCCGGATATGTCGCATGCCTATGGGGTAGCTATTGGCGAAGAAGCCCGCTACCGGAGGAAAGACATTTTGCTTGGACCTGGTGTGAATATCTATCGCACGCCGATGAATGGTCGCAATTTTGAGTATATGGGCGAAGATCCTTATCTGGCTTCGGTGATGGTAGTGCCTTACATTAAAGGCGTGCAACAAAGTGGTGTGGCAGCCTGTGTAAAACATTATGCCCTCAATAATCAGGAAGAATGGCGCGGACATATCAATGTGAATTTAAGCGACAGGGCTTTGTTCGAAATCTATTTGCCGGCTTTCAAAGCTGCTGTAGAAGAAGGAAAAGTCTGGTCTATTATGGGTTCATACAATCAACTTCGCGGACAACATTGCTGCCATAACGATCTTTTGTTGAACAAAATTTTGAAAGGCGACTGGAAATTTGACGGAGCGGTAGTGACCGACTGGGGTGGAGCACATGACACCAAACAGGCTGCATTGTATGGACTGGATATTGAAATGGGAAGTTATACAAACGGACTAAGTTCTAAAGCAACCTTTGGATATGAAGATTATTTTTTGGCTCGTCCGTTTTTGGATATGCTGAAAAAAGGAGAAGTTCCTGTTTCTGTTGTGGATGATAAAGCCCGTCGGGTGTTGCGGTTGATTTTCCGCACTGCTATGACTCCCAATCGCCCTTATGGACGCTTTGTTTGTGATGATCACAGTGCAACTGCACGCAAGATAGCCGAAGAGGGTATTGTGTTATTGAAAAACGACAAACAGTTTTTCCCGATTTCAGCGGATAAAAATAAGAAGATTGCTGTAATTGGCGAAAATGCCACACGTAGTGTAACCGAAGGAGGTGGATCGTCTACCCTGAAGGTAAAATACGAAGTTTCGCCGTTGGAAGGCTTTATTTCCAAATACGGAAAAGATCATGTTGTTTACAGCATGGGTTATGCTTCCGGTCCGTCGCTGTACGACCGCGAAGAACCTTCGAAACTGAATGCCGACTCATTGATAAAAGCTGCGGTGGAAACGGCTAAAAATGCCGATGTAGTCTATTTTGTAGGAGGATTAAATAAAAATCATTTTCAGGATTCTGAGGGTGGCGACCGTAAGAGCTACAGTTTACCTTTCGGTCAGGATAAGTTGATTGAAGCTATTCTAAAAGTAAATAAAAATGTGGCGGTGATTTTGATTACCGGAAATGCAGTGTCTATGCCGTGGGTGAAAGATGTTCCGGCTATTGTACAAACCTGGTACCTGGGATCGGAAGGTGGAAATGCCATTGCCAATGTACTGAGTGGTGCAGTGAATCCCTCGGGCAAGTTGCCATTTTCTTTCCCCAAAAAACTGGAAGATAATGCAGCGCATTCGTTCGGAAAGATCGCTTATCCGGGCGATAGTATTAACGAATACTACAAAGAAGATATCTTGGTGGGTTACCGCTGGTTTGATACTAAGAAGATAGCTCCGCAGTTTGCCTTCGGTTACGGACTTTCGTATACCACTTTTGAGTATGGTAAAATAACGACTGATAAAGCTGCATACAAAGCTGATGAAACCATCAAAATATCCTTCACGTTGAAGAATAACGGTAAAGTTGATGGCGCTGAAGCTGTTCAGGTATATGCATCGCAACCAAAAGCCTCGGTTATGCGTCCGGCTAAGGAGTTGAAAGCATTCCAAAAAGTATTCCTCAAAGCGGGCGAAACTCAAACCGTATCATTGGATGTAAAAGTGAAAGACATGGCTTTTTATAATGAAAAAACCATGTCGTGGACGGTGGAACCGGGCGAATTTGTGTTGCGCAACGCAGCCTCTTCGGCCGAAGTGAAAAGTAGCGTGAGCATTCAAATTAAATAAAATCTTTTTATTTGGATTTCGACTTAAAGGTGCAATCCGAATAGATAAATAAACAGGCCGATTCTCCCGAACCGGCCTGTTTTTCTCAACTATTCAACCAATTAAAAATTAATCACACAAATTTAACTCTATCAAATCGCACACAACTTATTTTTCTGATTATATTTCCTCTTCCAGAGGCTGATTTAAAATCAAGTATTATAGTTGTCAAAAATAGGGCATAACGTTTACAGAAGAGCATATTTTTTTATCCATTGATGATACTTTTTTTTATTTTTTAATCAAAATGCTTTCTAATTAGATAATTAAGCAGCTCTTTGTTCGGATATGACTGAGAAGCTTACAATTACTCTATGAAAATTGAATGATAAATCTACATAAAGCAAGCAGACCGATTCTCCCGAACCGGTCTGCTTTTAAATTACCTAACTACTAAAAAAAGGATTATGGCAATCCTCAATATGTGCTTTTGTTTTTTGTTGTAGTCTTTAAACAGTTTATAGTTCAAAAAAGTTTATTTTTTCTCCAAACATTTCACATTTTATATTTCAGTCAATCCAGGAAATTCGATAATTCCTTTCCGTTTTTTAGTAAATGTAAGGGTGGATATATGGATATTTAAAGAGGATGAAATGCTTTTTGTTGAGCATAAGTTGTTTATCTATAGCTACATTTGTTTTGATAAGTGATGTTTAGCATATTGTAATGTCGATAAGTATTAGATTCTAATTATCTTTGTTGTAACCAATCTAATATTTATGAGATTCATGTGTCACCCAGCAAAGTGTCTGACTATTGCTTTTCTAGCATTACTGACTATTTCAACTTCGCTTTTTGCAAGCAGTGGTTTGACTGCACAATATAACTTCACAAATATTACAATGAAGGATGGGTTACTCCATAATTTCATTGATGATATTTATAAAGATAGCCAGGGTTTTTTATGGCTTTCTACCTCCAATGGACTCTCCCGATATGATGGGTACGAGTTCACTCATTATAATATTCGTACTTCCCCTGTAACTTTGAAAAGTAATTTTATTAGTAAGGTCTGCGAGGATAATTTTAATCGTCTTTGGATTGCATCCGAAGGAGGCGTTGATGTACTTGATATGGTGACCAAAAAGCTTGTTCGTTTTGAAAGTGATAATAAGCAGTTTAAAGTTATATCTCAACAGCCAACTTCGTCTATTTTTAAAGACAGCAAAGGAAATGTCTGGTTATCGAGTAATAAAATACTGTATTGTATTCAATTTACGGCTGAAGGGGAAATTGATAATATTTCGCCATTAGTTCAACCTAAAGAAAAATCGTCAAGCAATATAATAGCTATTGCCGAATTAAATCAGGTCATATGGATTGGATATAACACGCATGTCTATAAACTTAAAAAGCATGGCAATGCCTTTTTGATAGAACCGATATCAGCCAAACTTAATTTACATGCAAAGAGTCAGGTGCATTGCTTCTTAAGGGTGAACAATGAAATGTGGATCGGGACCAATCGTGGACTCTTGCGGTACAATTTTATTAAAAATGAGTTGAATGAATACCATTATGATCCGAAATTAGAAACGTCTATAAGTCAGAGCTACATAACCGATTTAGCCATGACGAAAGATAATAGATTGATAATTGCCACTCTTGGTGGTTTGAATTTTTATAACCCTATTTCAGATAATTTCGACAGAGTTTATAAGACAGATGATAAAAAAGAAAATTCGATAAACTGCAATTTTATAAATTGTATGTTGGTGGATGCTGACATAATATGGCTTGGAACAGAGATTGGTGGACTAAATAGAATGACCAAACGAAAGGTTGTTATACATAATTACACATACGCCAGAGAGAATATAAATAGTCTCTCTAAAAATCCGGTTAATTCAATTTTCGAGGATGATAAAGCAAATCTATGGGTAGGTACTGTCGAAGGTGGACTAAATAAAAAAGCTAAAGGTTCTAATAATTTTATTCATTACACTTTTAATTCAGATAATGCCAACACTTTAAGTCATAATTCCGTAAGCGCCATTGCTCAGGATAACAAAAATAGGCTGTGGGTCGGTACATGGGGAGGTGGGGTAAATGTCATGAATCTCTCAGGGACAGTAACCTTTAAACGTCATAAAGTGGAATATACCCCTGAATTGCAGAGCGACTTCATTGGCACCATTTGTTATGATCCTATTAATAATGGTATGTGGCTTGGAACTTCTTTAGGTTTAAATTTCTATGATTTGAGAAAAGAAGAGTTTCTGCCTATTATTTTAGATACAGACGGTACTGAAATTAAATCCTTTATCGGGCTTTTAATTGATAAACAGGCCAAAATGTGGGTTGGAACTTCGCAGGGACTTATTGTTATTGATTTACTGTCGTTTTCAAAGAATCACAAAAACTTCGAATATACCTATTATAAAAATAAACTGGACAATCCGAACTCGCCTTTAATTGAAAAGATAAACTGTATTCACGAATCGAAAAATGGTACAATCTGGCTTGGGAGCAATGGATACGGACTGTACAGGTTGGTCTCGCGTGAAAGTGGGACCTATAAATTTGCGTGTATAGATACTGAAAAAGGGCTTTCGAATAATACGATTATGGGTATTCTTGAAGATAATAATCAGAATCTGTGGCTCAGTACAAATTATGGAATTTCATGTTTTAATCCAAAAACCTCAATTTTTAAAAACTATTACGAACAGGATGGATTGATTAGTAATCAGTTTTATTGGAATGCCTATTGTAGATCAAGATCGGATGGAAATCTTTATTTTGGCAGTTTGGACGGCCTAGTCGGAATTGAGCCAAATAAGCAGCAGAAGGATGTTCTTGCTCACAAAGTGGTACTTACCAAACTAAAAGTTCTCAATGAAGAGGTATTGCCATTGCAAAACGGCACATCTTATTTAAAAGAAGATATTTCAAGAACCAACTGTTTACATTTGCATGAAAGGGATAAATCTTTTTCTCTTGAGTTTTCTGCGCTCAATTATGAGAATCCAACTAAAATTAAATATGCTTATCGTTTACTTGGCTTTGACGATAAATGGGTGGAAGCGGGAGTAAACCGACGATTTGCCAGTTATACTAATTTGCGTCCCGGAACCTATATTTTTCAGGTGAAGTATTCTATTGAAGAAGGAGTTTGGGCAAATAATGTGACAGAATTAAAGATAGTTGTTGAACCATTTTTCTACAAAACATGGTGGTTCATCTCTCTATTTTTACTATTACTTCTCTACGCTACTTATCGATTTTATAAATTCAGAATTAGTCAGCTTAAAAACCAAAGGGTTCTTTTGGAGAGTTTGGTTGAGGAACGAACGCTTGAGTTGGAGGGGCAAAAGAAAATACTCGAGATGCAGACCGTTGAGCTTTCGAAGAAAAATGAAACCCTGGTTTTGCAGAATGAAAAGATAACCCGACAAAAGAGCCAGATAATTATGATGTCGAAGAAGGTACAGGAATCTACGGTCGATAAATTGGCTTTTTTTACAAATATTACTCATGAACTACGTACTCCGATAACGCTTATTACCGGTCCAATTGAACGGGCATTGAAACTAAGTGACAATGCTCAGGTAAATGAACAACTTAATTATGTAGCGCGAAATTCGAAATATCTACTTTCGTTGGTTAACCAGCTGATGGACTTTAGAAAGGTTGATTCTGGGAATGTTGAGATTGTACTGAAAAGAGCCAATATCTTACAGTTTTTAGAGAATGTTTTGATTCCATTCGAGGCTTTTGCCAAAGAGAGAGGAATTGTAATTAAAAAATACGTACATCTATTAACTCCTAATATATTATTTGATGAAGATGGACTCCGAAAAATTGCCACAAATTTACTTTCAAATGCCATTAAATTCACACCCGATAATGGAGTGATTCATCTCTATTTTGCGGGATTGAAAGATGAATTGACAGGTAGAGGAAATCTTTATTTTTGTGTAAAAGATAGTGGTTTTGGTATCTTAGAAGATGATTTAGTGAAGATATTCGATCGTTTCTATCAGTCGAAGCAAAACATGAAGTTTCCGGTTTACGGGCAAAGCGGTACAGGTATCGGACTTTATTTGTGTAGGAGAATTGTGCAGATGCATGGTGGAGTAATATATGCAAAGAATGGTAAAACTGGTGGAGCAGCCTTTAGAGTGCTAATTCCTTATGCTATGGATAAGAAACCGTTAGTGCACTCAGTGAATTCTGAAATGAAAGCGTCATTAGAGACTGAGACTGTTATGATTGAAGAAACAGTGTTAGAAAAGAATAGGCTAACTATATTAGTGGTAGATGATAATAGAGATATGCTGGGCTATATTTATTCAATCCTTCAGGAGCAATATAACGTGTTGACTGCTGAAAATGGACAGTTAGGACTGGATGTGTTGAAAACAAACGCTGTGGATTTTATCATTACCGATTTGATGATGCCTATAATGGATGGAATTGAATTCTCGAAACGAATAAAAGAAAACTTTAGTACTTCGCATATCCCGATACTAATTCTGACTGCTAAAACGTCGAATGATAAGAAAATTGAAAGTTTCAAGCTTGGAGTAGATGAGTATCTCACGAAACCGTTTGATGAAGAACTGCTGATGGCTAGAATTGGTAATATTCTCAAAAGCCGTAAAATCAGTCAAACGAAATTTACGTTCAATATGGATGTGGCGGAGTTGAATATTGACGACGAATCTAGAGATAAGAAATTTCTGGATAAAGCAGTGCGGATTGTAAAAAACAATTATAAGGATAATTCTTACGAAGTGAGTGACTTTATTGATGACATGGGAGTCAGTAAGAGCTTACTAAATAAAAAGCTCCAGATGATTGCCGGACAGTCGGCAGGGAAATTTATTCGTACCTACCGACTAACAGTGGCTCATGAACTCATTCTGAAAAATAAGGAAACCCGAAATATGAATGTGTCCGAAATAGCAGAGGAGGTCGGTTTCAATGATCCCAAATACTTTACCCGCTGTTTTACCAAGCACTACGGTATTGCACCAAGTTCTATGCTCGAAAAGTAAGAAAGCCCTCGTTACGATAGACTTTTTCATTCCGTGGAGGAGACTTCCGGGTATGCTAAATTTCAATAGTCCGGCAACATAATTATAACCAGAAGTTAGCACACTTCAATCAACTCAAAAAGAAGAGATGATTGGAGTGTGTTTTTTTTGTTAGAGAATATTGTCAGCGTTTTGTCTTTATTTGAAGTTAAATGTGTGCTTTTTAGACAGCTAATTAAATGTATTTTGAGCTATAATTGACAGAATGGTCTTTTGTCTACTATTGATGGTCGATTTTCTACCGTTATTTTTAATCTCATATCTATTTTTGCTGAACAAATTTTAAGCGCTTTTATGTTGCGAAATTAAAAAAAACAATAAACGAATAAAATCTAATTAAAATGGAGCCTATGTAAAACAGATAGAAAAAACACTGCTGGGGCTGGTGTAAAGAGCCTTATTATTACAGTAAATTATTTAGAATTTTCAGTTACCTTAAAAAGAAAATCATGAGTAAAAATTATTTCTCAAAAAGAAGAAGAATAGCAACACTAATTACTTTGTGTGCATTCTTTGTATGTAGTGCACAAATGTTGGCTCAAAGCCAAATTTCAGGAACCGTAAAGGACAGCAAAGGCGAAACATTGATCGGTGTATCCGTATTGGTGAAAGGTACTAGTGTAGGTACCATCTCTGACATAAATGGAAAGTACAGTATCAAAGCCTCCCCAAAGGCTGTTTTACAATTTACAAGTATGGGATATGTATCTCAGTTGGTAAATGTGGACAATAAAATAAACATTGATGTTGTATTAGCAGATGACAATAAAATTTTAGATGAAGTAGTAGTAGTCGGCTATGGCACTATGAAAAAGAGAGATGTAACCGGTTCGGTAATCTCTGTAGATAATGCTGCACTTAAAAGAACAGGACAAGCAACTGTTTTAGGTGCATTGAAAGGACAAACACCGGGTGTAATTGTAACACAGGTAAATGGAAAACTTGGTACCGGCTACTCAATTGAAGTTAGAGGAAAAAATTCAATAAGTAAAGCTTCCGATCCACTGGTTATTGTTGATGGAATTATTGGTGCTGATATGAATGCACTAAATCCCGCCGATATTGAAAAAATTGATGTTCTGAAAGATGTTTCAGCCACGGCTATTTACGGTTCGCGCGGAGCAAATGGGGTAGTAATCGTCACAACTAAAGGAGGAAAAACCGGCAAAAATGTGGTTACATACGATGGTTCATACGGCGTGGTTACGCCAACCAATGTTCCGAAGATGTTTAACGGTGATGAATATATGGCTTATACGAAAGAGGCTCTTAGAAACGGTAGTGCATCAGTGAGTATCATAGGTCAGGAGAAAATCAATGCCGATAGTAAAAATTATACTGATTGGTTGGATTACACCTTGAAGAATGGAATACAAACCAGTCATACAGTTTCCTTAAGCGGTGGTAGTGAAAAAGAAACTCATATTTTATCTGTTGGATATAACAGACAAACAGGTAATACAGATGGAGAATTGTTGCAACGGTTTAATGCAAAGATTGGTGTTGAAGGCAAAGCCGGCAACTTTACTCTTGGGCTTTCAGCTTATGCCCGCAATTCGGATATCGACAATGGATCAAAAGAAGCATTGCGTTCTGCTTTCCGTCTAAGACCAATAGCTCAACCAACAGACCCAGTAACCGGACAAGATCAGTTCTTTGTTCAAACTTATCGTCCTGATCGTTTCACCAATCCTCGGTTCGATGCAAAAAACGAGAATACCAACATAAATCAAACAAATATTTTTGGTAACGTTTTTATCGACTATAAAATTTTTGAAGGCTTTACCTTTCGTTCAACTTTTTCTCCATATTTATGGTCAAGTAGAACTGGATATAGTGCTGACACATTTACTAAAACCAATAAAGGCGTAAACAAACCCAAAGGTGAATTGACAAATGCGTTTGGATCATCGTATACATGGGATAATGTGTTAAATTATACTCATTTGTTTAATCGCAAGCATAGAGTTAATGGTATGTTAGGAACAAGTACCTTTGATAATAAATCAGAGAATTCATATATTAAATACAAAGATTTACCATATAATTCTGAGTGGTATGCAATTCAAGATGCTGCAACTATTGAGGCACGCTCATCCGGGTATACTCGCGAAACCATGTTGTCATATATGGGACGTTTCAATTATTCGTATGATGATAAATACTTAGTTACGTTTACCGGTCGCTACGATGGCTCCTCGAAACTTGCCGAAGGTCGTAAATGGGGCTTCTTCCCATCGGCTGCGGTTGCCTGGAGAGTTTCGCAAGAGGGTTTTATGAAAGAAAATACTACTATTAATGATTTAAAACTTAGATTCAGCTACGGTGAGAGTGGCAATAATGTTGTTGCGCCTTATTCTACTATCTTAGGGGTTAGTGCTACTCAATATGATTTTAATGGAACTAGTGCTGCCGGACAGTATCTGAGCAGAATCCCGAACAATGATTTAAGCTGGGAAAAAAGTAAAGAGTTCAATATCGGTCTCGATTTCAGTATTTTGCAAAATCGTATTTCAGGAACAGTTGATGCATATTCTAAGGATAATGTCGATTTGATTATGCCAATGAGTATTCCACAAACCAATGGATTCTCAAATATTAGCGCTGTGAATGTGGGTTCAACAAGAAATCAGGGTATTGAAGTGAGCTTAAATACTGTGAATGTTCAAACAAAAGATTTTACATGGAGTACCAACTTTAATTTTGCGAAGAACACAAACAAAATCATCGATATTTTCGGAGATAAAAAAAGTTACCCAAATCAAGGGTTGTTTATTGGACAACCGGTAAGTGTTATTTATGATTATCAGGCCAATGGAATATATCAATTGGGTGAAGAAACTTTGGCTGCTAAATATGGATTTGTACCGGGAGCTGTGAAAGTGGTTGATCAAAATGATGATGGTAAGCTTGATCCGGAACATGACAAGGTAATTTTAGGATCAAACACTCCTAAATGGACAGGTGGTATTACCAATACATTTACCTACAAAAATTTCGATTTGTCTGTATTTGTTTATACCCGCCAGGGTGAAATGAGGTATAGTACTTTCCACAAGGAGCTGGCTAATGAGTATATGGGTGAAATAAATCAATTGAAAGTAAATTACTGGACACCCGAAAATCCGACTAATGATTTCTATCGCCCGGGTATAAATGCCGGCTGGACAGGCTTGTTGCTTTACAAGGATTGTTCGTTTGTGAGGGTTGGGAATATCACTTTTGGATATAACATTCCGGAATCAGTACTGAAGCCAATACATGTAAGCAATCTGAGAGCTTATTTTACTGCAGTTAACCCATTTGTATTCACTAATTATACCGGAATTGACCCTGAATATAGCAATAATGCTTCTTACGATGGTGGAGTTTCAACTTCAACTTATATGTTTGGTGTTAGTGTTAAATTTTAAAAAATAAAAGATATGAAACGACTAAAAACAATAAGAGTTTTTTGTGGAGCTTTGATGTTGTTATCAATGACTTCATGTTCCGATTTCCTGACTGAGAGTCCAAAGGGGTCAATGAATGCAGATGAATTCTACAAGACGAAAGATGGTTTTGAATATCTGGTTAAGGCTGTTTATGATCCTTTGAGATGGGTGTCAAAAAATCATGATGCACATTTTTATGGCACAGACTTGTTTACTGTTCCGGGATTTAGTGATCAGACATTTCTAACTCATTTCAATGATTATCATAAAAATGCGTTAAACGCATCGAACAGTGCTATATTTTTGTTATTCACTGATTCTTACTCATTGATTCAACGGGCAAATACCTGTATCAACAGAGCTAGTTCGGCAGATATTACTGAGGCTATTTTCAAACAACGCACTTCAGAAGCTCGCTTTTTACGTGCATATGCCTATTTTACATTAGTAGAAGAATTTGGAAAGGTACCTTTGCTTACAGAAGAAGTGAAAGTGCCAAGTTTTACTGCTGAACTGGCACCAGAAAAAGATATTTATACATTTATGGTTTCTGAGTTGGAAGCTATTTATCCTCTTCTTCCTGCCAAAGATGGAGGTCAGGAGTGGGGACGGGTGAATCGTGCGGCGGCTAAAACCTTGTTGTCAAAGGTGTATCTGACGAGAGCTTATAAAACTTTTGCTGAGACAGGTGATGCGCAAAAGTCTTTTGACTTGGCTAAAGATATCATTGATAATGAAAAATATACCTTGCTCCCTGATTTTGCAGATGTGTTTAAAGCTACTAATGAGGTAAATAATGAAGTTATTTTTTCGGTTCAATGGAGTACTAATGTGGAGCTTAACTGGACAGGAAATAATGATTACAGTGTCTTTTTACCATATTTACAGAATATTCCCGGATTGACTTCTAAAACAAATGGAGTGGCTCAACGTATGACAGGAACCTATGCTCCTACACGTTTTGCATACCGTTTATTTGACAGGTCATGGGATACTCGTTACGACAAAACTTTCAGAAGTGCATATATCGCGAATGAGAAAGGAACTTCTCCTCAGTTCGGAGCTGTAAATGTAGGCGACACAGTTATTTATTGTACTTATCCGGATCAACCATGGTCTGCTGCTAAAAAAGCAACAAAAAAATACTTTGTTGTGAATATTGATGAGTATTATGAGAAAAAACTTTACGATTTATATACCAACTTTCCATATCCGGGAATTGATAAGTTCAAAGACACAAAAGCATTGTACGATGATAATGGAAACCTAGGTACACGTGATCATTTTGTGTATCGCTTGGGTGAAGTTTATTTAATTGCAGCCGAAGCTGCGTTGAAAGCAGGTAAGCCTGATGTTGGGCTCCCATATATCAACGAAATCCGCAAAAGAGCTGCTATTAATAAAACAACTTATCCTGTGTTGACAACGCTGACTATCGACAATATTCTTGATGAACGTGGTCGCGAATTATTAGGCGAAGAAAGTCGTTTTATGGAATTGAAACGTACCGGAAAGCTTAAAGAGAGAGCTATAACCAATGGTGCTAACGAACGTGCAGCAAGAGCTGGCTACTATAACGACAACTATTTGTATCGTCCATTGCCTTACGATTGGATGCGTTATCTTAGAAATACTGTTGAGCAAAACGCCGGTTATGACTACTAATTTTATAGGTTGATTATTAGTCCAAGAGGGTTTGGCACTTATTGGTTCCAAACCCTCTTTTTAAAAATACATATAAAGTATGAGACGCTATTGGAAGAAAGACACTGTTTGTGGTGTTCTGTTATTATTTCTTATTTCAGTAAATCCGGTTTTCGGGAGCGATTTTATTAATTATGTCGATCCAAGAATTGGAACTGCTGCCAGTACAACCAGGAGTGCTGGTAAATTTGGCAAAAGCACAGAGGAATACGGGCAGACACTTCCAGCTGTTTTGGAACCGAATGGAATGAATTTCTGGACTCCACAAACACAGGATTCGGAAACAAAATGCATAGCACCATATTATTATAAAGATTCACTTATTCAGGGATTTAGAAATTCGCACTGGATAGTCGGCGGTTGCACGCAAGATTATGGTTCGATGACTCTTATGTCCACTACTGGAAAACTAAAATGTTTGCCCTCAGAAAGAGGCGGGTTATTTTCGCATAATCAGGAGATTACTACACCTTCCTATTATGCAGTTCAATTAAAAAATTACGGCATCCGTGCCGAAATGACAGGTCAATGTCGTTCAGCTATTTTTCGCTTTACATATTCAGCAAATGGTGATGCTTATTTAATCGTCAATCCCAATAGCGATGAAGGGAAAGGATATATTGAGATAGATGTAAACAAAAAAGAAATACGAGGATATAATCCGGTGCACCGCATCTATCAGGGCTGGGGTGAGCCTGCCGGTTTTAGCGGATATTTTGTGGTAAAGTTTAGCAAAGAGATTGAATCATACGGAGCTTATCAAGGTTCCGATACATTCGCCGGGCAAAAGTCGATTGGGGGTAAACCCAACATTGGTGTATTTATTCATTTCAAAGTCAATAAAGGCGAACAGGTGCTAGTCAAATCGGCTTCGTCGTTTACAGCTATAGAGGCAGCTCGGAATAATCTGACTGCAGAAATCCCTGATTGGAATTTTGATGCTGTAAAGGCAAAATTGACAAACAGCTGGGAACAAAAGTTGGCTAGTATAAAAGTAGAAACATCCGACAAAGAGAAAAAGATAAAATTCTATAGTGCCTTGTATCGCTCTTCATTTTTGCCTCGTGTGATGAATGATGTCGACGGTTCATACCCCTCTTTCTCCACCGGAACTCCAATTAGGAAAAAGGCAAAAGGCAATTATTACGATGACTTTAGCATGTGGGATACCTACAGAGCATTACATCCTTTGTTGAATATCATTGCTCCAGATAAATCGGCTCAAATGATGCAGTCGCTGGTCGATAAATATGAACAAGGTGGTTGGTTACCTATTTTTCCCTGCTGGAACAGTTATACGGCAGCAATGATTGGCGATCATGCCATAGCAGTTTTGGGCGATGCTTATGTCAAAGGAATTGCCGATTTTGATATTCAAAAAGCTTATGAGGGTATGCGCAAAAATGCTTTTGAATCGCCTGCTGATTTTCGGGATTATAAAAACGGAATGGGTCGCCGTGCATTAAAATCTTATCTCAAATATGGATATATCCCGTTGGAAGATTCGGTTAAAGAAGCCTTTCATAAGAATGAGCAGGTCTCCCGAACATTGGAATATGCTTATGACGATTATGTGTTGGCGCAGGTTGCTCTCAAACTGGGAAAGAAAGATGATTCTCAAAAGCTGATTGAACGTGCTCACAATTATTCGAATGTAATTGATCCAACTACCGGATATGCTCAGGGGCGTTTTGCAGATGGGAAATTTTTGAACGCAAACAACGCATTTAATTTTGCAGGTTTTGTTACCGAAGGGGCTCCCTGTCATTACACCTGGTATGTTCCGCAAGATATCAAAGGATTGATGGGTTGTATGGGTGGAAAGGCTAAGTTTACAGCAAAACTTGATTCAATGTTTAGTGAGCGCAGGTACTGGCATGGCAACGAACCGTGTCATCAGGTAGCATTTTTGTTTAATTACGCTGGTCAACCCTGGAAAACTCAACAGCAAGTGCGTCATATTCTAAACAGTGAATACTCAAATACACCGGGTGGTTTGTCGGGTAATGATGATGCCGGACAGATGTCGGCCTGGAGTATTTTTGCGGCCATAGGGTTTTATCCGGTTTGTCCGGGAACACCTTATTATGTGCTTGCCAGTCCTTCGTTTCCAAAGGTTTCTATTCTACTTGAAAATGGACGGACGTTTACAATAACTGCTAAAAATGCGACTGATGATAATATTTATATACAATCTGTAACCTTGAACGGAAAGCAGTATACAAAAAATTATATTTCGCATGCCGATATTGTATCGGGTGCTAAGCTAAACTTTGTAATGGGAAAAGTTCCGAATAACAGTTGGGGTGCAAAACCGGAAGATTGTCCTCCTTCAATGACAAAATAAAAAAAACAAATTACACTAATGAATAAATTTTTCACGACCCTGTCTCTCTTTATTGTAAGTGTTACGTTGGCAGCCAAATCTTATAATGTAAAAGACTTTGGGGCAATTGCTGATACAACGGTTCTTTCCAGTCCTTTTATTCAAAAGGCCGTTGATGAATGTGCTGCCAATGGTGGCGGTGTTGTGGTTGTTCCTGCAGGAAATTATTTGTGCGGCTCTATATTTCTAAAAAGTAACGTCGAGCTACATTTGGAGGCTGGTTCTACTCTTTTTGCAAGCAGGCGAAGTAGCGACTATCCGAAAGCGAAAGTTAGTATAGGAGCTTCGGATGCTGATCGGGTGGACATACTGATTGCAGCGATGGATGTAGAGAATATCTCTATAACGGGAACCGGTTCACTCAACGGACAGGCAGTACGTGAGTCTTTTAGACGAGAACCTCAATTGGCTTTGACCGATTCGGTAACCGGACGCGAAATTGCCAATGCTATAAAATATGGCGTTGATTATCAAACTAAGTTTAGGAAAGTGCCCCCATGTCCGGGTCTTATCAATTTTACAAATTGCAAGAATGTGCATATCGAAAATATTCAGGTTGTCGAATCTTCATTCTGGTCGGTACATTTGCAATGGTGTGATCGCGTCTTTGTAGATGGCATCTATATTTATTCGGCTCCGTCAAATGGAGTGAATGCCGATGGGCTGGATATTGACGGCTGCAGCAATGTGATGGTGAGCAATAGCGTGATTAATACCGGCGATGATGCACTTTGTCTTAAAACAACATCTCAGGATAAAATCTCAAAACCATGTGAAAATGTAACGGTTACCAACTGTATATTCACTTCTTCATCGGCAGCAATAAAACTTGGTACTGAATCATTTTCCGATTTTCGAAATATTACCATCAGTAATTGCATTGTAAAAGATGCTAATCGGGGCATTAATATGATTATTCGTGATGGAGGTGCGGTGAGTAATGTCTTGTTTTCGAATATTGTTATCAACACAGTTCGTAAAGCAACGTTTTGGTGGGGTAATGGAGATGCTGTGTGGATGACCATTCAAGCCCGCAGAAAAGAAAAGCCTGCGGGGAAAATTGAGAATGTAAGTTTCGACCATATCATTGCACATAGTCAGAGTGGTGTTCGCATTGAAGGCTTTGACAATGTGGTAAATAATATTCGTTTCAATGATTTTCAATTATTTATGGAACCGGAGAATGCTAAAGATAAACGTTCGCGCAACGGCTTCTTGTTTAATGGAGTTGCCAGGCTTTTAATGAATGACTGTGCTGTAAGCTGGAATACCTCCCAAAGTGAAGATGTATGGGAAAGTGCATACTATTTCGAGAACGTAAATGGACTAACTCTTAATCGTACATTGGGTGAGCAGGCACCAAATAAAAGATACCCTGCAATTAGAAAGAAGAATACCAGCAATGTTTCAATAGATGGAAAATCACAAAAATAAAAAATGAAAGTGCAACTAAAAATCACCGGTCTGGCTTTAGCTTTAGTCCTTTTATCGTGCGGAAACAGAGACAAATTTTTGTTCAGAAATTCTGCTGTTGCAATGGAGAAGCGAGTGGATGATTTGGTGTCCAGATTGACATTAGAAGAAAAAGTAGCACAAATGGGCAGTTCTGCTCCGGAAATTAAACGCTTGGGCATTACGGCCTTCGATTGGCAAAATGAATGCTTGCATGGAGTGGGCAAGTTGGCCGAATATAAAGTTACGGTTTATCCTCAGCCTATTGGTATGGCTGCAAGTTGGGATGCTGCTTCGATTTATAAGATGGCTGATTTTACAGCTGAAGAAGGACGGGCAGTAAACAGAGATGCAAGTCAAAAGGGTAGATTTGGAAGCTATTACGGACTTACCTACTGGGCTCCCAATATAAACATCTTTCGTGACCCAAGATGGGGGCGCGGACATGAAACTTTTGGAGAAGATCCTTATTTAACGGGTGTTCTCGGGAAATCGTTTGTGCATGGATTACAAGGCGATGATCCTACTTATCTAAAAGCTTCGGCATGTGCAAAGCATTTTGCCGTGCATAGTGGCCCCGAGTCGTTGAGACATGAATTCAATACAGAGGTAAGCACCTATGATTTATGGGATACTTATCTTCCAGCATTTCGCGATTTGATTGTTGATGCTAAAGCAACCGGAGTAATGTGTGCATACAATGCTTATGGAGGTAGACCCTGCTGTGGTAATGACTTGCTGATGATGGATATTTTACGTAATAAATGGAAGTTTACCGGATATGTAACTTCTGATTGTGGCGCTATTGACGATTTTTATAAGTACCACAAAACTCACAGCGATACCATTACTGCTGCTGTTGATGCCGTTTTGCATGGTACCGATTTGGATTGCCTGAGAGATACGGTATTCAAAACACTTACTAAAGCTGTAAGGACAGGACTCATTGACGAAAAAAATATTGATATTGCAGTAAAAAGACTTTTTACTATCAGGTTTAAGTTGGGCTTGTTTGATCCGGCCAGCAAGGTGAAATATGCGAATATTCCACTCTCGGTTCTTGAAAGCCCGGAACACAAAGCACATGCTCTTAAGCTGGCGCGGCAGTCAATAGTGTTGTTGAAAAATGAATCGAATACCCTTCCTTTAAAGAAAGATCTGAAGAAGGTGGCGGTAGTTGGACCCAATGCTGCTAATAAAATGACTTTGCTGGGAAATTACTACGGGTATCCAAGCGAGATTGTAAGTGTTCTGGATGGAATAAAAGCAAAGCTAAGTCCGCAAACAGAAGTCTTTTATGAAAGAATGACGGATTACATTGCTTTAGACTCTTTTGTAGTTGAAAATCATAATAATGAGCTGGCATATAACGGTAAATCCGGGTTTCGGATGGAGTATTATGACAACCAGAATTTTTCCGGAAATGCCATTATTAGTCAGGAAAACGAGACTGATATTATTTACAGAGGTGAAACCAGATTTATCAATGGTATTAATTCTACCGCTTTCTCAAAGCGTATAACTACTTATTTTAAGCCGACTGAGACAAGTACTTTGACCCTAAATATTGACACAGACAAACGGTTTCGTTTATTTGTAAACGATAGTATTTGTATTGACGCATTGCGCGGAAAGGCTAAAGCTAAGGGGATTTATACCAGGCGGTTTGTAAAGGGGAAAGAGTACAAAATCGTTGTTGAAACTACTTTTAAAGGTAGAGATGGTTATTTCTCTTTCAATATAGGTAAAATTAAAACGCCTTCGTTGCAAGAACAGGCAGCAAAAGTGAAGGATGCAGATGTAATCATTTTTGTGGGTGGAATCTCTCCATCTTTAGAAGGAGAACAGAATGGCGTAAATTGTCCGGGGTTTGAGGATGGCGATAGAACTACTATAGGCTTGCCTCGTATTCAGACCGAATTAATGAAAGAACTCAAAAAGACCGGGAAGCCTGTGGTTTTTGTGATGATGACTGGTAGTGCTCTTGCTGTTGAATGGGAGAATGAAAATATACCGGCCATTGTAAATGCATGGTATGGTGGGCAGTCTGCCGGTACTGCAGTTGCAGATGTTTTGTTTGGAGATTATAATCCGGCAGGCCGTTTGCCTGTTACGTTCTATAAGAGCGACAAGGATTTGCCTCAATTTACAAATTACGCTATGGAAGGTCGTACTTACAGGTATTTCAAGGGTGAACCGTTATATCCATTCGGCTATGGTCTGAGTTATACTACATTTAATTATAAAAATCTTGTGGTTCGGGATAATGTTAGTACGTCTGATTCGCTGGTTGTGTCGGTGCAGGTGAGCAATACCGGACAAAGAGATGGAGAAGAAGTTGTTCAGCTTTACCTGACTCACCTGAATGGATTCTCATTTCTTCCTCTTAGATCCTTAAAGGGCTTTAAACGAATATTTTTAAAAGCGGGTGAAACCAAGGAAGTTCAGTTTACTGTTGATAATAGAAGTCTTGCTACTTTCAATCAGCTGGGACAATTAATTGTGAAAGCGGGAGGTGTGCGAGTTTCGGTTGGAGGTTCGCAACCCGGTGACAAGTCGAAAGCGGTTGGTACCTGCGTTGAAAAGGACATTGAAATTACAGGAGTCGAAAATCAGATTCAATTTTAGCAAATTGGGTTTGGCTTCAACCTACATCATTTTAATTTATCTTGTGTTATGAAAAAGTTGTTTTTAATTACCATCTCGTTTTTATTATTGGGGCTTAGCTCTTGTAATTTCGGGGGTAGAAGAGGAAATCTAACCTTTAATGTGCTGGACTATGGTGCTAAAGGCGATAGTGTGACGGATGATTCGGAAGCTTTTCAGAAAGCAATCGACAAGTGTTCCGAAGCGGGTGGGGGACGTGTTCTCATTCCGGCGGGTCGTGTATTTATGACAGGGCCTTTTCATCTGAAGTCTTATGTTGATTTTCATGTTGAGGCTAATGCTAAAGTGTTGGCGAACCCGGATGAAGCAGTGTATACCAAAAGTGCATTCCTGGCTAATCGTGGCGAGGGTATGATTTGGATTGGGGGTGAGAATGTCGAACAGGTAAGCATTACCGGCAGGGGTGAGATAAATGGCAATGGGGTGTCGTTTATGGGAAAAGAGCTTCTGGATTCATACGAGCTCAAACCGGTTGATAAATTTGATCCGCGACCACATTTACTTACTCTTGTTGGTGGGCGGAACATCCGAATTGAAAATGTCAGTATCAAAAATTCGGCTTACTGGACTATTCATCTTGTTGGTTGTAATGATGTGGTAATAAAAGGCATTACGCTTCTCAATAATTTGAAAGTGCGCAACGGCGATGGTATTGATATTGATCATTCGAAGAATATTCGTATCAGCGATTGTTATATTGAGTCAGGTGATGACTGTATCTGTCTGAAAAATCGTCGGGAATATGCTAAGTATGGTCCTTGTGAAAATATTACGGTTACGAATTGTACCATGACTTCCCGGTCGTGTGCTGTCAAAGTAGGATCCGAAAACATGGATCGAATAAGTTACGCAACTTTCAGCAACTGTATTATCAGAGCCAGTAACCGTGGTATTGGTATTCAAAACAGAGATGAAGGTACGATAAATAATATTGTGTTTTCAAATATGGTTGTTGATTGTAAGTTCTTCTCAGATGTATGGTGGGGCAAGGCAGAGCCAATCTATGTTACTGCTTATCGTCGTGCTCCGGGAAATCATAAAGATGCCGGATGGCGTTTTCCCAGAGGTAAACGCGAAGGCAAAGTGGGTGAGGTCAGAAACATTTTCTTCAGTAATATAAAGTGTGAAAGTGAAAACGGAATTTTTGTCGGTGCAGAGTCAAACGACAAAGTCAGAAATATCTATTTCGATCAGGTAGATGTGCTAATCGTTAAGCGCACCACATATCCGGGCGGCACATTCGATAAGCGTCCGTGCATTGGCGATGGTTTTATAAAAGGGAATACCTCCGGATTTTTTTTAGATCAGGTTTCAAATATCACCATTCGTAATTCGTCGGTCAATTGGGGAGACACCCGGCCCATGTATTTTGCCCATGCGGTGCACAAACAGAATGTGACCGGACTTGTAATTAGTGATCTGTCCGGGGAATCGGCTTTCGTGGACAAACCAACAAATTAAAATTTCAATAAATAGCTGTAAAAAAGAATGTGCCAAAACAAAGACGCAAGAACCAATTCAATTGGAGTTTGCGTCTTTGTTTGTTTATATTCAATAGCTGTTGTGATTAACCAGATGTTCTCCGATATAGCCCATAAATAGTGGATATCCCGATAGCTCTTCTCCAAACTTTTCGATGAGTTGTTTCGAGTAAATAGCCTGAACGTTTTCGTTCTGTCGTAACAAACTTTTAAAACCCCAAAGGTGAATAACACAGCTGTTCGACAAAGAGAATGGGTCGGATAAAAGGTGAGTGATTGGTAGCAGTTGGCGGGCAGCACATATCGACAGCAATCGTTGTTCGGCAAAAACCATTTGCGAAACCAATTCAGCCGGTTTCTCCATGTTGTGAAACATAAACCGTTTCGACTCGCTTAGATAGAAATTTTTAAATGATTCGTCTTTGATGTATAAAAAAGCTGTATTGGAAGGCAGCACGTTCCAATTGTAGTCAGCCGGAAAATGATAACCAGTTGGTTTTTTCAATAATGAAGGATGCAGATAAGCTTCGGGATGCAATGCTTCGGAATGTAGAGCGGTAATGGCGGTTGGATCCAGTAAATGCCGGATGGGTTGTGTAACAATAAGATCGGTATCGAGCATTACGCACGGACCGGCTTGTGCCTCCATGGCTATCAGTTTGCCTGCTGCCCAAAATATTTCGGGGTCAATAGGATAGTTGTTGTTCTCAAGCAACTCTGTGTCGATACCGCCATCCCAAAGTGCCGACAACTTCATGCTTCGGATAAACCCTAATCCGCACTTGTCGGTGTACAATTTGATACTTCCATTGTACTTCTGCCACATCAATGCCGAAACCATCATCGTGAGTATCTCGGCACTGTTCATGCTAAAATGCTTACCGCTTAGCGTGATGGGTTTCGTCCACAGAACATGGAATGCAGTAATGGCGTGTTGTTTCATGTTGAGTTTATAAGCCGATGAGATGACCGCCAACAATACCACTCCCGGGAGATGAGGAGACGCAGTTTTTACCGTGGCAGCACGCGCTTGATTTTATGATTTCGACCATAAAGTCGTGATAGGGATAGCTAATTCTCAAAAGATTGAAACGGTCTTCATTGATATAACAGGTTTGTGCTTGTAACTTTAGGAAGCGATATAAAAGAGGGCTTTTTGTTTTGCTATATTCAGCGAGCAATTCAAAGAATACGTTCAGATGATACTCCAACTCCGAATAATTCAGGTGCTCATTTTCACTATATTCTTTTAGCCATGCCTTGCTTCGGTCTAAATTATTGGGCTGATTAATAACGTCCTGTACAAACGCAAAAATATAATGTTGCATGGCTATGGAAGCGGTTGGATGATTTCCTTTTTTGAAATCTGATTTGATACTCATTGCCCGATTTTTTTTGTGAGGAATATGAAGCGTCCATTTAAGTTCCACAAATATACAGAATAGTTATTTATTTGCAACCTAATGCTTGAATTATTATTGATGACGTCTTTTAGGTTCACTGTTGGAGTAGTGGTCGTGCTACCACTATGTGACTACACTAATGACCGTATCTAGTGACATTAGGGTGTCAATCCCAATTCCGTTGCCCGTTTTTTGTTTACCAGCTTCCCATTTCTTGCTCCGCAATAATCAGGATATGATGAGAATTCCCAGTCTTCGGGTCGTACTGCCAACTGTGCTTTCACAGGTTTTTGATGAATATAAGTAGTAGTCATAATATAATGTCGTATTTTTCATAAAGAATGGAACGCGGATTTGACGGATCTAGCGGATGAAAACGGATGATATTTATACGGATTTAAAACAGATTTAAGTCATGCAAGCATGACTGATAAGACCGCAAGTCTTTGAAAATCATTTCGACTTGTCGAAATTAAAATCCGTTTCTTCTATCCGCTAGATCAGCGTTTATCCGCGTTCCATTCTTCTATTTCTTCTTATTTGATTATAGGACATTATATCTTTCCTGCTACTTAGATGGCTTAAATTTTTCATCCCCTTCTTTTGTATTTCATTTGTTAGCACGAGTTCGATATAAGATTCTACAAGTTTAGTCGCTATATTATTTTAAAATAAGGCAATAAGGTTTTTTTAATCTTATTCCCTTTTTCTCTACTAAGGTAAAATATTGAAAAAATAAGATTCAACCTTAGTAGTACCTCAAAAGGGTGCAAAAAGCCCCACTAAGAATATCTGATTTTAAAACCCTGACAACGGTTAATGAGTAAATCTGAATTGGGTCTGCTGAAAAACGATGTTTGTTTTTACAAGATTAGATTACGGTGCGCTGCACCTTAGACTTATCCTGGAAATAAAATTTCTACAGAGATCCCGCCGCTCTGCGGCTTTGCATCAGGTGCAAAGCACCGTTATATTTGTAGCCATTTACGACATGAACAACCAAAGGTGCAGAGCACCGAAACATCTTGTTCAAATAAACGGATTACATTTATAATAAATCAAATTCCTTCCTGCAAATCTACTTACATCAAAGAATGAACTATCGCTGACAAACACAACCTTATTTGTCAGCGATCCAATTTGACTAGTACTTGTTGTAAATTCGCCTAAACTGAATGCATGTAAGTAATGGTTTGAATATAATGTCACATTTTTTATAAAAGAATGGAACGCGGATTTGACGGATCTAGCGGATGAAAACGGATGATATTCATACGGATTTAAAACAGATTTAAGTCATGCAAGCATGACTGATAAGACCGCAAGTCTTTGAAAATCATTTCTACTTGTCGAAATTAAAATCCGTTTCTTCTATCCGCTAGATCCGTCAAATCCGCGTTCCATTCTTCTATTTCTTCTTATTTGATTATAGGACATTATATCTTTCCTGCTACTTAAAACGCTAAATAATTCTGAATAACCTATCCATTTTTAATATCCGTGCGGTAGGTTCAGAAATTTTCACTGTATAATAATCCATACATCTGTACAATATTGACAATAAACAATAGATTAATGATTGTAAATTTATTTCTATCTTTGCCTCATTCGTTAATGCCCATTTGCCTATGAAAAAAGGAACGCAACGTTTATCTATTTTCTGAAACAAAAGAGCTTAGCTTGAGAACTGAAGATCTACTACTCATTACAAAAAATCAACATCTATCATGAAAAAGTTGTCTCAAAATTGCGTTCTTTTTCTGTTTTTATTCTTTTCATTCTCCCTCCATTCGGCAAACAATCCAGCCGAATTCCAAAAAACAATTGTGGACCGGTTCAACAAGTTCTGTTTAGGATATCCGCAGGAAAAAGTGTATCTCCATACCGACAAACCTTATTATAGTGCAGGTGAAAAACTATGGTTTAAAGGATATCTGGTAAATGCAGTAACACACCGACCAAAATCCATTAGCGAGTTTATGTATGTGGAGCTGATAAGTAAATCGGATTCGGTGTTTTACAGAGCCAAAATTAAAAAAGATTCCCTCGGCTTTGCAGGCAGTTTTAATTTAAAACCCGAACTTCCAAGTGGTTTTTATACCCTACGCGCATACACCTATTGGATGCAAAACGCTACAAGCGATTTCTTTTTCAATAAAATCATATATATCGGTAACACCATTGACGATGCCACGCAGAGTCAGATTACATATGGAAAAACCGTAGACGGAAAAGTTACGGCAACATTGAAACTTACAAATGGGAATAAACAACCACTAGCCGCTCAAAAAATAAGTATACTCCAATCGTCGGGTGGTAAATTGGCAAAACCACTAAGCCTGACGACCAACTCTTTGGGTGTAGCTACCTGGTTACAAGCCATTGATACTACATCAGGTTCAAAGAGAAACATAGAACTACTCATCGATAACCCCGGGCTAAAATATAAAAAAACATTTTATCTTCCTGAATTCAGTAGTGATTTTGATGTTCAGTTTTTCCCCGAAAGTGGTGTATTCCTGAGCGGTAATTTACAAACGGTAGCTTTTAAAGCCATTGGAAAAGATGGATTGTCGGTGCAGGTTACCGGTAAAATATTCAACAGCAAAGACGAAGAAATTACAGATTTTACAACTGTAAATAAAGGGATGGGAAAGTTTATGTTTGCTACACAACCTAACGAAACTTACTATGCGAAAGTAAAAATGACCAATGGATCGGAAAAGCGTTTTCAGCTTCCGACAACTCAGGACAACGGAGTATCACTGCACTTTGTGTTTAACCGCGACAAAATTTTATACGAGATATTTAATCAAACAAGCACTCCAAATAATAATCTATATTTGCTTATTCACTGCCGTGGGAAAGCTATTTTAGTTCAACAACTGAATGCGTTATCGGGCAAAATATCAGACACCTACCTTCCTGAAGGAGTACTTACTTTTTCGGTTATCGACTCGGTAGGAAATACGCTCAGCGAAAGACTTTGCTTTATAAAACATCCCAACCAACCAACCGTTGGCATGCAAAGCAACAAGCCTGTTTACGGTAAACGCGATTCGGTGAGTCTCAGCCTTAATATTAAATCTTTACTCGAGAAAACAAATATCGGAGATCTGTCTATTAGTGTCACTGATAGTCGAACAGTGGTTCCGGACACCTTAAGTGATAACATTCTCACGAATCTCTTATTGACTTCCGACTTAAAAGGGTATATAGAAGATCCTGCAACCTATTTTGCAGATAATCTCAATTCTACCCACGAAAAGTTAGACATATTAATGCTTACACAGGGTTGGAGACGATTTAAAACTCCCGAAATTGTAAAGGGTATTTATCAGGAACCACAATATTATATTGAAAAAGGACAAGCCATTTCTGGTAAAGTAACCACCATGCTCAATAAACCATCGAAAAAAACGAAGGTTATGGCTCTTCTCCCCTATTCCGGATCAACCCGCATAGCCGAAACCGATAGTTTGGGTAGATTTATAGTGGATGGAATTGCATTTCAGGATAGTACAACGCTAACATTAAAAGCAAAAAAAACAAAACTGTTGGGAACACTCGAACTAGTAGTTGATAAAGATGTATTTCCAAAGGCTTCAACGTATATACCAAGCTCATTCGATAACACAAACACAACTCCAACTGAATTTTTGCGCCAAAGTAAAGAAAAATATTACTCCGAAGGAGGAATGCGCGTGGTTGGATTAGAACAAGTAACTGTAAGTGCTACCAAAGTAAATAAAGCCGAAACAAAACAATTTTATACAGGGCTGGAAGATTCGAAAATGACCACCGAAGATATGGATAAATACCCCGGAATGACGGTATTCGAATTATTAGCTATGATGCCGGGCGTTACTGTAGAGAATGACCAGGTATTTTTTAGAGGAAACCAAAGTCCTGCGGTATTCTTTATCGACAATATTGCACCTTCGACCGTAGAAGAACTCACATTTTTATATTCAAATGACATAGAAAAAATCTCAATATTTAAAGGAGTAAGTGCTGCAATTTTTGGGGCACAAGGTGGATATGGGGTTGTTGCCATCGAACTTAAAAAAGGAAGATTTATAAATAAAGAAGATCCACTAAGTTTAACGCGTGTTACCCCGCTTGGATTCCAAAAACCGACCGAATTCTATGTTCCAAAATATGATGTGGAAAGCATCCGCAAGTCACCAAAAGTCGATTTGAGAACTACTATTTACTGGAATCCAAAATTGGTAACCGATAATGCCGGCAATGTGAAGGTCAACTTCTTTACTGCCGATAATCCATCGAGATATTCGGTAATAGTAGAAGGTGTAACAAAAGATGGCGAAATATGCAGGTATGTAGGGTATTTGAGGAGAGAATAGATAATTAATGCGAATCAGGAGTTGAAAATAATTCTACTTTGCTTACAGTTAGCTATTTCCCGTAGGGAATGTATATTAATAGAAAATTGAAATAAACAAAATCTATTCCCCGTAGGGGATAAACAAAGATAAAACATTAATGTCCTACGGACAATAAAACATTGATACATGTTTATTCTATTGATATTGAAGTCCTACGGACTATTTTTCAACTACTGATTCGCATTAATTATCAACTAGTAATTCAAACCATAAATAACAAAAAAAACAAAGTCTATTTATACCAATTTATTTCAGAAAGTATTACAATTCCTAAATTGGAGTTATTTTATAATAATTATGCTTTAGAACATGATTTTCTGACCATATAATTGGGGCTTTTTTTGTTATTTTGCGTTCAGAAAATAATAAATGTAAAAAATACAATTAATCATGAATGTACAAGAATTAAAAGCTGCTTTCGAGGCTGCTTACGGTAAACAAGCAGAAGCAGTGTATTTTGCACCGGGACGTGTAAATCTTATTGGTGAACATACCGATTATAACGGTGGTTCGGTGTTTCCATGTGCGTTGAGCTTTGGAACTTACTTATTGTTGAGTAAAAACGATGAGAAATTTGTAAATTTCCGTTCGATGAACCAACCTGAAGTTACAAAACTAGGATTAAACGAATTGACTACTCCACTTGAAAACAGCTGGGTAAACTATCCACTTGGTGTTTTTGCACAATATATCAAACGCGGTGTAGAAATCAAAACCGGTTACGATATTCTTATCTGGGGTAACGTGCCTAATGGAGCCGGATTATCTTCATCTGCTGCATTAGAAGTAGTTACTGCTTTCGCTTTGAACGATCAACTTGGAACCGGCTTCAATCGTACTGTATTGGCTCAAATTGGTCAAAAAGCAGAACACGAGTTCGCATTTGTAAACTGCGGTATCATGGATCAGTTTGCTTCTGCTAACGGAGCTAAAGACCACGCTATTCACTTGAACTGTGATACATTGGAATTTGAATTAGTTCCGGTAAAACTTGAAGGCGTAAAAATTCTTATCTCAAACACTCACAGCCCACACAAACTAGACTCAGGTGCTTACAACCAACGCGTAGCTGAATGTAAGTTGGCTGTTGAACAATTAAACAAAGTTCGCCCTATCAAATTTTTGGCCGAATTGACCGAAGCTGAATTCAAAGAAATTGAATCGGCTATTACCGATCCTGTGGCTCACAAACGTGCCCGCCACGTTGTAGGTGAAGTTCAACGTACCAAAGATGCAGTAAAAGCATTGAAAGCGGGAGACTTGACATTGTTCGGCAAATTGATGAACGCTTCACATGTTTCTTTGCGCGACGACTACGAAGTTACCGGATTGCAATTGGATACTATGGCCGAAGAAGCATGGAAAATTGATGGCGTTATCGGATCACGTATGACCGGTGGTGGTTTTGGTGGTTGCACCGTTTCGTTGGTGAAAGACGAAGCGATCGATACATTTATCGAAAAAGTGGGTGCTGCTTACGAAGCAAAAACAAGCATCAAACCACAGTTCTACATTGCCGAAATTGGTAACGGAGCTTGTAAAATAGATTAAATACACCCCTAGCCCCTAAAGGGGAATTATGCAAGTTCGTCTTTATTTTTTCTTTAGTGGCTAGGAACACAATAATAGTTTATTAATATCACAAACGCAAAAGCCCCCTTTAGGGGGTTGGGGGTCATTATGAAAACAGCTAAAGAATTAGAAATTGAATTGAACGGTAAACCCGTTTCACTTTACACGCTATACAACAAAAATGGCATGTCGGTAGATATCACCAACTATGGTGCAAAGATTATCCGCCTGATGGTGCCCGATAAAAATGGTAAATTTGATGACGTGGTACTTGCTTTTGATACACTTGAAGAAGTGATTGAAAAAGAAATCTACTTCGGTGCCGTTTGTGGTCGTTTTGCTAACCGTATCAAAGACGGTAAATTCAGCATCGATGGTGTGGAATATACTTTGCCTGTAAACAACGGAACCAACTCATTGCACGGTGGTGTGCATGGTTACAACGAGAAAGCATGGACTGTAAAATCGGTTTCGCAACAAGAATTGGTATTGGAACTTTTCTCTCCGGATGGAGAAGAAGGATACCCGGGTAATCTGACCGTTACTTGTACCTACATTTTGAGCGATGACAACGCGATAAAAATGCATTACGAAGCTACTACTGATAAAGCAACCATCATCGGTTTGACCAATCACTCGTACTTCAACCTGAAAGGAGCCGGAAACGGAACTATCAAGAATCATACACTGCAAATTAATGCTGATTACTACACCGTATTGGATGAATCTTTCGCTTTGACCGGCGAAATCCGTCCGGTAGCAGAAACTCCGTTTGATTTCCGAACTGCTAAAGCTGTGGGCGAAGTTATCGACGACGAAGTATACGTTCCGGGTTGGGGAATTGATAACAACTGGTGCTTACGCAAAGAACAGGCTGGTGATTGTGTATTAGCAGGAACCGTTTACGAACCAACTACGGGCCGTAAAATGGAAGTGCTAACCACACAACCGGGATTACAAGTCTATACAGGAAACTGGATGGATAAAATTGTTGGAAAAGAAGGTAAAATCTACGACCGTCAAGATGCTATTTGCCTCGAAACGCAAGGTTTCCCTAACTCTCCAAACATTGCACACTTCCCAAGTCCACTACTTCGTCCGGGACAAAAATACGACGAATGGTGTGTGTATAAATTCTCTGTAGAATAGATATTTCAGTTGACTGTTTAATAAGTTGACAATAAAAAGCAGAACTACCGTCAAGTGGTTCTGCTTTTTTATTTGATCGAAACATGCTATTGATATTAGTTCACCAACACTTTCCTATTGGTAATAACGCCATTTTGCTCAATAATATGAAGAAGATAAACGCCCCGGGCACGATTGTTTGTTGGAATAGATATTGAAGCTGTGCTTTGTCGTAAAGCAAACACTTTTATCCCCGAGAGTTGAAATAGCTCCACCGCAGCAATCGAACCACTAACAGCTATTTCGTTATTAAGTCTGACATAACGAACCACGATATCCGAATCGAGAACAGGAGTGGTAAGTGCTGTGTTAGGGTTGTATTCAAATGGGCCAAGATCAGGTGCAATGCCTGTAAATGGCAATGCCACATCAGTACCGGCATTTATCAATCCGGAAGTACTTTTGAGTCTAAAAAGACCATCCATGTATGGCAAAGATCCATCTGCATTTCGATCGGCTTTTGCATTAGCAGTAGCCACGCTTAAAAAATCTGTAGCCGAAGCAGCAATTGCATTCCACGAATTAGTTTTAAAAACAGTACTTGAATGGAACGAATTACTATTACCGGCACCAATAGCAATATTATTCGCAAAAATATGTGCACCACGTGTATCATTATTATTGGGGAAACTGAAAGCACGCCCGTCATTATACGAAATACAGTTTGAACAGATGACCCGACCAACACTATTGTTTTGATCGAAACCTTTGTTGCTTGAACTCATAATCCGATGTCCGATAGAAATACAACGAATTAATGTTGCACCGCCTAAAGCTCCATTTCCACCCACTTTAAAACCATTGCCATTACCGGTATTTGTTACAACCCCTACAGTGTTACCGGGATAATCGGTCACATCGTAGTTGCTCTGACCGTTTTCCATCACTCAGCAATCTTCAAAATAAGTATCGTTCTGCGAACCAAAACAATCGTATCCATCATCCGAATTTTCCCATGATCTACATCGGATAAACCGATTCCCAACTCCAACTGTCAACTTACACGCAAAGCCATCGGCATTACCTCCTGCACCACCGGAGGTTTTAAAATCAAAATTCCGAAAGGCATCACAATCAATAATATCATTATATGCCGCAGTTCCACCCGTAATTTGCAAACCAGCATCACAGTTCCTATAAAACCTGCAATTCTGAATCTTGTTATACGATCCCTGAATGTGCATACCATTATCACCGGCACGCGTAATATCAAGCCCTTGAATAAAATAATAATCTTTCGACACCGATACTCCGCGTTCACTCGCTGCATTCGTACCCGAATATCCACGATTGTAAAAATCGAGGACAGGACGGGTGTCACCGGGATATGCCCAAAGATTTATATAAGCAGATGCATTACCACCCACATTCAGACTCAATTGCGAAGCCATCATATACTGCCCACCACGGATGTATACCGTATCACCGGGCATAGCCTTTGATATAGCTGTAGAAATGTCGTACGGCGAAGCTAATGTGCCCAAACCTGTAGACATGCCTGCAACTGCCACTACATATTTTTTTGCACTCAAAGAGATAAAACAGCAGCTTATAATCAAAAGAAAAAAAATCCGTGCTTTCATGTTTAGTTGATTCGAAATTATTAGTTTGCAAATATAGCCTGAGAATATATTGTAATGTGTGGATAAATTTATTGATATTGTGGACAAATGAAAAAACTCAATCGGTTTAACGCTATCACGAAGTTTAGTATTTATTTTTGCCTATTAGAAAGTTAAGTCTCGCTCTGGTTAAACTTCAAACTAAGGGTCGAAAAGGAATATTATAACAGCCATTTTTACTAAAAATGAGTGAAAAAATTAATGCAATATGTATTATTATTCAATTTTATATTTTATTAGCTCACCAAATGTAGTATCTCAGTAAAGTGCCTTAAAAACAGACAAATCGGAGATTCACAGTAATTTAAAATTTTGGTATAATCAGCAGAATAACTGATTTAAAAGTGACGATTTAAACTTCAATGTCGCATATAAATTATAAATTAATACTAATTAAGCTCATATACGGAAAATTTTCTTTAATTCGTTTTATTCTATAAAAAAAATATGTACATTTGTGGGGTCGGAGATGATATTTTCAACCGCAACAAAACCCTCGAGAGACGTTAAATGTAATATAGAATCATTAATCAAAAAAAACAAAATGGCAAATTTAGATTTATCAAAGTATGGCATTTCGGGCAATTTCGAAATTGTTCACAATCCAACTTACGAAGAATTATTTCAAGCAGAAATTGATCCTGCAAACGAAGGTTTTGAAAAAGGTGTATTAACAACATCGGGGGCTATATCGGTTGATACCGGAAAATTCACCGGTCGTTCGCCTAAAGATAAATTTTTCGTAAAAGATGCAGTAACTGATGAACACCTTTGGTGGGATGGAACGATAAACCGTCCAACAACTCCCGAAGTTTTTGACCATTGTAAAAATCTGGTAACAAAGCAACTTTCTTCCGCTAAAAAATTATATGTAGTTGATACTTTCTGTGGTACAAACGAAGATACACGTATGAAAGTACGTTTCATCATGGAAGTGGCATGGCAAGCTCACTTTGTGACTAATATGTTTATCCGTCCTTCGCACTACGATTTGGCGAACTATGGTGAGCCTGATTTCGTAACTCTGAACGGATCTAAAACATCTAATCCGAATTGGAAAGAACAAGGCTTAAACTCTGAAGTATTTACGTTGTTCAATCTAACTACTAAAATGCAGGTTATCGGCGGAACCTGGTACGGTGGTGAAATGAAAAAAGGTATTTTTGCCCTAATGAATTACTATTTGCCATTGAAAGGTATGGCTTCTATGCACTGCTCTGCTAACGTGGGTAAAGATGGTGATGTCGCTATTTTCTTCGGACTTTCAGGAACAGGTAAAACGACATTGTCGGCTGACCCAAAACGTTACTTAATCGGCGATGATGAGCACGGTTGGGATGACAATGGCGTATTCAACTACGAAGGTGGTTGCTATGCTAAAGTAATTGATTTGGAAAAAGACAAAGAACCTGATATCTGGAGAGCTATCCGTCGCGACGCTTTGTTGGAAAATGTTACTGTAGGTGCTGATGGTGTTGCTGATTACTCTTCGGCTGCTTCGAAAACAGAAAATACACGTGTATCTTACCCAATCTACTTTATTAATAAAATTGTTGCTCCTTCACGCGCAGGACACGCCTCTAAAATCATTTACTTGTCGGCTGATGCATTTGGTGTATTGCCTCCGGTATCTATTTTGGATGAAAAATCAGCTCAATATCATTTCCTTTCAGGCTTTACTTCTAAATTAGCCGGAACAGAACGCGGTATTACCGAGCCGGTTCCTTCATTCTCTCCTGCATTTGGTGAAGCATTCCTTACTTTACACCCAACTATGTATGCAAAAACATTGATTGGAAAAGCAAAAGAACATGATGCAAAGGTCTACCTTGTAAATACTGGTTGGAATGGAACAGGAAAACGTATTTCATTGAAAAACACCCGTGCCATTATCGATGCTATCATCGATGGTTCAATTGAAAAAGCCGAAACAATCAAAGTGCCTATCTTGAACCTCGTTGCTCCTAAAGCATTGAACAATGTTGAAGCCGGTATTTTGGATCCACGTGACACATATGCGGATGTTGCAGAATGGGAAACTAAAGCCAAATCGCTTGCTGCAAAATACATCAAAAACTTTGAACAATACTGCGACAATGACGATGCTAAAGCATTAATTCCTTCAGGACCACAATTGTAAGACCCCTAAATCCCCTAAAGGGGACTTCATATAGAAACGAGCTGTTCGATTAATTTCGAGCAGCTCATTTTTTGTTATTCGTTGTTAGTAAGTACATTGATTTAGTTGCATATAAGCTTTATAATGATTAATTTTGTCTTATCAAAAAAATAGATTTATGGAACAATATCAACTAGATTTCTACCAAAAACTTTTACCTACCGAACAACTCATCCTAAAAGCAATAGCACTGAAATCCAGTTTTTCTGATGCATCCGAAATTACAGATATGTTGATGTATCGGCAAAGACTGACACAGAAAGCAGTGAAGGATTGCATAGAAGGGGCGTTGAGATACAGACTAATTGAAGTCAGCACCTCATTTGGATACAGCAGGAGCAAGTACAAAGTAAGTATTCCCTTTATGCTCTATATTTATCCTGAATTATTCGATTTTGATAAAGAGTGGCAGATAATAGAAAAAAGATCGTTTGATTCGTATTATACCGATGAACTAACTCGTTTCAGGAATTTTCTGTATTGTCTTTTACATGATAAGAAGGGCTTTGCTGTAGCTCAGGATAAGCTTCTAAATCGTAGTGAACCACTAGGATTGTCGCAAATTGAGAATATATTTGATTACCTGGCTTACGATAAACTTCTGTCAAAAATCAATTTTGAATTTCTGAAGGCCTTGTTTGTTCGAAAAATGAATTATTATGTTCTTGAATTGCATTCAATTAATGAAATAAAAAAATTTACAGAGAAAATAGATGTGCTAATTGCCCCCGAAAACGAAGGAAAACTTCCATTTAGCGAGGATGATATCAATTTCTATTTAGGTAAAATTGAATTATCGAATAAAACTGCTGGAAAAGCACTGCACTACAAGTTAGGAGTAGCAGGTTTGACACAAAGTGACTTTAAAACTGCACTTACAAATTTTGATAAAGCCATAAAACTTGAACGACAGGAATTTAAGAACATCCAATTACCGCTAAATCTATTCTATTCGTTTTATTACCTCACCACTCTGCTTTGTATCGACTCAGAAGAAGCAACCATCCGTTTACAAAAAATGCTGAATGGGCTTGAAAAAAATAGTTATTCAACGTTCGATTTATATTTTAAAGCAATTATTTACAATGTACTGAACAATACAATCGCAAAGAAACAAACAACGGATTCGATGTTTGCTTACGTGAAACAAGAACACAATGATTTGCAATCAATTTTATTCATTTGCCTATGTTATTTGGCTGATGCGAAACCACATGTAGCCGTACAAAATGCCATGGAGTTGGTCGTTATCAAAGCGTTTAAAGCCGGAAACCTGATTTTGGCTTACGAGGCCGCTTTTGCCATGAAGGTTTGGTTTAATTCGCCCAGCTGTGTGGAGTTGTACAACCAGATAGCCGTAGAAATGAGCTATAAACCGGTTCTTTCGCTTATTTCCCGACAAGAGGACTGGGAAAAATCCCTTAATTTACTGATAAACTTGGGAGGAGACAAACCAACTAAGACAGCAAAAGACAAAGAAGCAACATCGCGGGTGATTTATCATTTCAACCCAAACACAGAAGGAATACAACCTATTCTACAAACCCGGAACGCAAAAGGATTCTGGAGTACCGGACGGAACATTGCGCTAAAAACCTTTTTTGAAGCTAAAACTCCGGGCATGACCGAACAAGATATACGCGTGTCGAAAACCCTGAAGCATTATAATAACTATTACGATGGGGCATATTATGAGTTCTCGAACCGTGCTATTGTTGAACTGGTGGGTCACCCCTACATTTTTTTGAACGAAGGAAAAGAAATTCCGATGGAACTGATTGCTGCCCAACCCGAAGTAAAAGTACTAAAATCAGCTTCAGGTTACTCGCTCAGCATCGATGTAAAGAAGCTTACCGAGCGAGTATTTGTGATAAAAGAGACAAACACCCGTTATAAAGTTTATGATTTAAGCCTGAATCAGCTAAATATTATTCGAGTATTGGCAGATCAAAAAATTGTAGTCCCGGAACATGGAAAAGATAAGCTAATTCAGTTGTTGGGCGGAATTAGTAAGCATGCTACCGTTCATTCCGATTTATTGACATCCACTACTGATAATACTAAAATAAAAAGCGTTGTTACCGATAATCGGGTACGGGTGCAGTTATTACCTTTTGGTGACGGGCTGAAAGCCGAACTTTTTGCTAAGCCATTCGGCAGTCATCCGCCTTATTGCAAACCGGGCATTGGAGGCAAGGTCCTTATTGCCAACGAAAATGGAACGCAACTTCAGGTGAAACGCGATTTGAACAAAGAAGCGGAATATGCCAATGCCTTGCTTGCTGATATGCAGGCACTGGAAAGCATTGATATGTCCGACGACCTTATTGCATTCGACGAACCGCTGGACTCACTGCACCTGCTGGATGTAATTGCTAACCATAAAGACAAATGTGTGGTAGAATGGCCAGAAGGCGAACGGTTTAAAATTCGGGGAACGGCGAACTTTGGTAATCTGAACTTGCGGATTAAAAGTAAAACCAACTGGTTTGAGCTGGATGGTGAACTGAAAGTGAATGAGGACACCATACTTACCATTCAACAATTGATGGGACTGGTGGCCAAAAGCCACGACCGCTTTATTGAACTGAAAGATGGCGAATTTCTGGCATTAAGCACCGAAATGAAAAAACGGTTGGAAGAACTTTATACCTATACCACTTCCGGCAAAGATGGTTTACATATCAATAAATTTGCATCAGTAGCATTGGGCGATTTTTTCGAAGATGTGGAAAACCTTAAGACAGATAAAGCATGGAAAGAATTTCAAACTCGGATTGAGAAAACGCAGGTAGAAGATGTGAAAGTTCCTTCCACACTTCAGGCCGACCTTCGTCCGTATCAGGAAGAAGGTTTTAGGTGGATGACACGCCTGGCCGAATGGGAAGGTGGTGCTTGTCTGGCGGATGATATGGGATTGGGAAAAACTATCCAAACACTTGCTATCTTGCTGCACCGTTCGCTTATTGGTCCTGCCTTGGTAATCTGCCCGGTGTCCGTTATGGGCAATTGGATAGCCGAAGCACAACGTTTTGCACCCACGTTGAACGTAAAAACACTGGGTACAACCAATAGAGCGCAAACGCTTGAAACACTTGAAGCCGGCGATTTATTGGTTAGTTCATACGGTCTGTTACAATCGGAAGAAAAGCTCTTTATTGAAAAGGAATATGCAACCATTGTGCTGGACGAAGCCCATGTGATTAAGAATTTCGCCACCAAAACCTCTAAAGCCACCATGCAACTTAAAGCATCTTTCCGGGTAGCACTTACGGGTACGCCTTTGCAAAATCATTTGGGTGAAATATGGAACCTATTCAACTTCGTAAATCCAGGATTATTAGGCAGCATGCAACATTTCAACGACACTTTTGTAAAGCCTGATAATGAGCATGCCCGCAAGTATCTGCGTAAACTCATTGCGCCATTTATCCTTCGTCGTACAAAATCAGCAGTGCTTGACGAGTTACCTCCTAAAACAGAGATTGTCAAAAAAATACAACTTTCGGAAGCCGAAATGGCTTTTTACGAAGCTCTGCGCCGACAGGCGATACTCAATATTGAATCCGGCGAAGGAAACCAAGGCACAAAGCATTTACAAGTCCTTGCCGAGATCACCAAGCTACGTCAGGCTAGTTGCAATCCATCGTTAGTGGATGCCAACGTAAATATTGCCTCTTCAAAACTGGCAACTTTTATTGAAATAGTAGACGAACTGATTGAGAATAAACACCGCGCACTGGTATTCAGCCAGTTTGTGTCGCACCTAAGCATTGGACGGAAAGCATTGGACGGAAAAGGTATCAAGTACCAATATTTAGATGGCTCAACACCTATACCTGAGCGGGAACGTAGCGTAAAAAAGTTCCAAAGTGGCGAAGGCGAGTTGTTTCTTATCAGCCTCAAGGCAGGAGGACTAGGATTAAATCTCACCGCAGCCGATTATGTTATCCACATGGATCCGTGGTGGAATCCCGCTATCGAAGATCAGGCTTCGGACCGTGCTCATCGCATCGGACAAACACGCCCCGTAACCATTTACCGCTTGGTAGCCGAAAATACAATTGAGGAAAAAATCATACAACTGCACAGTACTAAGCGCGATTTAGCAGAATCGTTGCTCGAAGGCAGTGACCAATCAGCACGAATGTCACTCAATGAATTGGTTTCGTTGATACAAGAAAGTTTGTAAGAAGCGTATAGTTAAGAATAAACGAGATGTTCGAAATGAATCGAACAGCTCGTTATACTAATTATCGAATACTTATGATAGTATCTCCTTCCCCACAATTTCAGCAGCAAAAGCGACACAGCGGGTACAGGGTCGGGTATCATAATACGCTTTATTCCGCTCAGAGGCCTCGGACTCCTCGGGAGCATGCTTTATCTTCAACAAGTCAGCGCATATATACGAACCCATCTGAAGTTTGAATTCCTTTGCGGTACGTTGCACAGCAGCATAGTTAGTGTTTTTGGCCACTTTATCTTTTGGGTCGGCATTCGGATAGTGCAAACCCAGTATCAGAAACATACCCGAAACAGCACCACAAACTTCCCGTAATCTTCCCATTCCACCACCGAAAGAAGTCGCCAGTTTAGCTGCTGTGCCTGCATCTATACCGTACACGTCAGAATAGGCCATAAAAACAGCTTGCGAGCAATTATAACCCTCTTCAAACAAGGCAACAGCTTTCTCTACTCTTCTATCTAATTCTTCGTTATTCATATCGTATTTTCATTTAACTCTGACTTCCCCTTACTCCTAAGTTTATGAATATAGGAAACAGATAAATACCAAACTAATAATCGCAATAAAAATCCACAATGTAAGTCCTAAAACCAATGGCCTCACTCCTACCGATTTTAGTGTTGCACGCGATAATCCTGCACCGATAAAGAAAAGCGTGATTGTCAAACATTGTCTTGAAACCGCCACTATTCCATGTGTCAAAGTTTTCGGGATATTTAAATATGTATTCATCACCATGGCCAAAATAAATAAGAAAATAAACCACGGAATAAAAACTTTGTCGCCTTTTGATTTAAAATAAATTGAAGTAAAAACGGATAGTGGGATAATCCACAAGGCGCGTGTCAGTTTCACTGTTGTTGCCACTTTTAAAGCTTCCTCACCAAAAGTAGCCCCGGCACCCACTACCGAACTGGTATCGTGAATAGCAATAGCCGCCCACATACCAAACTGATGTTGTGACAGATGAAACCAATGTCCCAACACAGGAAACAGGAATAATGCAATGGCATTCAGCACAAAAATGGTAGCCAAAGAAACTGACATTTCGCATTCATCTGCCTTGGCTATAGGCCCTACAGCGGCAATGGCACTTCCCCCACAAATAGCGGTTCCGGAAGCGATCAAAAATGAAGGAATCTTCGAGATTCCGAGCCATTTACCTACCATTATTCCGATAAATAGAACACTCACAACCGAAAACATCGTAAAAAACATTCCATCCGAACCTGCCTTTACCGAGTCTAGCAAATTCATTCCAAACCCTAACCCTACTACCGAAATTTGAAGTAAGTATTTTGACACGAACTTATTAAATCCCGAAAAAGGAGCGCCAATGGTAAGTGCCAGGATTAATCCCGAAAATAATGCTATCGGAGGTGAAATAAACGATGTGCAACAACAAGCAACCAGCAGTATATAAATGACTTTTGTTACTAATCCACCTTTGTTCTCTGTTACTTTTTCTTTGTTCGTTATTTCTACATTTTTCATTTTTGAGTTCTTTGTTTTTGACGCTACAAAGCTAACTCAAATCTGAATAACAGAATGATAGTTATTACTTATGACTGATTACTTAAAGTTATAGCGAGTGGCAAACCTCATAAATAACTCCGGTAATCCTTCTGTTTCGCCATAAAGCTGTATAAAATGGAAAGTTCGGTCTAAATTTAGATTTTTGATATCCACAATCCGTAATGTATTATTTTTCAACTCATCTAAAATAGAATGAATCGACAGAAAAGCCATACAATTAGAATGCAGTAAATATGATTTTATACTTTCGGTACTACCAAGCTGCATTTCGCTCTTTAAATCGGACAATTTAATGTTATGTGGTTTTAAAGCGTGGGCTATTACTTCCAATGTACCCGAACCGGGTTCGCGCAATAAAAGCGGAGTAGTCAGCAATGTGTCTATTGATATTTCTTTTTGCGATACTAAGGGATGAGTTGAGGCCACAACAGGCACTATTTCGTCGCGAATAAATTCGGTGTATTTGAATAAAGTATTTTTTGACTGTCCTTCCACAATCCCGAAATCAATGCTATTGTTATTCAGCGCTTGCTCAATTTGTTCTGTGTTGTTGATAGTCAGTGAAACGCGAATATCTTCGTACCGCCGATGGAAGTCAGCTAAAAGTGGTGGAAGTACGTATTGGGCAATGGTAGTGCTGGCGCCAATGCGCAACTGCCCTTTGAACGTTTCGGTTAACGTGTTCAGGTCAAACTCAAGACTTCCATAGAGTCCAAATATCTGATTGCAGTAGTGAAGTAAAACACCACCAGCTTTGGTCAACTGAATTTTATTTCCATTACGTTCGAAGAGTCTTACTTTGTAGTGACTTTCAATTTCCTGAATGTGCTTGGAAACCGCCGGCTGAGTGATGCAAAGTTCATCCGCTGCTTTAGTAAAGTTGAGACGCTTGGCAACTGTGTAGAATACTTTTAAACGAAAGTCAAACATAAGCAGGTATGAATATAACGGTTCAAAATGAATACCCCGACAATCCTCCAATAGAGAGAATCATTCTCCGACAAAAGTACTTAATAAAGCGTAATGGGGAAATTATTACCGAATAAAAACCAGAAAAGAGAAGCCGGTAACCCAACTTCTCTTTTCATAATTATATATTTGGTTTCTACTTACAGCAAACTACTTGGTTCTAAAATCAAATGCTTCTTCACCATGTTGTGTCAGGTCAAGTCCTTTTTCTTCTTGCTCAGGTGTTACGCGCATAGGCAAAATCATATCGGTTATCTTGTACAACAAATACGAACCTCCGAAAGTAAAAATACTAACCAATACTAAAGCCAACAAGTGGAAAAAGAAAGTATGTGTTTGGCCAGATGTTAGCCCCACATTTTTAGCAAAAACACCTGTCAATATCATACCCACAATACCACCCAGTCCATGACATGAAAACACATCAAGCGTATCATCAATATTGCTTTTCGATTTGTAACGAACCGCAGTGTAACTTACCATGGCAGCCACAAAACCGATAAAAATACTTTGACCAACCGTAACAAAACCTGCCGCCGGAGTAATAGCAACAAGTCCCACCACTGCTCCAACCGCAGCTCCTACCGCAGAACGTTTTTTACCCAATGCCCCATCGCTCAATAACCAGGTAAGCATAGCCGTTGCCGAAGCAATATTCGTATTTACAAAAGCGGTAGTAGCAACTCCATCAGCAGCTAATGCAGATCCTGCATTAAAACCAAACCATCCGAACCAAAGCAGCCCTGTTCCCAACAAGATATAGGGAATGTTGGTTGGTTCGTTTTCTGTTTTACCTTTGCGTCGTCCTAAAAACATGGCTCCACTCAATGCTGCAAAACCGGCAGAAATATGAACAACCGTTCCACCCGCAAAATCGAGCACTCCCCAGTTGCGCAAAATGCCATCAGGATGCCAGGTCATGTGAGCCAACGGAGCATAGATAAACAAGGAGAACAGGCAAATGAAAAGCATCAAGGATGAAAAGCGAACGCGCTCAGCCAATCCACCGGTAATCAAAGCCGGCGTGATAATGGCAAATTTCAGTTGAAACATGGCAAACAATGCAAAAGGAATAGTAGCTGCAAAAGCAGGATTTGGAGCAATACCTACGTTTTTGAAGAAAGCAAACGTGAACGGATTTCCAATAAAACCACCTATGCTGTCGCCAAAAGCTAAACTGAAGCCAACAACCACCCAAAGTACACTTATGATACCAAGTGCAATAAAACTTTGCAATAAGGTAGATACAAGGTTCTTGTAGCGAACCATCCCACCATAAAAGAAGGCCAAACCCGGTGTCATTAAAAGTACCAGAGCCGAAGCCATAAGCATCCACGCCGTATCGGCATGATCAATAACAACCCCTTTGGGCATTTCATTAGCATAAGTCACCGGAATAAGTGACAATATTGCAATTACAACCAGTAATAAGAATGGAAGTTTATACTTCCACCCGACTTTTTCTTGTTTCATTGTTTTGTATTTATGAGAATAAAAATATGCTTACTTTCTTTTTATTGTCTCTGTGTGGATTACACTATCAAATTATTTCTAATTTTGCGCAAAAGTAATAATTTTTCTTGAATTCTCCGAATCTGACTTACACTCAGCATTGAAATATAAAATAGATGATGCAAAAAAAGCCACTCAATACACATTACGATGCATTAAATGGCTTTTATTGCTAATGATTAAAGACTATTTCCGGAATAGACCGTTCAACTGTTGTGCCTCCGACAGCGAATGTATTTTAGCTGAAGTAGCATTCACATATTCGTTTGAACTGTATGCAATTACTTGCGATAAACAGATCTGTCCGTCTTTCGTAGCCAAAACACGAAGTCGCAATCCGGCTCCAATAGCTGACTTTAATTGTTTTATCTCATTCACTGAGCCCGATTCTATCGCCCGTATCAGTTTAGTTTGCTCATTCACATCAAAATTGTGTTCGGTGACCTTCAGCTGTTGATCGTTATCAGCTGAAAAATAGTGACTTTTCCTCAAGAAAAACATGAAAACACCGACAGTGATACTCGCAAATCCGGCTATAAAGAGGAGATGCGGAAAGGTGTCAGTTGGTTGCCATTCGAACGAAGTGTAAATACCGAATGACACCACTCCAATGGCGATTAACAACAGGCTCTTTACTACAGAGCTTTTCTTTTTATAAACTATTTTTGGCTCCATGTTATCTAAAACATGTTCTATTGATTCATTTGTTTCCATAATGATATGCGTAGTGCTTGTGAACACAACAAGCATGTTCACAAACGATTATTTGTAATTAAATTGATTATTTTTGAAATTTTGTTCCGAAAGAACGTTGAAAAGAATGCTCAGGAAATCAAATCAGGAGCTTACGAAGGTGGTATAAGTAATACCCATCCAGTTGTTTGAAGGCAGATGTAAGCGAAAAAACGCTGTCAAATTTAAAATATCGAAGTAAGGCTATTTGTTGTAAATAGCTAACACGAAATGCATTCGTCGATGAGGTAGTAACCCGGCTAGGGAAACATTGAAGTAAATTGGTCAAACGTACTTGCTCATTTCTCATACCTATCGAAACCAAAGCATCGGTAGCCGAGAGGTACGAATGCTGATGTTCCGGTATAGTCTGATTTTGCGTAGTGGAGCATGTTTGAGGTAAAACACGTTCACATCTAAGCACAGATGTGGAATTCACTCCCAAAAAGAGTGAAACCGCAACCAAACAATAGATTAGAAAATGTTTCATGCTACAAAAATACTAAATTTAGAGCTAATGGGCAAGTTTTTATAATTTGAACAGCCCTGATGGTTTGCAACTTACGGGAAATAATTCTACCTTTGCAATAAAAATACAGTTTTTACCCTGTTATTGCATATTAATAAATTATATATACGAGTATTATGTTTAAAACAAATCAGTATTTCGATGGAACAGTAGTTTCTATCGGTTTAGAATCGGCCGAAGGCAGAGCAACTGTAGGCGTAATGGCAGCAGGTGAGTACGAATTTGGAACTGACACAGTAGAAATTATGACGGTCGTTTCGGGTCAACTTACTATCCAACAACCCGGTGAAACAGAATGGAAAACCTATACTAAATTCGAAAGTTTTGAAGTAGCTAAAGGTGTAAAATTCAAAGTAAAGTGCTCGCAAGACACCCCTTACTTGTGTTTGTATAAGTAAGACCCTAAATCCCTAAAGGGACTTAAAGAAAGAGTTTGTTTCGGAATAGAGACAAACTCTTTTTCATTGTTCAATCACCAACTAGCAACTAAAAAAAGTAGTACCTTTGCGCCGTTTTACTACCAATATATAATTGAGATTCAGAAAATGACAACACAAAAATATAAAATGCTGGTACTCGACCTGGATGATACCCTCCTTAGAGACGATTACAGCATTTCTACTCGAAATAAAGAGTTACTTTTCGAAGCACAAGACCTTGGCGTGAAAGTAGTGCTGGCTTCCGGTCGCCCCACTCCCGCTATGCTTCAGTTTGCCGATCAATTAAAGTTAGCGCATTACGATTCGTACATGATTTCTTTCAACGGAGCTGTGGTAACATCGATGAAAAACAATGAAATTCTGTTCGAAACCAGTCTTACAAACAAAGAAGTACACAGTTTGTACGATTTTAGCGTGGACAACAACGTTCATATCATCACTTATTCCAATAAAGGGGTGATCAGCGAAACCGATTCGGAATACATCGATGTGGAAATAAACCTCACCGGCATGCATCATCACAAAGTCCCTTCGTTCAAGAGTGAAGTGACCGGTAACCCTGTAAAATGCATCATGCTGGAACACCCCGATTACTTGAAACAGGTTGAAAAGAAACTAAAAGCCGAACGCACCGATCTAAGCGTATCGCGCTCTAAACCTTTTTTTCTGGAAGTTATGCCTCATGGCATCGACAAAGCAGCAAGTATCGACTTTCTGGCTAAAAAACTCGGCATCGCACAACATGAAGTGATAGCAGTAGGAAATGCCGGTAACGATTTATCCATGGTTCAATACGCCGGTCTGGGCATTTGGGTAGATAATGTAAGCGACGACCTTCGTCATCACGCCGATTATATTGTGTCTTCCAATGAAAATGATGGAGTGGCAGAGGTTATTGAACGATTTATATTGAAATAAGCCCAAATTCCCCAGATTCCGACCGACATTGCTCCGATGTCGATCCACATCGCCGGGATGTGAGCTCACATTTCCCGGATTATTCCCGTTTCTTCCCCGATATCGATCCACATCTCCTGAATATCGATCCACATCTGCCAAATGCTTATCGTTATATTCAATATATTGATAGACATCTGGTAGATGTCTATCAATATATTCAATGTTTTAATAAACATTTCACAAATGTCTACTGTTATATGTAAGTATTGATTAAATATCGACTGCCAGTAAACACCAAATACACCAAACTACATGCGCAAAGATAAAATTGTACACGATTTTCGAAGAATTTCAGTACCCAATAAAATTACTTTTGGACGTTCTGTGATAGCCAAAATGACTCTTATCGATTTGTTTGCGAAACCTGATGTAGATTATGCAACAGCTACTTCGACTGTGGACAAGTTAGAAGAATATTACATATCTTCGCGCGACGGTAGCCACCAGCAAATGGCCCTTATGCATCAAACGAAAAAAGAATATGATGAAGTGTTTCATTCGTTAGCCGAAAATGTAGACAGATTAGCTGATGGGGATGCAGCAATTATTCTTTCTACCGGATTTCATTTAGTAAAACAACCAGAGTTTGCAAAAAAATCTGAATTGCAGGTAAAAGCCGGTGACATGTTGGGAACCATGTGGCTTAGACGTAAAGCAGTGAATAAGGCTACTGCTTATGTGTGGCAGTATTACGTGGGTTCGGAAGTTCCAGCAGAAGAACAATGGTTATTTGGCGGCTGTAGCACGCAGGCCTCATTCGAAATGACAGGGCTTACTCACGGAAGCAGAGTCTGGTTCAGGGTAGCCGCCGTTACACGTGAAGGAATGCAGCAGTTTACCAATCCAATAATGAAGGTAGTTCTTTAATCAAAAACACAATCCGACAGTATCCCTAGTGATCTGTCAATAATGAATATAAGCTTGTTCCAATTCTGGAACAAGCTTTTTTTGTTTAAGAGATAGCTATCACCTGAAGCAATGAGAGGTTCAGCCCTAAAAAGATGATTATTTTATCAACGTTATATCTTTCACATTTCTTTGCAAATATCAAAAAGTAAAGTTTTGATATCAAATTTCACGAAAGTTGTAAATACTGTATAAATATCTTTACGCCAACATAATATAATGGTCATGTTAGGTTCATTTTTTTACGAATTTGTGTTTAAATAAGAATTTTCAACCCTTTTACAATAATACCGAGAATTATAACTTTTGATTTCCCTCCAAATAACCCATATTAAGATAAATAGTTCAGTTGTTGTGATCGGCTGTCCAATTTTACAGACTATTGTACAAAATTCGAGTGACAAAAATTATGCAATACAATATCTTTGTTATTAAATTTATTTATGAAAAATAAGCATTATTTACAACTATAACAATTGAATACAGAAATGGGAAGAAGCCAGCCCTTTCTAAAGATTCGGGACTAAAATTAAAACATTACGAAGGCTAAACATTAAAAAACATCAAAGGAAAACAAAAAGCATGAAAGGTTAACTCAAAGAATCACTAACTAAAATTTAAATTACATGAAAATCAGAAATCTATTGAAAAAATCAATTTCAAAGCAAATTCAACATCGATTGATGAGTGCATTGTTAATGCTCATCACATCCCAATTGATTTATGCACAAAATGAATTGGTAACGGGTAAAGTACAAGATGCTCAAGGTGAACCTATCATTGGCGCATCTATTGTAGTCAAAGGTTCTACTGCCGGTACAATTACAGACATTAGTGGAAGTTATAAGATTAACATTCCAGAAGAAAAAACAGTTTTGGTATTTTCCTATATTGGAATGGGATCCAAAACCGTTACAGTGGGAAAACAAAAAGTCATTAACGTAAGATTAGAAGATGCAGCAGTTGGACTAAATGAAGTTGTTGCAATTGGTTATGCCAAAATAAAGAAAAGCGATGTAACCGGAGCAATGTCTCAAATTTCAGAAAAGACTCTGAAAGAACGCCCTGTTCAGAATGCAATTTCGGCAATTCAAGGAAAAGCTGCCGGGGTAGATGTTCAAACGAATGTTCGTCCAGGTACAGAATCAAAAGTTGAAATTCGTGGTTCCCGTTCTCTTATAGGCGGAAACTCACCATTATATGTAGTTGATGGTATTGTATTGATGGGAAGTATTAATGATATAAATCCTAATGATATAGCTTCTATGGAAATATTAAAAGATGCTTCTTCAACTGCAATTTATGGTTCACGTGGTGCTAATGGTGTAATTTTAATTACAACAAAAAGCGCAAAAAAGGGAAAAATAAGTGTTGATTATTCCGGATCTATTTCTTTTGATCAAATTAACTCAACTACCAATTGGGCCAGTGCAGGTGAAGTCATAGACAGAATGCGTCAGGCTAATATCAATGGAGCTAACTATGCTAATGGAACCGATCAACTTAAATATCCAAATCCAATTGCAGATAGAAATTTTTTTGGTCATAACGATATAGCTACAATTGCAGCTATTAACAGTGCCTATCAATGGACTGATAACACATTTACCACTCCTGTTATGAGAAACAGTACCGCAGAAGAAATTGCTGCAGGTTACCCTGCACAGGTTCCTGTTTATAACTCAGCGAATATCCCAACTACCGACTGGATTGGAAAACTCACAAAAACTGGTGTTACTCACAATCATCAAATTGGTATCTCCTCGGGTACAGACAAATCAAAAACCTATTTTTCATTAGGTTATTACAAAAATGATGGTACTCAAAAAAATCAGGGATATACACGATACACTGCACGTATTAACTCAGAAATTACTCCTTTCAAATGGTTAACAATTGGAACTTCTTTAAATGCCATGCACAGTTTACAGAACTATGGAACGATTTATCGTAAAGGTAGTGCTACAGGTGCTAATGATTCATACGGAATTGCTTTGGGTCAATATTTGATGGCACAGCCGTACGATGCAAACGGTGTATTAAACGAATACCCGGGAGGCAACAATAAAATTCCAGTATGGAATCCATTTATCGATATTGAAAACACAACAGATTTAACCCGCAATACATCTATTCAAGGGAATGTTTTCGGAGATGTTCGTTTTACTCCATGGTTGAGATACCATGTTAATTTCGGATCAAATCTCACTCATTCACGCGCAGGAACCTACCAAAATTCGATGTCCACTTTAAGACGTACTGTAAAAACCGGAGCTGCAACATATAATACCTCAGAAAGATTTAAGTACTTAATTGAGAATTTACTTTATTTTGACAAAAAAATCGGCCAACATTCAATTGGTGCTACTTTAATGCAATCGGCTGAATACAATCGATATGAATATCAGTCGACTGATGTTTCTGGCATATTTTACGATACAGCTAAATGGTATAGTTTAAGCAAGAATACATCATCTACCCCCGATGCATACAGCTCAGATTTCAGCGAGAGTTCCATGCAATCGTATATGGCTCGTGTTAATTATTCATTAATGGATAAATACTTATTAACAGCTTCCTTACGTGCTGATGGTGCTTCTATGTTAGCTGAAGGTCATAAATGGGCTACTTTCCCATCTGTAGCTATTGCATGGAAAATGCAGGAAGAATCATTTATAAAGAAGTTTGAATTTGTAAACGAACTAAAACTCCGTTTTGGTATGGGTACATCAGGAAACTCGGCTGTAGGCGCATATTCATCTGCCGGTCCACTGGCTCAATACAATTATGCATTTGGAAATACTGCTGCAGCAAGTATGCTTCCATATGAGATGCCCAATCCTTTATTAGGTTGGGAAAGAACAACTCAATATAATGCAGGTTTGGATTTTGAAGTTTTGGATCATAGAATCTCCGGAACAATTGAAGCGTATATGTCAAACACTAGCGATTTACTAATGTTAAGACCATTGCCAGCAATCGTAGGCTATCCGAACGTAAAAACAAATATCGGTAAAACCAGAGGTAAAGGGATTGAATTTACATTATCGACAAAAAACATAGTGACGAAAGATTTTATGTGGTCAACAGACTTCAACGTTTCGAGCTATAAATCGGAAATCGTATCGTTGATAAATGGAAAAGAAGATATGAGAGGTAACAATTGGTTTATTGGAAGATCGATAAATGTATTTGCTCCTACCTATCAAACTGATGGTTTATGGCAAAACACTCCCGAAGATTTGTCAGAAATAGCTTTATGGAAAGCAAATGGCTATTCATTCCAGCCTGGACAAATTAAACCGGTTGAAGGCGGGACACCTGACCATAAACTGACTGTAGCTGATCAAACAGTAATTGCAAGCAGAGATCCCAAATGCATATTAGGTTTAACAAATACCTTTACTTACAAAGGGCTTGAACTTAGCTTTTTCCTTTATGCACGTCTTGGACAAAAATATTTTTCGTCCTTGATACCAGGCGGTTATGCCGGAGGCGATTTTGTGGGTTATGCAAGACATGCTGATGCCAGCGAATTTTGGTCGGCAAGCAATCCTAGTGGTAAATATCCTGAAATGAGCAGCAATACTTTAGTTAGAAACGATGCTTTATTAAAAGCTACTTACCTTAATGATGGTTCATTTATATCAGTAAGAAACATCTCATTGGGATATAAATTCCCTACCAAATGGATACAAAAAGCAAAAATTAGCAGTCTTCAAATTTATGGACAAGTTATGAATCCTTTTATCTTCGGTGGCGAAGTCGTAAAAGCTGGAATCAATCCTGATGACACAAATGGTTGGGAATCCGTAAATAGTGCTGGTGACCCAACAGGTGGAACTAATAACAACACAATGATGGTAACAAGTTTTGTAGGTGGTATCAGAGTAAGTTTTTAATCATTAATTAATTAAACAAATACAGAAATGAGAAAATATATTTTAATAGCGTTTTTGATGACGACTTTATTTAGTTGCTCGGACGAATTCCTAACGGAAAAAGCCGTAACAACTCTTACATCGGATTATTTTAAGACACCAGCCGGACTGGAAATATTAACAAAGGGAAGCTATCAGATTCTTCGTTTTAAACCAGACTATAATCAGGGAAATTACCTTTTTGGTATTGGTTCTGATGTAGAAGTGTATAGCTGGTCAAATACCGAGAGAATAGAGATGGGTGGATACAATATCAATGGCTGGAGTCCAACTGCAAGCGGAACACGCGTCGCCCCACATGTCAACTCACTAATTGGCAGTGCAAGTGGTGGTGTATCTGAAGGAGTTTATCCAACCATTGGACGATGCAATATATTCATGGAAAATTATGCTAAGCTTGATGCAGCCGGACAAGCTGCTCTTGCACCACGTAAAGGTGAAATGTTGTTTTTACGTGCTTATTCCTATTTCTTAATTACAAATATTTTGGGAGATGCACCTATCATTAAAGAAAGCTTTGATGGGATGCCCGCCAACTTCAACTTTAAGAAAGAAAAAATGGAAGATATCTACAAAGTGATGATCTCAGACTTGGTACAAGCTATAAGCCTTTTGCCTGCTACAACAACTGAGCTGGGTAGAATTACAAAACCTGCAGCCAATCACTTTTTGGCAAAGTTATACTTAGTTCGTGCTCAAGGTGCACAATTTCAAAACAGTACAGAGCCAACACTTAAAGCTTTATTTAAAGGAGCAGTTGCTTCAGACTTAGATTCTGTTATTCATTATTCTAGTGAAGCCATTAAAGCCGTAGCCCCGACAAATGCAGCGTACGGTGGTTTGTCTACAAATTTTGCTACACTTTTTACAACTACAGCCGATTATGCTCGTGACACGCAAAAAGAAATACTTCTTTCAGCTCAATATGAGCCTACACAGATGTTTGATGGCCGTTATGGTAACACATTAGTACACTTGTTTAATAGTAATCATACATCTTTGACTGCTGCAACTCCGCGTACATTAGATTATGGTAGACCTTATGCAACAGCAGGAGCCTCAGATTGGGGATATGATATGTATACCGACCGCGCTAATGACTCACGGTATTACAAAACATATCTAACCGATTATGTAGCAACCTTTGCAGGGACAGATTGGAGTAAATCATTGGGTAAAGTGTGGGACTTTAAGAATGCAGCCTACTACAATGCTTACCTAAAAACCTCAGATAAACCGGCTGCTGCGGTTGGTAAGCTAATGATTGCAGCTAAGGGAGACAGATCCATCGTGTATATTGAAAACTCAAAAGATCAGCCTTTAGATTCACTTTGGGTAGTTAGCCAACCGTTTATAATGATGGTACGTTGGATGGCATGTAGTCCAAATGGTGCAGGTTACTTTAACGCTGACAAAACTCTAAAAACAAGTGCTACTGTTGATCCAGCAAATCCGGTGGTTACAAATACTACTGGTCGGAAACTAGCCTATCGTTTAAGTGGTGATAAAGGTGAACTATTTGGTCTTGATAGAGGAATAGGTGTAGCACAATGGTATATGGGACCACGCAAATGGTTAGATCCATTCCGTGGAAAATCTGCAGATCCAAACGGCGCAGGGTCTATTGATATTCCGTTATTCCGTTTAGCTGAGACTTATCTGATCCGTGCAGAAGCATATGGTCGCAAAGGTCTAATGACTGAGGCAATTGCAGATATTAACGTTTTACGTAAACGTGCAGCTTATCATGCAGGTGAAAAACGCTCGGACGTATTAGTGAAGATGGAACCTGCAGTTCTTACTGGTAAACTGACTATCCCTGCTGGCGAAAAGGCATCTCCTTATTTAGTGAATACAGATTCGTATAATCAAATTAAAGTTGATGGTACTGAATGGGTAGCTGGATCAACTAAAGCTAAACTTGAAAACTATTGTCCGAATGCGGCCAATCTTTTCGTTGAATTTATCTACAATGAACGCGCTCGTGAGTTAATATTTGAATTGACCAACGTTGAAGATTTACATAATGCTGGTTTACTTTACGATCGTATCTATTATCACGATATGATGGGAGCTCCTGCCACCTCAACAGGAACTGTTGATTTTCCATTCCCATTGGATGATTTTTCTAAAACAAATGGTGCATTAGGAAAAGGAAAGGGAACATTAGAAAGAAAGTATACTTTAAAACCTTGGCCACAGAGTTTCTTAGACCTTTTGACTGACGAGAATAATCATGCATTAACAACTGAAGCGAAAGCCGCATACCAAAACTTTGGGTATTAAATCAATTTAAATAATAAGGCTGTCCACAAAAACGGGCAGCTTTTTTTGTTTCAGCTCACAAAAAAGCCTGCTCCAACTACGGAACAGGCTTTTGTTTTATACGGGAAATTGCAAATTACTTTTAACAACTTTCAGGCCCAATAACCTCGCGAACTTCTCGAATGGCTTTTGCGGCGTTTTCCCGTGATTTTTACTTGCCAATGCGGTATAACTTGAAAACGCAAGTTTCGTTGACTGAAATGGCCTTAATTTGCTCACCCAGGGGTTCTGCTAAAGGTGATAACATCTACTGGAAATGCCTAAATGCCCAGAAGCTTCACGAGTTTATTCTTAAATCATCATATTCATAGCTTCACGAACTTCGGCTAAAGTTTCAATCGCAGTTTGTCTTGCCTGTTTGATTCCATCTTGCAAAATACTCCTAACATAAGATTCGTCCTGCTCCAAATGAATACGTCTTTCTCTTATTTCTTTAAAATAGCTGTTTAGTGCATCCGCAGTTATTTGTTTTAATTTACCGGAACCTAATTCACCAATCTCTGTTGCAATCTCTTCCGGACTTGTTCCCAAACAGAGAGATGATAACCTTAGCAAATTGGCAACTTCGGGCCTATTGACAGGGTCAAATGTGATATGTCTTTCCGAGTCAGTTTTTGCCGATTTAATCAACTTAGATGTTTCATCTGCAGTTGCTTTTATCATGATGCTATTATTCCTACTCTTACTCATTTTTTGATTACCATCCAGTCCAAGAATCATAGGAGATTCACTTAATAGTCCTATCGGTTCCGGGAAAACATCAGCATTAAACTTCGTATTAAACCTTTTAGCAATAGTTCGTGTCAATTCAATATGTGGCAACTGGTCTTTACCAACAGGTACAACATTACTTTTACAAAAAAGAATATCTGCTGCTTGATGTACAGGATACGTATACATTCCTGCATTAATGATTTCTTTTCCTGAAGCAGAGATCTCCTCCTTAACTGTTGGGTTCTTATTTAGTTCCGAAAGTGATACAAGTGATAAAAAAGGAACTAAAAGTTGATTTAATTCTGGGATATGACTATGAGGGAAAATATAGGTTTTATGTTGCTTTGGATCTAAACCACAAGCTAAATAATCTAATGTAAGTTCAAATACATATTTTGAAATATCTTTGAAAACATCCCTGTCTGTTAATACCTGATAATCTGCGATTAAAATATAAGTTTCCACACCTATATTTTGTAATTTTACGCGATTTAGAATTGAGCCAAAATAATGTCCAATATGCAAATTCCCTGTAGGTCTATCTCCAGTAAGAACTCTATACTTAGCTGGGTCTGTATATAAATCCTTTTCTAATAATTTGCTTTTCAGAACAGCTGTATCAAATGATGCATTGGATATTCCAACTATACTTTCCTTTGTCATTGTTTAATATTTTATTACGAATAGCTAAATGCTATCTATTGTTAGTTTTTTTGCATTACACACACTTTCATCACCTTATTTCGCATAGCTACCTAGTCATCACTAAAATAATTTCTAGCGAAGGCTTTCCGGTCAGTCAAATGCCACAACAATTTCCCCTTTTCTTTTAAATTACAGGAAAGTGAACGAGTAGAATTTATAGTATCAATCAGGAATTTTCTCTCTGAATATTAACTACTAACTTATTATTCTATTGGTATTGATCTACGAATGCGTTGATCTAACGAAGTGAGCGTCTCGGTGGTAGCCACTCCTTTTATTTCTTGTATGCGCGAATTAAGCAGTTCCATAAGGTGCTCATCGTTCTTTGCATAAAGTTTAATAAGGATAGTATAATTGCCTAAGGTGTATTGCGATTCTACGATCTCTGGAATTTTTTCCAACTCTTGTACCACCTCTTTGTACATCGAACCACGTTCCAGCGTTATTCCAATGTATACGCACATTTGAAATCCTAACATTTTAGGATTTACATGATATCCGGATCCTGTGATAACATCGATATCTATCAATCGTTGAACACGTTGATGAATGGCTGCACGAGATACGCCACACTCTTCGGCCACATCTTTAAAAGGCATACGAGCATTCTTAGTGATAATCTGTAAAATTTTTCGGTCTAATTGATCTATCTTTTCCATAATACTTGATTGTTGTTTAGTATATTGACAGCAAAATTATACAAAATAAATGGAAATTGAAAAATTTAAGTCGTGATTATGTGATTTTATAGGATAAAAGATATTAATTTATATATATTGACTATCTTTTTGACAAAAAAAGCCGAAGTGATAACACTTCGGCTTTTCAAATATATTACAAAAACTATCGTCTTTGTTGTTGTTGTTGCATTTGTTGTTGCAACTGTTGCATTTGCTCAGGGCTTAATTGTTGGCCACCTGCAGGAGCTGGAGTATCTTTTTCAATTGAAAGTAATTCAACTTCAAAAATCAACATTGAGAAAGGTTTGATTTTACCTTGGCCACCGTTACCGTAAGCCAATTGTTGAGGTACATACAATTTGAATTTTGAACCAACAGGCATTAATTGCAATGCTTCAGTCCAACCTTTGATTACCTGATTAACAGGGAAAACAACTGGTTCTTTACGTTCAACTGAACTATCAAATACAGTTCCATCAATTAAAGTTCCGTGATAGTTTACTTTTACTTTGTTTGTAGCAGTTGGAATTGGACCTGTACCTTTTGTAATGATTTCGTATTGAAGACCGCTAGCTGTGGTGATTACACCTGGTTTTTTACCATTTTCAGCTAAGAATTTTTCACCTGCTTTTTTGTTAGGACCAAATTGAGCTTCCATTTTTTTAGATTGAAGCGCTTGCATGGTAGTATTCAAATAAGTTTGAGCATCTTTAGCAGTCATTTGAATGTTAGATCTTTTAAGACCGTTAATCAACCCTTGTTTGATAAGGTTGATGTCTACTTTCAAAGTAGAATCGCCTAACAAACCTGCTTTTTCTTGTCCTTTTAAAGAAGTTCCGATTTGAGTTCCTAACTCAACGATTTCAGCGTTTTCTTTTACGGCTTCACCTTTGCTTCCGTCTTTCAATCCGGCAAGTAAAGCTTTAATTTTTTGTTCAGCTGAATCACCTTTGATATAATAGTCTTTGATTCCTGCACCATTAGCTAAACCAAAGGCATAATTCAAACTATCAAGTTGAGTTTTTAAAGTTGGTGTTTTAGCTTTATTGCTATCGCACGAAGTAAATGTAAATGCAGCCACCAAAGCCACGGCGATGAATATATTCAGTTTTTTCATTTTTCTGTATATTTTAATTTGTTGAATTATTATTTTGCTTGTGGTTGTGGAGCTTGTTGAGGAGCCTGTTGTGGGGCTTGCTGCGGAGCTGACATTTGTGGTTGTGAACCGCCCATCTTTTTAGCTTGAATAGCCATCATAGTTTTTTGAATATACTCTTGCGCTTGTTGTGAAGTCATACCATCTTTGTGACCGCGCAATGCATTTACCAAACCTTGTTTTACTAAGTCTGCATTAAATTTCAACGTAGAATCACCCATTAAACCGGCTGCCTTTTGTTTTTTGAATGTAGATCCGATTTGTTGACCCAATTTAAACATTTCGTCTTTGCTCACTTCTTTGCTATAAGCTGCGTCAATTGCTTTCATCAAAGCTACAACCGCTTTATCAGAAGAGTCTTTTTGCATAAGGTTATTTTTGATACCTTCGCCATTAGCTAAACCAAGTGTGTAATTGATACTGTCGTTTTGAGTTTTCAAAGTCACAGTTTTAGCTTCGTATTTATTACACGAAGAAAGTAGAAAAATGGCAACCAAGGCTACCAACGATAAAATACTTTGTTTTTTCATTTGAATAATATTTATAAATTTATTTTTTGGTTTCAATGACCGAAATCTATTTGGTTTTCTTTACCACTTTAGAAACGGCTGCTTTTTTAATTGATTTTGGTGCTACAAACGATTTTAGTGCCGGAGCAGCAGGAGCCACTTCGACAAGCGGTTTGATTTTGAGTAACTGAATTTCGAAAATCAAAGTAGAGAATCCAGGTATTGGTCCACCGTTTGGAGTTCCTTGTTCGCCATATCCTAAGGTGTAAGGAACAAAAAATTTATATTTCGAACCAACAGACATTAATTGCACACCTTCAGTCCATCCCGGAATTACCTGATTTAACGGAAAAGTAATTGGTTCACCACGATCAATCGAACTATCAAATTTTGTTCCATCAAGTAAAAAACCTTGGTAATGAACTTCTACCGAGTCAGTTGCTTTAGGTTTAGGCCCTTCAGCCGGAACTAACACCTGATATTGTAATCCACTTACAGTTGTTATTACACCTTCTTTTGTTTTGTTTTCAGCTAAGAATTTTTCTCCTGCTCCCTTTTTAGCTTCGACTTCTTTAACTTGTGCTGCCGAAATGTATTTGCGAAAGAACTCAGTAGCAAACTCCTTTGTCATAAGTGTAGAATCACCTTTCATTGCGGTTGAGAAACCTTTGATCAACAAATCAACATTAGATGCTCCACCAGGGATATTCTTAATGTTTTTTGCAAAATCGGCACCAACATTCATCCCCAAGGCATAACTCATTGAGTCAACTTGATTGAATAACACTTGTTTACATACATCTGCTACAGGTGCATCTGATTTCTTTTTTTTGTCTTTGGCAACTGCCGAAGTAAGAACCAAACAAACGGCACCGAGAACTAAAACTGTTTTTTTCATTATTCGTTATTAATATTAAATTAGTAGATTTTTATTGCAAAAAAACTATACAATGTCCAATAACTCAACTTCGAAAATCAAAGTGGCGTGTGGAGCAATGGCTTGTCCGGCACCTTGAGCTCCATAAGCTAAGTCTGATGGGATAAATAATTTCCATTTAGATCCGACCGGCATTAGTTGAAGTGCTTCAACCCAACCGCTGATTACCTGAGTAACTCCAAAAGTTGCAGGCTCACCACGGCTAACTGAACTGTCGAAAACATTTCCGTCGATAGTAGTACCATGATAATGTACTTTTACTGAATTAGATGCAGTTGGTATTGCACCGTTACCCGCAGTCATTACTTCATATTGTAATCCGCTGGCTAAAGTTACAACTTCGTTACGTTTAGCATTTTCTGCTAAAAAGGCTTTTCCTTCAGCTTGCCCTTTTTCGCTTACCTTAGCTTGCAAGGCAGTAAAAAATTCATTTATAACCGCTTGAGCATCTTCATAGCTCATATCAGGTTTGTTTTGTTCCATTACATCTTGTATCCCCTTGGCCAATTTACTATAATCCAACGCAGTAACACCGCTTCCTAAAAGATTATTTCCTAAACTTAAACCCAATGCATAACTTACTTTTTCCATTCTAAAATTTAATTTTTACCTTAGTTTTCCAACATGAGAAGAACTAAGCCTGTTTGTTTTATATATACTATTTTTATCAAATACTTAACTTTAAAGCTACTTATGAATTTTCGGTTCTTTTTTACACAAAAAAAACGCTGCAAAGATAGCTGATTTGTTGGATAATAGCGTGTTAATAAATCGAAATTATAACGATGAAACAACAATTGGTAATTTTTGACGTTTTCTTTCGCCAGTATTAGGGTTAAACATTTCAAAATAAAGCACATAAATTCCTACATTTGCGTTTTTACCACTTGCTGTTTTACCATCCCAAATCAAGAAACCTTCGGTGGGTAGTAAAATATTTGTTCCCAATTGAACAATCCTCACTCCGACCGCATTAAAAATCATAACATTTGCTACGAATCCAGTTGCATCGGTCTTGTATTTGATAATACAAACATCGTTTACACCATCATTGTCAGGAGAGAAGCTCTCTGTCTCAGTCCATACGAATTTATCTACATTTACCACATCCAATATGTCTCTGAATTGTGAGTTCTGATAGCCGGGTGTACCAAAATTTGTAGTTGAAGATGCTGAATGCCATGATGCTGCATCCTGAGTTACTAAATCAGGATTGATTCTCTCCAAAGCCACACCTTTCGGATTTTTCACGAGAGCATTATGCCATTTCACATTATATTGCAACTCATCAAAAATACTGTCCTTTGCAGAATTTGTAAGAACTAACACAGCACTTTCATTATTGAGCGAGTTCCATGTGGTAGAAATTATATTACTTTCAGGCGGACATGAGTAATAACTACGAAGTAATTCAGCATCCGAACAAAATGCAAGATAACCATGAGGTAAAATATGTGTTTGCACCGGAATTACATTTCCCGTATTCATCGTACCATCTGTTTTACGCGTGGTAAAAATCATACCCGAAACATCAAGCAACTTGTCAGATTTATTATAAATCTCGATATACTCCAATGAGTTCTCCAGATTCTCAAACATTACTTCATTGAAAATCAAATCACCTATTTCTTTTTTCTCAACAATGCCGATTGATTTTTTAGTAGTTGCTGAAACGTTCCCTGCTAAATCTGCTAACCCAGTTGTTTGTAGATTATAAATCTTCCCTTTTTGAAAATCATTGGCAAAAGTCAATTCTATAGATGTTTTATCCGTTGAAATGACTGTTGAGATAGGACTACCCATTCCATTATCAACCGTAAAAGTACTTGCTGAGAAATTCATTCGTTCCGAAAATGTCAGTTTCAATTTATTCGGTTGCTCAATGATCAGTGAATTCCAAATCGGTTGCTCCGTGTCAACATAAACGGAGTTCTGATAACCCGGAGTGCCGTAGTTATTGTTGGGACTAGCAGAATGCCACGAGTAAGCATCTTGCGTCACCAAATCTGCTCCCATACGTTCCAACGATATTCCCTTCGGGCTAACCACCCATGAATTATGCCATTTTACATCATATTTCAGTTCATCAAAGATGCTGTCTTTAGCTGCACTGGTCAACACCAGAGTCGAACTTTCGTTATTGAGTATTGTCCATGAGGTGCTTATGATATTGCTTTCGGGCGGACAAGCATGGAAACTGCGAACCTTTTCGGCATTCGAACACAGGGCCAGATAACCTTTTGGAGGCAGAGGAGATGTATTCTTTGGAATAATATTTCCCGTATTCATCGTACCATCTGTTTTACGAGTGGTGAAAATCATCCCCGAAACATCCAACAGTTTATCTGATTTGTTATAGATTTCTATATACTCCAATGAAGTTTCCGGATTTTCGAACATTACTTCGTTGAAAATCAAATCGCCTACTTCTTTCTTCTCAACAATACCGATTGATTTTTGAGTAGTTGATAGAACGTTTCCTGCTAAATCTGCTAATCCGATCGTTTGTAGATTATAAATCTTCCCTTTCTCAAAATTACTTGCATAAACTAAGGTAATTGAAGTTTTATCAGCAGATATCTCAGTCGAAACCGGACTACCCATTCCATTATCAACCGTAAAAGTACTTGCTGAGAAATTCATTCGTTCCGAAAATGTCAGTTTCAATTTATTCGGTTGCTCAATAATCAGTGAATTCCAAATCGGTTGCTCCGTGTCAACATAAACGGAGTTCTGATAACCCGGAGTGCCGTAGTTATTGTTGGGACTAGCAGAATGCCACGAATACGCATCTTGAGTTATCAAATCAGGACTTGTACGTTCCAACGCAATACCTTTCGGACTAACCACCCAGGAATTATGCCATTTTACATCGTATTTCAGTTCATCAAAGGTGCTGTCTTTAGCCGCATTGGTCAACACCAAAGTAGAGCTTTCGTTATTGAGTGTTGTCCATGAAGTACTTATGATATTACTTTCGGGCAGACAAACGTGGAAACTGCGAACCGTTTCAGCATTGGAACAAAGTGCCAAATAGCCTTTAGGTGGCAAAAGTGGAGTCAGTTTAGGGATAATAACTCCCGTATTCATCGTACCATCTGTTTTACGTGTAGTGAAAATCATCCCAGAAACATCTAGCAATTTATCCGATTTGTTATAGATCTCAATATATTCCAAAGAGTTTTCTGGGTTCTCAAACATTACTTCATTGAAAATCAAATCACCTATCTCTTTTTTCTCAACAATGCCAATGCTTTTACTCTTCAATTCTGGCTGATTACCGGCTAAATCTATTAATCCCGAAGTTTGCAAATTATATATCTTCCCTTTCTCAAAATTACTTGCATAAACTAAGGTAATTGAAGCTTTATCTGTAGAAATTTCAGTAGAAATTGGGTTCCCCATTCCATTATCAACAGTAAAAGTACTTGCGGAAAAATTCATTCGTTCTGAGAATCCGAGTTTTAGTTTATTCGGTTGCTCAATGATCAGTGAATTCCAAACCGGAAGTTCCGTATCAACATAAACCGAATTTTGATAACCTGGAGTGCCGTAGTTATTGTTGGGACTAGCAGAATGCCACGAGTAAGCATCTTGCGTCATCAAATCCGGACTTGTACGTTCAAAAGCAATACCCTTCGGACTAACCACCCAGGAATTGTGCCATTTCACATCGTATTTCAATTCATCAAAGATGCTGTCTTTAGCTGCACTCGTCAACACTAAGGTAGAACTTTCGTTATTGAGCGTTGTCCATGAAGTACTTATGATATTGCTTTCGGGCGGACAAGAATGGAAACTCCTAACCATTTCTGCATTGGAACACAGTGCCAGATAACCTTTTGGAGGCAGAGGAGATGTATTCTTTGGAATTATATTTCCCGTATTCATCGTACCATCTGTTTTACGCGTGGTAAAAACCATCCCCGAAACATCCAGCAGTTTATCCGATTTATTGTAAATCTCAATATATTCCAAAGATGTTTCAGGATTCTCAAACATTACTTCATTGAAAATCAGATCTCCAATCTCCTTTTTCTCAACAATACCAACACCTTTCTTCGTCAATTCGGGCTGATTACCTGCCAGATCAGTCAACCCTGTCGTTTGGAGATTATACATCTTCCCTTTCTCAAAATTACTTGCATAGACTAAGGTTATTGAAGTTTTGTCAGCAGATATCTCAGTCGAAATAGGACTTCCCATCCCATTGTCAAGCGAAAAGGTGCTCGTTGAAAAATTCATTCGTTCAGAAAATTCGAGTCTCAGTTTATTAGGTTGCTCGATAGTAAATGAATTCCATATTGGTATTTCTGTATCAACATAAACCGAGTTCTGATAACCCGGAGTTCCATTGTTTCCAACAGCTGTTGAAGAATGCCACGAGTACGCGTCTTGAGTGATCAAATCAGGACTGGTGCGCTCCAACGATATGCCCTTCGGGCTAACCACCCATGAATTATGCCATTTTACATCATATTTCAGTTCATCAAAAATGCTGTCTTTAGCCGCACTGGTCAATACCAAAGTAGAACTTTCGTTATTGAGCGTTGTCCATGAGGTGCTTATGATATTACTTTCGGGCGGACAAGCATGAAAATTCCTAACTGTTTCGGCGTTGGAACAAAGTGCCAAATAGCCTTTAGGTGGCAAAAGCGGAGTCAGTTTAGGGATAATAACTCCCGTATTCATCGTACCATCTATTTTACGAGTGGTAAAAATCATACCCGAAACATCCAACAGTTTATCAGATTTATTGTAAATCTCGATATATTCCAAAGATGTTTCAGGATTCTCAAACATTACTTCATTGAAAATCAGATCTCCAAACTCCTTTTTCTCAACAATACCAACACCTTTCTTCGTCAATTCGGGCTGATTACCTGCCAGATCAGTCAACCCTGTCGTTTGGTGTTT